>Ga0068860_100006234_pt1 | contig 11984 bp, 11 predicted proteins | sample KBSSwiS32_FD_66597 | JGI IMG/M metagenome (GOLD analysis project Ga0068860, IMG submission 66597) | Switchgrass rhizosphere microbial communities from Kellogg Biological Station, Michigan, USA - KBS Switchgrass S3-2 | ecosystem: Host-associated > Plants > Roots > Rhizosphere > Soil ... | reverse complement strand
GGCCGCCGAATGGATCATGGCCGGTGCACGGCGCCGTGCCTTCGTTCCCATAGGCGGACTCCATCATGCCGCGCGCGATCGCGCTGCCGGCTTTTGCGTGTTCAACGACTGCGGCGTGGTGATCGAAGCACTGCGCCGCCGCCACGGCCTAAAATGCATCGCGTACGTCGATATCGATGCGCATCACGGGGATGGCGTGTACTACGCCTTCGAAGACGATCCCGACGTGATCATTGCCGACCTGCACGAGAGCGGCGAGACGCTTTATCCGGGCACCGGCCATGTCACCGAGATTGGCCGGGGCGCGGCGGCGGGCACCAAGTTGAACGTGCCGCTGCCGGCAGGTTCGGGCGATGAACAATTCCGGCAGGTGTGGCCTGCCATGCTCGAGCACGTCGCGCGCTTCAAGCCGGAGTTCCTGATCCTGCAATGTGGCGCCGACAGCGTCGCTGGCGATCCACTGGCCAATTTGCGACTGAGTCCGGCCACGCACGCACGGGCGGCCCGCGATCTGTGCGCTCTGGCCGATCGCTTGCAGCACGGCCGGATGCTGGCGCTGGGCGGTGGCGGCTACGACCGGGGCAATCTCGCCCAGGCCTGGGCGGGAGTCGTCGAAGAGCTGCTCGCGGCCTAGCATCGGGTACAATTCCCGTCCTTTTACGTGCAGGCCCAAAGCATATGTTTCCCGCCCGCCTGGATATCGCCCAGTTTGATCCGCAGTTGCATGCCGCCGTCGAGGGGGAGCACGGCCGCCAGGAAGATCACATCGAGCTGATCGCCTCCGAGAACTACACCAGCCCGCGCGTGCTCGCGATGCAGGGCTCGGTGCTCACCAACAAGTACGCGGAAGGCTATCCGGGCAAGCGCTACTACGGTGGCTGCGAGTACGTGGACATTGCCGAGCAGCTGGCCATCGATCGCGCGCGGCAGGTGTTCGGTGCGGACTATGCCAACGTGCAACCGCATTCCGGATCGCAGGCCAACGCGGCGGTGTACCTCGCGCTGGTCGCTCCGGGCGAGACCATACTGGGGATGAGCCTTGATCACGGCGGCCACCTGACGCACGGGGCCAAGGTGAACTTCTCGGGCAAGCTGTTTCACGCGGTCCAGTACGGCGTCGACGCCAATACCGGACTCATCGACTACGAACAGGTTGCGCGGCTGGCGCGCGAGCACCGGCCCAAGCTCATCGTCGCAGGCTTTTCCGCCTATTCGCGGATCATCGACTTTCCCCGGTTTCGCGCCATTGCCGATGAGGTGGGCGCGTTGTTCTTCGTGGACATGGCGCACGTGGCTGGCCTCGTCGCCGTCGGCCTGTACCCGAACCCGGTGCCGATCGCGGACGTGGTGACCACGACCACGCACAAGACGCTGCGCGGACCGCGCGGCGGCCTGATCCTGGCGCGCGCCAACGATGCCATTACCAAGAAGCTCAACTCGACCGTGTTTCCTGGGATTCAGGGCGGCCCGCTCATGCACGTGATCGCCGCCAAGGCGGTGGCTTTGCTCGAGGCGCAGCAGCCCGAGTTCCGCGTGTACCAGCAACAGGTAATCGCCAACGCGCGGGCCATGAGCGCCGCGCTGATCACCCGCGGGCTCAACATCGTCTCGGGCGGCACGGACAATCATTTGTTCCTGGTGGACTTGGGCAAGCGCAACTACACCGGCAAGGATGCCGACGCGGCACTCGGGCGCGCCAACATCACCGTCAACAAGAATGCGGTCCCCAATGATCCGCGCCCACCGACGATCGCCAGCGGCCTGCGCATCGGCACGGCTGCTTCCACTACCCGCGGCTTTCGCGAGGCCGAAGTAGTGCAGGTCGCCGAATGGATCGCGGCCGTGATCGATGCCGAGGGCGCAGAGGCGGTGGTCAACCGGGTGCGCGCGCAGGTGCTGGAGCTGTGCCAGCGGTTCCCGGTCTACGGCGTGTAAGGGGCGCGGAGGCGGCCCACGCGTGCATTGTCCGTTCTGCGATCACGCCGACACCCGCGTAACCGACTCGCGCCTGGCCAGCGACGGCCGGCAGATTCGCCGGCGCCGCGAGTGCCTGGATTGCGGCGAGCGCTTCACCACTTTCGAGGCGGCTGAATTGCTGCTGCCGCGCGTGATCAAGGGCGACGGCAGCCGGGAGCCGTTCGATGAGGCCAAGCTCACCTCCGGCATGGTCAAGGCGCTGGAAAAGCGGCCGGTAGCGAGCGATGCCATTGAGGCGGCGGTGGCGCGCATCTGCCACCGCTTGCGGGTGTTGGGCGAACGCGAGGTACCCTCGCGGCAGGTGGGTGAGCTGGTGATGGAGGAGCTACGACATTTGGATGAGGTGGCTTACGTGCGCTTCGCCTCCGTGTACCGGAGCTTTCAGGACGTCGAAGCGTTTCGCGAGACGATTGACGGATTGCGCAAGCAGCGTTCGCGCCGCGAGCGCCACCGGAGCGAAGACCGCGAGCAGCTGCCATTGCTCCCCGGCGATCCGGAAGTGCCGCGCAAGGTAAAGCGATGAGCGACTGGAGCCCAGCGGACGAACTGCACATGCGCCATGCGCTTGGCCTGGCGGCGCTTGGGATCAACAACACCGATCCCAACCCGCGCGTCGGCTGCGTACTGGTCCGCGACGAACAGGTGGTCGGCGAGGGCTGGCACGAGCGCGCCGGCGGCCCGCACGCGGAGGTGTGCGCGCTGCAGTCGGCCGGTGAGGATGCGCGCGGCGCCACCGCCTACGTGTCGCTCGAGCCCTGCGCGGCGCAAGGCCGCACTCCGCCTTGCACCGCGGCGCTGGTGGAAGCCGGCGTAGCGCGCGTCGTGTACGCGGTCGCCGATCCGACACCGCAGATGCAGGGTGGCGCGGCGCAACTACACCAGGCTGGCGTGCAGGTGGATGGTGGATTGCTCAGCGCTGAGGCGCGTGAGCTGAACGTCGGCTTCTTCAGCCGCTTCGAGCGCCACACTCCTTGGGTGCGGGTCAAGCTCGGTGCGAGCCTGGACGGGCGCACCGCGCTGGCGAACGGCGAGAGCCGCTGGATCACAGGACCACAGGCGCGCGCCGACGCGCAGCTGTTTCGCGCCCGCAGCTCCGTGGTGCTGACAGGTGCCGGTACCGTGCTGGCGGATGATCCGCTCCTCAACGTGCGTCTCCACGGCGCCTCACGCCAGCCCGCGCGCGCCGTGCTGGACAGCCAGTTGCGCACACCTGCAGCCGCCCGCATCTACGGTCCTGAAGCGCCTTCGATGGTGTTCACGGCCTCTGATGACGAAAAAAAGCGCGGGTTGTTGCGCGAGCGGGGCGTGAGCATCGAAAGCGTGCCGGGTTCCGATGCGGGGCTGGAACTGCCGGCGGTGATGGCAAGGCTGGCCGCACTCGGCATGAACGAAGTCTGGGTGGAGGCGGGCGCTCGATTGAGCGGTGCGCTGTTGGCCGCGCAGCTCGCGGATGAGCTGGTCATTTATATGGCACCCTGCCTGCTTGGGCCGCAGGCACAGCCGCTGGCGCAACTGCCGGAGCTGCAGCGGCTCGAAGACCGGTTGGCTCTGCGCTTTGAGTCCGTGCAGCAACTTGGTCCGGATCTGCGGATCATTGCGCGGCGCGCGCCGACCGCACGGACCTGAGCCGTTGTTTACGGGAATCATCCAAAGCGTGGGCAAGCTCGATAGCGTGGAATCGCGGGGCGGCGATATGCGCCTGAAGGTCGCCGCGGCGGGACTGGACCCGGAGCGCATGCAACTTGGCGACAGCGTGGCCGTGGCCGGCGTCTGCTTGACGGTGGCTGAGCTGTTTCCACAGGGATTTGTGGCGGATGTGTCGCGGGAGACCCTAGCTTTGACCACGATCGGGCAGTGGGCCACTGGGCAAAAAGTGAATCTCGAAGCGGCGCTGCGCGCCAACGACTCGCTTGGCGGGCATTTGGTACAGGGGCACGTCGATGGGCGCGCCGAACTGCTTGAGAGCAGTAGTGATGGTCGATCGCAGCGCCTGCGATTTCGCGCTCCCCAGGAGCTGCAGCGCTTCGTGGCACGCAAGGGCGCGGTGGCGCTCGATGGCGTCAGCCTCACAGTCAATGATGTCGCCGGCACTGACTTTGGCGTCAATCTGGTGCCCTTTACGCTTGCGGCGACCACGCTATCGGAGCTGCGGCCCGGCTCGCTGGTCAATCTCGAAATCGACCTGATGGCGCGCTACGCCGAGCGACTCATGGAATTCAAGTAACAGCAGAAGCCTCATGGAATTGAACAGCACCGAAGAGATCCTTGCAGAACTGCGTGCCGGGCGCATGGTCGTGATCATGGACGACGAGGATCGCGAGAACGAGGGCGACCTGGTGATGGCCGCGCAGGGAGTGAGCGCGTCGGACATTAATTTCATGGCTCGCTTCGGGCGCGGGCTCATTTGCCTCACCCTGACGCGCGAACGCTGCGCGCAACTGCGCCTGCCATTGATGGTCAGTGACACCGATCGCGAGCAGCGCACCAACTTTACGGTATCGATCGAAGCCGCCGAGGGCGTGACCACCGGCATCTCCGCCTACGACCGTGCGCACACGGTGCGCACCGCAGTGCGCGCTGATGCGCGCGCCGAGGACCTGCGCCAGCCCGGGCACGTGTTTCCGATCATGGCGCAGCCGGGTGGCGTGTTGACGAGAGCGGGTCATACGGAGGCGGGCTGCGATCTGGCGCGCCTTGCGGGCTTCGAGCCGGCGGCGGTGATTGTCGAGATCATGAATGAGGATGGCACCATGGCGCGCCGTCCCCAGCTTGAGGATTTCGCACGCGCGCACCAGCTCAAGATTGGCAGCATCGCCGACCTGATCCGCTACCGACTACGCAACGAGCGCTCGGTCGAACGCATCGCCGAGCAGTCGATAGACACCGAACACGGAACGTTCAAGCTCTACGCCTATGAGGATCACGTCAACCACGACGTGCATCTGGCGCTCGTGCACGGCGATCCAGCTGAACCCGCGACGCCGCTGGTGCGCGTGCATCTGGTGGATACCTTGCGCGACGTGCTCGGCGTGCGCGACGCGAGCCACGGCTGGACATTGCGCTCGGCGCTGGCACGGATCGCCGGTGCGCCCTGCGGAGTGGTCGTGATCCTGCGTCAGGGAGAATCTCCGCGCGAACTGGCGGACGCGATTCGACTCTCGGCGCGCCCGGAAGCGGCCGAACCCCCGCGCGGGCATTCCGGCACGGTGCTTAGGACCATCGGTGTCGGGGCACAGATTCTCCAGGACCTGGGCGTGCGACGCATGCAGGTGCTGTCCGCGCCCAAGCACGTGCACGGGCTGGGTGCCTTTGGGCTGGAGATCGCCGGCTACATCGGCAACGCCAGCTAGCATCGTCCGATATACTGCTCACATGGGAAAAGCTGCTGAATCAGCGCCGCTGAGCGCCTCGGGCCTGCGTGTGGCCGTGGTGGCTGCGCGCTATAACTCCGAACTCGTCGAGCAACTGATCGAGGGCGCGAGGGTAGCGTGGCAGGGCGCCGGTGGGGCGCCCGAGGCCCTGCGGATCGAGCGCGTGCCCGGCGCATTCGAGCTGCCGCTGGCCGCACAGGCACTGGCGCTTAACGGCAGCTGTGATGCCGTGGTGGCGCTCGGTTGCGTGATCCGCGGCGATACCGCGCACTTCGAATACGTGGCCGGAGAGTGCGCGCGCGGGCTGCAACAGGTAATGCTGAGTACCGGCGTCCCGGTCGCCTTCGGAGTCCTGACCACGGAGAACCTGGCGCAGGCGCAGGAGCGCGCGGCGCCGGGCGCAAACAACAAGGGCGCCGAGGCGCTGCAGACGGCGCTCGCCATGGCGCGTCTGTTGCGCGATCTGTAGCGGGCAGGCGCGAGTGGCTGGCAATTTCAACCCGCGAACGGCGGCGCGGGCACTGGCGCGGCGGCTCGCCGTGCAGGCCTTGTACCGCTGGCAGCTCAATGCGGCTCCGTGGCAGGACCTGGTCAGCGAGTTCTCAAGTGATGCCGATATGGCGCGCGCCGACGGCGAGTACTTCAAGAGCCTGGTGCAAAGCGCGGTCGAGCAACACGCCGAGCTCGACCTTGCCATGAAGCCCTTTCTGGCGCGCGATGCAGCGGCGCTTGATCCCATCGAACACGCGGTGCTGCTGATAGCCTCGGTCGAACTGCAGCAGCACGCACAGGTCCCGTATCGCGTCGTCATTGACGAGGCGGTTGGGATTACGCGCCGGTTTGGCGCCACCGACGGGCACAAGTTTGTCAACGCGGTGCTGGATCGCGCGGTGCGCAGCTGGCGGCCTGAGGAGCGCTAGGCAAAGCGTAGCTCACTCGGTTGAGAGACCCGCATGTCCTACGACGAACAGACCGTCATCGAGAAATTCTTTCGCCACCTGGGCGCGGTGCGCACGGACGTGGCGCTGGGCATTGGCGATGACGCGGCCTTGCTGCGCGCGCAGCCCGGCTGCGAGCTGGTGCAGACGATCGACGTGCTGGTCGAGGATGTCCATTTTCTCGCCGGCAGCACCGCTCGCTCGCTCGGTCATCGCGCCCTGGCCGTAAACTTGAGCGACCTGGCGGCGATGGGAGCGCGTCCTTGCTGGGCGCTGCTGTCCTTGACGCTGCCGCGCATCGACGTTGATTGGCTCGGTGAGTTTGCCGCGGGCTTTGGCATTCTGGCGCGCACCCACGAGGTGGCGCTGGTCGGTGGCAACTTAAGCCGGGGACCTTTAACGATCACCGTGCAGCTCACCGGGCAGGTTCCCGTCGGCACGGCGCTGAGGCGCGGTGGCGCGAGGGCCGACGACGATCTTTGGGTGAGCGGCACTCTCGGCGATGCCTCGGTCGGACGGTCCCTGCTGGCAAAGCCGCGCGGAGAGGCACAGGCCGACTGGCTGCGCGCGCGCTTTGAGTTTCCGACACCACGGGTGGCACTGGGTGAGGCATTGCGCGGCGTGGCCAGCGCGTGCATCGATCTTTCCGACGGCATGCTTGCGGACGCGCCCCGGCTGGCCTCGGCCAGTGGCTGCGGGCTCAGCCTCGATGTGGATCAGTTGCCGGTCTCGACGGCCTTGCGGGCCTGCGGCGGTGGCTTTGCATGGCAACACGCGCTCCAGGGCGGCGAGGACTACGAGCTTTGTTTCAGTGCGCCAGCGGCGCAGGCGCCGACCCTCATATCGCTCTCAGCGCAACTGGCTGTGCCTCTGCAGCGTTGCGGAAAAGTGCAGTCCACAGCGGGTTTGGAACTGCGGCGGGGTGCTGACGTGATCCAGTTCTCGCATTCGCCTTTCGATCATTTTTCCTCCTAGAACGGGACCTTAATGCGCCAGCCGCGGGGGGTTTGGGACCCGCTTCACAGATCATCGGCAGGGGTGTCCGTATCCTCGAAATGCTCCAGTAAGCGCGCATTCCGGATCGATCCTGAAGATGGCAGTTTCAGCAGTTGAAAGCCCCTCATTGCGAGCCATACCCGAACGGATTGGCAAGTACCTCATTATTAACGAAGTAGGACGCGGCAGCACCGGTACGGTGTACCTGTCGCACGATCCGTACTACGGGCGCGATGTCGCGATTAAGGTCTACAACCTCGACATGGCCGGCGATGAGGAACGCGCGCGCGTCACGCGCAAGATGTTCCTTTCGGAAGCCCACATGGTGGGCATGCTGCACCATCCGAACATTCTGCCGATCTACGACGCGGGCGAGGAAAACGGGCATTGCTACATCGTCACCGAGCATGTGCATGGCGCGCGCACGCTGGCAGCCTACTGCCGTCCTGACAACCTGCTGCGCGTCGATGACGTGGTCGAACTGGTATTCAAGTGCGCCAAGGCGCTGCACTACGCGCACTCGCGCGGCGTAATTCACCGCGACATCAAACCCTCGAACATCATGCTCACGCAGTCGAGCGACGTGCGCATCATCGATTTTGGTATCGCCCTGGTGGCCGATTCGGACATTTCCCGGATCGAGGGGATCGCGGGGTCTCCCAGCTACATGTCCCCCGAGCAAGTGCAAAGCCTGGAGCTGACCCACGCCTCTGATCTGTACTCGCTGGGCGCGGTCATGTACGAACTGCTGACCGGCAACCGTCCGTTTCGGGCGGGTTCGCTCGCCAAGCTTCTGCACCAGATCGTCTACGCTACGCCGCCCCCCATACACACACTTCGCGACGATGTGCCTGAGGACCTCGAAGTGGTGGTGGCGACAGCGATGCGCAAGGATCCGAAGGGCCGTCAGAAAAGCGGACTGGATCTGGCCGCGGAGCTGACCCGCGTGCATCAGCAACTGCGCCAGAAGGACCAGCGCATGAACCAGCAGGAACAGCTGGGCATGCTGCGACGTCTCAAGTTTTTTCATGAGTTCTCGCATTCCGAAATCGTCGAAGTCATGCGCGCCAGCCAGTGGCAGGACTACGCTGCCGGCGAGGAGCTGGTCAAGGAAGGCGAGATGGACGATCGCTTCTATATTCTGGTCAGCGGCAACTGCACGGTCGAGCGCCACGGCTCGGCGGTGGGTTTGCTTTCGACCGGTGAGTGTTTCGGCGAGACCAGCTACGTGCCGGGGGCCAAGCGCAATGCCACGATACGCGCGACCGGCGCGGTGACCGTGATCAAGGTGAGCTCAACGCTGCTCGAGCAGGTCTCGGCTTCCTGCCAGTTGCGCTTCAATCGGGTGTTTCTGCGCGCGCTCATCGGGCGCCTGCAGGGCGCCGAATTCAACGCTTCCTAAGAGCGGCGCCGCTACGCGGCTTATTCCTTCGGCTTTTCTCGCTCGATCAGAGCGTAGGCCGAATGGTTGTGGATCGATTCGAAATTCTCGCTTTCGACCACATAGGCACCGATACGCGGCTCGGCATCCAGACGCAGCGCCACGTCCCGCACCATATCCTCGACAAACTTCGGGTTGTCGTAGGCGCGCTCGGTCACGTACTTCTCGTCCGGACGCTTGAGGATGCCGTACAGTTCGCAGGACGCCTCGCTCTCGGCGATGTCGATCAACTCCTCGATCCACATGTGCTTGCGCAACCGTGCCGTAATGGTCACGTGCGAGCGCTGGTTGTGCGCCCCGCGCTCCGAGATCTTCTTCGAGCAGGGACACAGGCTGGTTACGGGAACCACCACGCGCACCCACAGCTTGGTCTCGCCATGGCAGGCCTCGCCGATCAGCGCCGCCTGATAGTCCATCAGGCTTTCCACGCCGGTGACGGGGGCTTGCTTGCTGACGAACAGCGGGAAGGCCATCTCGATGTGGCCGGCATCGGCGTCCAGCCGCTCGGTCATCTGCACCAGCATGCCGCGGAAGGAATCAACCGAGATCTCGGGTGCGTGGTGCAGAATCTCGACGAAACGGGACATGTGCGTGCCTTTGAAGTTGTGCGGCAGGTTCACGTACATGTTGAAGGTCGCAACCGTGTGCTGCTCCCCGGCGGAACGGTCCTTGACCCGCACCGGGTGGCGTATGTCCTTGATACCGACCCGATCGATGGCCATGCGGCGTGTGTCGGCCCGGCCCTGCACGTCTTCCACGGCGGCCTTGCTGCGATCACGTTCTGTCACTTCCATATCCATGGGTCACCCATACCGGTCTCAGGGCGGCCCTGAGCCGACCGCCACGGTCATTCTGGTGGTGGAGCGACCGCTATTCAAGTTACAGGGCTGGGAAAGCCACCAGCGCTCGATTTGGGCCACCACGCTAGGCTCATCGAGACCCGCATCGGCGAGGCACTCCTCGCGGCTTCCATGCTCGATAAAACGGTCAGTAAGTCCCACTGCCAGGTGAGGACGGTTCAAACCCAGGCCATCGACCAACTCAATAACCGCACTGCCGGCGCCCCCGGCGATGGTGTTTTCCTCCAGGGTCACGAGGGCGACGTGCTGCGGTAGCAGCTCCTTAAGTAAGTCCTCATCCAGCGGTTTCACAAAACGCATGTTGACGAGGCTGGCATCGAGCCGTTCGGCCGCCGCTGCGGCCGAACTCAACATGGTGCCAAACGACAGTAGCAACAGGCCGCTTTTCCCGCGGCGCCGAACTTGCGCCTTGCCTAAGGCTAAGGCCGTCATCTTTTTCTCGATCGGCACGCCCGGTCCCGTGCCCCGCGGGTAGCGGACGGCCGACGGGCCCTCAATGCGTGTGGCGGTGTAGAGCATTTGCCGGCATTCGTTCTCGTCCGCGGGCGCCATGATCACCATATTCGGGATACAGCGCAGAAAGCTGTAGTCGAAGCTGCCATTGTGGGTCGCGCCATCGCCGCCGACGACCCCGGCGCGGTCAAGCGCGAAAATCACCGGAAGATTCTGCAATGCAACGTCGTGGATGAGCTGGTCATAGCCACGCTGCAAGAATGTGGAATAGATGGCGACGACCGGTTTCATGCCCTCGCAAGCCATGCCCGCCGCCAGCGTGACGGCATGCTGCTCGGCAATCGCCACATCAAAGTAGCGCGCCGGAAACCGGCGCGAGTATTCGACCAGCCCGGAGCCCTCGCGCATGGCCGGAGTGATGGCCACGATGCGGGAATCGCGCTCGGCCATGTCGCAGAGCCAATCGCCGAACACCTTTGAATAGGCGGGCCCTGAGGATTTGGCCTTTAGGATGAGTCCGGTCTGCGGATTGAAGGGGCCCGGCCCGTGCCAGGTGATCGGGTCGGCCTCGGCCGGCGCGTAGCCGCGGCCTTTCTGGGTGACGACATGCAGGAATTGCGGGCCGCGCAGGTCGCGTATGTTGCGCAGCGTCCGGATCAGTCCCTTCAGATCGTGCCCATCGATGGGGCCGATGTAATTGAAGCCCATCTCCTCGAACAGGGTGCCCGGCAGCCACATGCCTTTGACGTGTTCCTCGGAGCGGCGCGCGAATTCGCGCACGTGCGGCATCTTTTTCAGTACGCGCTTGCCACCCTCGCGCAGGTGCGCATAGAAGCGACCTGACAGCACCTTTGCCAGGTACTTGGATAGCGCACCCACGTTCTCCGAGATCGACATGTCATTGTCATTGAGGATCACGAGCAGGTCGGAGGGCAGACTCCCCGCGTGGTTGAGCGCCTCGAAGGCCATGCCGGCGCTGAGCGCGCCATCGCCAATGACGGCCACGACCCGCCGGGCCTCGCCCTTGGCGGCGGCGGCCAGCGCCATGCCAAGGGCAGCACTGATCGAGGTGCTCGAATGGCCGACGCCAAACGTGTCGTATTCGCTCTCGGAGCGCAGCGGGAACGGCGCGAGTCCGCCGTGTTGCTTAATTGAGTGCAACTGTTCACGGCGCCCGGTGAGCACCTTGTGGGGATAGGCCTGATGGCCCACATCCCAGACTAGCCGGTCGTGCGGCGTGTTGTAGATATAGTGCAGCGCGATGGTCAGCTCGACGGTACCGAGTCCGGCAGCGAAGTGCCCGCCGCGGGTGCTCACGGTATGAATCAGGAATTCGCGCAGCTCGGAGGCCAGATCCTTGAGGCGCCGCTCCGGCAGGGCCCGCAGGTCCGCAGGGCTGTCGATCGAGCGCAACAGGCTAAACGGTGCTTTTGCGGAAGCCATACGGGACAGTCTACTGCACGCGGTCCACGACGTAGTAAGCGAGGGCGCTGAGCGGTTGGCTGGCCGCCCCGAGCCCCGTCAGCGAGGCTAGGGCGCGGTCGCGGTGCTCGAGGGCCAGTTCACGGGCACGTGCCAAACCGAAGACGCTCGGATAATTGGGCTTGCCGTGTGCCGCATCCGCTCCGGCGCGCTTGCCGAGCACCGCAGTGTCCCCGGTGACATCCAGAATGTCGTCCTGAATCTGAAACGCGAGCCCGATCTCCTCACCGAATTCACGCAGCGTCTTAAGATCAGCTGCGTTCCCGCCGGGCGCACTCAGTGCGCCGAGCTCAATGCTGGCGCGGATCAGAGCTCCGGTTTTGAGCCGGTGCATCTGCTCGATGCCCTCGCCATCGGGGTGACGTCCCGCCGCTTCGAGATCTACGGCCTGCCCGCCGGCCATGCCGCGCGTACCGATGGCCTCCGCCAGCACCGAGAGCATGCGCACTCGCGTGGCATCGTTCAC
>Ga0068860_100006232_pt1 | contig 11984 bp, 9 predicted proteins | sample KBSSwiS32_FD_66597 | JGI IMG/M metagenome (GOLD analysis project Ga0068860, IMG submission 66597) | Switchgrass rhizosphere microbial communities from Kellogg Biological Station, Michigan, USA - KBS Switchgrass S3-2 | ecosystem: Host-associated > Plants > Roots > Rhizosphere > Soil ... | reverse complement strand
CTGTCGTGGGCGGGCGGTCCGAGCGACTTCGACTATCCGTCGCTGACGGGCGAATTCCGTGTCGAAGTCGGCCCCGGAAGCTTCACCAAGATCGAGCCGGGTATCGGCAAGCTGCTGGGCGTGTTGTCGCTGCAATCGCTGCCGCGACGGATCACGCTCGATTTCACCGACGTATTTACCGAGGGCTTCGCGTTCGACGAAGTGACGGGCGACGTGCGCGTGCAAAGCGGGGTGATGAAGACCAGCAATCTGAAGCTCGTGGGCCCGGCGGCCAAAGTCGAAATCAGCGGCGAGGCGAATATCGCGAAGGAAACGCAACAACTGAGCGTGCGCATCCTGCCGGCGCTGTCGTCGAGCCTTTCAGCGGGCGCGGCGCTGTTGTTCATTGCCAATCCGATCATCGGCGCGGCCGTGGGTGCGGGAACGCTGTTCGCGCAGAAAGTGCTGAAGGATCCGTTGGAGCAGATGTTCAGCTACGAATATCAAGTCACCGGCAGCTGGACCGATCCCGTCGTAACGCGCGGCAGCGTGGCGACGGCGGCGGTTTCGCCGGACGGCAAGCCGCGGACGCAATGACGCGGCACGCATCACCTTTCATCCATTGACGACGATGACCGAAGCGAAGACCCCTCCGCGGCGCTTTCGCGTGGCGGCGATCCAGACGATATCCGGCGGTGACGTCGGCGAGAATCTGGCGCACGCCGAGCCGCTGATTGCAGCCGCAGTGGAGCAGGGCGCGGAGCTCGCGGTCCTCCCTGAATACTTCGGCATCCTCGGCGCGCGTGCGAGCGACAAGCTGGCGGTGCGCGAAACCGATGGCGACGGCGTGCAGCAGGCCTGGCTTGCCGCGCAGGCGCGCCAGCATCGGGTCTACGTGGTCGGCGGCACCGTGCCGATCGCCTCGGCCGATCCGGATCGCGTCAGGAGCGCCTGCGTCGTCTACGGCCCGGATGGCACGCGGATCGCCCGCTACGACAAGATCCACCTGTTCGCATTTTCGCGCGGCGCCGAGCGCTACGACGAAGGCCGGACGATCGAGCCCGGCACGACACCCGGCACGTTCGACGCGCCGTGCGGGCGAGTGGGGCTCTCCGTCTGCTACGACCTGCGCTTTCCCGAGCTCTATCGCGCGCTGGGCGAGCTCGCGCTGATCCTCGTGCCGTCGGCGTTCACCGCGACCACCGGCGCCGCGCATTGGCACCTGCTGCTGCGCGCGCGCGCCGTCGAGAACCAGTGTTACGTACTGGCGGCGGCACAGGGCGGGTTGCACCCCAACGGCCGGCGGACGTACGGTCACTCCTTGCTGATCGATCCGTGGGGCGAGACCGTCGCCGAGCACGCCGAAGGTCCCGGTGTCGCGATCGGCGATGTCGATCCGGCGCGCATCGCCGAGGTGCGCGCCGAGCTGCCGGCGCTGGCGCACCGCGTGTTTCGCTGAAGGGCTACTTCCCGCGCAGCAGGACGAGCACTGCGCCGGCGCCGCCGGCGTGTCGGGGCGCCTCGCAGTAGGCGAGCACGTCGCCCCATTGCGCGAGCCACTTGCGCACCTTGCCTTTCAGCACCGGCTCGCGCTGCGGCGACGTGAGACCCTTTCCGTGGATGACGCGCACGCAGCGATCGCCGCGCTGCACCGCTTCGCCGAGGAAATCGGCCAGCGCGTCGCGCGCCTCCTCGGTGACCATGCCGTGCAGGTCGAGCTCGCCACGCACCGACCAGTGGCCGCGGCGCAGCTTGGAGAGAACATCGGTGCCGAGCCCGCGCCGGAGGAACGTCTGCTCGCCTTCGAGCTCCTGCCCGATGTCCCAGGTGTGCGGGGCCGGTTCGTCCCCGTACTTCGACGCTTCCAGCGCGTCGCGCTCGTCGGCGATGCGCTGGTGCGCAATCGGCGGCGGACGCGGATGCGAGTGACGTCGCCGCGTGCTTGGCGGAAGGCGCACGACATCGGCGAACGCCTTTGCGAGATCGAGGTCGCCGCTCGCGTGCTTCTGCGCGGCAATCGCGCGGCGCGCAACGCCGCTCGCAATAGGCGCGCGGGCTGCAGCCTTTGCAGGTGAGGGTGCCGTGGGCTTGGCCACGGCCTTCACCGGCCGGTCACTCGCGCGCGTGACGGTGCGGGCTTCGTCGACCAGGCGTTTGAGATCGGAGAGCTTGGCCATTGTGTGTCCGCTCAACACGATGCGTGCAGCTCGTCTACCGTGTAGCGCGGATTGCGCGAATCGCGAAATCCGGGGCGGTCCCCGGGTTTCGCCTGCGGCTCAACCCGGGCTACGCGTGGCTTTCGAGAAACGCCTCGGCATCGAGCGCCGCCATGCATCCGGTGCCCGCCGACGTGACCGCCTGCCGATACACGTGATCGGCGACGTCTCCGGCCGCGAACACACCGGCAATGCTGGTGGCGGTCGCGTCGCCATCGGTGCCGCTCTTGACCTTGATGTAGCCCTCCTTCATCGCGAGCTGGCCCTCGAAGATCCTGGTGTTCGGCGTGTGCCCGATTGCGATGAACACGCCGAGCGCCGCGAGATCCTGCTTCGAGCCGGAGTCCTTGTGCTTGACGCGAACGCCGGTGACGCCGCTCTTGTCGCCGAGCACCTCGTCGAGCGTGTGATTCCACATGATGCTTACGTTGCCGCCGTTCGCCGTCTTCGCGACCAGCTTGTCGATGAGGATCGCCTCCGCGCGGAACTTGTCGCGGCGATGGATCACGGTGACCGATTTCGCGATGTGCGACAGGTACAGCGCTTCCTCGACCGCGGTATTGCCGCCGCCGACGACCACGACGTCCTGTCCCTTGTAGAAGAACCCGTCGCAAGTGGCGCAGGCGGACACGCCTTTGCCCATGAACGCCGATTCCGAAGGCAGTCCCAGGTAGCGCGCGGAGGCGCCGGTGGCGATGATCAGCGCGTCGCACGTGTATTCGCCGTTCTCGCCCGTCAGGTGGAACGGTCGCTCGCCGAGCTTGACCGAGAGGATCTCGTCGAAGATCAACTCGGTGTCGAAGCGTTCGGCGTGACGCTGGAAGCGCTCCATCAATTCCGGTCCCTGGATACCGTCGGCGTCGGCGGGCCAGTTGTCGACGTCGGTGGTCGTCATCAGTTGTCCGCCTTGCGCCAAGCCGGTGATCAGCACCGGATGGAGATTCGCGCGTGCGGCGTATACTGCGGCGGAGTATCCGGCGGGGCCGGAACCCAGGATCATCAATCGGGCGTGCTTCGTGGACATCGTAGGCGGTTGTGACGAGGGCGATCGGGGATTGTAATCGACGATATGGGGGTGCCGCCCCGGGGTGCAATGCTCGCCCGCCCGGGAGTGCCGACGCCACCCCGCCACGGCCCGATCCGGGTATAATCTGCCGTCTGAAGTCTCCGCGGCAAATTGATGTTTTTCAATAGAAAAGAGGAACAGCGCCCACGCCGCTCCGGAGTGGGCGTGAGTTCGCGCGCCGCCCTTCCGGCGAAGCCGTTGTCGCCGCGTTTCGCCCGCCTCGTGCGCGAGTCGTGGTGGTTCCTCGTCGTCGCCGCGATCGCTTGGCTCGCGTTGATCCTCGCGACGTATCGCAGGACCGATCCGGGCTGGTCGTATTCGGGTGCCGGCACGGCGATCGCGAACAAAGGCGGTGTCGCGGGCGCGTGGCTTTCCGATTTGCTGCTCTATCTGTTCGGCGGGTCGGCGTGGTGGTTTGCCGTCGGCGGCGTCGTGCTGATCGTCGCCAGCTATCGACGGATCGCGGAACCCGAGCTCGCCACCGATCATCCTTTCGGGCTCGGCATGCTCGGCTTCATGCTGGTGTTGACAGCAAGCTGCGCGGTCGAGGCGCTGCGTTTTCCGCACCTGCCGATAGCGTTGCCGCAGGCACCGGGCGGCGCGATCGGCGACCTGATCGGCACCAACCTCGCGAAGGCCGCGGGCTACAACGGCGCAACGCTGCTGCTGATCGCGGTGTTCCTCGCCGGCTGCTCGCTGTTCTTCGGCATGTCGTGGCTCAAGGTGATGGAGAAGATCGGCGCGGTCGTCGAGAAGTCCGTGCTGTCGATGCGTCGTCGGGCTGACGAGCGTGCCGAGAGGCGGCTCTCCGAGCACGCACTCGCCGAGCGCGAGGCGGTCTTCGACCAAGCCAAGGCTGAGGTCGTGCCCCGCGAACCGGTGCTGGTCGTCACCGCACCGCCGGAAATCCAGAAGTCGGCGCGCGCGATCAAGGAGCGGCAGCGCCCGCTGTTCCGCGACCTTCCCGATTCGCCGCTGCCGCCGCTCGACCTCCTCGAAGAGGCACCGCCGATGCAGGACACGGTCGGCCCGGACGCGATCGAATACACGTCGCGCCTGATCGAACGCAAGCTCGCCGATTTCGGCGTCGCGGTTCGCGTGCTCGCCGCCTATCCGGGGCCGGTGATCACGCGCTTCGAGATCGAGCCCGCCGTCGGCGTGAAGGGCGCGCAGATCGTCAACCTGATCAAGGATCTCGCCCGCGCGCTGTCGGTGGTCAGCATTCGTGTCGTCGAGACGATCCCGGGCAAGTCGTGCATGGGCCTCGAGCTGCCGAATCCGAAGCGGCAGATCGTCAAGCTGATCGAGATCCTTTCGTCGCCCACGTACAACGACACGGCGAGTGCGCTCACGCTCGCGCTCGGCAAGGACATCGCGGGCAAGACGATCGTCGCCGACCTCGCCCGTATGCCGCATCTGCTGGTCGCGGGCACCACGGGCTCGGGCAAATCCGTGGCGGTCAACGCGATGATCCTGTCGCTTCTCTACAAGGCCGAGCCGCGGCACGTGCGCCTGCTGCTGATCGACCCGAAGATGCTCGAGCTTTCGGTCTACGAAGGCATTCCGCATCTGCTCGCACCGGTGGTCACCGACATGAAGCTCGCCGGCAACGCGCTCAACTGGTGCGTCGGCGAGATGGATCGCCGCTATCGGGTGATGTCGCAGCTCGGCGTGCGCAATCTCGCCGGCTACAACCAGCGCATCGGCGAGGCGAAGAAGGCGGGCACGCCGCTCACCAACCCGAGCTCGCTGACGCCGGAGACGCCGGAGCCGCTCGAGGAGATGCCGCTGATCGTCGTGGTGATCGACGAGCTCGCCGACCTGATGATGGTCACCGGCAAGAAGATCGAGGAGCTGATCGCGCGCATTGCGCAAAAAGCGCGCGCCGCCGGCATCCACCTGATCCTCGCCACGCAACGGCCCTCGGTAGACGTGATCACCGGCCTCATCAAGGCGAACATTCCGTCGCGGATCGCGTTCCAGGTCGCGAGCAAGGTCGACTCGCGAACGATCCTCGACCACATGGGGGCCGAGGCGCTGCTGGGCCAGGGCGACATGCTGTTCCAGCCGCCGGGCACCGGCTATCCGCTGCGCGTGCATGGCGCGTTCGTCTCCGACCATGAAGTGCATCGCGTCGTCGAGCATCTGCAGGCGCAGGGCGGCCCGCAATACATCGAGGGCGTGCTCGAAGGCGGTGTGGCGGGCAGCGGCGACAGCGACGAGGCGGCGAGCGTCAATGGCGCCGACGCCGAAGCCGATCCGGTCTACGACCAGGCGGTGGCGATCGTGCTGCGCGAGCGCCGGCCGTCGATCTCGCTGGTGCAGCGCCACCTGCGGATCGGCTACAACCGCGCGGCGCGGCTGATCGAGCAGATGGAGCGCGCCGGGCTCGTCTCGCCGATGCAGTCGAACGGCAATCGCGAGATCCTGGTTCCGGTCGGAAAAGGCGAAGCCGCGCGATGACTCACGTGGCACGGGTCGCGTGTCCGGCGACCCGAGGCAGAGTTCGTGGCACGGCGTGGCCCCGGATTGCGCATCACGCAATGAGGGCTGCTGTGGTGATGCTGTGCGGGTCGGTTGCGACGTGGCATGCATCCGCGGGACCCGTGCTCGTCTACCGCGAAGGCGCGTATTGTCCGCAGGATCGCCCGGCGAGCGCGCCGCGGCTGACCGCCGCCGAAGCGGTCGAGCGCGCCAAGTCCTTGCTTCCTGTCGGCTTTTGCGGGCCGAACTGGTATGTCAGCGGTTGCGATTACGATCCGGAGTGGGCCTTCGATACATGGCGTGTCTACGCTCAGCAGTACAAGGACGTTGGTGGGGTCAAGGACCGCACGGGCCGCGACCACAGCTACGTCGTGCTCGATGCCGTGGGCAACTGTCTCGCCAACATTCCGGGAACGTAAACCAATGAACCTGTTTCGCAGCTTCGCAGTGATGGCGCTTGCATGCATCTGCGCGGCGCCGTCCGCCGCGACCGGTCTCGACCAACTCCGCGCGTTCATCAGTGGCGCGAAGACGGGCAAGGCGTCGTTCGTGCAGGCGGTCGCGGCGAAAGGCAAGAGCGGCATGCAGCAGTCGTCGGGCACGTTCACGTTCGAGCGTCCCGGCAAATTCCGCTGGACCTACCAGAAGCCGTTCGACCAGGTGATCGTCGGCGACGGCGCCAAGCTCTGGATCTACGATCGCGACCTGAACCAGGTGATCGTCCGCAAGCTCGACCAGGCGCTCGGCGCGAGTCCCGCGGCGCTGCTCGCCGGCGACAACGCGCTCGAGCGCAATTTCGATCTCAGCAACGCCGGCGGCAACGATGGCGTCGAAATGATCGAGGCCAAGCCGAAATCGAGCGAGACCACGTTCGAGCGCGTGCGCATCGCGTTTCGCAACAACCTGCCGCAGGTGATGGAGCTGACCGACACGTTCGGCAACGTGACGACGCTGTTCTTCGCCGGGTTCGAGCGCAATCCGAAGCTCGACGCCGACCAGTTTCGCTTCGTGCCGCCGAAAGGCGCGGACGTGGTCGGCGAGTAGTATGCGCAGACGTGCCCGCTCCGCGGGCGCGCGGATTACGCAAAGGCGGACGTGACCGCGGATCTCTTCACCGTCGCGAATCCGGCGACCCCGCTCGCCGAACGCCTGCGACCGGAGAGCGTCGGCGACATCATCGGCCAGCGCCATTTGCTGGCGCCGGGAAAGCCGCTCGCCGTCGCATTCGCGTCGGGCAAGCTGCACTCGATGATCCTCTGGGGCCCGCCGGGCGTGGGCAAGACGACGCTCGCGCGGGTGATGGCGAACGCGTTCAACGCCGATTTCATTGCGTTGTCGGCGGTGCTGTCGGGCGTCAAGGAGATTCGCGATGCGGTTGCGCGCGCCGAAGCCGCGCTCGCGCAGTCGGGGCGCCACACGATCCTGTTCGTCGACGAGGTGCATCGCTTCAACAAGGCGCAACAGGATGCGTTTCTGCCGTATGTCGAGCGCGGGCTCGTCACGTTCATCGGGGCAACGACCGAGAACCCGTCGTTCGAGGTGAACAGCGCGCTCCTGTCGCGCGCCGCCGTCTACGTGCTCGAGCCGCTGTCGGCGCAAGACCTCGCCACGCTGCTCGATCGCGCTGCGGCGGTGGCGTTGCCCGGCGTCGACATCGCGCCGAACGCGCGCGACGCGCTGGTTTCCTACGCCGACGGCGATGGCCGTCGTCTCATCAACCTCGTCGAGCAACTGGGCACGGCGAGCGGCGACGGCCGCAGCGCGCCGATCGACCTGCCGTTCGTCGAAACGACGATCGCGCGTTCACTGCGCCGCTTCGACAAGGGCGGCGAAGCGTTCTACGACCAGATCTCCGCGCTGCATAAGTCGGTGCGGGGCTCGCATCCGGATGCGGCGCTCTACTGGATGTGCCGGATGCTCGACGGCGGCGCCGACCCGCTCTACGTCGGACGCAGGCTTATCCGCATGGCAACCGAGGATATCGGTTTGGCGGACCCGCGCGCGTTGTCGCTCGCGCTCGACGCGGTGGCAACGTACGAACGCCTGGGCTCGCCCGAGGGCGAGCTCGCGCTGGCCGAAGCGGTGATCTATCTCGCGTGCGCGCCGAAATCGAACGCCGTCTATCGTGCATACGGCGCGGCGAGCGCGTTCATCGCCGAGGACGGGTCGCGGCCCGTGCCGCTGCGCCTGCGCAACGCGCCCACCGCATTGATGAAAGGCCTCGGCTACGCCAAGGGCTATCGCTACGCGCACGACGAAGGAGATGCGTACGCGGCGGGCGAGCGGTATTTCCCCGACAACATGGATGAGATCTCGTGGTATGAGCCCACCGACCGCGGGCTCGAAGCGAAGATCCGCGAGAAGCTCGAATGGTTACGGGCGCAGGATCGCGACGCGCGCAAGGACAAGCCGTAGCCCGGCGTTGAGCGAAGCGAAACCCGGGAAAATGGGTTGCTGATGGAAGGCCCGGGTTTCGTCTGCGACTCAGCCCGGGCTACATGCTTTGTTAGAATCGCCGCATGCTCGACGTCAATCTCTTCCGCAACGATCTCGCCGGCGTCGCCGCGGGCCTCGCCCGGCGCGGCATCGCGCTCGACGCTGCCGCGTTCAATACGCTCGAAGCGCAACGCAAGGCGATCCAGGTGCGCACGCAGGAGCTGCAAGCGCAGCGCAACGCGCTTTCGAAGGAAATCGGCGCGACGAAGGGCAAGGGCGGCGACGCTTCGGCACTCCTCGCGAAGGCTGCCGCATCGGCCGACGAAGTCGTCCGTCTCGAAGGCGAGCTCGAGCGCGTCCAGCGCGAGCAGCGCGATTTCCTGCTCAACTTGCCCAACCTGCTGCATCCGACGACGCCGGACGGAACGACGAGCGACGACAACGTCGAGGTGCGCCGCTGGGGTGCGCCGCGAAGCTTCGACTTTCCCGTCAAGGATCACACCGACGTCGGCGAGGCGCTCGGCCTGCTCGACTTTGCGACGGCAGCGAAGCTCTCCGGCGCGCGCTTTTCGTTCCTGCGCGGCGATCTCGCACGGTTGCATCGCGCGCTCGCGCAACTGATGCTCGACACGCACGTCACCGAGCACGGCTACACCGAGTGCTATACGCCCTACATCGTCAACGCCGACACGCTGATCGGCACGACGCAGCTGCCGAAATTCGAAGCCGACATGTTCTCGGTGCGCAAGGGCGGCGTCGAAGGTGACGGCGAGGGCGGGCCGCTCTACCTGATCTCGACGTCCGAGATCACGCTGACCAACACGGTGCGCGGCGAAATCCTGCCGGCCACCGCGCTGCCGCTGCGCCTCACCGCGCACACACCGTGCTTTCGTTCCGAAGCGGGGAGCTACGGCAAGGACACGCGCGGCATGATCCGTCAGCATCAGTTCGACAAGGTCGAGCTCGTGCAGGTCGTTCATCCCGAGCGATCGTACGAAGCGCTCGAGGAGTTGACCGGGCACGCCGAGACGATCCTGCAGCGGCTGGAGCTGCCTTATCGCGTGATGGCGCTGTGCGCCGGCGACATCGGCTTCGCCAGCGCAAAGACCTACGATCTCGAAGTGTGGCTCCCCGGGCAGAACGCGTATCGCGAGATATCCTCGTGCTCGAATTGCGAAGCGTTCCAGGCGCGGCGCATGCAGGCGCGCTTCCGCAACGCGCAGGGCAAGCCCGAGCTCGTGCATACGCTGAACGGCTCGGGCCTCGCGGTGGGCCGCACGCTGGTCGCGATTCTCGAGAACTGCCAGCAGGCCGACGGTTCGGTGGAGATTCCGCGGGCGTTGCGCGGCTACATGGGCGGCGCGGAAGCGATTCGTCCGAGGGCCGCGTAGCCCGGGTCGCGTTCTTCGACCCGGGTCACGGTGTGGTGGCGCGCAACCGCGGCGTGAGAGGCGGTTGCCGCGCGAGCAGGATGTCGTAGTAGCCGCGCACGCGATCGACGAACGCCACCGGCATCCCGCCTCGCGCGTAGCCGTACTTGGCGTCGTTGTAGTACTCGGGCTGCGCGAGCAGCGGCAGCACCTGTCGCACGTCGTTCCAAAGGTCGGGACTCAGACGCTGCTTTTGCGCGAGTATCCGCGCATCCTCGAGATGCGCCATCCCTATGTTGAACGCGGCGAGCGCGAGCCACGTGCGATCGGGCTCTTCGATACGCGCCGGCAGCTTGGCTTTCAGGTCGCGCAGATAGCGAGCCGCGCCGAGCAGGTTGGTGCGCGGATCCGCCCGATCGGCGATGCCAAGATGCTTCGCGGTTTCCTCGGTGATCTGCATCAGGCCGCGCGCACCGGTCTCGCTTTGGGCGGCCGGATCCCATTTCGATTCCTGGTAGGCAATTGCCGCGAGCAGCCGCCACTCGACGCCGGTGCGTTCCTGCGCATCGTGAAACAGCGCCCGCCAATTCGGCAGCTCGTTGCCGATGTCGGCGTGCAGCGCGCTCGCATCGATCCGCTGGAACTGGCTGCCATCGGGCAGATAGCGCGCGACGAGGCGGGCGAGCGTACCGTCGCGCTTCGCGCGCGCGATGTAGTCATCGAGGCTCTTGCGCAAGTCTGGGAATTGCGGCGCCACGGCCCAGCCGAGCTCGCGGCTCGCTCCCAGTGGAAATGCGACGGCGACATCGACGAAGATCGAGCGCGCGACCGTGGTCGCCAGCGTTCCGGCGACCGCATAGTCGATCGCCCCTTCGGAGATTTGCCCAGCGAGCCCCATCGTCGACACCGCATCCAGCGCGCGAAACAGCACGAGCGGGTACGCGGCGCGGATGCGTGCGATATCCGATTCGAGTCCGGTGCCGGCGACGTAGGAAACCGTCGCGCCGTTCAGGTCGCTCCAGCCGCGCACCTTGTAGCCTTCGGCATTGGAGAGCACTTGCAAATCGTCGGTGCGCCAGCCGCTCGTCCACAGGACCGACGAGGCAACGTCGATCGTCGCGTCGGAGCCGCTGTCGGCTTCGGCGTTGGGTATCGCGAGGGTGCGCCGCTCGCGTTCCGGCGGCACGAACAGCCCGCCGATGCCGATGTGCGCGTCGCCCGCCGAGAGCCGATCGAGCAATTGGAGCGGCGACTCGCTCGTGACGAACCGCACCGGAAGTGCTCGCTCCAAGCCGAAGCGGCGAAGGAGATCGGCCTCGAGCCCGATCATGTTGCCGTCCGGCCCCGGAAAATAAACCACCGGACCCGGGCGGACCAGCACGACGAGTTCCTTCAGGTCCTCCGGCGCGCGCAGCGGTTTGTGGCGCGGCGCAGGTGGCTGCTCGGCGACGTCACCACCCCACATCCATGCGCCGGCCGCAACGAGCAGGCTCGTGCCGGTCAGGACGACGAGGAGGCGTGAAGATGCCAATTTCCGCGATAGCGAGGTACGCGCTTGAATGCGATCCTCTATTGATTATAGCCAGCACGGCCCGAAACCCCAGCCTTTGGGGGCCCGCGCCCGCCGGCAACACGAACGCATGCGTCGCTTGCTGCGGTTGCACCGATCGCCGATAATCACATTTCGCGCGTCAAGCGCGTCCGATCAACGGCGGGTCGCCCCGCATTGCGGCGTCGTGAATCTGGTCAGGTCCGGAAGGAAGCAGCCACAGCGACTCACTGCAAGTGCCGGGGGAACGGCTCGCCACCCCAAACCGGCGTGATGCGCAAAGGGTTGCGCATCACGCTATCGGGCCGCTCGCGTGCGGTGACCGCCTAGTGCGGGCGCGCCACCGTCCCATGCACAACGCCCGAGCGTGACCATCCGCAACCTGCGATGACCTACCAAGTGCTGGCCCGCAAGTGGCGGCCCAAGACCTTCTCCGAGCTGGTCGGCCAGGAGCATGTGGTGCAGGCGCTGACCAACGCGCTGTCGCGCGGGCGCCTGCATCACGCGTATCTGCTGACCGGCACGCGCGGCGTGGGCAAGACGACGATCGCGCGCATTCTGGCGAAGAGCCTGAACTGCCTGACCAACGGCGTGTCGGCCACGCCGTGCGGTACCTGCGCCGCGTGCACCGACATCGATTCCGGGCGCTTCGTCGATCTGCTCGAGCTCGACGCCGCGTCGAACACCGGCATCGACAACATGCGCGAAATCCTCGACAACGCGCGCTATGCACCGACCGTCGGACGCTACAAGGTCTACCTGATCGACGAAGTGCACATGTTGTCGAAGGCGGCGTTCAACTCGATGCTGAAGACGCTCGAGGAGCCGCCGGAGCACGTGCGTTTCGTGCTCGCCACGACCGATCCGCAGAAGATTCCGGTGAC
>Ga0068860_100006228_pt1 | contig 11990 bp, 9 predicted proteins | sample KBSSwiS32_FD_66597 | JGI IMG/M metagenome (GOLD analysis project Ga0068860, IMG submission 66597) | Switchgrass rhizosphere microbial communities from Kellogg Biological Station, Michigan, USA - KBS Switchgrass S3-2 | ecosystem: Host-associated > Plants > Roots > Rhizosphere > Soil ... | reverse complement strand
CGCTGCTGGCCCAGGGCACCGCCCGGCTGCGCTTCTGCCTGGGGTATTCGGGCTGGGCGCCCAAGCAGCTGGAGAAGGAGATCTCCGCGGGCGCCTGGCTGTTCACCGAGGCGGCCGGCGACCAGGTGCTGGTCGGGGAGCCGGACAAGATGTGGGACGGCACCCTGCGCGGGATGGGCGTGGACCCTGCGATGCTGCTGCCCGCCGCCGGCATCCATTAGTAGTAAAGAAGCATCCGCATGCTCGATCCGGAGAAAGTGAAGGAGCGGATTTCCACGGCCCTGCCCGGGTCGGAGGTGGAGGTGAAGGACCTCACGGGCACGGGCGACCACTTCGAGGCGAGGGTGGTCAGCCAGGAGTTCGACGGCAAGTCGATGATCGAGCAACACAAGCTGGTGTACGCGCCGCTGCAGGACTGGTTGAAGTCCGGCGAGCTGCACGCGCTGGCGCTGCGCACGTTCTCGCCCGCGCAGTGGGAGAAGCACAGGAGGAGCTGATGCTCACCCAGGAGCTGAGGGCGCGGCTGGACGAGGAGATCAAGTCGCACCCCGTGGTCATCTACATGAAGGGCAACGCGCTGTTCCCCCGCTGCGGTTTCTCCGCGGCGGCGCTGCAGCTGCTCCAGCCGCACGGCGAGGTGCACGCGGTGGACGTGCTGGCGGAGCCGGAGCTGCGCGACGCGATCAAGGAGTACTCCAGCTGGCCCACCATCCCCCAGGTGTACATCCGCGGGCAGTTCGTCGGCGGGTCGGACATCGTGCGGGAGCTGGCCGAGCGCGGCGAGCTGGCGAAGCTGATCAAGGGCGAGGCGTCCTGAGCCGCGCGGCGCACCTCGGCCTCCGTGCGCTGCTCGCCGCGTCGGCGCTCGCCTTCGCCTCCGCCTGCGACGGCACGCTCTGGGTGGTGAACGGCCTGGACGTGCCGGTCCAGGTGACCATCGCCGGCAAGCCGCCGTTCCAGCTGGACGCGGGGGCGAGGAAGTCCTTCAGCCTCCGCGAGGGGCGCCACGCGGTCTCGGCCACCACCCTCGACCAGAAGGGCCGGGAGACCGACACCGTCGACGTGCCCCGGAGCGGGGCGGCGGTGTACAGCGTGGCCGGCGCCGCGCCGCTGTACGTCCTCACCGCGTTCTATTCGGCCACCCCCGCCGCGGGCCGGAGCCACACGGAGGTCCTCTGCGGGGTGCGCACCTTCCAGCGGAACGTGAGCTACTACTTCGCCGAGCCGCCGGAGCGGATCACCATGGACGGCAACTCCGCGGTGAAGTCGTCGCTCCTGCAGGACGAGGGGGGCTGGAAGTCCTGCCACGCCATGCTGGCCGCGGAGGGGAAGGACCGGGCGGCGGCAGAGATGATGCCCGCCATTCGCGCGATGCAGCCGTCGGACGACACGTTCTACTTCGAGGCGCTGGGGCGCTGGGTCCTCGGGGAGGACGAGGCGGCGCTGGCGGTCGTCCGGGCTGGAGCGAAGCAGCTCGGAGGTCGCGACGTCCACCGCACATATGCAGCGTTCGCCACGGTGATGGGGAAGCAGCAGGAGCTCCTGCGGGAGTACCAGTCGGCGCAATGGGAGCTGCCCCAGTTCGAGCGGCGATACCTGGCGGCCCGGTTGCTCCCGGCGGCGGAGTCGGTGAAGGAGCTCCAGGCCATGGCGCGCGAGCGTCCGGAGGATACGGACGTCCGGCTGTCGCTCGCGGCGTCGCTGCTGCGGGCCAGCCGGTTCGCCGACGCGACGGCGGCGCTGGGGCCGCTGGGGGACGGCGGTTCGCTCGAGGTCGATGACCGGCGCCGCCTGCTCCTCCGGCAGGTGTGGGCGCTCGCGAGTCAGGGGCGGTCAGAGGAGGCCATCGAGGCGATTCGCGCGGCGATCCCCCGGCTCGGAGCGTGGGATGGGGACTTCATCAACACGTGGGGTCTGCTGGCGGTGAAGATGCGAAGGCCCGACCTGGAGCCGGATGACAAGGCGATCGTGGGGGACGCGAAGGGGGGCCGGGCCGAGTGGCGGCAGGTGACCTACGACGGGCTGGTGCACCCGGAGCGGCTGGACGGCGCGAGGATCGACGGGCTGAAGGTCACCCGGTCGGTGGCGCAGCTCCTGGTGAAGGCGGGGAAGGATCCGATCGCGGCGGTCAGCTGGGTGCGCCGCATGAGCAGCTACGAGGTGCGCCTCATCCCAGATTCGCAGGCATTGGTCCTCTGGGCCGAGGCGTGCCGGGTCGGCAACCAGTCCGCGGAGGAGGGCCTGCGCCACGCGCTGCTGACGGAGGTCGTGGACTTCGGCGCGCTGTGTGCCTACGTGAAGGAGGGGCGGCCGACGATGGAGATGAGCGAGGTGTGGGAGGGCCGCGAGGCCGTCCACCTCGCGCGATCTCGCGCGCTCCGGGCGCGAGGGGATTCGGCCGCCGCGGCCGCCGAGGAGGCGCTGGTCCGCAAGTACGACCTCTACTCGGGGCCGGCGACGCGCGCGCTGGAGTCGTGGCCCTCCACCGCGCCCGGCGCGGCTTCGACGGCCGCCGGCGACGTCCGGCTCGCCTCCACGCAGGAGAGCGCCCCGGCGCGGAGATCGCCCGGGACGCCCATTCCGCCGCCGCCTCCTCCTCCGAAGGAGCACAGGCTGGTCCGCGTGGAGGGCCTCCGCCTCGAGCCGGCGCCGTAGCGCGAGGGTGAAGGGTGGCCGCGCTCCGCGCCCGGGAGCGTCGAGTGATGCGCGCATGGCGCGCTGAGTGATGCGCGCGTGGTGCGCTGGGTGATGCGCGCGTGCGCGCCGGGTGAGACACACGCGAGGCGCGCTGAGTGATGCGTGCGGGCGCGCTGGACGAGATGCGCGCGTGGTGCGCCAGTGATGTGCGCGCGTCGCTACTCGCCCATCTGCATCGCCGTGAGGAGCTCCCGCCCCAACGCATCCGCGGCCGAATCCGCCATCTTCGCGTAGGCGTTCTTCGGAGCGGCCTCGCCGGTCCAGGTCATCTCGCGCGTGGGCCCCGCCTCCACGTCATAGTGGTGCGCGGGAGCGTCACCCTCGCCCAGCCGCAGATCCACTCCGGAGCGGAGCACCAGCCCGAAGTAGGCGCGCCTGGAGTCGTCCGACAACTGGTACACCTCGCCAGAGAGGCCGAGAACGGACGTCACCTCCAGCTTCACCGGTGACCGCACGTTCGAGGTGCGAATCCCATCCCGCAAATCCACCACCGCCGGCCCCACCAGCCCGTCGATGCGGCGCTGGAGGACGGCGGTGATCCGCCCCTGGCGGGCCGCGTTCTCGGGGGCGGCCAGCGCCACCTCCGCCATCGTCAGGGACGGCGGGACGCGGAACCCCCCCAGCTTCACCGCCGGCGCGTAGCTCACCTGCACCCTGTTGGTGCCCGCGCGGCGCAGCGCCTCGATCAGCTCGCCCAGCACCGCGGACTGCGCCGAGTGCATCTGCTGCAGCCGGCGCATCCCGCGCTCCAGCTCCTTGTCGAGCGCGGCGCGTGCCTCCACCGCGTGCCGCCCATCCGGCCGCCGATCCAGGTAGATGCGGAGGCTGCTCGCGTTGCTCTGCGCCACCTCCCACTCGCGGTCATCCGTGCCGCGCGCCTGGGCCGAGGGCAGGAACACCACCGCCGCCGCCGCCGCGGCCGCGCAGGCCGCCTGCCACCGGACGCCGCGCAGCCGCTGCGCCATGGCGACGCGCGGCTTCACCCCCTGCCGGAGCTCGCGGGGGACGAGGTCCAGCTCCCCGTCCGCCTCCAGCAGCCCGGAGGAGAGCAGGTCCAGCAGGCGCCCGCGGAGCTGCGCCGCCTCGTTGGCCAGGCCCTCCGCCACCTGCTTGCCGCGGATGTTGAGCGCGGCGGTGCGCCAGCCGAACTTCAGCCGCACCGCGGACGCGGTGTACACGGCGTAGGTGTGCTGGTGCACGGTGGAGACGCGCACCAGGTTGATCAGCGGCCAGAACGTCACCCGGTCGTGGCTCGCCTGCACCAGGTAGTGCGAGTGGAGCGTGGTGAACTTCCCCAGCGGGCTCCTGACGGCGCGGAAGACGCCGAGGGCGCCGGAGGCGGCGACCCAGGCGCCCAGGCCGAGGAAGACGGCCAGCCACCACCAGTCGCCCGCGTCCCAGGCGCGCGATGAGCTGACGGAGTTGATCGCGACCAGGCCGGAGATCAGCAGGGTCATCAGGCCCAGGAAGAGCACCACCCCCGGCACGGAGTACCCGCGACTCCAGAGCGGCTTGACGATGTCGCGCGACGGCTGGTCGCGCAGCCACCGCTGCGTCGCCTCCGGCAGGTGGTCCAGCGGCACGGTGACCCGGGTGGGGAACGCGCCCAGCGGCCGCTCCGGCCGCAGCGAGCGCGCCACGTCCAGCAGGTAATTGCCGTCCTGCGGGCGCTGCAGCGCGAAGGCGCGCGCCGCCATGGAGGCGAGCCGGTCGGCGATGTACTTGCGGACCTCGTCCTCGGCGGGGAGGGAGGCCAGCAGCGGCCCCAGCTCGCGCTTGACCAGCTTCGTCTTCTTGCGCGCCAGCTGCACGCCCACCCGCCGCAGGGCCGGCTCCCAGTCCTTCTCCGCGCGCCCGGCGGCCAGCGCCGCGGCCTGGTCCAGCTCGTCCAGCGCCTCCTTCCACTGCCGGCGGGAGACGTAGAAGTCGGAGAGGACGAAGCGGATGGCCAGCTCGTTGGGCGCCAGCTCGCGCGCCTTGAGGTAGGCGGCCAGCGCCGGCTTGTCGAACTTGAGGTCGCGGTAGGTGTGGCCGAGCCGGACGCGGAAGACGGCGTTGGCCGGCTCGCGGCGGACCAGCTCCTCGAACACCTGGGAGGCGCTCCGCATGTCCCCGTCCATCATCATCGCCACGCCCAGCATGTCGCGCGCGACGATGACGTCCGGGTTGGAGGCGATGGCCGCTTCGAGGATGGGGATGGCGTCCTTGGGCCGGTCCGCGTTGAGGGCGGAGGCGGCGGCGCGGAGCTGCGAGCCCAGCTCCGGCCCGTGCTCGGAGAAGGCCTCCACCTGGCCACCGGCGGCGCGCGCCCGGTCGTGCTCCCCGCGCGCCTCCGGGTTGGAGAGCGCCTCGTACGCCTCGCGGATCCGCCGGAAGTCGTCGGCGTGCGTCTCCGGCGGGAACTGGCGCACCAGCGCGAAGTAGGCCTTCTTGATCTCGCGGTCGGTGGCGGTCGGGGGGACCCCCAGCGTCTCGTAGTGATCGGCCATGGGTACTCTTGGCTCAGGGCTCCAGGGCCGCGCCCAGGGCGTCGGCCACGGTGTCCACGTGGACCAGCTCCACGCGCTCCCGGACCACCGCCGGGAGTTGCTGAGCGTCGCGCAGGTTGCCGCGCGGGAGCAATACGCGGGTGAGGCCGGCCAGGTAGGAGGCGACCAGCTTCTCGTGGATGCCGGCCACCCGCCGGACGTCGCCGTGGAGGGTGATCTCCCCCGTGGCGCCCAGCCGCGGCTGGAGCGGCTCCTGGAGGTAGGCGGAGATCCCCGCCAGCGCCAGCGCCAGCCCGGAGGACGTGCCCTCCTTCCCCATCTCGGTGTCGGTGAAGTGGAGGTGGAGGTCGCGCTCGCGCACCAGCGCCTCGATGCCCAGCGGCCCGGCCCGCGCCTTGAGGCAGGTGAACGCCACCTGGCCCGCCTCGCGCCCGGTGGGCCCCACGTTGCCGGAGAAGATCAGCTCGCCCTTGCCGGGGACCGCCATCGCCTCCAGCGGCGACACCGCCCCGCCCACCGGCGTCCAGCCGAGGACGCCGATGCGGCCGACGGTGGTGGAGGAGGCCCGCCGGCGCTCGAGCCGGGCGAGCAGCGCGTCCGGCGCAGCGGCGGACTCGCCCAGCTCCTCGGCGATCTCGCGCAGGAGCGCGGAGGCGGCCTCGTTCCCCGGCGACTCGGCACAGGCCCGCTCGATCAGGTCCAGCGCCCGCTCCCACAGGCCCTTCCGCCGCGCGATCTCCGCCGCCTTCATGAAGCGCCCGGCGTCGTGCGGCTGCCAGCGCCCGGCCTCCATCCAGTGCAGCAGCGCGTCGTCCCCGCGGCCCAGCTGGACGAACAGCTCCGCCAGCTCGTCGTGCGCGCCGGCGTCGCGCGGGCGGAGGCGGACCAGGGCCTCCAGCGCCTTGCGCGCCTCCTCGGGGCGCTCGGCGCGGGCGTGGGCGCGGGAGAGCAGCCGCGAGGCGTCCGGGAAGTCCGGCCGCCGCGCCAGCGCCTCCGAGAGCTGTTTCACCGCCCCGTCCAGCTTCCCCTCCTCGAACATCCGCAGCGCCAGCGCGTAGCGCGCGTCCGGGTCGCCCGGGCGCAGCACCACCGCGCGCTTGAGCTCCAGCGTGCTGACGGGCAGCTCGCTCATCCCAGGTCGAAGAGGAGCTCGGTGAGCTCCGCGTCCAGCCGGTTGGTCTCCGGCGAGTCGCCGCGCCGGGCCGCGGCCTTCAGGCGGCCCACCAGCTCCTGCACCCGCGCGCGGTCCTTGTCCCCCAGCGCGGCGAGCTTCGCCTCCGCCGCCTTCACCAGCGGGCGCACCGACTCCGGCAGCTCCGGCTCCCCGGCGGCCGCGGGCTCCGGCGCGCCGGGCGGCGCCCACTCGCGGTCCAGCCGGGCGCGCGCCTCCTCCCGCTCCTTCGGGCTCATCCGCTGGGCGCTCTTGTCCACCACCAGCAGCGCCTCCTTGCCGGTGGAGACGATCTTGGTCTTCACGTTGAGGATGCCGTTCACGTCGTAGGTGAACGTCACCGCCACGTGCTCGCTGCCCATGGGGGCGGGCGGCACCCCGTCCACCGAGTACGCGTCGAGGAAGGTGTTGTTGCGGACCAGCCGCTCCTCGCCCTGGTAGACGCGGATCTCCACCTGGCGCTGATTGTCGGTGGTGGTGGAGTAGGTCTCCGTCCGCGAGATGGGGACGGTGCTGTTGCGCGGGATGATGGGCGAGAACAGCCCGCTCACCCGTTCGCCGCCGCCGGATCGCCCCATCACCTCCACGCCCAGGGTAAAGGGGCACACGTCGGTGATCATGATCCCGTACTGGGACTTGATGGCGCCGGACTTGAGGCCCGCCTGCACCGCGGCGCCCAGCGCGATCGCCTCGTCCGGGTTGACCCCGCTCCGCGCCGGGTGACCGAAGTACTCCTCGATGGTGCGCCGGACGAGCGGCACGCGGGAGGACCCGCCCACCAGGACGATCTCGGTGATCGCCTTCTTCTCCAGCTTGGCGTCCTTGAGCGCGCGGTCCACCGGGACCAGCGTGGAGCGGACCAGGTCGCCCAACAGCTCCTCCAGCTTGAGCCGGGACAGATCCAGCTCCACCGAGACCGGATCGGCCCCGCGCACCCCGAGGAAGGGGAGCAGCACCTGGGTGACGTTGACGGTGGACAGCTCCACCTTGGCCTGCTCGGCGGCGGCCTTGAGCCGGGCCATGGCGCGCAGGTCGCCGCGGACGTTGAGCCGGTGCTCGCGCTCGATCTCCGCCGCCAGCCAGGACACCACCGCGGCGTCGAAGTCCGCCCCGCCGAGGCGGTTGTTGCCGGCGGACGCCTTTACGTCCAGCACGCCCTCGAACATCTCCAGCACCGAGACGTCGAAGGTGCCGCCGCCCAGGTCGTAGACGAGCACGAACTGCTCGCGGTCCAGGTGGTCCAGGCCGTACGCGAGCGCGGCGGCGGTGGGTTCGTTGAGGATGCGCTCCACCTTGAAGCCGGCCAGCTCGCCCGCGTCCTTGGTGGCCTGGCGCTGGGCGTCGGTGAAGTACGCGGGGACGGTGATCACCGCCTCCTCCACCGCGCCGCCCAGCTGCCGCTCGGCGTCCTCCTTGAGCGACTTGAGGACGAGCGCGGAGACCTCCTGCGGCGTGTAGGTGCGGTCGCCGAGGCGGACCTTCTCCCCGCTCCCCATCAGCCGCTTCACCTCCGCCACGGTGCGCTCCGGCATGGAGACCAGCTGGTTCTTGGCCGTCTCCCCCACGTGGAGCGCGCCCGTCTTGTCCAGGCCCACCACGGACGGCGTGAGCCGCTTCCCCTGCCGGTTGGGGATGATCTGCGGGCGGGCCCCCTCCATGTGAGCGACGAGGGAGTTGGTCGTCCCCAGATCGATACCGACGATGGACATGCCCCCCCGACGTTAGACAATGTCCGGGGAATGAGCACCGCGGACGACGACCAGGAGCGGCGCATCGTCGAAGCGCGGATGAGGCTGCGCGAGCGCTACCTCGCCCGCATGCAGGCCTCCCCGTCGGTGGCGGACGAGAAGCCCATGGGGAGCGGCCCGCCCAACCGCCACGGCATGCCCCAGCTGCCGGTGGGCCAGTACCAGACCGAGAAGTGGCCGGTGCTGGACCTGGGCCACCACCCGGAGATCGGCCCGCGCGAGTGGTCGCTGCGCGTCGACGGCGCGGTGGAGCGGCCGGTGTCGCTGCGCTGGGACGACTTCATGGCGCTGCCGCAGGTGGACGACGTGAGCGACTTCCACTGCGTCACCACCTGGAGCCGGATGGACGTCCCCTGGCGCGGGGTGGTCTTCTCGACGCTGGCGGCGCTGGCCGGCCCGCTCCCGTCCGCCACCCACGTGCTGGCGCACGCCTCCGACGGCTACACCACCAACCTGCCCATCGAGGAGGCGATGAAGGACGACGTGCTCCTCGTCCACATGTCGGACGGCGGGCCGCTGCCGCGCGAGCACGGCGGGCCGGTGCGGATGATCACCCCGCAGCTGTACGCGTGGAAGGGCGCCAAGTGGATCAACCGGATCGAATTCTGCGCGGGGCTCAAGCGCGGGTACTGGGAGGACCGTGGCTACAGCGACACCGCCTACCCATGGCGAGACGACCGCTACTCCTGAGGAGGAAGGTTTCTTCAAGGGGGCGCTGGCGAAGGTCAACGCCTTCCGCCAGCGCCACGAGCTGGCGGAGACGCTGATCGTCTTCGTCGGCGGCTTCGTCTTCGACGTGATCACGCTCTCGCGCGCGGACGACGTCACCACCATGCTCCAGCAGGGCGCGTACCTGGTGGCGCTGTGCGCGCTGCTGGCGCTGGAGCAGCGGCAGGCGCTCAAGGGCGACCTGCCCAGGCTGCTGGCGAAGGGGATGGAATTCGCGGAGCCGGGGATCCACTTCTTCCTCGGCGCATTGCTCAGCACCTTCACGCTCAACTACTTCAAGAGCGGCTCCGGGCTCACCTCGCTGGCCTTCGTGGCGGTGATGTTCGTGCTCCTGGTGGCCAACGAGTTCCCCCGCTTCCGCGCCTACGGGCAGGTGGTCCGCTTCGCGCTGCTCAGCTTCTGCCTGCTCTCCTACTTCGCCAACCTCATCCCGGTGCTGGTGGGACAGGTGCGGCCGTGGATGTTCGTGACGGCGGCGGTGGCCTCCATCGCCTGCATGGGCGGCGTGTTCTGGCTGCTCAGCAAGTGGAGCCCCACCCGGCGCGCGCTGCTCACAAGGTCCGTGCTCCCCGGCCTTCTCGTGCAGGCGGTGCTGCTGGCGCTCTACTTCGCCAAGGTCATCCCGCCGGTGCCGCTGGCGCTGACCTTCATCGGCATCTACCACGGCGTGGAGTCGCCGATGCGCGCGGTGCAGGTCCAGGCCACCGGCCCGGGCGTGCGGACCGACAAGCCGGTGATGCGCGAGGAGCGCTTCGTCACCAACGGCAAGTACCGCCTGCTCCACGAGCGGCCCTGGTGGGCCTTCTGGCAGCACGGCGACCAGGAGTTCTTCGCGCGCGACGGCGACCAGGTGTACTGCTTCTTCTCCATCTTCGCGCCCAACCGGTTCCAGGATCAGATCGACATCATCTGGACCCGCTGGGACGAGGCGCGCGGCGAGTGGGTGCTCAAGGAGAAGGCGGCCATCCCGCTGGGGCGCGGCGGCGTGATCCAGGACTCCGGCTGGCGCTGGTTCCGCTCCAAGGCCCGCTACGAGCCGGGCGACTGGCGCGCGGAGGTGCAGACCGAGGACGGCCGCACCATCGGCGCCATCAAGCTCACCATCTACAAGGACACGCGCGTCGAGCCCCGGCAGTTCGTGATGGACCTGCGATGAGGGTCGAGCAGCTCCGCGCCCTCCGCACGGCCTCGCAGCGGCTGGACCGGCCGGCGCACGGGTCGGTGGGGAAGCTGGTGCGCGCGCTGGGCGGGGTGCAGGCGCAGGTGCTGGGGTCGGCGGAGCTGGCGTTGCGGGCGCGGGCGAAGGGGCTGACCCGGGAGGACGTCACCGCCGCGCGCGAGCGGGACCGCTCCGTCGTCTGGTGCTGGGCGATGCGCGGGACGATGCACCTGGTGGCGGCGGAGGACGTCGGGTGGATGCTCCCGCTGTTCGCGCCGCTGGTCTGGCCGAATTCGAAGCGGCGGCTGAAGCAGCTCGGCGTGCGCGACGACCACGTGGACCTGGCGGTGGAGCAGATCGAGCGGGAGCTCCGCGACGACGGCCCGCTCCCGCGGCGGGAGCTGGCGTCGCGTCTGGCGAAGAAGGGCATCCAGACGCAGGGGCAGGCCATCGCCCACCTGGTGGCGGTGGCGGCGCTGCGGGGGCGGATCTGCTTCGGCCCGCTGCGCGGGGCGGTGGATGGAGACGCGCCTGATACGCGGGTGAACCCGCCGCGCGAGTCAGCGGAGGGAGATGCGCAGAAGGGGCACGCGCGGGAGAACCCGATGACGTTCGTCGCGCTCGCGGACTGGCTCCCGGGCTTCAAGCTCCGCGAGCCGGACGCGCCGGAGCTGGCGCGCCGCTTCCTCTCCGCCTACGGGCCCGCGGGGCCCGCCGATCTCGCCGCCTGGTCGGGGCTGGGCACCGCCGCGGCGCGCGAGGCCTTCGGGGCCATCTCGGCCGAGCTCGTCGAGGAGGGCGACTTGTGGTCCCTGCGGAAGGTCCGCGAGGCCGACCCAGGCGTGGTGCGGCTCCTCCCCGCGTTCGACCCGTACCTGCTGGGCTACGCGGATCGCTCGTTCGCGCTCTCGGCCGCGCACGCCAAGCAGGTGAACGCGGGTGGCGGGTGGCTGCACCCGCAGCTCTTCGTGGACGGGGAGATCGCCGGCACCTGGACGCCGAGCGGCGCGCTGAAGCCGTTCCGCCCGCCGCCCGCCGCCGTCCGCAAGGCGCTGGAGGCGGACCTCGAGGAGCTCGAGCGCTGGCGCGCGCCGACCAGTGACGGCGTCAGCGCGGCGGCCGGCCGCGTGCGGCGCCGCCGGGCGTAGAGTCATCACCGGGTACCCGCTCCCGCGAGCGGGCGCGCCTCCAGCGCCCGTCCAACGCCTCCTCCGGCTACGGCGGCGGCCGTAAGCGGTAGACGTGGTACGGGCCGCCGGCCTTGAGCGCTTCCCGGGTGGGAGGCCGCGCGAGCTGGTCGACGTAGGCGGGGATGGCGCTGTCGGTGAAGAGGACCGCCCCGTCGGGCGCGACGACCACGCCGTCCGCCCAGACGACGCGCGGGGACCTGACCAGCGTGGTGAGCTTCCCCGCCCCGTCCACCGGGAGCCGGTCGATGGCGCCGTGCTCGATGTCGGTGATGAGCACGTTGCCGGCGGAGTCCACCGTGATGCCGTCGCTCAGCGGCTTTGGCCCCACCGGCGCCACGCGCTTGGCGAGCTCCGCCTCGGAGAGCGCGCCGTCCCGCAGCGCCGCGGTGGGGACCTTGTACAGACGCTCGTGGCTCATCGCCCCGTAGTACAGCCACGCCCCGTCGCCGCTGAGCGCGATCCCGTCCACCCCCACGCTGAAGGTGATCAGCCCGTACCCCAGCCGGTGCGGCCCGAAGGAGGTCCGGATGAGCCAGCCCTGGGGTTGGGTGCTCGGATCCCCCGCCAGCACCTTGCGCCAGGTCTTGGCCGCCACGTCGAGCGCGATGAGGTACGCCGGCGTGAACCGGAACAGGCCGGTGTCCGCGAGGTAGACGGTGTTGCCGTCCGGCGCCACGCGCAGGTCCTGGGCGAACTGCGCCTCGCCGGCGGGGAACCAGTACTCGAACGCCAGGGTCCCGGTGCGCAGGTCGAAGGCCAGAAGGCGCGTTTGCTTGTGGTCCAGGACCATGGGCTCGATGAACCACA
>Ga0068860_100006222_pt1 | contig 12002 bp, 13 predicted proteins | sample KBSSwiS32_FD_66597 | JGI IMG/M metagenome (GOLD analysis project Ga0068860, IMG submission 66597) | Switchgrass rhizosphere microbial communities from Kellogg Biological Station, Michigan, USA - KBS Switchgrass S3-2 | ecosystem: Host-associated > Plants > Roots > Rhizosphere > Soil ... | reverse complement strand
GGCTCGACGAGATGGAAGCTGTTACCAAGGCGGTCGGCGAACTCGCTCCTGACGATCCGACAGTGCTCTACCTGCGTGCGCGGCTCGGTGCAGCCAAGAAGGACTGGAGCGGAACGCGCGGTTTGATCGAGAAAAGCAAGGCTGATTTGGGTGTGCGCGAGCCGCTTCGCCTGATTTATGGCGAAACACTGCTGCGGCTCGGCCAAAACCAACAGGCCATTGCCCAGCTTGGACCGATGGTCCGCGCTACTCCCGGCAACCGCGAAGCTGCCCTGCTGCTGGCCGAAGCGCAGATGAGCGGCGGCGACAATGCCGCTGCCGTGGCGACGCTGCGTCCTCTTGCGATGGCGCCGCTGGCCCGCCGCGAAGAACTGGCCATGATCGTAAAGGCCGCCAAAGCCAGCGGCGCTCCGGACCTAGCCGCCTTGGAGGCTCGCCTGGCCTCACCTGCAGTGCGAGCACTGGGCGCGGACCTCGCCGATGGCGACAAGGCAATGCGCGCGGGCAACTGGGCTGGTGCGGCAGAAGCCTATGCGAGAATTCTGGAAACGACCGACGGACGCAATCCGCTGGTGTTGAACAACATGGCTTATGCGCAGATCATGCTGGGCGATTTCACCAAGGCCAACGAGTTCGCGCAGCGTGCGCTGAAGGCAGCGCCGGGTAACGCCTCGGTGCTCGATACGGCCGGCTGGGCGCTCTACAAGTCCGGCAAGGACAATGCCGAAGCAAAACGCCTCCTCGGCCTCGCGGCTGAGAAGGCGCCCGGCAATGCGACGATCAAGGCGCACCTCGCCGAAGCGGAGCGCGCCTCGATCTGAAGTCAGGCGGCGGCGAGACCGCTGTAGCGAACCGAAACCTTGCGGCGGCGCAGGAGCGCGGTTGCCGCAAGTGCCAGGCCCATCAGGCCGATCACGCCCGGTTCCGGAACGGGTGTGCCGCCGCTGGAGGTCGACGTGGAAGTCGAGCTGGTCAACGTGCCGGCGCCGCTGGCCGATCCGACGCCCGGTACACCTTCGATAGACTGGTAGCGTACGAAGAAATCGGAAAGCGAAAGGCTCGAAACGGGCTGCGAGAAGCTGAGCGTGAACGTTCCGGTGCCCGTTTCGCCAGCCATCAGACCGCCGCTGCCGCCGCCAGCACAGCTGCCCGTCGCGGCGTCCTTGAAGCAGACATCAACCGTGCCGATCCCGTTGGGGTAGGTGCTGGTGAGCGTTGTGTAGCTGAAAGCGCCCGTGCTGGTGGCGGAATCGATCTCGGGATTGGTGTTGAAGGCAAAGCTCGACACACGCGAGTCAGTCACAGGCGACGAACTGGTGTTCGTCAGCGAATAGCTGAACTGATAGTCGTTGCCGCTAATGCCGGTCAGCGTGAAGGTCGCCTCCGAGGTCAGTCCGCTGACAGTCGTGCTGTCGACGAAGCCGTCGAAGCCGAAGGTGTACGACTGCCCGATGTTCGAGGCGTCCAGCGGAATGGTGTCAGCCAAAGCCGGCGAGGCGAAGGAAACCATCGCTGCGACGGAGAGTAAGTTCTTGGTCCAGTGCATAGTACGCCCCCAATGAAAGAGTGGATTAACCTCTTAGGGAGCAATCCTTGTGCCAATCTGAGTTCTTCGGGGCTTACAAAGGTTAACGGCCAATCGCCAAACCCGCAGATGTCAAGAAATCCGACAGAATACCGCCGAAAGCGCAAGGAACCATTTCTCGGCCTTGCCATTTTCCCTACATGGACACTGCAAGCCTTCCCCGGCCCTCGATCCGCTGGCCGCGCACGCTTTGGATCGTTCGCCATGGCCAGAGTGCCGGCAACGTCGCGCGCGACATGGCGCATGAGCAGGGCGACCTGCGCATAGCCCTCGAACACCGGGATGTTGATGTGCCCCTTTCGCCTTTGGGCATCAGACAGGCGATGGCGCTCGGGCACTGGTTTGCCCAAGGGGAGGAAGGTCATCGCCCGGAAGTGATTCTCGCCAGCCCCTATGTTCGCGCGGTGCAGACCGGCGAGCATTTCCGGGAGGCAGGCGGCTGTTCGGCGGACCTGCGGATCTGCATCGACGAACGCCTGCGGGAAAAGGAATTCGGCGTACTCGATGGACTGACGACGCTCGGCATCCATGAACTGGAGCCCGGTCAGGCCAATTTCAGGAAAGTGCTGGGCAAGTTCTACCATCGCCCGCCTGGCGGCGAAAGCTGGGTGGACGTCATCTTCAGGTTGCGCGCCCTGCTCGATACGCTCTCGCTGCATTACGCAGGCAAACGGGTGATGATCATCGCCCATCAGGTTGTCGTCCTATGCTTGCGCTACATACTGGAAAACCTGACTGAGGCGGAAATCCTGGCCATCGATGCGCAAGGCGACGTCGCCAACTGCGCGGTCACGCAGTACCGGCTCGACAACCCCGATGCACCGGACGGCAAGCTGGTGCTCGAACAATACAATATCATTGCCCCGCTCGACCGCGAAGGCACGCCCGCCACGCATGAGCCGGACCGGATGGTGGCAGCCCGTGGCTGAGCTGGACGCCGCAGTCCCTATCGACCGCGAATGGCTGCAGGCAAACCCGCTGCCGCAGCCCGGAGACGAGGCGGACAAGAATGCGCGGGGGAGGGTGATGACCATCGGCGGCGGAGTCGAGGTACCGGGCGGCATCCGGCTGACTGCGGAAGCGGCCTTGCGTGCGGGAGCGGGAAAGGTTCGCGTGGCGACGGTGGCCCCGGCAACGGTCGGGCTTGGCGCGCACCTGCCGGAAGTGGCACTGATGGCGCTCCCTTTCGGGGAAGATGGGGAAATCGACGCGGCGCAGGTAAAGTTCACCAATCGATTGGCCGCATTTGACGCCATCGTCATTGGCCCGGCTATGTGCGGCGTCCAGCAAGCATCCTTGCTGCTTTCCCGCGTGCTGGAAGCGATCGAGCCTGATACCGGCCTCGTCATCGATGCGGCGGCGCTCATGGACCTTGCGCAGCACCGGGAAGCGCTGAGGGCGTTACCGCGCCCGGCGCTGCTTACGCCGCACATCGGCGAAATGGCGGCTTTGCTCGGCGTTTCCGCTGAGACCATCGAGCAAGACCGCGCGGGGGCGGTTCAGCGGGCGGCAAAGGAATACCATGCGGTCGTCATGCTCAAGGGAGCGACGAGTGTGATTGCCGGTGCCGGAGGCTCTCTGTTCAGATACGATGGCGGGCTTGTGGGCCTTGCAACGGGAGGCTCAGGCGACGTTCTTGCCGGCATTGCCGGGGCGCTCATGGCCCGGGGCGCAGAACCATTGCAGGCGATGGCCTGGGCAGTGTGGATCCACGGCGAAGCCGGGCAGGCCTGCGGACGAGCCATAGCGCCGCTGGGCTTTCTTGCCAGCGAACTGCTCAGCTATATACCGCGCGCGATGCATTTCGAGACTGTGGAACCGCAGCAAGAGGATTGACGTGAAACGTCACGGTGCAAGGTCCGCCAGGCAAACGTCCCGGCCCATGAGTTGGCTGCCGCTGCGAGAGGGCAATGGACCGGGCTGGGTCGCACTTCGCGAATTTGCCAAATCGCCATTGACGGTTGGATCGCCGTTTGTCGCGACCCACTGGCTGGTAAACCGGGTCTGCGACCAGATTGATTGGCATGACATCGAGGCCGTGGCGGAATTCGGGCCGGGCGGAGGCCCCTTCACTACGGAAATTCTGCGGCGATTGCCGAGGGGAGGTCAGCTCACTGCATTCGAGACCGGAGCTGGATTTGTGCAGCATCTCCGCAAGAGATTTCGGGGGCAGCCGTTCAAAGTCATTCCCGCATCCGCAACCAAGGCCGGACATTATCTGCGCGCAAGGTCCATCGACTGCATCATTTCGGGCATACCGTTTTCGACAATGTCCCAAACAGATGCTGCGAATGTCATGCGTGCCGCCCGATCACTCCTGAAAGTGGAGGGTTGCTTCATTGCCTACCAGATGCGTCCGCATGTCGGCAGGCTGCTGCGCCGCCATTTCCTGCACGTCGCGGAGCTCTGGGAATGGCGCAATGTTCCGCCGTGCCGGATTTATGTCGCTCATGGGCTTCGGAGATAGCAAACAGGATATCGGGGCGCCCACAAGGCATGCAGATCCACCGTGGGGACTCACCGCCACCATAACGCCGCCACTTTTGCTCCAGATGTTACCGTCGTATTCAACATCGTCGGGGGGCAAGCCGCCCTCAGGCTGGGCCGGACTATCGAGAGGGGAAAAGGGAAGCCTCACTCCGGCACTTGCGAGGCGGATGCTGGCCACTCGCCATTGCCGAGAGGGGGCAGGCGGAGGAAGCTTTCCTTGCCGAGATGGATCGACAAACTGTCAGAGTGGAAGTCCACCAGTTCGCGCGGAACTGCCCGCAGTGCCTCATCAAGCCCGGCCACGCTTCCTGACGCGATCACCACATAGCTGACAGTGCCCGTGCGACATTCGACAAGCGCTTCGACGGCCTTGCCGATATCTTCGCCGTCGCTGCTGCGTGTCGGCATGCCCATCACTCCGGTCGCAGCAAATAGCGTTGGTGTGCTCGACTGGCGGCTTGCCTGCTGCGCGGACTTTCCGCCATCCTCGTAAACTCGCTGGCGCCCCAGCCACCTCCAGGCGCCGACAATGTTCACGAGAGTGAGGAAGACATTGGCTGCGAGAAGGCTGGTCTGGCCGCTCGCATATCCGTCGATCGCCCAGCAGACTGACCCGGCCGTAAAGACCACAAAGCCCCAACCGGTTACTCTCGCACCCAGATTGGCGGCAGTCATCATTGCAGCGAGGATCGTCGCGGCCGGCGCCAGCCACTCCACCAGCGCTAACATGACGGCCTCCGGTACGAGAAGCGTCCGACCGAAAACAGAAGTGGTTCTTCCTTGATCACAGGCCCGGTCACAAGTCCGGCAGTGCCTGATCGGCGCGGCCCCATTGCGACAGATCGCGAGAGGCGGCGCGCTCGGCCATCAAAGCAGCATCCCCGATGTGCCAGCGGGCCGGGCCGTCCAGATCGTGCAGTTCGTTCCAGCTGACGGGAACTGCAATCGGTGCGTGCTCCCGCGAGCGAGCGCTGTAAGGCATGACCGCTGTGGCCCCCCGCTGGTTGCGCAAATAGTCGATGAATATGCGGCCCTTCCTTTTGGCTTTGGCCAGAGCCGCCGTGAATCGTTCAGGTTCGGCCTGCGCCAGCGCCAGCGCGAAGCGATGGGCGAAGTCCTTGACCTGCGGCCACTCTGCCGATGGGGTGAGGGGAGCGATCACATGCACGCCCTTCCCGCCCGTGACCATCGGGAAGGTCGCCAGCCCCATTTCGGCCAGCACTTCGCGGACATGGAACGCCGCCGAGATCACATCGGTAAACGCCAGACCTTCGTCCGGATCGAGGTCGAAGACCAGACGGTCCGGCTTTTCGATATCCTCGATCCGCGCGCCCCAGCCATGAAATTCGATGGTTCCCATCTGGACGCAGGTGAGCAGTCCCGCTGCGCTATCGACGTAGAGGTAGGGCTCGTCGTGGCCGTCCTTTTCGCGAATCGCGACATGTCTCACCGCGTCGCCGAAGCTGCCGGCATCGTGCTTCTGGAAAAAGCACTTCTTCGCGCGGCCCTGTGGACAGCGCACCAGGCTGATCGGGCGGTTGCCGGCCCATTCCAGCATGATCGGTGCGACGGCCTCGTAATAGTCGGCAAGCTGTCCCTTGGTGAGCTTGCCTTCAGGGAATATGACCCGGTCGCGATTGCTGATCTTCACGCCGCTTGCTGCCTGCGCCGGGGCGGTGGGTTGCTCCTTCTCGATCACCACTGCCTCCGGCTTCTTGTCCTCCCGCAAGCCAAGGTAGCTGGAATGGCGCAGCACGCCCTCGGCGGTAAATTCGAGATAGGCGATTTCCGCCACCAGCCTGGGCTTGAGCCAGTGCGCGCCGCGCACTGCCGCCGCCGGGGCGGAAACGGTCGGTTTCTTCTGCTCGAGCGGGGCCATGATTTCGAGCAGCCGTTCGATTTCCTCGGCCGTAAAGCCCGTTCCCACCTTTCCGGCATAGCGCAGCTTGCCGTCTTCATTGACGCCCAGCAGCAGCGACCGGAATCCACGCTGCCGTGCCGACGGTGTCCAACCAACAATCACGAACTCCTGCCGCTTGATACACTTGGTCTTGACCCATGAGCCGCCGCGCGATCCCGTGTACCTCGCATCGGCCCGCTTCGAGATGACCCCCTCGAGGCCGGAGCTGCAGAAACGCCCAAGCAACTCTTCTCCGCTTCCCCGGATATGGTCGGAATAACGCAGGCGGCCTTCATGCCCGTCCAGAAGCCCGGCCAGGATTGCCTTGCGCTCCACCAGCGGCCGGTGGGTTAAATCCTCGCCATCCAGTTCGAGCAGGTCGAAGGCGAAATAGGCGATCTTGCCCGGATCATCCTTCAGCGCGGCCTGAAGTGCCTGAAAGCTCGTCCGGCCATCGGGCAGGGTTACGACGACTTCGCCATCGATCAGCGCACTGTCAGCGTTCAGTTGCGCCGCCTCTGACAGGAGGCTGGCAAAGCGGTCGGACCAATCGAGACCGGACCGGGTATAGGCCCGCGCCTCTTTGCCCCCCAGAGCCAGCAACGTCCGGTAGCCATCATACTTGAGCTCATGCAGCCACTGGTCGCCGGAGGGAACATGGTCGACGAGAGTGGCAAGCTGAACCGGGCGAAACGGCGGCGGTGCGGCGGCGCGTGACTTGGCGGCGCGCTTTGCCTTTGCCGGCGCGGTTGCCGCAGGGGCTCGCCTTCCTTTCGCGGCACCCGCAGCGATTTCTTCCATCGTGCGGCCGCTTTCGATGCTGGTGAGGTGCATGCCCACCAGATCGTCCGAGCCGCCCGCATGGGCATCGCTGACCTTGCGCAGGATCCAGTTCTCGGCCTTTTCCTTGCCGCGCGGCTTCAGCCGGAACAGGATCCACTCGCCCTTCATGCGGCGGCCGTGCAGGATGAAATGGAGGTGGCCCTCGGGGAGCGTGGTCCGGGGGTCCTTGCCGGGAACGGGCTCCCAGGTGCCATTGTCCCACAGCATCACCGTACCGCCCCCATACTGGCCCTTGGGGATCGTCCCTTCGAAGCGGGCATAGTCGAGCGGATGGTCTTCCGTGCGCACGGCAAGACGCTTGTCGTCCGGGTTGCTGCTGGGGCCGCGCGTTACCGCCCAGCTGAGGAGAACGCCGTCCAGTTCGAGCCGGAAATCGAAATGGAGCCGCGTGGCCGCGTGCTTCTGGACAACGAAGCCGTTGCCGGGGGCTGGATCGGAGGCACCGGCGGGCTCCGAAGTTTGCGAGAAGTCCCGCTTTGCACGGTAACGCGCCAGCGCCCTGTCAGCCTTGGTCGACGGCGTTGATGGCATGGCTCTCCTCCGTCGCCTCCCTCATGCGCGCTTGCGCGGGGCCGGCTTGGCAGCAGCCTTGGCGGATGACTTTCCGGATGAAGCCTTTGCGCCCGTCTTGCGGGCGGGCTTGCTTGCGGCGGCTGGGGTCTTTCCGAGCGAACTCTTGAGCGCTGCCATCAGGTCGACGACATTGCTCCCGCGTGCATCCTTGCCGCCATCGTCCGCCTCGAGGTTGAGCGTCTTGCCCTTTTTCTTGCGCTCGATGAGTTCCTTCAAAGCATCGACGTAGCGATCATGGAACTCGCTGGCGTCGAACTTGCCAGACTTCTTGTTGATAAGGCTGGTGGCAAGGTCGAGCAGTTCCTGGTCGGGCTCGGCATCGTCGATGTCGCGAAAGTAGCTGGCCGCCTTGTTCACTTCATCGGCGTAGCGAAGGGTTTCCATCACCATGCCGCGTCCGCAGGCCTTGATGCTCACCACGTATTCACGGCCGCGCATGGCAAGCTGGCCAAGACCGATCTTGCCGCTGCGGCGGAGCGCTTCGCGCAGGACGATGAACGCTTCTTCAGCCAGATCATCGGCCGGGACGACATAATAGGGCTTCTCGAAATAGATCATGTCGATGTCCTGGGCATCGACGAACTGGGTCAGTTCGAGCGTCTTCTTGCTTTCCAGCCTGACTCCCTCGATCTCCTTTTCGTCCAGCAGGACGTATTCGTCCTTCGCGTATTGGAATCCCTTGACGATGTCGTCGACATTTACCGGACCGATACCGGGCACGACCTTCTCGTACTTGATCCGCTTGCCCGATGGTTCGTGAATCTGGTTGAATGCAATGGCCGCGCCGCTTCTGGTGGCGGAATAGATCTCGACCGGGATCGAGACGAGAGCCAATCGGATCTGGCCCTTCCAGTATGGGCGTGCGGCCATGGGCTTCTCCTTCGCATCATGCGCATAACCCGCCGGCTGCGGCCTCGTTCCCAGTGCGCCGGTTCCTGCCTGACCGGCGAAGATCGAGCGGAACCGGCGCGCACACCGATCGTTCCGCCAGGCGTTCCATGTCAGAAAGGGAAAGCTGTGAACCGGCTATTCACCGCGATTGCTTCGCATATTGCTCATGGCGCCGGTCATCCCGGCACCTTTGCCCTGGCCTTCGCGGTGATCCTGGTCTGGGGCGTTTCCGGGCCGATGTTCGGCTATTCGGACACGTGGCAGCTGGTCATCAACACCGGGACGACCATCGTCACCTTCCTCATGGTGTTCCTGATCCAGAACAGCCAGAACCGCGATGCCGCAGCGATGCAGGCCAAGCTCGATGAACTGCTGCGCGCGGTCAGCGATGCCCGCAATGGTTTTATCGGCATAGAACACCTGACCGACGAGGAAATAGAGGAACTGCGCCGCAGGCTGGAAGCCGATTGCGGTGAAGCGGAGCCGCATCACAAGACGAGTTCGCAAAGCGTCGAACACCTCCTGCAGCGCCGCTGAGGCAGAACCGGTTCAGCGTTGTCTCTGTGCCGCGGAGGCAGCGTCGGCGATCAGCTCGAGTGCACAATCGGTCGCGCGCTCGCGGATGCAATCGCGTTCCAAGTCTCCGAAATGGCATTCGCGGGTTATAACCCCGTCCAACGCGCCGCGACACTGACAAAGACAAGTCCTATTTCGTCACCCGGGCCTGCGGGGCCGGCAAAACCCGTTACGGAGGCAGCGATGTCAGCCCGGGACCGCTCGAGCGCGCCTGCCGCCATGAGGGCCGCAACTTTGGCGCTGACGGCGCCGCAGCGACTAATCACGAGCCGCGGGACGCCCAGCATTTCAACCTTCGCGTCATCGCTATAGGTCACAAAGCCGCGTTCGATCCGGTTGCTGACACCTTCCTGTTCCGTGAGCAGACTTGCAATGTGTCCGCCCGTGCAGCTTTCCGCCAGTGCCAGGGTCAGGTCCCGGCTTTCCAGCAGTTCCAGCACAGCTCTGGCCCGGTCCATCGTGCAGAGTGCAGCCTGTGACACGAGCCGCCCTCACGCTTCGCCGTGTGGGCGGGGATGGCCGCCGGACCGAAGGTACCTTTCATCAATCGCGTCCAGTATCGCATCTCCCTCGCCAGGCGCCTGCAATCGGATCAGCGCGTCGATCTTGGCTTCCAGCCTGTCGTCATTCTCCTTCGACGAGGGCGAACCGACGTAAAGGAAATAGGCCAGACCGACGACCTGCCACAGGAGTTGCAGGAATTCCGATTGCCAGTTTTCAAACGTGTCCCGCAGCATTTCATCGAGATAGTCGCCGATCCGCGCGGCCTGGGCATGGTCCGCCGCTTCGTCGAGGTAAGCCCTCCAGCCGAAATACCAGTGCAGCACCAACGCTCCCAAAAAGAACGCCAGCGTGAACCAACCATAGGCGTATTTGCCGAAGATGCCGTGGCGGGCCGCCTTGGCCTCTTGTCGTGACGACATAGCGATGCTCCTTTCCTGCCGAGAACGCCGCGGCGGCGGCGACGTTCCTTCCAGGCGGAACGCGCCATGCGGCAAGGAACGATCCTTTCGTCGCATAATCCCGCCCCCCCGCGCGGCGGCGGGATACACCGGCCCTGCAAGGCGTTGTCCTTTCAGCGCCCGAAGGCGTGCAGACAAGAGAGGAATGACCAATGACCGACAACAACCGGCGGGACCGCGATCATCAGGACGGTCGCAAGCAACCCGGCCAACAGGGTGGGCAGCAGGGCCAAGGACAACAGCGCCAGCAGGATGACGGCCAGCAGGATGATGAGCGCCGCAACCCGGGCCAGCCCGGCGGCATGGGAAGTGGCTCCGGCAACGACCAGAGCGGCGGTCAGCGTCAGCAGTCCGGCGGAGCGCAGCGCCAGTCCGGATCGCAGGATGATCATGGTAGCTCACGCCAGAATCGCTGATCACTGCCCAAGTCAAAAGGCCCCCGCATTGCGGGGGCCTTTTTCGTGAGAGCGAGGGACTTTGCCGATCAGACCTGAACGGCACGCAGTTCCGCAGGAGGCAACTGCCCGGCCTGTGCCATGTCCATCAGCTCCTGCTTGCGGGCCAGCAAGCGGTCGCGCAGGTCGGTGAGATCCACGCCGGCATCGCGGGCCTGCGCGAACATGCCTTCGCTGCGCATTTCCTCTTCGTGGACATGGTGCCGGATTTCCTCGCTCAGCACCTTGACCTTGGCATCGAAGAATTCGTCCTCGGGCGCGCCGGCCATGATATCGTTGATCAGCACCTTCGCACCGTCATGCTCGACATAGGCCTCGTTCAAGGTTTCGCCTTCGATCTTTCCCTTGAGCGCCGGATAGAAGATTTCCTCTTCGATGGTCGCGTGGATCTTGAGCTCGGTGCAGATCTGGTCGGCAATGGCCTTCTTGCGCGCGGCAGAGGCATTCTCGAACTTTTCGAACAGTTCCTCGACAAGGCGATGGTCCGCCTTCAGCAGGGCAATGGCATCGGTAGGAATTTGCTGCGACATGAGTGTCTCCTTAAAAAGGGATTTTCCGCTTCTGTGCGATCAATTCTCTGCGCGAGACTTGGTTGCAGTGCTCCGTCTGTTTCGTCGCATTATCCCTCTCGTTGGTAGGGTTCGGCGCGGAGACGCCCGAATTTGTTGGTCGTGACAGCGGAACGCCGCCAAGGACCGTGAGTTTACGGGACGGGAGTAACAACAGGTCCGGTCCGCAGCCATGGAACTCAACGACGCAACTGCGCTTCACGCCTTCGATTTCGAGGTCCTGCTGCGACTGGCCGTCGCGGCGGTGCTGGGACTGCTGCTCGGCCTTGACCGGGAATTGCGCGGACACGCGGCCGGATTGCGCACGCACGGCCTCATCTGCTTCACGGCGGCAGCGATGACAGTCTCGATGATTGCGCTGTTCCGGCAGCTCGGCGGTCAATCGATGGACCCCCTGCGCATCTTCGAGGCGACCGGCGCCTTCATTGGCATCATCGGCGCAGGGCTGATCGTATTCAGCGGGGGGCAGGTGAAGAACCTGACAACCGCTGCCCATCTCTGGCTCGCCGCCGTTGTCGGGATCGCCTCAGGAGCAGGTCAATGGCCTCTGGTGGCAATGGCGGCGCTGGTGTCGGTCGTAGTTCTCACCTTGCTTGCCATTGTTGAGAAACGGCTTGGGACGTACGATGATGACAGCGAGGGGCGGGATTCGGCATGATGACTTGGGGAAGTATTGGGGAAATTTCCCAGCCGCACTTAAAAAGTGACGGAAAACCTGGTGCCCCTACGGAAACCGAACCTGATTTCAAGGGATTACAGGGGGCTGGACGGAAGGGCAACGGCAGAAAGCCGCATTTTTATTCCCGCATAATCCTCCTGAAACCCATCATACTCCCACGGATGCTCCCATGACTAACCCTGCAAGGTCGGCCCGAATGACGTGGGTTGCGGACGTTTGGGACTGTCCGGAAACAGTGGGTCGTTCGCAGTAAGCGGACATTGAAATTACCTGCTGCCCAACGACAGCGGTCGACCCAGTTTGCTCGGGAACACATAATCGTCCACCGTGCCTCCCCGGCATTCGAGCCATGCCAGCAAGCTCGCCCGAGCATCCGGCAGCAATTCGAACTGAACCGGCCTACTTGTTTTCTGCTGCATCACGATTGCGCGCGTTCGGACGTGACCCCCGCTGACCACGTCGCCGATCTTCATCCGCAG
>Ga0068860_100006219_pt1 | contig 12008 bp, 10 predicted proteins | sample KBSSwiS32_FD_66597 | JGI IMG/M metagenome (GOLD analysis project Ga0068860, IMG submission 66597) | Switchgrass rhizosphere microbial communities from Kellogg Biological Station, Michigan, USA - KBS Switchgrass S3-2 | ecosystem: Host-associated > Plants > Roots > Rhizosphere > Soil ... | reverse complement strand
CTTCGGCAACGGACAGACCAGCACGCAAAAAGATCCGCCTACACAGACCTATCCGCAAAGCTTCAGCCCGCAGTATTATAAGACCAGCCTCATCATAATAGATTCTGCCGGATGCACCGATACGTCCATCCACCAGCTCCTTTCAGCTCCCAACTGCTTCATCGATGTCCCCTCATCCTTTAGCCCTAATGGAGATGGGAATAACGATTACCTGTATCCGCTGAATGCATATAAAGCCACACATCTCAGCTTTAAAGTGTACGATCGCATGGGACAGCTGGTCTTCGCAACCAACGACTGGACAAAAAAATGGGACGGCACCCTGCACGAGCACCCCCAGCCTGCCGGTATATACGTATGGTTCCTGGAATATATCGATGCCGGCGGGAAAAGACAGCTATTGAAAGGAACAACCCTGCTGGTGCGATAAGTATTTAGATCACGTGCTCCCGGAAATTCTTATTATGAAAGAGCACAGGCATCGCCACACAACAAAGACCAAGGATAATAATAATGCCCGACAACAGTCCCTTGAACTCATGATTCACGACAGCATCGTTCGATCTGTGCACACCGGACGTCGCTAAAAGAAGAAGGAGGGTCAACAGCACAAACAACGCTTCAAACACAATATCTCCCTTCGGAAACCATCGCAGACAGATAAAATATACCAGCCCGATCAAGACAAAAACGATATTCACCGCAAATATCAACGAAGAGACATTGATGAGCGCGGAAGGTAAAAATCCAGTATCATTCCGGTAGATAATATTATACGCAAGACAAAGTATCGTACCTGCAAAACCCGCAAAAACACCGGTCAATAATGCGCCGTTAAAAGACGGACCAGGTCCGTCGGCCGAAGGCCCATCATTAGATGATTTTCGCCGAAGGGTATTTTCCTTTGTATCCCGTAGGCGAAAATCCTGTCCGCCCATTGGTTCCTGATTTGCCATAAAATGAATTTATTTGTTATAGAATAATAATTTCCTCCCCTGGACCAGTATCCGTCTCGTCCTTCCGGGCGAATCATAAACGTGCTCCTTCTGCTTCTGCTGGCTATAATAGCTCAGTATGGCCGCCGAGGTGACGATACCCACCACCTTGTCCGAATCCTTGTTGTCCCTTACTAATAGCGTCTCCGTATTGTATCGCCCCATCATTTCTGCCGCCAGCCCTACATCATCCGACAGGAATACATAGGGTAACCCGGCCGCCCCGGAAGGGATCACTGGTGTCAACAGCCGCTTCACCGTTGCACCCTGTAACACATCCGGTTCATAAGCATCCGGCGCGTTCACCCCTCTTCGCTTGATCTTCTCCGTCATAATACTTCCCTTCATGAGGAAGAAGGAGAGGAAGTACGCAGCTACCGAAGCCCCCAATACAGGCAGCAGACCATGGGACTGTCCCGTCGTCTCCAGCGCAAAAACCACCGAGGTCAGTACAGCTCTGGAAGCTCCCGCAAACATCGCAGCCATACCCGCTAATGCCGCGGTCGCCGGATCGATACCCACCGAAGGAAATAAATGCGAGGCCCCCATGCCTAACAAAGCCCCCAAACCTCCTCCGATAGTAAATAAAGGGGCAAGTGTACCGCCCGAAGTGCCGCTGCCCAAAGAAATGGCCCAGGAAATATATTTCAGCACACACAGCGAGAACAGTATGCGCATAGACCAGGACCCCGTCAATAAATATTGAATATTGTCATATCCCACACCCATCGTATGCGGCGCAAAATATCCTACTACTCCGATGGCCACCGCCCCGATAGCAGGCCACCACATCCAGTGGATGGGTAATTTTTCAAACAGGTCTTCGATAGCATAGATAGATCGCGAGACACCCGCGGCCACAACTCCCACGATCAACCCAAGCCCCACATAGGCCACCAGTGCGCTGTCCGACGGCACCGGTATCTCCGGCATGGCAAACACAGGCGACGTACCGAATAATAAAATGTGCATGCCCGCACCCGTGATACACCCTATCGCCACCGGTATGATGCTCCGTGGAGAAAATTCGAACAGCAGGAGCTCGATGGCCAGCAGCACCGCCGCCAGCGGACTCCCGAAGATGGCAGACATACCCGCGCAGGCTCCTGCCGCCAGCACGATCTTACGCTCGCCGGAAGATATATGCATCCACTGCCCCATCAGCGACCCAAACGCGCCGCCTGTGGCAATGATCGGCCCCTCCGCGCCAAAAGGGCCGCCCGTTCCGATGGAGATGGCCGCTGACAACGGCTTCAAAAAGGTCAGGGCAGGAGGGATACGACTGTCCTCCAAAATGATCTTTTCCATAGCCTCCGGGATGCCATGCCCGCCGATAGCCTTCGACCCATAACGCGCCATAAACCCCACCAGGATGGCGCCAATAATAGGCACCACCATCACCAACAGTCCAAGGTGATTCTCCGCCGGACTGACAGGCTCGAAGGACAGACGCCCATAAAAAGAGAGATTGGTAATAAAGTCAATGAGATATACAAGTCCCCTGGCCAGTACGCCAATAATTATTCCATTGATTGCCACCTGTATACATAGATAAAATACACGCTTATTCACCGGAGCCTTCCGTACGATCCTTTCTTTCATGATACAAAGATATTGCACCGGCAATGTTTTTTATAATAAATATGCATCTTTAATAAAGAAAAGTATTAAATAAACAATATATTAATATGCGAGAGGGATTGATTATCATTGTGCCATGACAGCATTACCCTGCAATCTGAACGATTGCTTCTTATGTCAGCATTGCATTCCCGAGTGGAAGGAGGTCATCGCGATAAAAAAAATTACCTTGTCCGTAAAAAAAGGGAAAGCCATATTCAGGGAAGGCGAAAAGGTAAAAGGCATCTTTTTCTTATATAAAGGTCATGTCAAGGTTCATATGCAATGGAAAGAGCAGAAAGACCTCATCCTCCGCTTTGCCGCCCCGGGAGATATCCTGGGACATCGGGGTCTGGGCGGCATCGACCACTATCCCGTCACGGCCACCGCACTGGAGGACAGCGAACTGTGCTACATTCCCAACGATTTTTTGGAAAGCTCCCTAAAAGCCAACCCTCAGCTCACCTATAGGCTCATGCATTTCTATGCGGCGGAACTTCAAAGGACAGAACAAAGAATGAGGGACATGGTACATATGGAGGTCAAAGGAAGGATCGCAGGCGCATTGCTGGAAATAGAAGCCCTGCCATTTACCGTCACCCGGCAGGACATAGCCTCCTATGCCGGCACTACTTACGAGACGGTCTTTAAATTTTTCACCGAGCTGACAAATGGAAAGATCATATCTACATCCGGAAAGAACATACGCATCAACGATCCGGCACACCTGAAAAAATATATCCAGACAGCCGGCCCATTCTAACGTATCAGCACAACGGTCCCTTTGTGGAAAACAGTCTTACCCTGGTAGGAAATTCCCTGCACCATCCAGACAAAGGTCGCCGGATCCTGCAACTTGCCATTTACACGGCCATCCCAACCCTTACCCGCCTGCGAAGTGCTGAACACCAGCTGGCCATAACGATTGTATACCCGGAAATACTCGAAGGTGGCAATACCCACCGGCACAGGCCGGAAGACACTATTGGCAGCGCTCCCCGGCGTAAAGGCGCTGGGCACAAAAATATCCGGCAGCGTCTTATACACCTTGACTAAAATGGTCGCCGATCCCGCACACCCTTCTTCCGTCTTGGCCGTCACGGTATACCTGACCGAGTCGATGCTGAGTCCTAAAATAGCAACGGGATTATGTATATTCGGATCATCCAGTCCCGTCGTCGGGACCCATGTATAAAAATAGGCGGTAGTATCATTGGAGCTGGCATTCAGCTGCAATGGCTGATTGAACACTACAGCCGTATCATGTCCCGCGTCAACCACGATCTTCTGATGCACATGGATCATAAAGGTATCCCGCAGAGCATTGGGACAGCCTGAATTCATAATGCTCAGCACATACATCGTGGATTGCGCCGGACTGGCCACCGCATTGATGGTATAAGGCGTACTGTTGATTATTCCATTCCCCTGGTTCGACAGCGGTTCTGTATTGTTCCAGGTATAGCTCGTTCCCAAAGCAATATAGGCATTCAAGGGAGCCACGTCTCCATAACAGATAGCCGTATCCGCAGGTGCGGCTACTGCCTGGGGGAACTTTGCCGACAAGAGGGTCACCGCAGCTACTGAACTTATATCCGATGGACATACCCCGCTTTTTACTATCGTTCGGAATCGTGTCGAGGATATGATCCCAATTACATTGTAGCTGGTATCCGTGAGCACCGGGGCGAAATCCGTCCAGTTGACGCCATCCGGCGATGATTGCCAGTTCGTCACACTGCCCACATGTCCCTGCAGGGTCAATAGGGCATCTTTATTTTGTCCCATACAAAATACCATATTGTCAGGAGTCAACGTTCCACCCACCGTTTTTGGATCCACCTTCATGATCGTTGCCGAACTGGTATCTACAGCACAGCTTTGTCCATTCTGCACCACAGCCCGGTAGTTCGTAGTAGCTGAAAGATTTTGTGCCGTATACGTCGGCGAGGTCACCGACAACGTGCTCCAGGTGATCCCATCCGTAGAAGACTGCCAGCTGAGAACGCTGCCCGTATAGTCATTCAGGGTCAGCACCGCACTATTGGTGCCAGAACATACTTCCGTCCCACCCGTAACATCACCCGCCACCGTGGGAGGTGTAGTGATCACATCGATGGTATCCCTTAGTATGGCGCAGCTGTTCGCCTCCACAGCGGTGATCTTGCCAGGCTGAAAGCCCACATGCACTTTCAGGATATTGCTGTCAGCACCCGATACAATGCTCCAGTCGGATGGAATGGTCCACTGATAAGAGGCTCCCGTCAGCGCAGGTATTGAATAGACGAGATCGCTGTTCCGGCAGGCCTCGATAGGACCGCTGATTTGCAATCCGTCACAATCACTCCGCAACGCCACATATGCATAGGCAAAATGCCCTCCCGGCTCACAATTGTCCGCCTCGAAAGTAAGGGTCACTATCTGTCCCCGGTATGGCGAAAGATCAAAGGTCACTTCCGCCCAGCCTTTGGCCCAGACATCATACAAATGTTCCGCATTGGGGTTTTGGGAGTTAGGATTGGCATTGGGTGAGGGATATTTACTGGGATAAATGCCTTGACTCTCGGCCAGCGCCGTGTCCAGGGTGGCGCCCGACCCCCTGGGATCCGCATTGTCCCTTGTGGGAAGATAGTATTTGGGCGAAGCGCAGGTGATGACGCTATCCCGCACTTGCAAAATAGCCTTGAATAGGGGCTGCTGATTGGAATTATGCGTTCCGTTCTCCAGTACCATCGCATAGGCATAGGTCATGGTATACGGCTGGCTGACAGCGCTGGTTGGCACCGATATCCGGTAGCTTACACCGCGTACATATCCTCCCTGGCCATTGCCGTTGCTCCGGCTGATGGCGGTGGACCCAAGTTTTATGGAACTCTGGTATTTATACCCGTTGATGGTAGGGATGGTGGGAAAATTACCCCAGTAATCCGTGCTGTTGCCGGTAATGACCTGGATGCCGATAACACTGGGCAGATTGTATTCCGTAATGCTTTTTACCCCTATCGTTCCCGTCGGCGCCCCCGAAGCAGTATCATAAGGTACACTGGCCCCGGGGAGATTCGTATTAGCCAGTATCCCGATATAAGCCGACCAGTGCGTCAGATCCCCGATGGAAAAGTTGCTGTTTATCGGGCAGGACTGCTGGGCCAGCGAATCATAACCAATTAATAAAAATACAATGGGTAGCAAGAATTTCATCAGACTCTTATATGTGGGCACCGGCCCGTTACGGTAAATGAATACTCGGCCTTTCTGGAGGATATCTCTGTCCTATACGAATACGAGAGAATTTAAGGTAAAGTTGACTCGCCATTCTATTAAATTTTTAATAGGGCCTCCGCCAGAGGACAACAAATATCAATTTGTTGATTAACAATTCATTGCACACAATACCTCATCGATGGGACAGACCTCTCCAGATGGCCGGTCCACTATTTCCTGCAGCTTCATCTTTACCGCCGTCAACTCATTGATCTGCTGTTCTATATACCGTATCTTCCGCTCTACATATCTCACCCCTCTAGCAGGGTCCAGTATCCCCTCTTCAAACAGGAGGAACAACCCCCGCGTTTCCTGCAGAGTAAAGCCATATTCCTTCATCTTCCGGACGGCCAGCAGCCGCTTGAGCACCACCTCCGGATAATCCTTAAATTGATACCTGTCCCGCAGGTTGTCCTCCAGCTTTATAAGACCTATTTTTTCATAAAATCGGATGGTGTCCCTGCTAAAACCCGACTTTTTAGACAATTCGCCGATCAGCATAAATATTTTTTTAGAAAGAAAGGATAGGATGGACTATACTCCAGGGGTTATGTTTGCTCAAAATACGATTTTATGGAGACAAATCCCAGGACATTTTATACCATACGATTCAATGATTGCGACCCTTTCGGCCACCTGAACAACAGCAGATATATCGATTATTTTCTTAATGCCCGGGAAGACCATCTGAAGGAACATTACAGCATCGACTTGAAGGAATGGGCCGCGAAAGGCATCGGCTTCGTCGTCAGCCGCCATGAGATACAATACATCCGGGCAGTCTCCTACAACGACACGGTCTGCATCCAGTCCGCCCTGGTAGGCTATGGGGATAATTATCTCGAAGTGGAGATGCAGATGTATGACAAGGACAGGCAGCAGCTGAAAGCCACCCTGTTCTCAAAATTCACCCAGATAAATCTTCGCACGGGGAAGAAAGACAATCTTACAGCGGAATTGGAAGAGTTTGCCCGGCAGGTATTGGTGTCCCGTACCGTTTAGTCGAATCTCCCCGCAATCTCCCCCTCTATCTTCTGGAGGAATTGTCGTAAGTATTCGACCTTCTCATCGGCCAGCCTCCTGCCCGTAGCAGTATTCATAAGAGCAGGCAGCTTGAACAGTTTTACTGCAAAATGGTCCAGGGAATATTGTCGGTCATCCAGATCCCGGTGCAACGCCAGCGGATCATCCCCATCAAAAAGACGCTGATGGAGCGCACCCGCCGTATAAAACACCCGCGCCAGCCCGATAGCGCCCAGCGCCTCCATCCTGTCCGCATCCTGCAGGATCTTTGCTTCAGGGGTCAACGGTTCCACCTGCGCGGAAAAGCTGTGCGCATGAATGGCATGCCGCACCCTCTCCACCTTCTCCCGGGGGAAGTCAGTAAACACTTCGGTCAGCAGCGCCACGGTCCTCTCCGCACTCAGGCGGGAGGAAGAGCTTCTTTCAGGAGAATTCTTTGGCAGGGACACCAGGTCATGAAAATAGGCAGAGGCCAGCAGCACCAGCGGGTCGCCCACATTCCCCTCTTCCCGGTTGATATGCTGTGCAGCCTTCCATACCCGTTGAAAATGCCCCAGATCGTGAGAGCTGTCTTTTGTGTGTGAGTTCTTTTGTAGGTAGTCGATGAATCTTATTTCCCATTCAGCCGTATCTCGATTTTGCATGGCCCGAAAATACGATTCTCAGGTCAGATACAGCATCATTACCTGGTGAAAGCACCTGCCGGCCACAGGCCGGCGCGCGCGTAGCGCCATCATTAGATTTTTTTGTCCGGGACTACTTTCTCCTACAGCACCGGCAAAGTGGACCACAGGTCCACAGTCCGAAGGACCATGATTAGCCTTTTTGCGACTCGGGTTTACTTTTCCCACAAACCCGAGGGAGCAAAAATAAAAAAGGGCCGGAATGGAAATTCAGCCCCGTTTAAAATCCAATATCCTATGAAAAACCAATATATAAACGGATACATAAATGAAATAATTGTGGCCTCGCCAAAATTTTATGTCAATCCTTACAAACTGCCCCCGCGGCCCCATTTTTTAAGCATTTCCCTTATTCCCCATTTCGCCTTTCTTTTATTTACGGCAATCTCCATCGCCCCCATATAACAATACGACCAGCGTGTAGTTATGACAAAAAAAGAACCATGTTAAAATGCTTAATTTTCTTCCTGCTGGGTGTCCTTGCCTCGATAGTGGTATTCTTCACCCCCTGGTGGCTTCCCGCAACCCTGGTACTTTTGCTCATCCTCTTCCGCCTGGTAAAGTCCGAAACCAGATTGAAAGAGCAAATGACCCCCCGCCAGCGCCTACATCATAGAAGGAGTATTCAAAAATTTGAGCCTTAGCAGACCCAATGCCTTTACCTTATGATTTTTCACCGTATTGACAGATATCGAAAACCGCTCCGCAACCTCTGAATTGCTCAGACCCTCCACATAACATAGCTTAAAAACCTTCTTACACCGGGAAGGTAATGCCTCTATCGCAACATAGATCTCTTGCAACACCTCAGCACGTATCATCTCATTCAACGCAAACTCTTCGTGCTCCGTAGAAAGATAATTGGAAAAACCCGACTTCATCACAGAATCCCGCTGCACCCGCTTTATGTAATTGAGACAGGCATTACGTGTACTGATATATAAAAAGGCTTTGATGTTCTGCAACGTCTCAAAATCCTTGTTTTTTCTCCATAGGATAACAAACACCTCCGTAACAATATCCTCCGCGGCCGGAGTGTCCCCCAACAGACTTATTGCGAAATGACAAAGTGCGGGATAATATAGGTCATGAAGCTCGTGGAGAGCTCTCGTGTCGCCCTTCTTCAATCTGGAAACAACATCAGCAGCGTTTTGCATCGTAATAGGAAAAAATTAGGTCGACGGTTAATGGTTGTTCAGGTAAATTATAGTTTAAATCATATATCTGCAAAAAAATAATAATATACTGATTGGATAATTTATACGCAGTTTTTAAATATCGGCTCCTTTTATTATCCCAACCTTTATATTATAAGGCAAAACCCTTAAAATTCTTTACCAAGCCTTCTTTAAATATAGATATAGTCTAAAATCGTACTTTAGCCCCATGCCTCTCCACCACACCTACTTATCCTATAACAAACACCTTTATTCACATTATTACCTGTGCCACTACCTCCCCGCATCCGCCGGCCGGGACCATCTCTCCCACAGCCTGCTGAGATTCAAAAAAGGACGACATCCCGACCTGGAAGGATGGATCGACTGCTCCCTGGAACTGTTTGCCCAGGTCCCCATCCCGCCGGGCGCCACCATCATACGCGCCCTCCACCACCACGAGACCATCGTCTCACCCACCCCCTCTTCGCTCGACCTCCTGGGAGAACAGCTGGCCCATCGCCTCCAGCACCATTACCATCCCCGGCTCCTCCAAAAGACCCACCCCAACCAGCCGGTCAAGCTATTCTCAAAACCCCGCCGCGAAGAAGAGCTCCAGGGACTTTATCACATCGATACTACCACCCTCCTCCCCAATCCTCCCGGCCATTGGCTCATCATCGACGATGTCCTCACCTCGGGCGCCACCATCCGGGCTATCCTCCAGGCCATCCACCAGGCTTACCCGCAGACAATCATTAATATTTTTACCCTCACGCGGGCCACCGCCAGCCTTCCCCATCCCACCCCCTTGAAAGGCCGGCATTACCAGTTCGAAGAGGACAATACAACCTGGACCCTGGCCGAAGACCAGGCTCTCTATTACTCTCTTTTTCAGCTAAAAAAGTGGATTCTCAGCGATACATTCTAATCAGGAGCCGCAGGAGGCGGCTCGTCCAGGAAGGAATTGGACTATTTTTCTTAAGAAGCCCAATTCCTTACATATTTTATTTATCCCTGTGCAGCATTGATCGATACAGCTTTGTCTGACTATCTAGTGACCTGGTTTTGACAGATTTCAAAAAAAATTTGTTAAGTAAAATTTAATTTTTTTAACTTAGGTTTCTAATATAGCTAAACTTTTGCTTTATGACCATTCAACGCTTGCTTGCCAAAAGGGTAAGTACTCTACTACTATGTGTACTTTTCACACTAACTGCATTCTCCCAAACAAAAACAATTACAGGTAAGGTTACTGACGACAAAGGCAACCCCATTCAGGGCGCTACAGTGACAGCTAAAGGCACCAAGGGCGGCGCTTCCACAGGCGCCGACGGTACTTATAAGCTGACGGTCCCTGCTACTGCGAAGACCATTGTTATTAGCTCAGTCGGCTTTACCCAACAGGAGGTATCCATTGGCGCGCAATCCAACATTGACGTGTCCATGGTGACGTCCCAGACCAACCTCAATGAAGTGGTGGTCATCGGTTATGGCACCGCTCGTAAAAAAGAGCTGTCAGGCGCATACTCCGTCATCTCCGCCAAGGACTTCAACAAAGTCCCCTCGGCTACACCCGACCAGCTCCTGCAAGGACGCGTACCCGGCCTCGACGTAACGGTCGCCAGCGGCCAGCCCGGTACGGCCGTACAGGTAAAGATCAGAGGTAACAACTCTATCCGCTCCGGTACCGATCCTCTCTACGTAGTAGATGGTATTCCTTTGGACGGACGCTCCGCACGCCCATCTTTTGGCGTTACAGGCCTGGGTAATACACCCGACGCCAACGCCCTCACCTGGCTTAACCCCAACGACATCGAGAGCATCTCCGTGTTGAAGGACGCCGCCGCATCAGCTATCTACGGTTCCCGCGGTGCCAACGGTGTGATCATCATCACCACCAAAGCAGGCAGTTCCGGCCCCACCCGCATCGATGTGGCTGCCTCTGCCAATACCAATAGCCTGATGAAACAGCCGGATGTACTCAGCGCCTCGCAATACCGTACGGAGCTGGCGAAATATGGCGCCAAATCCGACTCAGGCGCGTCCATCAACCCATTTAAAGAAATCCTACAGCATAAGATTACCCAGAACTACTCGATAGCCTTCGGCGGCGGCACGGAAAATAGCAAATACCGCGCTTCCTTCCTGGCCTCCCGCACACCGGGCCTGGTTCGCAAATCGCAGCTGGATAAATACATCGGCAACGTCAATGGCAGCTTTAAGCTTCTGGATAAGAAGCTCACCTTTACCTTCGGCGTGGTAGTGGGAAATACCAACGAACAGATCGCTCCGGTATCCACCAACCCGGGTAGCACAGGTAGCCTTATCTCCAACGCCATGCAATGGAATCCCACCCTGCTCATGAAACATGGGCCAACGCAATACACCGTTAACCCCAATGGCCAGGTGAACCCGATGGTATTCTCCGACGCCTATAACGACCATGCCGCCGTTACTACTATGCTGGGTTATGTCTCCGGCGCGTATAAGATCATCCCCGACCTGGAATACAAAATATTGTACGGTGCCAACTATGGCACAGGCTGGCGTGGTGCGGAATTGCAGGGCTGGATCACCGGCACAGGTAGCAATGCAGATGGTAAAGGCGTAGCCATTGTACAGAACACGCAATTGTTCTCTCAAAGCCTGACCCACACCCTGACCTATACGCATAAGTTCAACGAACTGTCCTTCACGGGACTGGCTGGTTATGAATATTACACCACCCACTTCAAGACGCAGTATAGCTCGGTGTATCAATTTGATTACAATCTCAATGTCAACAACCTGATCCCGATCCATTACTATGACAACATGCAGGATGGCAAACAGGCCAATCTCCAATCCGGCTCCGGCAATGATCCCGCAGTGGACCTGCAATCCTACTTCACACGTCTGCAGTTCGGCTACAAAGACAGATACAATCTGGCAGTATCATTCCGCGCTGACGGTTCTAACAAATTCGGTTCCAACAATAAATATGGTTACTTCCCGGCCTTCTCCGCCAGCTGGCGCATCAACGACGAGGACTTCATGAAAAACAATCACGTCTTCAGTAACCTGACCCTGAGAGCATCCTGGGGTCGTGCAGGTAACCAATCCTTCCCTGCCGGGGCCGCGCTCGACCGTTACCAGTATACAGCCAACGGACAGCTCAGCGTAGTCAACTATGCTAACCCTGATCTGAAATGGGAAACGGTAACTACATCCGACGTAGGTATTGACTTCGGATTCTTTAACGGTAGACTGACCGGTACAGTAGACGG
>Ga0068860_100006216_pt1 | contig 12009 bp, 9 predicted proteins | sample KBSSwiS32_FD_66597 | JGI IMG/M metagenome (GOLD analysis project Ga0068860, IMG submission 66597) | Switchgrass rhizosphere microbial communities from Kellogg Biological Station, Michigan, USA - KBS Switchgrass S3-2 | ecosystem: Host-associated > Plants > Roots > Rhizosphere > Soil ... | reverse complement strand
CACGTGTTACTCACCCGTTCGCGGCTTTGCCCCAGGGCAAGCCCTGGTTCGTCGCACCACTTGCATGTGTTAAGCACGCCGCCAGCGTTCGTCCTGAGCCAGGATCAAACTCTCCGTGAAGGTACTTCTCTACAGAGAGTCGTCATGCCTGGCAATCGCCGGGTACACATACATGGCGATCGGCATGACGGGTAAATCAGACCACCCGGCGCGCTGGCGCACCGAGTGGATCGGGCTCAAACAACCCACGGACACGAATGTCCGCGGGGTGCACGCTGCTCAGTTTTCAAAGACCGCTGCGCCTTTGCGGCGGGTCTCGCCGCCCTTCACGCATGGACCAGGCACCGGGCCTAGCCCAGAGGGACGAAGGAGTATAGCGCTGCGGCGGCGCTTTGCCTAGTCGTCGTCGCCGGCGGCGCGCAGGCGGCGAAAGCGGCGCTTGCCGATCTGCAGCACCTTGCCGTCCAGGTCGTCGAGGGAGAGATCCTGAGCCTCGATCGCAAGTGGCTCGCCATCGAGCTTTACGCCACCCTGTTCGATCAGTCGTCGCGCTTCGCTGGAGCTGATCGCGAAGACAGTCGCGACGATCTGCGCGCTGGTTGGGGCGGCAGAGCTCGAGGTTGCGCCGGCCCCGACGAAGATGGTCAGCGGAACCTCCTCGATCTCATCCGGCGCCTCGTGGCGGACGAAGAGGCGGTCGAAGTGCTCCTCCGCCGCAGTGGCTGCAGCCGCGTCGTGGAAGCGCTCGACTATGCCGCGGGCGAGCGCCCGCTTCGCCTCGTTGGGCGCCGCGTCGGAGGGCCGCTCGGCCCCCAGGACCAGGCGGTAGTAGTCGGGCATCGCCCCGTCGGGCACCCGCATCACCTTGCCGAACATCTCCTCGGGAGCGTCGGTGACGCCGACGTAGTTGCCGAGCGACTTGCTCATCTTCTGCGTCCCGTCGGTCCCGACCAGGATCGGCAGGGTCATGATCGACTGCGGCGGCTGCCCATAGGCGGACTGGATGTCGCGGCCGAAGAGCAGGTTGAACTTCTGGTCGGTGCCGCCGAGCTCGACGTCGGCCTCGACGGCGACCGAGTCGTAGCCCTGCAGCAGCGGATAGAGCAGCTCCAGCGCCGCGATCGGCGCGCCGGCCGCCAGCCGCTTCTGGAAGTCGTCGCGCTCGATCAGGCGGGCGACCGTGGTCTGCGAGAGCAGCCCGAGCAGCTGCTCGGGCTCCATCCGCAGCCACTCGCTGTTGAAGCGGACCTCGGTGCGCTCCCGGTCAAGCACCTTGAACGCCTGCTCCTGGTAGGTCGCGGCGTTGGCCTCGATCTCCTCCGGCGAGGGCAGCGGCCGCTGCGCCGAACGGCCGCTCGGGTCGCCCACCCGGGCGGTGAAGTCGCCGACGATGAGGACGACCTGGTGGCCGGCCTGCTGGAACTCGCGCAGCTTCTCGAGCACGACGGTGTGGCCGAGGTGGATGTCGGGCGTCGTCGGATCGATGCCGAGCTTGACCCGCAGCGGCCCGCCGGCGGCGAGCTGCTCGTCGAGCCGCCCCGCGGGCAGCACGTCGACGGCGTTGCGCGTCAGGTCCGGGTCCGCCACGGGCGCAATGCTAGACTGCCGCACTCTCTTGGCGGGCGAACGCAGCAAGCCGCGCCTCAAGAAGCTACGCATCCTCTTCGTTCTGCTGGGGCTCGGCGTGCTGGGGCTGGTCTCGATGGTCTTCGGGATGATGGCCGCTGTCTCGCAGGACCTGCCGGCGATCTACGACTTCGCCCAGTACAAGGAGTCGAAGAACAGCGAGGTCTTCGACGCATCCGGCGAACCGATCGGGATGCTGACCAGCGACCAGAACAAGATCCTGCTGACCTCGGGGCAGATCTCCCCCAACATCAAGAACGCGGTGGTCTCGATCGAGGATGCCCGCTTCTACGAACACAACGGCGTCGACTTCCAGGGCATCGCGCGAGCCCTGGTCAAGGACGTCCTCAGCCAGAGCGCGGCGCAGGGCGCCTCGACGATCACCGAGCAGTTCGTCAAGAACGCGCTGGAAGCCCAGGGCAGCCGTACGGTCTTCGAGAAGTTCCGCGAGGCGGCGCTGGCCTACCGGCTGGAGCGGCACTGGAGCAAGGACAAAATCCTCACCGAGTATCTGAACACGATCTACTTCGGCGAGGGCGCCTACGGGATCGAGGCCGCGGCGCGGACCTACTTCGGCGAAGCCCATCCCGGCTGCGGCACCCCTACCGAGCCCTGCGCCTCGGTGCTCGAGCCCTGGGAGGCGGCCGTGCTGGCCGGGATCATCGCCTCGCCCTCGGCCTACGACCCCAAGGTCTATCCCGAAAACGCGCTCGCTCGGCGCAATCTGGTGCTGGAAAAGATGTACGAACAGGGCTACATCACGCAGGAGCAATTCGAAGAAGGGCGCAGACAGGCGCTGCCCGCTCCGGCCGACGTCAACCCGCCGAAACTCGAATCGGAGGCGCCCTACTTCACCGCCTGGCTGCGCCAGCAGCTGGTCGAACGCTACGGCGCGGCGAAGACCTTCTTCGGCGGTCTGAAGGTCAAGTCAACGCTCGACTTGCGCCTGCAAGGGGCGGCCGAAGAAGCCGTCAACTCCTATCTCGGCTACCTGCCGATCACCGCCTCGGTCGTCGTCCTCGACAACCACAACGCCGGCGTCAAGGCGATGGTCGGGGGACCCGACTTCGAAACCAAGCCCTTCAACCTGGCCACCCAGGGACACCGCCAGCCCGGCTCCTCGATCAAGCCCTTCACCCTGATCACCGCTCTCGAGGAGGGAATCTCCCCCTACACGACCTACGAATCGGCGCCGCAGGAATTCCACTTCGGCAAGCACGGAGAAGAAACGTTCGTCGTCCACAACGACGAGGACTCATACCTCGGCTCCTGCGACATCGTCTGCGCGACGACCTACTCCGACAACTCGATCTACGCCCAGCTCGGTCTCGAAGGCCTGAAGGGCAAGACGATCGAAGACCGCACCAGCTCGATCGCGGCGACGATCCACAAGATGGGCTACGACGACCCGATCTCGACCAACCCGGCGATGGTCCTCGGCGGGCTCACCGAGGGCGTCACGCCGCTCGGCTGGGCCTACGCCTACTCGACGATCGGCAACGACGGCGACCGCGTCAGTGGCACCCTCGCGCCCCGCCCCGGCGACAGCCCGGTGGCCTACACGCGGGTGACCGACCACGATGGGAACACGATCAAGGGCGGCGACAACGACCCGATCCACAGCCAGGTGATTCCGGAAGGAGTCGCCGAAGAAGCGAAGAGCATCCTCGAAACGGTCGTCAGCAGCGGCACCGGCACCCACGCCCAGATCGGCGCCTCGGGGCAGTGGGGGAAGACGGGAACGACCGAGAACAACGGCGACGCCTGGTTCTGCGGCGGCATCGAAGACGAAGTGACCGCCTGCGTCTGGGTCGGCTATGCCGACACGACGACGCCGATGACGACCCTCTACAACGGCGGGCCGGTGATGGGCGGCACCTTCCCCGCCCTGATCTGGGCGAGCGTGATCTCCGCCTGGGAGGAAATCAAGGCAGAACGCGCAGCGGAAGCGAAGGAAGGCAAGCGGAGCGGCGGGTCGGCGGGCTCGACCTACACCCCGTACGCGCCCTCGCCGGAAGGCGAAGTCGAATCGTCCGAACCGGCGCCATCCGAACCGGCTCCCGAAACGGTCGAACCCGAAGGCGCCGAACCGGCCGAACCGGCGACGCCGGAAGCGGCGCCGGCCGGCGAAGGCGGCGGCGTCACCGCGGGATAGGCCGCGAGACGTGCGGGCTGCCGGCGGCGCAGAAGCGCCAGGGCCGGTCCACCGCCTTGGTGATGCCGATTCGCGGGCCGGTGAGGATCTCCCCGCCCCAGGTGGGTTCGCGCGGCATGAGTAGAAAGGGGGCGCGGTCGAGATCGGTCCCGTTGTCGCCGAGTCCGATGCCCAGCGCCTGCGTCAGCTTGCCCGGCCCCGAGCAGAGCTGATCGACGCGGTCCACCCCGCGCCGGCGTTTCATCTCCTCCAGGCCGGTCGTCGGTTCCAAGGCACGGACCAGGACCGCCGCGGCATCGCCCTCCGGTTCGGCGACCACGTTGAAGAGCGAGTGGATCCCGTAGGAGAGGTACACGTAGGCGCGCCCCGGCGGGCCGAACAGCACCTCGGTCCGCCGGGTCAGGCCGACGTAGGCGTGGCAGGCCGGGTCGTCGCGCTCGTAGCTCTCGGTCTCGACGACGACGCCCCCGCACCCCTCGTAGAAGAGCCGGCAGCCAATCAGGCCGCGGGCGACCTCGTGGACCGAGCGCTCGAAGAAGGAATGGTCGAGCCGCTGTTCAGGCACGCTCTTCCAGAGCCCGCGCCTTGACCGCCGCGAGGGTCTCCTCCGCCTCCGCGATCTGCCGCTCCAGGGCGCTGGAGGAGGTGCCGCCGGCGATCCGCTTCGACTCCAGCCAGCTGCTCTGCTTCAGCACCTCGTAGTAGGCGTCGTCGAGGTGCTCGGAGGCAGCGCGCAGATCCTCCGGGCTCAGCTCGGAGAGCAACTTGCCCTGCTCGACCGCGTCGCGGACGAGGCCGCCGACGATGCCGTGGGCCTCGCGGAAGGGGACGCCGCGTCGCACGAGCAGGTCCGCGACCTCGGTCGCGGCGAGCATCTCGTCGCCCGAGGCCGCCTGCAGGCGCTCGCGGTCGAACTCGATCCCGGCCAGCATCCCCTCGGTCGCGTCGAGGCAGGTCTCGATCGTGTCGATCGCGTCGAAGAGCGGCTCCTTGTCCTCCTGCATGTCCTTGCCGTAGGTGAGCGGCAGGGCGTGCATGGTGCCGAGCAGGGCGGCGTAGTCGGCCGTAACCCGCGGGCTCTTCGCACGCAGCAGCTCGGCCGAATCGGGATTCTTCTTCTGCGGCATGATCGAGGAGCCCGAGGAGAAGGCCTCGTCGAGCTCGCAGAAGCCGAACTCGCTGCTCGACCAGATCACGATCTCCGAACCGAGCCGCGAGAGGTGCATCGCGCAGGTCGAGGCGGCGGCGAGATAGTCGAGGACGAAATCGCGGTTGGAGGCGCCGTCGATCGAGTTGTGGCTGACGTGCTCAAAACCGAGGTCGTCGGCGACCGCCCTGCGGTCGATCTCCCAGTTGACCCCCGCGAGGGCACCGGAGCCGAGCGGCATGACGCTGGCGCTGTCGAGCGCGAACTGGAAGCGCAGCACGTCCCGCGCCAGCATCCAGAAGTAGGCGAGCAGGTGATGGCCGAGGTAGACCGGCTGGGCGCGCTGCAGGTGGGTGTAGCCGGGCATCGGCCAGTCGCAATGACGCTTGGCCAGCTCGAGCAGGCGCTCCATCGCCGCCCCCGCGAGCTCGATCGCCCGCAGCGAGTGCGCCTGCACGACCATCGCCACGTCGGTGGCGACCTGGTCGTTGCGCGAGCGCCCGGTGTGCAGCTTGCCGGCCAGCGGGCCGATCTCCTCACCGAGCAGCCGCTCGATCGCCATGTGGATGTCCTCGTCGGCCTCTTCGAACTCGAAGCCGTGCTCGCCCATGCGCGCGCGGACGCGCTCGAGGCCGGCCTCGATCCGGCCCAGCTCGTCGTCGTCGAGGACGCCGAGGTCGCGCAGGCCGCGGGCGTGCGCCTGCGACTGGTCGATGTCGTAGGGCGCCAGCCGCCAGTCGAACTCGATCGAGCGATTGAGGCGCCAGAAGCGCGGGTCCGGGTCTTTGCGGAAGCGGGACATCAGCTCAGCGATCCGGCGAGAGACTCGCATACCTGCGCGACCTGGGACTCGCTCATCGAGGGGAAGAAGGGCAACGCGAGGGAGCGCGCCGAGGCGGCTTCGGCGACGGGGAACTGCCCCTCCCGGAAGCCCAGCTCGCGCAGGTGCGGGAAGAGGTGGATGCAGGGCAGATAGGGCTTGCTGGCGATGCCGTGTTCGTCGAGCTCGCGGATCGTGGCGTCGCGGTCGACCTCCTCCGGCAGCTGGACGACGTAGACGAACCAGCTGCGCCGCTCGGGAGCGCGGCCGGGCCCCGGCACGACGAGTCCGTCGACGTCGAGCGCGGCGAGACCGCCCGCGTAGAGGCCGGCGATCCGCTCGCGCGCGGCGAGCATCGAGTCGAGCTTCTCGAGTTGGGCGACGCCGAGCGCCGCGGCGACGTCGGAGAGCCGGTAGTTGAAGCCGAGCCCGCCGTGGTCGAGCCAGCCCATGTCGGCGGCGCGCGCCTGGTTGCGCTCGCTGCGCAGCCGCTCGGCGAGCTCCGGGTCGGGGGGCACGATCATCCCCCCCTCCCCCGTCGCCAGCTGCTTGTTGGCGTAGAAGGCGAAGGTCGCAAGGTTGCCGCGGGCGCCGACCCGCTTGCCCTCGGAGTCGACGGCGCCGAGCGCCTCGCAGGCGTCCTCGAGCAGGCCGAGGTCGTGCTTTTCGGCCAACGCCTCCAGCTCGGGCATCGCCGCCGGGTAACCGAAGATGTGCACCGGCAGGATGCCGACGGTGCGCTCGCCGACGGCCGCCGCGGCCGCGGTCGGGTCGAGGTCGAGCGTCACCGGATCGACGTCGCAGAAGACGGGGCGCACGCCCTCGTAGAGGAGGCAGTTGGCGGAGGCGACGAAGCTGAACGGGCTCGTCACCACCTCCTCACCGGCTCCCCAGCGGTTTGCGCGCACGCCGAGGTGGAGGGCGGCGGTGCCGCTGGAGACGGCGACCGCCTCCTCGACGCCGAGCCAGGCGGCGAACTCGCGCTCGAAGCGCTCCAGCATCGGCCCCAGCGAGAGCCGGCCCGAGCGCAGCACCTCGAGCACCAGCTCCTCCTCGTGGGAGCCCATTTCCGGCTTGGCGAGCGGGATCATCGTGACTGGAAGGCGTAGGCGAGCGAGTCGACCAGGGCCTCCCAGGAGGCCTCGATGATGTTCTCCGAGACGCCGATCGTTCCCCACTCGCGCTTGTGGTCGGTCGAGTCGAGCAGCACGCGGGTGATCGCGCCGGTGCCGTGCGACTCGTCGAGGATCCGCACCTTGTAGTTGGTCAGCTCGATCTCGGCGAGGTGCGGATAGCGGCGGGTGAGGGCAGCGCGCAGCGCCTTGTCGAGGGCGTTGACCGGCCCGTTGCCCTCGGCCACCTCGACGTAGCGCTCGCCGTCGACGATCACCTTGATCGTCGCCTCGGTCTCCACCTCGCCGCCCTCGCGCTTCTCGGTGGTGACGCGGAAGCTCTCCAGCTCGAAGAGCGGCTTGTAGAGGCCCGCCTCGCGGCGCAACAGCAGCTCGAAGGATGCCTGTGCCGCCTCGTAGTGGTAGCCGCGGTGCTCGCGCTGCTTGAGCGTCTCGACCGCATGCGCCGCCGCGTCGTCGCCGAGATCGAGGCCGACCCGCTCGGCCGTGCTGCGGATCGTCGCCTTGCCCGAGAGCTCGGAGGCGAGGATCTCGCGCTCGTTGCCGACCCTGGCGGGATCGAGATGCTCGAAGGTGCTCGCGTCGGCTGCCACGCCGGCGGCGTGCATGCCCGCCTTGTGGGCGAAGGCGTTGCGGCCGACGTAGGCGCGGTTCGGGTCCGGCGTCATGTTGCAGAGTTCGTCCAGGTAATGCGAGGTCGAGGCGAGGCTCTCGAGCTGCGCGTCCGAGACGACGTCGAACCCCATCTTCAGCTGCAGGGCGGGCAGGATCGAGGCCAGGTTGGCGTTGCCGCAGCGCTCGCCGTAGCCGTTGACGCAGCCCTGCACGAGGCGGGCGCCGGCTTCGACGGCGGCGAGCGAGTTGGCGACCGCGCACTCGGAGTCGTTGTGGGTATGGATGCCGACCTCGACCGCGCCGTCGAGGGCCTCGACCGCAGCGGCCGTCGCCTCGCCGACGAAGCCCGGCAGGCTGCCGCCGTTGGTGTCGCAGAGGGTGACGTTCTCGGCCCCTGCCTCGGCCGCGGCGCGCACGCACGCGAGCGCGAAGGCGGGGTCGTCGCGGTAGCCGTCGAAGAAGTGCTCGGCGTCGAAGACGACGCGCTTGCCGGCGTCGTGGCAGAAGGCGACGGAGTCGCCGATCATCGCCAGGTTCTCCTCCTCGGGCACGCGGATCACCTTCTCCAGGTGCAGGCGCCAGCTCTTGCCGACCAGGCAGACCACCGGGACAACGGACTCGACCAGCGCCGCCAGCGCCGGGTCTTCGGCGGCGGCGAGCCCGGCGCGCCTGGTCATCCCGAAGGCGCTGATCGTCGCGCCCTTCAGCTGCAGCTCGGCGAGCCGCTCGAAGAGCTCGGCTTCCTTCGGATTGGAACTGGGGAAACCGGCCTCGATGAAGTGGACGCCGAGGGCGTCGAGGGCATCGACGACCTTCAGCTTCTCGCCGACCGAGAGCGACATGCCCTGACCGCCCATGCCGTCCCGCAGGGTGGTGTCGTAGAGCCTGACCTGTTCCATTTGCTGCCTTTCGCTTCGAGGGGAATCGGGGAGGGCCTGCTTTGGAGGCCCGGGCGTGCGGCTTCGCCGCACCGGCCGCTAGGCGGCTGCGGTAATTCGCCCGATTCGATCGAAACGCAGGAACATCAGGAGCTGACCTTACTCGGTTCGTCCGCTTCGGTCGAGACCTGCACGAAATCCAACCACTCGAGGTACTCCTCGGCGCGGCCGTGCAGGGCGTCGTCGAGCTTCTTCTGGATCACCCGCGTGATCTCGCCCGGCTTGCCGATCGGATGATCGTCGATCTCGCGCACCGGGACCAGCTCGGCGGCGGTGCCGGTGAGGAAGACCTCGTCGGCGAGGTAGAGCTCGGCGCGGGCGATGTCCCGCTCCTCGATCCCGTAGCCGAGGTCGCGGGCGATCTGTACGACCGAGGCGCGCGTGATCCCGTCGAGGATCGCGTTCGAGTGCCCGGGCGTGACCAGGACGCCGTCGCGGATGACGAAGACGTTCTCGCCCGAGCCCTCGGAGACGTGGCCGTTCTGGTCGAGCAGGATCGCCTCTTCGTAGCCCGCCTTCTGCGCCTCGGTCTTGGCGAGGATCGAGTTGAGGTACTGGCCGGCGGCCTTCGCGTGCGGGATCAGGCTGTCGCCGGAGATCGCCCGCCAGGAGGACACCGTGGCGCGAATGCCGTTCTTGGCGCCCTCCTCGCCCAGGTAGACGCCCCAGGGGAAGGCGGCGACGATCACGTCGACCGGCGCGTCGGTCGCGTAGAGGCCGAGGCTGCCGTAACCGCGGAAGGCAAGCGGTCGGATGTAGCAGGACTCGAGCCCGTTGCGGCGGACGAGCTCGCGCGTCGCCTCGCCGATCTGCTCGAGCTTGTAGGGCAGCTCGAGGTAGTAGAGCTCGGCCGACTTGGCGAGCCGTTCGAGGTGCTCGCGGTGACGGAAGATCGCGGGGCCGCGCTCGGTCTCGTAGCAGCGCACGCCCTCGAAGACGCCGGTGCCGTAGTGCAACCCGTGCGCGAGCACGTGCACCTTGGCCTCGTCCCAGGGCACGAACTCGCCGTTCTGCCAGATCAGCTCCGCCGTCTCCATGACGGGAAAGTATGCCGGATGGAGGCTGCCCCGGCAGGGGCTCCACTTAACTTTTTCGTGGATCGGGGATTACTGGCGCCTCAGGCGAGCGTTCGCGAAAAAGTACAAGACGTTTCGCCCTACCGGGGCAGCCTCAGGCGGAAAGCTGATGCAGGACGGCGGAGGTGATCTCGGCGGTGCCGACCGAAGCTTCTCCGGCACCGGCGAGGTCAGGTGTTCGGAGGCCCTGTGCGAGGACCGCGTCGACAGCGGTCTCGATTCGGGAAGCCTCGTCGGCGCGGTCGAGACCGTGGCGGAGCATCATCGCCGCCGAGAGGAAGGTTGCGAGCGGATTGGCGATGCCCTGGCCGGCGATGTCGGGGGCGGAGCCGTGCACGGGCTCGAAGAGGCCCGGCTCGCCCTCGGCGCCGAGGCTGGCAGAGGGCAGCATGCCGAGCGAGCCGGTGAGCATCGCCGACTCGTCGCTGAGGATGTCGCCGAAGAGGTTCTCGGTGACGATCACGTCGAAGTCGGCTGGGCGCGAGACGAGCTGCATCGCGGCGTTGTCCACCAGCAGGTGGTCGAGCTCGACGTCGGGGTAGTCGGGCGCGACCGTGCCGACCACCTCGCGCCAGAGCCGCGAGGTCTCGAGCACGTTGGCCTTGTCGACCGAGGTGACGCGAGGAGTGCGATCAGTTCCCTCGGCGCGACGGCGCGCCGACTCGAAGCCGACACGGGCGATCCGCTCGATCTCATCGGCCGAGTACTCGCAGGTGTCGTGGGCGACGTCGCCGTCGCGGCCGGAGTCGCCGAAGTAGATGCCGCCGGTCAGCTCGCGGACGACCAGCAGGTCGGTTCCGGCGATGCGGTCCTCACGCAGCGGGCTGGCGCCGACCAGCGCCGGGCTCGGCCGCACCGGCCGCAGGTTGGCGTAGAGGCCCATCCCCTTGCGCAGCCCGAGCAGGCCCTGCTCGGGCCGCGGGGCAGCTGGGTCTGTCGTATCCCATTTCGGGCCGCCGACGGCGCCGAGCAGGACGGCGTCGGCGGCGCGACAGGCGCCCAACACCTCGTCTGTCAGGGCAACCCCGTGCTCGTCGATCGAGCAGCCACCCATCAGCTCTTCGCTGAACTCGAACTCGCCCAGGGTTTCGAGAAGTTTCCTGGCCGCACCGATGATCTCGGGCCCGATCCCGTCACCGGGCAGCAGCACTATCCGCGGCGCCTCACCCATGCGGCCGCCACTCTAGACGTGCAGCGAGTTGGTGGCCCACATGGGGGTGCTCAACTCGTGGCACGGGCCTCGATGTTGAGGCGGATGTAGTCGAGGGTGAATGGCTTGCGTGAGCGTCCGATCACTGCCTCGGCAAACGGGCGGCGAAGCTCCTCGGGGAGTCTCGCAAGGTGCGCCCCGAGCGTGGAGGTCATAGTGAAGCGCAGCGGGTCGGGCGGTATGACCGGCTTCGGCTCGAGCCAGCAGCGAGTAGCGGTGAAGCCAGCTGCGCGCAGCCTCGATTCCGTCTCCTCGGGGCTGGCGTAGTTCCACAGCTCGCCGGCATCGGCGAGGTAAGGCGCGAAGTCCGGCACGGCGGAAACCGCGGCAACCGCCTCCACGTGCTCGGCGATGTTGCCTTCCCCCCCGCACTGGGCGACCAGCCGGCCGCCGGGACGCAGCGCGGCTCGGACGCGACAGAAGAGGCGATCGTGATCTGGGATCCAGTGGAAGGTCGCCGTCGAGAAGACGAGGTCGACAGGCTCCTCGACCTCGAGTTGGGCCAGGTCAGCCACGAGGTATGAGGCGCGGTCGCGGAGTCGCTCGCGCGCCTCCTCGATCATCGCCTTGGACGCGTCGACTGCGAGCAGACGGCCGTCCGGCAGGCGCTCCAGCAGCAGCTCGCTTACCCGGCCCGAGCCGCATCCCGCGTCGAGCGCGTGCTCGTCGCCCCTCAGTTCGAGCCGCTCCAGCACCTCCATTCCCCAGGTGAATTGAGGGTCGGAGACGGCGTCGTAGGCCTTCGCATCCCACTCCACCGGCTCGCTGTCTCTCGCGGCCGTCAACGGCTCAGAGCGCCGTGGTGACCGGCCCGCGATCGGCGGCGCCCGACTGCTCGAAGACGTCGATCGCACCTGCGTTCTCGAGCGTGATGCCGATGTCGTCGAGGCCGTTCAGCAGACGGTGCTTGACGTCGGACTCGACCGCGAACTCGAAGACGCCGGCGGCGCAGGTGACGGTCTCGTCGTCGACGTCGATCCGCGCCTCCCCCGCCTCAGCGACGGCACGACAGTGCTCCTCGTCGAGGATCGCCGGCAGGAGCCCGATCTTCGTGCAGTTGGAATAGAAGATGTCGGCGAAGGAGGGCGCGACGATCGCCTGGAAGCCGAAGTCCTCCAGGGCCCAGGGGGCGTGCTCGCGCGAGGAGCCGCAGCCGAAGTTGCGGCCGGCGACGAGGATCGGGTTGGGCTCCAGCTCGATCTCGCCCGAGCGGATCCAGTCGTAGAAGAGGAACTCGCCGAAGCCGGTCCGCTCGACCCGCTTGAGGAACTGCTTGGGGATGATCTGGT
>Ga0068860_100006209_pt1 | contig 12012 bp, 13 predicted proteins | sample KBSSwiS32_FD_66597 | JGI IMG/M metagenome (GOLD analysis project Ga0068860, IMG submission 66597) | Switchgrass rhizosphere microbial communities from Kellogg Biological Station, Michigan, USA - KBS Switchgrass S3-2 | ecosystem: Host-associated > Plants > Roots > Rhizosphere > Soil ... | reverse complement strand
TATGGCGTGACAATGCAGGAACCAGGCGTGAGTAAGCTGGTGCCTGTTGATTTTAGGCATTTGAATTAATTATTTACCCAATGTTGTCGAATCGATGTCGATTTCACAGGATCGCTCTTCGTGTCTTTATGTGAACGAAAAGACGATTCAACAGCAAATTCCAAAAAACCTACCACTTCTTAAACACCACAAAGACTGCTGCGATTATCAGCATAAATCCAACCACGTGGTTCCATGCAAGTCGTTCTGTTTTAAAAAATATTAGCGTGAAGATCATGAATACGATCAATGTGATCGCTTCCTGGATTGTTTTTAATTCCACCAAACTAAACGGACCTCCATCTCCTTTGTAACCGATTCGGTTTGCCGGCACCTGGAACATATACTCGAAAAACGCAAGTCCCCAGCTAATTAGGATTACTGAAACTAGTCCAAGATTTTTTCCCCAGGAATACTCTTTGAATTTCAGATGTCCGTACCATGCCATGGTCATAAAACTATTAGAGATGACAAGGAAAACGATTGTTTTAATTGCGCGAAATAGCATACAATATTTTATGATTTGGTGCTAAGTTAGTAGATAAGTCCGGGTAACAAGACTCACGTGTTGACCGAGTAGTGGATGGATATATGACGGGCGTTTGATGGGCGGATAATGGACAGATGATAGGACGGTAACTTTTCCCTGAATAGAATTATTCACTATTATATCTGGAACTTGATTTGCGTGCAGACAGTTCGGGGCGATGGTCGATAAGTCGATTTGGGGCTTATTTTTTCTCGAACACGAGCATCGGGTATTCTCCTTTTAATCCGCAAACTTCTGGTTCGCGTTCTTCTTTTTGGTAAACCTTTTCGAGGATTTGTTTTCCAAAAAACCAGGGATGAATATAATAGCGCATAAAATGAACGCTGAGCGAACGCCACACTTTAAGTTCGTATGGTGGTAAATTTTTTCTGAAATATTCTGGTGTATGTGCATAGAAGTAAAGCCTTCGCTCAGCACCTTTGGTGCCAGTGAGCTTGCCAAAACCATCTAAAATTCTGTTCTTGATGAAAACAAATCCTCTGAAAGGAAGCATCCAAAAATTCATCCAGGGAGAATGTTTAAACCAGTCATAGACCACGACACCTTTTCCCTTTGGTGCAAGGACACGATACAATTGTTTTATCGCGGTCGCCTGTTCATCTTTCGGAATATGATAGATTGTGTTAAGTGAAACAAAACCATCCATCACGCCATCTTTGAATGGGAGATTGGTGATATCACACAAAATACAGAGTCCTTTTTCTCCCAATTTTCTCTTCGCTTCTTTTAAAGCCTGGAAAGAAAAATCTACGCATACACGGTACTGGTAGTTTGCAGAGTATTGAAGATAGTCGGTGTATTGCAGAGCCCCTGAAGCTGCATCCAGCATATATTTCCCGGATGGATTTAAGAACCTACTGACACGGTCATGGCACTTTTTGAGATACTGTTTGGAAACATCGCGCAGATCCTCGTAAATAACAGCATCTTCATAATTTCCCTCTTCATCAGCAAACCATCCGCGCTGATCATAGAAATTTTTAACCAGTTTTTTGTCGTCACTAATTGTATCCGGGATTATTCTTTGTTTATCGTCAGTTACCGCAAGGTCCTTTAGCAACAGTACGATGTCCTTAATGATGGGATAGATGTATGTATTGTTGGTTGTGATGAGCCCTTGTTGCAAAGGTTCTGTAAAGGATTTACCATCTGCCTGCCATAACTGTTCCTGTGAGATTTTGCCATTGAGGGTGGCGATTTCATCAGCCCGCAGGGCGCGAAGATCGCTTCCGGTGATAGGGCACTTCAAGATTGATATCCATTCCATAAGATGTGTTTGACAGGGTTTAAGGTTTTTGTAAAAGGGACGATTTAAATATAAAGTATTGGATAAACGCCTAAAGCTTCAGCCCATTGCTTGACGCCGAAAAAGGCCTCTTTTTCCGCGCGCTAAAATACTCTACGGCTTTCAATTAGGCAAATCGGGAGGCAGGAAATCACCAATTTAAATGGCCAATTTTGCCATTTATTCCAGCGAGGAAAACGTTTTTCCCGGTTTTCCCCCTTTTACAGACATGAAAGCTTAAAGGGGATATATGACGCCAGTTTTTTCCGCCGTTTTCTGAAATATCCACGCCCGAAGTGCCGCAACTTATAACGCGGGTGCTGGTGATGAATTCCACGCAACTTTTGTATCCATATGGTGGTTTGAGGGGCTTCTCAAATGCATTTCTTCGGACGGAAAACAAGGTGCAATTGTCTTTGCTTATCGAGTCTTTTGAGAAATCGCCACCAACTATAATAAATTTTCCGGTTGCCGTATCAATCGCAATGGAATTTGCGCCTTGCGAAGTGGCGCCATGAATAATATTTAGATCACGTGGTGTGTCATTTGCAAATATTCTTGATTTTTTTCCGCCGGTCACGAGAAATAAATCGCCTATATTAACTTTTTTATCCCAGAACATTTTGACGTTCGTTCCGCTCGCTGCGAAAAAAGTTTCGCCATCAGCCATGTTAAAAGTCTCCTTATCAATTGTCCATGAGTCACCCTGTGTTTCCGTATGTGCAAGAAAAATTTTCCCGTTTATTGGATCGCCAATTACAACGCCATGCGCGTCATCTCCAAAATCCATTGCATCTAAAAACATACCTCTTGTAGAATCTGTAAAAACAACGTTCCAATGTTCGCCACCATCAACCGTTTTTAGAATGTATGCGGGTTCACTTACGGCCATGATGAGTGCTTTTTTTTCATCAAACGCTTCGATGTCCCTGAAATCGGATTTCTCAAAATTTTTGACCGTTATCCATTGCCAGGTTTTTCCTGCATCAAGTGATTTGCCCACTTGCCCATTGTTCCCACTAACCCAAACAATGTTGTCATTGACCACGCACAGACCCCGGAGTGAGGTTTGATGATTTTCAGATAGCAATTCGATTTGCTGCGCGGAAATAGTAAAAGAGAAAAATAGTGTTGTGAGAAAGAAAAATAATTTGGCCATGCTTAATTAGCAGCAATTTGTTTTTTGAATTCATCTATTTCTGTTATGCCTTTTTTTCTCCAGACTTCTTTGCCATTTTTGTAAAGAATAAAAACGGGGATCTCAACAACGTCCAATTGTTTCATGATGTCTGTTTGTGCGCCTGCATCTATTGCAACCAATTTAAATTTTGTTCCCATGTCTTTTTGCAACTGGGTAATGACCGGCTCCATTTTTTTACAGGGAGGACACCAAGTTGCTCCAAAATCAACTAAGACGAGACCGTTATTTCCAATTTGAGATTGATATTCTCCGGGCGAAATTTGTTTAACATTCGACACACCTTCAACGGGTAAAGAAGCATTTTTCCATGCATTGATTCCGCCCTGTAATTCGTACACCGGTTTATAACCATTATCTCTCATCCACTTTGCTGCCGCAGAACTTCTACCTCCACTGAGACAATAAATATAAACTGGTTTTGTTTTGTCGACATATTTTATTCTATCAAAAAATTCCTCTTTGTTGTTCCAGTTTGCAAGCAGAGCATTTTGAATATGTCCGCTTTGGTATTCGCCCGGCGTGCGAACATCCAGTATCTGAATATCACTTTGTGAAATACCCTCTTTGAAATCGGCAGCCGGTAAAGATGTTTTCTCCTGGCTGTAGCAGCCGAATGATAGCGCAAGAAATAGGAATGCAACGATGGTTTTCATATTGGCAAAGATAGGCAGGTTGAGGTTAAGGGTGAACCTCAATCTCAACCTAAACCTCAATCTTATTTAAAAATCTGATTCTCTTTCTTCGACGGGAATTCTCCTGATGTATTCATCGTAATTGACATCGTCGTGGTTACTATAGACGCCGTATGCGTCGATGCTGTAACCTATCAGTCCGTCTTTTGCTTCGATCACATAGAGAATGGATGAGTCCGAAGGATCTGATTCCCCTTCGAAACGATAGGTTTTTATAATTCTCAAATCTTCCGGATGATAAAATTTTCCATTGCCAACGCTGAATCCATTTGGCGTTAACAGGAATTCGTTGTCATGCCTTTTCAACCTCAATTTTTCGATGATCTGACTCAAACTCGTCATTTCTGCTGGCTTAATCATAAAATTATTTTTTAGATAAAGTAAATCGGTTTATAAAATCCGGTATGCCCAAATTTTATTCATCAAATTCCAATTTTATACCAGAGAATGCCAAAATGCTGAAACCCTTTACAGTAAAGGGTTTCAGCGATATTTATTTTTTTTAAGAATTAATTGACCGGGAGAACGTGGAAACTATTCCTCAAAACTGAGACTCGTAATTTTTGATTTTATTGTATAGTGTTTTGCGATCGATCTTGAGAATTTCCGCTGCTTTCGACTTGTTAAAGTTAACTTGTTTGAGGACGCTCATAATCGTATCGTACTCGGCCTGGGCCGCCGCATTTTTTAAATCCAGTTCTTTCATCTCGGTCGGATGATGCGCATGATGATTGTAAATTGATGTGCCTTGATTGTCCTTTGCTGCATCTGCTAGTTGCATGCCGGTAATTTCCGCAGGCAGAACTCTCATATTGATAATACCGGCGGGTGAAAGTAGTGCCGACCTTCTTACAACGTTTCTGAATTCACGCAGATTCCCCGGCCATGTATAGTTCAAAAATGTCTCTATTACATCATCCTCAAATCCTTCTACTTTTTTATTAAGTTCTTCATTTGCTTTTTCAAGGAAAAATGTTGCAAACAATGGAATATCTTCTTTACGACTTCTCAGGGGTGGGAGAATGATTGAGAATTCATTGAAGCGATGGAAGAGATCTTCCCTGAATTTTCCTTTGCGATAGGCGTCCTGCAAATTTTCATTTGAGGCGACAATAATTCGAACATCAACGTCCATTTCTTTATTTCCGCCAACACGTTTAAATTTTCTTTCCTGTATAACTCTTAACAGCGCTGCCTGTATTTCGACAGAGAGATTGGCGACTTCATCCAAAAAAAGAGTTCCGCCATTAGCGAGTTCGAAATGTCCCTCCTTATCGTTCATTGCGCCCGTAAATGCACCTTTTACGTGACCAAACAATTCACTGCCCGCGAGCTCTTTTGACAAGGTGCCGCAATCCATCGCCACAAATGGCTTATCTCTGCGCAAGCTCGATGAGTGAATTGACCTGGCAATTACTTCTTTACCGGTCCCGCTTTCACCATATAAAATCACACTGTAATTAGTCGGAGCAACCAATTCGATCTGCCTGTACAATTCACGGGTGACACCTGATTGTCCAACCAAAAACTCGCCTTGTTGAGTTAGTGTTTTTGGTCTTGGCTTCGAATGCATTGGCTCAGACTGTACAGTTGGTGCGGGCGAAGCCGGTGCCGCCAACGCCTTATTGATAACAGTTAGTACTTCATCAGGTACCAGTGGTTTTGTGATGTAGTCAAATGCGCCGGCCTTAATCACGTCAACTGCGATTTTGATATCGGAGTAGCCCGTGATAATAATTACGATTGTTTGAGGGTTGATGGCTTTAATATCGCGCAACACTTCCCGACCTTCTTTATCTCCAAGCCTGAAATCGCATAAAACGATATCAGCGTTATATTCTTTGAACTTTGCGATTCCTTTGCTGCCGTTATGTGCCGTATCCGTTTCAAATCCTTTTCGCTGCAAAAACCGGCTCAGCAAACTACACATGTCGATGTCATCATCTATAATCAGAATTTTCTTCATACTAAATTTTCATGTTTAAAATTACCTAAAATGGGTAAATACGACCACTATATATATCATAAACATCCTGCCAAAAGTCCGCCATGGTGCGAAAAGCCGCTTAATTAATGTTGTTCGTCAAAAATTAATAAAAATGTAGAGAAATCTACTCATTTTTTCTTGGCATTAAAATTCCATTCAATCCAAAACTACTCATATACAGGGATTTAATATCTCGCGACTGGCTGGCAATATTTTATCTAGGTATATGATTAGTTGGTGTCTGTTATTGTTTTGTAAAACCTTTAAAATTTTAACTATGGGAAATTTATTGTACCTCATTGCTGTGATCCTCGTAATTGCCTGGGCTATCGGATTCCTGGGTTACCATGCAGGCGGGCTCATTCATATTTTATTGGTTGTTGCGGTTGTCGCAGTGCTGTTGAAAGTAATTCGCGGGAGTGCGGAATAATTTTTTGTGTTAACCTCTGACTCATCACACTTACGCTTAATGATCAACAAGAATGGAATGAATCAACAGAAGAAATTAAAAGGAGAGTTGTAAGTTCTGAGGTCTGAGGTTCGCTCTTTCCTCATTTATGCTGTCACCATGTAAAAGTGGTGACAGTTTTTTTTGGTCGATAGATGACAGTGGTCAGTAGGTGCCCAATAATATCAGTGAACTTGCTCTTAGATACTGAGCGACACCGAAAAAGTTGTTCCCTTCGATTCTTCGCTTTCGACGTGGATGGAGCCGTGATGGCTTAAGATTATGTTCTGCGTGTTGGTAAGGCCGAGGCCGTTTCCTTTTGGCTTACTTGTAAAATACGGTTCAAATAATTTTGATAGTGAATCTTTGGCGATACCCGTTCCGTTGTCAGTTACGGATACGATGCATTTCCCATTCAGTCTTTCCGTTTTGATTTGCAAAAAGCCCTTGTCTTTTTCCATGGCTTCTATAGCATTAACGATGATGTTGAGAAGGGCGATTTTGATTTTTTCAACATCTACCGAAACGTCTGGCAAATCATTCGAGTATTTTTTTTCGACCTGGATATTTTTTAATTGGATTCGATCATTGGCGAGTGTCAGTGTTTCATCGAGCAACTGGTTAATAGAAGCCGTTTGAAAAACGAGTTCGGCAGATTTAGTTGAATTCAACAAATCCGCGATTAGTTGATTGATACGGTTACTGTTTCTGACAATCATGTCGAGCATCAGGTTCATATTTTCGTCCGTTGCATCTTCTTTTAGTTGTTCTACAGAAAGGTTGATATTGGTCAGCGGATTTCGTACTTCGTGTGCGATCGTTCGTGCAATACGCCCGGTTGATGCCAGCTTTTCAATAGCTCTCATCTGGATCAATTCGCGGTTGGCCTTATCAAGTTCTGCAATCTGTTGTTTTAATTGTTCCTGGTATTCGAATACGGTCCGATCCGCCTTACGACGTGCAACGTTTTCCCTTGAGTAAGTCAAGAAGCCGTAGATGGCTAACAGAAAAGCGATGACAAGTGATGTTACTACAATGATATTTAGAGATCGATACTGAAGATCGAGCGCATTCGATCGGGTTTTTAGGAGTTGTTGCTCTTCCGACTGCATTTCAGCTACTGTAGACCGGATACGGTCCATGATTTCTTTTGCGTGATACGCAAGCGATTTTAAAGAATCCGTTACGACAAAATTGTATTTGGGCGCGTAGTCTATTGACGCGGCCATTAACGAAAATTTTTTATCGATCAATTTGCCGAGCGCATCTAATCTGGCCTTGCCTGTCTGCCGATTGCTGATTTCATCTTTAAGAAAGTGGAAAATAGAATCTGTCGTAGCGCGGCTTGTTTTATAAGGTCGTAGGAAACTGGTATCGCCGGTAATGATGTAGCCCCTGCAACCGGTTTCTGCGTCTTTCAGTGAAGAGGACATCGTTTCAAGGTGGATAATAATTTTATTGGTGTGATCGACCAGCCGCGCCTGGTTTAACAGCTGGCGGTTTGCGTACAGGTTGAGTAGATACGAAATAAGCAACAGGAAAAATGCGGTTCCGTAGCCCGCGCGGATCCGCTTGTCGATACCAAATTTTTTTATAATGGTTTTCATTGATGGAGTTGCTGGTTCACAAAATTCGAGCTGAAAAGAATTAATTCGTAATTCAAAGAAAAGAACTTAAATTACTTAAAACCCTCCTTAATCGTATAAAAACTATTATTTAACAAATATTGAGTTTGTTTAATAGTTGCTGGTATACCGCTTGCATTACAATTTAAAACGTGTTTGCCATGATTGCCGATTTTGTATCCAAAACGCCAAAGGCGATCCTTGAAAAATTAGATCGGTTGTTGGAAACATTGCATAAAGTCCGCGAAACGTTCGAGCAGACCGCATCTTCCATTCACAATCAGCAAATCAGATATACGGTATTGGGTCTTGCTCAGGAGAGCAAGCAATATGCCAATGAATTGATGTCGCATATAGAAACGCTTGGCGGGTCAAGAGAAAAATTTCCGATCGAATCTGAGCCAAATATTTGCGATGTGTTGGATGACGATGAATCCGCGTGCCGTGAAGAAAAAGATCGCTTAAAAATCTGTACAAGCAGCGAAAAATTCTTGCTACAAGTTTATCGCGAAGTTCTCAACGAACCTTTCTTGTATGATAACATCAGAAAAATGATCAGGTATCAATTGAATGGAATACTGCATTCATTTGCTCAATTGAAATTGTTGAATGCTTCATTGCGGAAAGAGTGAGGTGAGTTGACAGATGAAAGCAGATGTGTAAATATGGAAATGTGGAAATGTGAAAATGCCTTGCGACCGCTGTCTCAATGAATCTTCACTTTTTTAGAAATATCAAGTTTACACATTGCTATCCCACTCCTCAAACTGTAGAATTAATTTCTCAGGAAATTCGAGCGTAATACCGAAATCATTTTGTTGCTGCAGATATTCTCTATAATAGTATTTTTTTTTTGAGATTAGTCTTGTTTTTAGAACGTGGCAGGAAATTTTAAGGAGTAAACACACACTATTATTTATAAAAATTTAAAACTAAAATTATGAATGCTTCAAAGATCCTTTTGAGTTTTATTGCTGGAGCCGCAGTAGGCGGAGCATTGGGAATCCTGTTTGCGCCCGACAAAGGAACCGAAACACGTCGCAAGATTGCTGAAAAAAGTAACGATATGGCCGATTCTGTAAAAGATAAATTCAATGAATTTGTAGATGGAGTAAAAGATAAATTTAACGCTACAAAAAATGAAGCGGAAGATGTAGCTGAGAGAGGATATAATAGTTATAAGAAGGCGGAAGCGATGTGAATCGCGGATTTGCGGATTTGATGGAATTTTGCGGATTCTAATTTCTTAAAATAATTCATTAATTAGAATCCGCAGAAATCCATTCTCGCGTATTTAAATTCTGTTGTTAATACCTTGTAAGTTCCGGCTGCACCTGGTCAATATAGGAAATGATGCCGCCTTTGAGATTGTATAAGTTTTTGTAGGCGTATTTTTCTTCGAGCGCGCGAATTGCTTTTGCACTGCGCACACCACCTTTACACATTACGACGACATCCACATCTTTACTAAAGCGATCTACATTTTCGAGGACTGTTCCTAATGGGATTAATTCAGCCCCGATATTCACAATTTCTGCTTCGTATGGTTCTCTCACATCGATCAATTGAAACTTCTTTCCTTCCACTTGCCACTGATATAAGTCTCTTGCTGTGATTTCTTTCAATGGTTTTTCTTCTACCGCGCGCATTCCGCAAAATTGTTCGTAGTCGATCAATTCTTTTATGGTTGGATTTTTTCCGTTGATCGGATTATCATCCCTGCGTTTGATATTGAAAGTTCTGGTTTCAAAATTCAGCGCATCAAAAATGAAGAATCGCCCGGACAATGTTTCTCCCACGCCAGTGATGACTTTAATCACTTCCAAAGCCTGAAGACTTCCGATAATTCCAGGGAGAACGCCTAGCACTCCACCCTCCGCGCAACTGGGTACTAATCCCGGAGGTGGTGGAACAGGATAGAGGTCGCGATAATTCGGACCTGTTTCTCCTTTCTGATTCGTGTAGTTAAAAACCGAAACCTGTCCCTCAAATTGGAAGATAGACGCGTATACATTTGGCTTGTTCAGCAATACCGACGCGTCGTTAACAAGATAGCGTGTCGGAAAATTATCCGTGCCATCCGCAATGACATCATAATCCTTTATGATATCAAGTGCATTTTGTGAATTCAAATGCACGTTGTACAAGTTAATTTTGATATGCGGATTAAGTGACTCCAATCTTTTCTTTGCTGCTTCCACTTTTGGTGTTCCGATTGCATCTATTCCAAATAATACCTGCCTTTGCAAATTGCTATCATCAACCACATCAAAATCCACTATGCCGATTGTGCCGACGCCAGCTGCGGCGAGATATAATAAAACGGGACTGCCTAATCCACCGGAACCGATCACAAGTACTTTTGCTGCTTTCAGTTTTTTCTGTGATTCCAGTCCGAATTCAGGAATAATGATGTGCCTGTCGTAGCGGGCCAATTCTTCTCTGCTAAATTTTATGTCTTGAATGCTCATGATAATTTTTTTTATTCTTTTGATAAGGTGTATTGGGTAGGAGGCATGGTATGAAATTTTTTGTTACCGTACCTCAAATCACTTACTTCACACCTCCTGCTATTGCTGGTATAATACTTATTACTGTATCTTCTTTAACTGCTGTTTTCTCCTGTTGCAAATTCCTGATATCATCATTTCCAATAAAGATGTTGACAAATGAACGCACTTGTCCCTTTTCATCTAGCAAATGTTTCTTTAAATCAGGAAAGTTGGTTGTTAGTTGTTGAATTGTATCGCCAATATTTCCGGCTTTTACTTCAAGCCTTGCTGTGTTGTTCGTAAATTTTCTTAATGGTGTCGGAATGATAACTGTTGCCATTTTATTGTTTTTCTTTTTATGAAAATTGATAGTTTGTTATTTTTTCTTCGTCAAATTGTGATGAGTCATTTAGTCTCCAGGATCGTAATGTGATTTCCCTATTTTCAAAAACTGAAATAATCAGGTATGAAAAAAAAGGCTGAGCGGAAAGACGGTCCGTTTCCGATGGAACAGCCGGATGTTTTGGATGCGAATGATAGATCCCGAGCAGTGTAAGGTTGTTATCAATCGCATATTGTTCGCCCTTCATATAATCAAGCGGAGAGATCTGAAAACGCCTCGTTTTGTCTCCCGGTTTTGAATTGTTGACGACAAGAATATCACGGATAACCCTGTTTTCTTTTTCATCTTCGGTGCCAAACATAAATCCACAGCATTCATCAGGAAATGTATTCACCGCATCTTCAACCATTAAATTCCTTGCGCCGTCTTCAATAATGATCATCTCACAAAATTTTGTTGATTACTTCACTGTATTTATCGCCATTATCAGGCAGCACTGTTACAACAATTCCTTCATCCAAGTGCTCTGCAACCTTGATTGCACCTGCAAGATTCGCAGCTGAAGATGGGCTCAATATGAGACCTTCATATTTATAAGCTGCTTTAATAAGTTCATATGCTTCCTCGGTGGTGATTTCAAGATTTTGATCCGCCACAGTTGGATCGTAGAATGTCGGAACAACTGCCGTTTCCAGGTGCTTCCAACCTTCCATTCCATGTAGTGCTGAATCAGGTTGAAGTGATGTCAGTTGAATACTAGGATTATACTTTTTCAACCTCCTACCTGTGCCGACAAAAGTACCAGTAGTTCCTAATGCAGCTACAAAATGTGTGATGCCGGGCAGCTCTTCAAAAATTTCGGGAGCAGTTGTATAGTAGTGTGCTTTCCAGTTGTTTTCGTTCTTGTATTGATCAGCGTAGAAATACATAGAAGGATTTTCAATCGCCAACTGACGGGCCACTTCCTGTGCGCCATCAGTTCCTTCAAACCGCGATGTGAGAACTAAATTCACTCCGAGCGCTTCCAAAATTTCTTTTCGTTCTTTTGAGGCGTTTTCAGGTAAACAAAGTGTGACGGGAACATCAATCAATTGCGCAATCGTCGCGTATGCAATACCGGTATTACCACTTGTTGCGTCCAACAATGTCTTTTGTTCTGTCAGATCGCCATTTTCAATGGCCTTGCGGATGATGTTGTAACCGGCTCTTGCTTTGACACTGCCTGACAATTGCATCCATTCTTTCTTTGCATAAAGCGCAACGTTCTTCTTATTGAAAAGTTTAGTGAACCGATGCAATGGCGTATTGCCTATTTTCTTTTCAAGCGAGCGGACTTTGTCGACCAGCTTG
>Ga0068860_100006208_pt1 | contig 12013 bp, 7 predicted proteins | sample KBSSwiS32_FD_66597 | JGI IMG/M metagenome (GOLD analysis project Ga0068860, IMG submission 66597) | Switchgrass rhizosphere microbial communities from Kellogg Biological Station, Michigan, USA - KBS Switchgrass S3-2 | ecosystem: Host-associated > Plants > Roots > Rhizosphere > Soil ... | reverse complement strand
AACGAACGTCCCCCAAGGGTATGATTTAGATGGTCTATCAAATAAAAGCGACTGAATAGTGTCTGACATATACGTTAGTGTCATAACAAACTGAATGCTATCAAAATTTTTATATCGGTACTTAAGTAGTTCAACTTTTACGTCAACTTTTGGAAATGTCGAAATCAATGCATTCTGAGCAAAAGAGGATTGGCTCGAAATAGTAAGAATTATTGTTATAATTATGACTACTCACATAGGATAGCCGCTAACATCAGTTTGTCTAAATGCTTTCGTTGATCTTCAAATATAATTCAATTAGAAGCGATTTTAGCCGGATTGCAAAATGTTTGGGGAAACAGTTGTAAAAAAAAGAATGCCTTATTTTAAAAGATGCTCAAACAGCCAAAGTTTTTCGGGTCAGGTCTGTTAGTATTTTTATTTCCCTCAAACGTTACATCTTATTTCTCATAATAATGTCAAAAATATTGGACGAAGTCCGGATTAAATCTATTCATGACATATGATGATTAATCCCTTCCAATACACCCTTTGAAAGGGGTTGTTTAGTAAAATAAATAAATTTGTTTTTCCTTAATTCTTCCAGTTCCGGGCTATAATTTGCCACCACGATCCCCTTTGTTTTTCCTGTGAGCATATCTTTATCATTGCCACTATTTCCGGCGGTGATGAAATGCCCTAAGGGTACCTTCCATTTGTAACTGAGGTACCTAACTGCGTTCCCCTTGCTGGCACGGAACGGCAGAAGGTCAAGGTATTTATTTTCTGTTAGCAATATTTTTGCTCTCAGCTTCCGGTCGTCAAGAAACTTATAAAGATTGGCCATATCATCCTCGTCAAAATTATCATCCACATAATAACTCAGTTTAAAACGCCACTGGGCGGCGGGTTCCTGCAAACGAATGCCAGGAAATTTTGACAATTCATTTTGTAACTCTTTTCTTTTCCATTGATAGTCAATATGGCTTTCCCATCCATTATCGGGAATAAATTTTTCGGTGTAATAAAGCTCCGAACCTGCCGAGCAAATCAGTATGTCGGGGTTGGGCAGGTCATAGTGAACAAAGGCCTGCTGTGTGATTTCCCTGTTTCTCCCACTGGCAACGCCAAACACCACCTCGTTTTTGTTATCATCAATCCATTCCTTTAATTCATTTAGCCCATCCGACTTGTTGCCATCTACAAGTGTTCCATCGAGGTCTGTAATAAGAAAGAGTTTTGCTTTGACAAGTTTCTTTCCGTAAGCTGTTTTACTCACGAAAGTAAGGGCATTTGTATCTTTTCTACTGAGAAGGTCCTGAATGATCTCCACATATTTGTTGCAATGCGCCGTCCACGAATACAGCTGATTGGTGGCAAGTATCCCATTGGCAGAATATTTTTCCCACAACACCTGGTCAGCAATAATTTTCTTCAATGCTTCCGCAATAGCGTGGGGATTTTCCACATCTACCAACAATCCATTTTCACAATGTTCAAGGATCTCTTTTGGCCCCCCGTCAGGTGAAGCAACAACAGGCAATCCACATGCTGCGGCTTCTACAATGGTCAGTCCAAAATTTTCTCCCGGGGTTGCATTTACAAACACTCCTTTTTTTCGGGCCGCCACCCTGTATATTTCAGGTACCTCCAGCGTAGGGTCATTTTTTTTGGGAATGGCCATCTTTCCATACAGATCATATTTATCAAGCAGGAGTAAGAGGTTCGTCAATATATCCTGCTCATCAGTGGGCATTTGGGTTATATCTCTTCTTACACCGGCAAATATGGCAAGATTTGCCATGGCTTGTAATTCCTTATCCTGGCCAAATGATTGGATGATGGCTTCAAAGTTTTTCCGCTTATCCGCACGGCCAATTGAAAGAATCAATGGTTTTGCCGGGCTAAATAAAAAGCGTTCTATATCTGAATTAACCCGGTACAACGCCTGCTCCTGCTCAATAGTCATTTTGAATGAAGGCATATCAAACCTGTAAAAAGGATAGAATAAATCATTGTTCACACCAGGGGGGATCACTTCAAACCTTGCTGCGCTCTTATTTTTGTATAAGCTGTATTGACTGTCTATTTCATGTTGTGTACTTACAATTATTACATCTGCAGCCCGAAGCAAATTTTCTTCTTCCTCAATACGCCTTTCGATGTTAAACTTTTCATTGATCTTTTCAGGCGACATGCCGTCCTTCAATAAAATATTTTTTTTGTTTATGCCGAGTGAATGACCGGTTGCAATAAAAGGTATTCCAAATACTTCACTTACCTGTCCCGCCAGGTAGTTGCCGTCAGCATAATGTCCGTGTACGACATCAGGGAAATCGTCCTGCTTCTCAATGAAGCGGATCGTTTTGTCAATAAACTCATCCAGGTGATCCCACAATAATTCTTTTGGGCGGTAGGCATTTCCGCCACATGACATCCTGACTATGCGGGCTTTTTCATTTACGGCCTCAATTTCTTTTTCGTAAGTTGAAGAGACCCTTTTATCCATGATTCTGCGGGTGAAGAGGTCCACCTTTCTTACCTGTGGATGTTGTGAAAGATTTTCTAAAAGTTCAAGCACATATTTCACTTGTCCGCCGGTATCTTTATCTCTGCCAATTTCAGGTTCCTTAAACCGGATGAGGCCATGTGGACTGAATAACTGAATGTAATATCCGTTCACCATTTCTTTATTCATTTTATTTGATATTTGTAAAATTAGCCAAATCAATATAAGTCGTAGTATTTTGTAATTTTAAGAAAAGGATAATTAATTTATGTATTCAGGATCAGGTTTCAGTGACTGGGAAATTGGCGACATAACAGTTATCATCCATAAAGGGGTTTATCATTTATTTCATCTTATTATTCCTAACCACGATTACATCGCACATGCGGTATCGGTGGACTGCATTTCATGGAAAAGGGTAGACAATGCTTTATTCGTTGGTAATCCCGGTGAGTGGGACGATGATATGCTATGGACAATGCATGTATGCGAAGTGGAAGACAAATTTGAAATGTATTATACCGGTTTGCAAAGAAAAGACCGCGGTCTTATTTCAAGGATAGGGTTGGCTGAATCTAAAAACCTTATTGATTGGAAAAAGAACCGGAAAAATATTTTTCCTATCGGGCCGGAAGGTTTTTTTTATGAAACATCAAAAACCAATCCGAGGACATGGCTGAGTTTCCGTGATCCTTTCAGGTTTGAATATAAGGGAGAAGTATACCTGCTGCTCAGTGCACGCACAATTGCCGGGCCTGTGTCCCGCAGGGGATGCGTAGGCCTGGTGAAAATAACAAACGATATCGTTGAAATGATGCCTCCCTTATTATACCCGCTGGTATATGATGACATTGAATGCCCCTGTGTTTTTGAGTTGCATGGCCGGTTCTATTTGCTGGGGTCTATCAGGGAAGATATAAAAGTGCGGTATTGGTTTGCACCGGAATTTTTTGGAGAGTATCATTCTTTTCATGCCGATGTGCTTTTACCGCAGGGAAATTATGCCGCCCGCATTGTACAGGATGGAGATCATTTACTGGTATATAATTTTTTTTATGCTTATGGAAAAATTGATGCACTGCGGGTGTTGCCCCCACCTAAGGAACTGGATACAGATGATAAGGGAAGGTTATTATTAAAAAGCTATTACCGATGGGAACAGATGGTAATAAAAACAATACAGCAGGGAGAACTGGGGAAGGTGGAACATTTGCTTTCGAACCAGACAGCTTCTTCAACCATTGACCCCGATAAATGGACCTGCGGATCAAGAAGCGGGTATGAGATATTTTGCTTCCAGAAACCATCAGCCGGTTTTATATGGGAAGGATTACTAACGGTAGAGGGCATGGGCAAACTGGGATTGGTATGTGATATTGATAAGGATGGGAATGGCTATTTTATTTCGTGCAATGTTACCAATGGCCTGGTACAAATAAGGGCATGGGGCTTTAACCCATTAAATAATCGCCAGAATTTTATTTTCAGTGATATCCAGTCAGGCATTTTTTCTACCAATGAAAAAAAATCTTTTCATTTCAGGCTTATCCGTTATGGCCGGTATATTGAGCTGTCGATAGATGATGTAGTGAAACTAACGTTAATGGATTATACCTATTCAGGCAATAGCATCGGATTGTACTCCGCTTCATCTGTAATTTCACTACAACACTCAATTGTAAAGGTATTACCTGATCCGGAAGAAGAATATGCAAGCCAGGAAGAAGCACAAAAAATTGAGTGAGTAAGGTGGAGAAATTTAATGAGCAAAATGACTTGTCAATTGAAGTATCCCGGAAGACTGAGTTTCTATTATTTGAAGCTGCGGTTTGCCCCGGGGGCGGTGGACACCAGCCCGTGACAAACACTATCCTTTTCTGTGCAATATTTATTTACTTTTAATTATGTACCCTCTTTAATTCATCTTCTGCACCTGTTGATCTTTCTCTTTTATCTTTCAAAGCCCTGTTACCAAAATTGTGCGTGTAAGTGAGTTTATAGGCAACCAATCCAAAATTAAAAGTTTGATTTACAACAGTGCCTTTGATGGGTAAATTTTCACTGAACCTATAGTAGCTGCCGGAATTGAAAATATCATTTGCCGTTAAACGTATAATATCTTTTTTGCTGGCGAATTTCTTTTGCAGCCCTGCGTCTAACAGGTAAAGTGGCTTACGCAATGCAGTACCCAAATAGCTGGCAGAAGAATAAAAGCCGGTTAGTTCAACAGATAGATCTTTAGTCAATGCAAAGCGCTGTGTTGAGTTAAAGTTGTAATCAAAATGCTGAAATAGTACCGGTGCAAGATCATATGTTGTGCTCACGCGACGCCAGTTACCGTTAATATTATTTTGCATACTCCACCATTTGTTTACAATGAATGGAAGCGAAAAGCTAATGGCCAGGTATTGCTCATATTTGAAATTTCTCGCAGAAAGATAGAGGATATTGCTTACTGTATCTATCCTTTGAGTCTGAAAATAAAAATTGTCAATAGTATTGACTTCATAAGTATAACTAATAGTAAAATTATAATTTTTAAAAATATAACTTGCCTGTGCGGTATTGGCGATCGCCGGCTGCAATGCGGGGTTGCCGGCAAAAAATGTTTTGGGGCTAAAGAAAATAGTAAAAGGGGCCAGGTCGTTAAACGTAGGGCGGGTAATACGCCTGCCGTAAGAAAAATTGATACTGTTATCCTCATTAAATTTTTTAGAAAAATAAAAAGTCGGAAATAATTCTCCGTATTTCCTGTTGACAATATGAGTCGTTTCTGTTGTACCTAAATCAGATGTTGTGTATTCATATCGCAAACCCGCCGTCAGTGATATTTTACTTTTCAGGTTCATAGCAAATGAAGTATATGCCGCACCTATATTTTCTTTCAATAAATAATTTGCAGAAAAAGCGGGATCAGCAATCCATACACCCTGCTTTAAATTGTCTACATTCACGTCGTTATTGAATTTGGATAAAGAAATTTTCGCACCTGCTTCCATTGTTATTTTCTTGCTCAGCGGAGTTATGTAATCAGATGAGAAAACCCGGAAATTAATTGGTGTAACCTTCCCGCTTTTTAAATCCTCATGGTATAGAAGCTGCTTTGCATTGTTATAGTAATTAGTGGAATAGTTATTGGGGTTGTTATCCTTATAATAAATATAGTTTACATCGAAAAAGAGCGTTTTTTCGTGCCTGAATTTATGTTCAAAATTGAGATTTGCCATTACATTTTGCCAATGATTTAGTTCAGGATCATTAATAGTACTTATGACGGTATCCAGTGTATTGTTTTTTCTTATATATGCTCCATTGCGTGCAATCATTGACCAACGGCTGTTATACCCTCTTATTAAAGCACCAATGATTGTTGCAGTGTCAGGCTGGTAATCTAACCCTATTCTTAAATTTTGAACCTGCATCGTAGCATCGCGTTTTGAGAAGGAAGTGTTGGTAATTATATTTCCTGACCTGGTAAATTGCGTAAAGCCTGTGAGGGGTTGAATGTAATGATCATGATTAAAGGCGTAACTACCATACAGGTTTATTTTGCCGCTCCGGTAATTAAAAGTAACTCCCGCTGCACCTGATTCCCTCTTGCCATAACCAGCTGTAAGAAAATAAGAACCGCTTACACCGGCGTAGGGATTATTGATCAGGACAATATTTATGTAGCCGGCATTTCCTGCTGCATCATATTTCGCCGGGGGCGAAGTGATCAGTTCAATCTTCTCAATATTACCGGCAGGGGTGGCTGAGAGTAGTTGAACCAACGCATCCATTGGCATATAATTTATTTTCCCGTTGATCATTACAGCAACCCCACTTTTGCCATTAAGAGCAATGGCGTTGTCCTGCCTGTTTACAGTTACTCCAGGTGATTTTTCCAAAACATCAAGGGCGCTGCCCCCTGCATTTGTTATACTGTTCTTTACATTGATCACCATCCTGTCAATCTTTTGTTCAAACATTGGTTTTTTGACTGCTACAGTTATTTCTTTTAATTGTATATCAGTATTCCTGAGGTAAAGAATCCCCTGGTCTATTTGGTATTTGTCTGAAATAATCCTGATTTTTGTAAACACCTGTTCCATTCCCGTAAAAGATGCCGTTATAAAATATTCACCCTTATTAATATTTTCAAATGAATATTTCCCTGATGAATCTGAAATCATTCCTTTTACTAAAGAAGAATCAAATGAATTCAATAATAGCACATTGGCGAATTTGATAGGTTTTCCACCCGTATCTTTAATCATTCCACGAATTACGGACTGTGACATTACAACCCCGGTACTAAGCAGGAAGTATATAATGATTGAGGTCAGTACGAATAAACTCCTCTTCATACAATTATTTCCAAATGAATAATAGGTAAGATTATTGTTTTTTATAATCCCTTGTAAGTAAAAAGCGTGCAATATAGAGGGATCGCAAAATGTGGCTGACCCAAGTTGCCAAACGGCCGGAATGTTCTTCCCTTCGGGCCTATGGCTTTTTAAAGAGTAACCGGCGCGGTAATTAATATTTGGAATGATCTGGCATCTGCAGCAGCAAAAAGGCTGTACTACACTGCATCGTCACCCCTCAGTTGTATACGTAATAAATGCTAAAATTATCTTTTTATTACAGTTGTATCTCTGCTATTTTTGTCGGGATTAAATTTCCATAATGTTTACTAATAAAGTGGTTATTATTACCGGGGGAAGCGATGGAATTGGGAAGGCCCTCACCGAGGCGGTATTGCGGATGGGGGCAAAAGTAGCTACCTGCGGACGCCATGGACAAAAACTTGAAAATCTTTCAAAGGCGAATGCAGGTTTGCCTTTATTCACAATGATCGCTGATGTAAGTAAAGAAGATGACTGCAAAAAATTTATGAACGTTGTCATTGAAAAATTTGGTGGTATTGATATCTTAATAAACAATGCCGGTATCTCCATGCGTGCACTTTTTAAAGATGCAGATCTTTCCACCTTGAGAAACGTTATGGATATCAACTTTTGGGGTACCGTATATTGCACCAAATACGCTATGGATTCTATCATAGAAAGAAAAGGAAGTATAGTGGGCGTTTCTTCAATAGCGGGCTACCGCGGCCTGCCGGGCAGAAGCGGGTATAGCGCCAGCAAGTATGCTGTGAACGGCTGGCTCGAAGCACTGCGCACGGAGCTGCTGGATACGGGTGTGAACGTAATGTGGGTGTGCCCGGGCTTTACTACGTCCAATATCAGAAATGTTGCCTTGAACGAAGAAGGCCGGCCCCAGGGTGAATCGCCCATGGATGAAAGTAAAATGATGAGTGCTGAAGAATGCGCCCAACATATTTTGCATGCTATTAAAAAAAGAAAACGTACCCTTGTTTTAACTTTCAACGGTAAGCAGACAGTATTTATGAATAAATTTTTCCCTCGGCTTGCAGATAAATTTGTAAGGAACTTTTTTTTTAAGAACGGCGAACTTGTAAAATAAAATCTGTTATCATTCATTTTTTATTTAATATTTTTTAGAATTCCATAACATAATTGAATGCCTTTAATAACGCTCATATCTGACATAGGAAGACAGGATTTTTTAACGGGAGCCGTAAAAGGGCAGTTGCTCAGCATTAACAGCAATTTTAACATTGTTGATATCTCGCACGAGCTTTCTCCTTTTAATTACCCACAGGCAGCATACGTTTGCCGTAACGCAATAAAAAATTTTCCACCTCTTACCTTTCATATTGTATTGGTAAATCTTTTCGACAAGCGGCCTGAACATCTATTATTAATTCAGCACGGGGATCAATATATAGGCTGTGCCGATAATGGGTTAATAACAATGATCCTCGAAGAAACTCCCGAAAAAATTGTCGCCTTACCATTAAGTCAGTCGGAACAAAGAAACACGTTGTATTGTGCATCCGTTTTTGGAAATGCCTACCAGGAAATACTTGATGGAAAAACAATGGAAGAGGTGGGAGATAGCAGTGTTTCAATAGAGGTAAAAAACCCTTTGCGTCCTTTACTGGGGCCAAAATATATCGAAGGGCAGATCATTTTCATTGACAATTTTGAAAATGTAATTATCAATATTACGCGGGAAGAATTCGAAGAGCAGCGCCGTGGAAGAAGTTTCAAAATTGTTTTTAAAAGAGACGAAATAATTGAGAAAATAAGCGAAACCTATGCTGATGTTCACGAAAGTGAAAAACTTGCATTATTTAATTCGGCCAATTATCTTGAGATTGCTGTAAATAAAGGAAACGCCGCAGGGCTATTTGGCCTCGAAGGTTATTCTGAAAAACTAAATATGCAAACGCAATACATGCAAAATCGCCTGCTGTACCAAACTGTAAAGGTTTATTTTGAATAGGATTTGAAAACCTTCTCACGGCATTATTAGAAGAAATAGCTTCGCTGATCCTCAGCAACGTTAATGAATAATTCTTATTTCAAAATGGTACCTCCGTAAATATGAACTTTTAATCTAACAGGCCTTGTAACAACGGATGAACTTAAAAATATTAATTTAATGCATAGAAGACATTTTATAAAAACAACGGGTCTTTCCCTTGCCGGATTAGTAATCTCAGACTTTACAGTTGCGGGTGGCAAAAAAAATCATACCATTCAAATGCCAGATGTAGTTGAAATATTTTCAGGCGATCAATATTTTTTATTGCGGTCTTCCGATCAACATACCTGGACATACAAAGATGTTATTATTGGTCTAAAAAAACTGAATGATAAAATTGCTGTGCATGTCCAATCACCAACCATGGCTTTAAAAGAAGTAAAGCTTTCATGGAAATACAATTTTAAAAATAGCGCGTCCATTCTGGGCGATCATTGGGAACGCACTTATGGAGATGTGAGCTGGCAGAAAATCAATTCATCAAAAAAATTACCCTGGTATTGCATTGCACATGATGGTAACAATACTATCTGCTTTGGTGTAAAAACAGGATGTAATACAATTTGCTCATGGCAAATTGCAAATGATACATTGAAACTAACATTCGATACCAGAAGTGGTGGAAATGGTGTACAGCTAAATACCAGAACCTTATATGCAGCAGATATTGTCACCACACAAAACGAAGGAAATGAAAATGTCTTTGCCACAGTACGAAGATTTTGCAGCCAGATGTGCGATAATCCACGATTGACCGAAAAGCCGGTGTATGGTATCAACGACTGGTATTTTGCTTACGGAAATAATTCCGCTCAACTCATTCTTGAAACCACCTCAATGATGGCTGAACTGGCAGGCAACTCTTTAAATCCGCCTTTCTCGGTTATTGATGCCGGCTGGGCAATTAAATCTCCCGCCATGGCCGATGATTGTTGCTGGGGTGATGATTTTTCTGTTTCCAACAGCAAGTTCGGTGATATGAAAAAGCTTGCAGATGAGATAAAAAAAACAGGGATGCGCCCGGGATTATGGACGAGGCCTTTGTGTGCAAAACATAACGATAAGAAAAAATTGCTGATGCCTTCAATTTCCGGCCGTGATGATCCTAAAACACCTTTGCTCGATCCAACAATACCGGAAAATATCGAACGTATAAAAAATCTTTGGCAGTCGTACCGTCAATGGGGATACGAAATGGTAAAACACGATTATACCACCTTCGATATTCTTGGACGCTGGGGTTTTCAAATGGATGACGGCCTTACCATACCAGGCTGGCAATTTAACGACAATACAAAAACAAATGCAGAGATTGTTTTGAATTTATATAACAACATTCGTGAAGCAGCCGGCACTATTTATTTGATTGGATGCAACACAATAAGTCATTTATCTGCAGGAATATTTGAGCTCAACAGGATAGGGGATGATACGAGCGGTAAAGATTGGGACCGAACCCGCAAGATGGGAGTAAATACGCTGGGATTCAGGATGGTGCAACACGAAACTTTCTACGAAGCCGACGGAGATTGCGTGGGTCTCACCAAAGATGTGCCCTGGGATAAAAACAAACAATGGATGCAATTGCTTGCAAAATGCAGTGCTCCCTTATTTATTTCTGCACAGCCGGAAGCGATTGGCGAGGAACAAAAGAAACTGATTAAGCAAAGTTTTAACGAAGCTTCAAAGCCACAGCCAATTGCAGAACCTTTGGATTGGCTCACGAATCAATTGCCTTCAAAATGGAGGCTTGATGGACAACCCGTAGACTTTGACTGGGGTTGAATTATTTAATTGTTCTATTGTTTTATTGTTGAAATTGTTGAAATTGTTGAATTGTTCACATTGCTGAATTGTTTATTGCCGGTAATGTGGACAAAAATGGTTGGTAATTTTATTGATTTTAGTTTTGAACTTTGAGTATCAACTTGAAGAGGAAGCAGGCTCTGCTGAAGAGCAACCTGTCAGCAATAAAGTTGATGTTAAACGATAGAAAGGAGTTGATTTATTCAGCTCCTTTTATTTTTATCGGATAACTCTATGGCTTAAAAAACTTAACGGGTAGGATTGTTTTTAAAATGTAGGTACCATTTAATAAAGTTCCTCTTGGCTTCTAAACGTAGTCCGCTATGCAGCAGTAATTTCTCCTTCAGATGCTTAAAAAAACTTTCCAGTCTGTTGGTGGTGGCAGGTATTTCAGGATCATTCAGATAAGTAAAAAGATGTGGCAATGCATTGAAGATAAGTGTATATGCCTGATGCAGCCCCTTGTGTGTATACCAGTAATCATTTTTTAGAGGATTGAAAGATTCTTCCAGTAAAGTATTTTTATGAATTTGATACCATTTGTGAAGCTGTAGTAACCACAAAGAACATTGTTCCAGTGTTTTTATAGCACTAATTTGATTGGATATAAAAAGTAATTCCTTGCTTGCCTGTAACTTAGGCTTACTGTTCAAATAAGCCCTGCACTGGCGTTTTAAATGAACCACGCAGCGCTGAATAACTGCATTAGGGTAAGTTTTTGCAACAGCTTTTAAGATAGATTTATGCCCATCACAAGTAACACTATACACCTGCACTCCCAATGATTTAAGTGCTTTTAAATCCTGATGAATTTCTCTAAACTTTTCCTGGCTGGATGTTCTATACAACTGTACATAACGAATATCATGGTCATAGTATAAAATCAAACACAAGCCATTGGGAAGATAGGTGCCATCAATTAATAAGTGAACCTGTGTTTTACTTTTAATGGGTATCTGCGGAGCCTGTGCAAGAAATTTTTTGAATAAACGACTAATACTCCTGCTACTCATTTGCATCTCACCAGTCAAAGTTCGGTAAACCCTTCTATCCTTAATCCATTTTTCAAACCAAATAAAGCGATTGGCATCACTAACAGTTTTGTTATCCCACTGAAAAAGAAGTCCGCAGTTTTTGCATTTGAACCGCCGGCGACCGTTTCTTTTACCCCAGCCAATGACCGATTTACTGCCACAGCCCCAACAGGATTTTTTTTGTCATAATAGTCGAAATTGAAAAGGGTTTCAATTTACTTCATCGAAACCCTTTCCCCTACTATATTTGGAGAGATTTTACCAACCATTTTTGTCCACATTCTCT
>Ga0068860_100006205_pt1 | contig 12016 bp, 11 predicted proteins | sample KBSSwiS32_FD_66597 | JGI IMG/M metagenome (GOLD analysis project Ga0068860, IMG submission 66597) | Switchgrass rhizosphere microbial communities from Kellogg Biological Station, Michigan, USA - KBS Switchgrass S3-2 | ecosystem: Host-associated > Plants > Roots > Rhizosphere > Soil ... | reverse complement strand
CATCGGTGGCCATGAGGTAGTTGCAGGCTTCGAAGCCCTCTGGTCCCGCCACATGGTCGAGGTAGAAGTGCCCGGTTACCCGTTTGCCCATGAGCCGGCCTTGGAGATCGGGAAAGGCGGTGACCACGGTGTCGATCTCGCCCGAGCGGATGCCCGCCGCCAACTGGTCTGGGGTCACCACTCGACGGTCCGACACAGCCGCCGATCGTAGGTGCCGGGGGGCGAACTGATCCTCAAAAGGGGTACCCCTTGCCCCTTTTGAGGATCAGTACGCCAAACCCGAACTCACCCCGCCGTGTCTTCCCCACCCGAGTTCGGCTCCGCCGAACTCACCCCGCCGTGTCTTCCCCACCCGAGTTCGGCTCCGCCGAACTCACCCCGCCGTTGGGTTTCGATCCTTGGGGAGACGCCCGGTTAGTCTCGATGCGCTATGTCGCAGTTCCTTCGTGACTACCTCACCTTCGCCATCTTTGGTCTCGTGGCCGTGGCGGTGGCGACCGGCGTTCTTGCATTGGGCTCGCTCGTGCGGCCCAAGCGCTACTCCGCGCAGAAATTCGTGCCCTACGAATCCGGCGTCGATCCGGTGGGCGACGGTTGGACCCAGAGCCAGATTCGGTACTACGTCTTCGCCCTGCTGTTCGTGATGTTCGACGTCGAGGCCGTCTTCATCTTTCCCTGGGCCACTCAACTCGAGAAGTACGCGGGTTTCGGTCTCGTGGAGATGGGCGTGTTCGTGTTCGTGCTCCTGCTCGGCTTGGTTTACGCCTGGAAAAAGGGAGTACTTCGGTGGGTCTAGTGGAGAAGGGCCGTGTGCCCAAGTCGCTGGCCACGCTGCTGAACATGGGTCGCTCCTACTCGATGTGGGTGTACCAGTGGGGCTTGGCTTGCTGCGCCATCGAGATGGGCGCCGCCTTCGGGTCGCCCCGCTACGACGTGATGCGTCTCGGCATCATTCCTTTGCCTTCGTCACCGCGCCAGGCCGATCTCGTGTGCATCTCCGGCACGGTCACCGACAAGATGGCCCCGGCCATCCGCCGGCTCTACGAGCAGATGCCGGATCCCAAGTACGTGATCAGCATGGGCTCGTGCGCCAACTGCGGCGGCCCGTACTGGGACAGCTACTCCGTCACCAAGGGCGTCGATCAGATGATCCCGGTCGACGTGTACGTGCCGGGTTGCCCGCCGCGACCGGAGGCCCTGTTGGAGGGCATCGTGTTGTTGCAGGAGCGCATCAAGTCCGAAGACATGGCGGCCCGCTGGCGGGGCGATTCGGGCGACGGCATCGCCGCGATGGTCGACCAACCGCGAAAGGGTGATCCGGTTGTCGTCAACGGTTGACGCCGAGCCGTCCCCGATAACCGACGACCTTCGCGAGGAGCTGCTGGCTCGGCTGCAGGCTGAGTTGGGTGAGGCGTTGGTGGGCTCGCATCTGGTGCCGACCGACGACCTGTGGGTTCGGGTTCGCACCGACGCGTGGGCGCCGGCCCATGAAGTGCTCCGCGATCAGTTGCAAATGGAGTACTTCTGCTTCCTCTCGGCCATCGACTGGAAGCCATCGCCCTTCGGAAAAGGGGAAGACGACCCCACCGAGCCTCCGGTTGAGCGCGACATGACGATCCGGGCTGGAGTGGCCGGTGGAGACACCCGGTTCCAGGTGTTTTCGAGGGTGTACTCCGTGCTCCGTCACGTGGGGATCACGGTGAAAGCCGACGTCGACGACGAGAGCCTGTCGATTGCCACCATCGCCAACCTCTATCGCGGCGCCAACTGGCACGAGCGAGAGTGCCACGAGATGTTCGGGCTCAACTTCGAGGGCCACGGCGATCTGCGCAACCTCTATCTCCCCGGCGATTTCGAGGGTTACCCGCTGCGCAAAGACTTCCCGCTGTTGGCTCGCATCGTGAAGCCGTGGCCCGGCATCGTGGATGTGGAGCCGATGCCCGGCGAGGATCCGGTCGACGCCGAGGGCGCGGGCCCAGAAGGAACGGGTGAGGCGTCATGACGATGATGTCGGAGCGTCAGCAGCTCGCCTATATCGCGGCCAAGGCCGCCGACGCCCGGGTGAACGTGGAGCTCGAGGCCGAGGGGATGACCCTCAACATCGGCCCCCAGCATCCGGCCACTCACGGCACGCTTCGGATCATCTGCCGGGTCGACGGTGAGCAGATCATCTGGGCCGATCCGGCGCCCGGATACATGCACCGCGGCTACGAAAAGCTCACCGAGGTTCGTACCTATCCGCAGATCAACACGTTGGTGAACCGGATCGACTGGCTCGGTTCGTTCGCCAATGAGGTGCCGTTCATCCTGGCCGGCGAGAAGCTGATGGGGATCGAGGCACCGCCGCGGGCGCAGTGGATCCGCACGGTGATGTTCGAGCTGTCGCGCATCGCCAACCTGTCGCTGTTCCTCGGCGACATGGGCGTGCAGCTGGGCGCGGTTACTCCGGTGTTCCTGGCCTTCCGCGACCGCGAGTACGTCCTCAACCAGATCGAGGCGGCCACGGGTCAGCGCTTCCATCCCAACTACGACCGCATCGGTGGTCTCAAGGAGGACCTGCCCAAGGGGTGGATCGACGAGACCAAGGCGGCGATGGTCAAGCTGCGTCACTTCTGCGACCAGATGGAAGATCTGGTGATGGGCAACGTGATCTTCCAAGCCCGCACCCGCGGGATTGGGGTCATCCCGAGAGACGTGGGGTTGTCCTACGGCGTCTCCGGCGCCAACATCCGTGCCTCGGGCGTGGATTGGGACCTTCGGCGCGACCAGGAATCGCCGATGGCGTGGAAGCACGCCGACTGGAAGGTGTGGACGCACCCCGACGGTGACTCGTTTGCTCGGTACTGGGTGCGGCTGCAGGAAGTGCGGGAGTCCACCAAAATCGTGGAGCAACTGCTCTCCGGCCTCCCGGCGGGCTCGGTCATGGCGAAGGTGCCGCGCATCATCAAGGTCCCCGAGGGCGAAGCCTGGGTGTCCACCGAGAACCCGCTCGGTGAGATGGGCTACTACGTGGTGTCGCGCGGTGAGACGGGGCCGTATCGGGTGAAGATCCGTTCGGCCTCGTTCAACAACGTGTCGATCGCTTCCTGGTTGCTGAAGGGCACGTTGATCCCCGACGTGATCACGATCTTGGCCAGCCTTTACTTCATCCTCGGAGACATCGATCGATGAACCTGATCGTGGCGTCGGTCCCGTACTGGGGTCAGACCATCTTTCGAGTCCTCGGAGTGCTGCTGGCGGTGTTGATACCGGCCGGCACCATCGTCTACGTCTTCCTGTTCAAGATGATGAGCTTCATGCAGAGCCGGCTCGGCCCCATGGAGGCGGGCCCTTACGGGTCGATGCAGTTGCTGGCCGAAGTCGGCAAGTTCCTGCAAAAGGAAGACCTGATGCCCAACGGGGCCGACCGGCGCATCTTCGCCATGGCCCCGATCATCGTGGTGACGTCCACCTTCCTGGTGTACGTGGCCATTCCGTTCGGGCCCGACGCGGTGTTCGGCGACTATCCGATGGGCATCTTTTTGGTGTTGGCCGTTTCCTCGGTGTCGGTGCTCGGCATCTTGATGGCCGGCTGGGCCAGTGCCAACAAGTACTCACTGCTCGGCGGTCTGCGGGCCGCCGGTCAGCTCATCGCCTATGAGCTCCCGATGGTGCTGGCGGTGGTCGGGGTGGTCATCCAGGCCGGAACTCTCAACCTGCAGGGCATCGTGGTGGCGCAGAACACCGGCGAGATCTTCGGCTGGGGCGGCATCGGCAACCCGTACATCCTCACGCAGTTCGTAGCGCTGTTCATCTTCCTCATCGCCGCCCAGGCCGAGCTCAGCCAGGCACCGTTCGACATGCCCGTAGCGGAGTCGGAGCTGGTGGCCGGCTACATGACCGAGTACTCCGGCATCCGCTTCCTTCTGTTCTTCATCGGCGAGTTCGCCTCGGCCGGTGCCTTTGCCGCCATTGCCGCCACACTGTTCCTCGGCGGCTGGGGCGTGCCGTGGGTGGACTGGGGCAACCTGCCCGACTGGATGAACATCGCCGGTCCTCTGATCCTGTTCGCCAAGGTGCTGATCATCGCCTTCTTCATCTTCTGGCTGCGGTTCTCCTACCCTCGCTTCCGGGAGGACCAGCTGCAGCAGTTCGCCTGGAAGGTGCTCATTCCCCTCTCGCTGGCCAACATTGCGGTCACTGCGATCCTGAAGGTGGCGTTTTGATGTCGGCGTCACTCGCTTTCGTCGACGTCACTCGCTCGCTGGCGCTCGCTCCGTTCCGTCGAGTTATTCGAAGCGGCCTCCGGCCGCCTTTGTTTCCGGTGGGCTCACGGCAAGCCGTGTCGCCCACGAGGAAGGGCTAGCTGATGGCTGGGATCGGTAGTTATGTCAAGGGGTTGGGGGTCACTCTGAAGACCATGGTGGACACCGTCAAGGACGGGGCGCTCACCACCCAATACCCGCACGAAAAAGAACCACCGACAGTTCGGGCCCGAGGCGTGATCGCGCTCCGGGAAGAGAACTGCACCGTGTGCATGTTGTGTGCTCGTTCGTGCCCCGACTGGTGCATCTACATCGAAGGGCACAAGACCCTGGCCCCGCCCCGTCGGGCGGGTGGCAAGCCCCGCACGGTGAGTGCTCTCGACCGCTTCGATATCGACTACGCCCTGTGCATGTACTGCGGTATCTGCGTGGAGGTGTGCCCGTTCGACGCCTTGTTCTGGAGCCCCGAGTTCGAATACTCCGAGCCCCGGATCGCCGATCTGCTCCATGACAAGCAGAAGCTGGGTCAGTGGATGGAGACAGTGCCTGAAGCCCCGGAACTTGAGGTCGGGGCGGACAAGAAGGGCAAGAAGTAGCGCCATGTACGCCGCGCTCGTCGCCCAGAACGTGTTCTTCGGGATCATCGCCGCCGTCATGATCGGTGGCGCCCTGCGGGTGGTCACCACCAAGAACGTCGTGCACGCGGCCCTGTGGTTGGTGGTGGTGCTGGCGGGGGCGGCCGGCCAGTTCATCCTGCTCTCGGCCGAGTTCGTGGCGACCACGCAGGTGCTGGTCTATGTCGGCGCCATCGTGGTGCTGTTCCTGTTCGGCACCATGCTCACCCGGTCGCGCCACGGAACCGACGAGGACCTGACCCTTCGGCAATGGCCCTTGGCCGCCTTCGTATCGATCCTGTTGCTGGGGATAATGGCCTACGTATTGATCGACGCCTTCTCCGACGACAAGCTGCCCGACGAATCGGCATTGCTGGTCGACAACACGGCCGCCATCTCCGACGCCATCTTCAAGCCCTACCTGATCCCGTTCTGGGCCCTCTCGTTTGTCCTACTCGCCGCGCTCGTTGGCGCCATCGTGCTTGCCCGACGAGACTGACCATGCCTGTGCCAAGGCCCTGAAGGAGGGGACATGCTCATTAACCAATTCCTGCTCCTCGGCGCAGTGCTGTTTTGTATCGGGGTCTACGGCGTACTGGCCCGCCGCAACGCGGTGCTCGTACTCATGAGCATCGAGATCATCCTGAACGCGGTGAACCTCAACTTCATCGCCTTCGCCCTGCGCAACAACAACATCGACGGTCAGGTGTTCGCGCTCTACATCATCGCCGTGGCCGCCGCCGAGGTGGGCGTCGGCTTGGCGATCGTTCTGCTCATCTACCGCAACCGACGCTCGATCGCCCTCGAGGATCTCAGCGCGATGAAGGGTTGATGCGCCAATGATGCTGGCCACCGAAACCGCCGAAGCCCTAGGAGGGGTATCCAACGCCGGTTGGTTCCTCCAGAACGCCTGGCTCATCGCCGTGATACCGGCGGTGGCGTTCTGGATCATCATCCTGTTCGGCAAGAAGCTGCCGATGAAGGGCGCCGAGGTCGGCATCACGGCCATGTTCGCCAGCTTCGTGCTGGCCTGTGGAACGGTCGTTCAGTGGGTCCAGCGGGTCGACGACACGCGCGGGGCCGAGCACGGTGCCTTCCGCGCCCTGTTCTCGGTGGGTCGCTCCGCGGTCGGGCGGGCGGCCGAAAACGGTGGCGGCCACGAGACCCGCGCCTACGTGGAACCCGTGATCCACCAATGGACCTGGTGGCAAGCCGGGGGCCACAAGTTCACCATCGGCACCCACCTTGACGGACTGTCAGTCACCCTGCTGGTGCTGGTGTCCTTCATCGCCACCCTGATTCAGATCTACTCCACCGCCTACGTGCGCGGCGATCGGCGCTACACCCACTTCTTCGCCTCCCTCACCCTGTTCGCCGCCGGAATGTTGGCCATGGTGTCGGCCGAGAGCACGATCCTGCTGCTCCTCGGCTGGGAGATCATGGGCCTCTGCTCCTTCATGCTGATCGGACACTGGTGGGAGGAGTACCCCAACGCCCGTGCGGCCCTGAAGGCTTTCTTCACCGTCCGTACCGGTGACGTGGGGCTGCTGATCGGTATCTCGATCTTGTACTTCGCCTCCAACAGTTGGATCCAGGAGCACATACCGGGTCAGAACGGATTCTCGATCCAGGGGATCTCCGAGTGGGCCCAGTCGGGCGACGGCACCCACACCGTTTTGTTGGTGGCCGCGGTGGCGTTGTTCATCGCGGCGATCGGCAAATCGGGTCAATTCCCGTTGCACACCTGGCTGCCCGACGCCATGGCGGGGCCGACGCCCGTGAGCGCGTTGCTGCACTCATCCACCATGGTGGTGGCCGGCGTGTACCTGGTGGCTCGCCTCTATCCCGTGTTCTATTCGGGGTTCAGCATCGCCAGCGGCGGATTGAACCCCATGGCACTCATCGGTGGGATCACCATCTTGATATCGGGGATCCTGGCGCTGGTCCAGGTCGACATCAAGAAGGTATTGGCCTACTCCACCGTGGGTCAGCTGGGTTACATGATCATGGGCCTCGGCGTCGGTGCCTGGACCCCGGCCGTGTTCCACATCTTCACCCACGCCTTCTTCAAGGCGTGCCTGTTCCTGGGGGCCGGCTCGGTGAGCCACTCGGCCTCCCACCACTCCTTCGACATGAAGAAGGACATGGGCGGCCTGTGGCGCAAGATGCCGATCACCTTCACCACCTTCATCATCTCCACCCTCGCCTTGTGTGGCGTCTTCCCGCTGGCCGGCTTCTTCTCCAAAGACGAGATCATCGACAACGCCGGCCACAACGGCTTCCAGGCGTTCCAGGTCATCGGTTTGCTGGGTGCCGCGCTCACCGCGCTGTACATGAGCCGCTGCGTATACCTCACGTTCTTCGGAAAGCCGCGCGGCGCGTCGGCCGGCGTGCACCATGAGGTGCACGACGAGGACGAGGTGCACGCCATGGCCCAGGCCATGGGTCGTCACGCCCAGACCGCGGGCGGCACCGATCTGGAGGGAGCTGAGCTCGAGGCCGAGCATGCCGGTGGGCACGACACCCACGAGGGGCCCCATGAGTCGGAATGGCAGATCACCGTTCCCCTCATCCTGTTGGCCATCGGCGCGGTGGCCGCCGGCTGGATCAACGCCGCCGCCTGGCACGTCGAGAACTTCACCGAGTGGACCGAGCCCGGCCTGCGGGCGGGGATATCCGCCTTTCCGGAACTGCAGCACGCCGGGTTCTCGTGGGCCAAGGCCAGCCTCTCGGTGTTCATCGTGATCGCCGCGCTGGTGGTCGGCACCTGGTTCAGCCGGGCTTTCTACAGCGAGCACCGCTTCGAAGGCTTCACCAAGCGCCACCGGTTTGCCCGCGGCATCTACGGTTTCGTGTGGAACAAGTACTACCTCGACGCTCTCTACGAGCGCGTCATCGTGGCCGGCATCGCCGGTCCGATCGCTCGGGCGGCGTACTGGTTCAACCAGACCGTGATCGATGCCGTGGTCAACAACATCGGTATAGGGGGCAAGCTCACCGGTCGGTGGGTGTATCGCAACGTCGACCAGCGCGTGGTCGATGGTGCGGTCAACGGCACCGGCTACGTCTCAGAAGAAAGTGGCGGTCTGCTCCGTGGCGTGCAGACCGGCAAGGTCCAGCAGTACGGCGCTTTGCTCTTCGGAGCAGCGGCCATCGGCGCCCTCATCCTCGTCATCACGGTCGGGAGCTAGCGACACTCCGATGCATCACATCACTGATTACCCCGCGACCTTGAGTCTGGTCACCTTCCTGCCTATGGCGGGCGTGGTGATCATGCTCTTCATCCCCCGAGGTGAGGAACGGCTCCACAAGATCGTGGCCCTCATCACGGCGGTGGCCACCCTCGGTGTCGGCGTGTTCATGGCGGCCACGTTCGACTACGACCGCACCGCCGCGCTCCAGTTCTACGTGAACAAGGAATGGATCCCGGTCATCCACTCCCGCTACATCATGGGCATCGACGGGGTGTCTCTGCCCATGATCCTGCTCTCGGCGGTGATTGTGGTTCTGGTGATGGTCTATTCGCTGGACCACATCCCCGATCCGGGCAACCCCAAGGCCTTCCTCATCTTGATGCTGGTGCTCGAGACCGGCATGAACGGCACGTTCGCCGCCCAGGATCTGATCCTGTTCTTCGTCTTCTTCGAGCTGGTACTGCTGCCGATGTACTTCATGATCGGAGTGTGGGGTGGCGAGCAACGCCAGTACGCCTCGATCAAGTTCTTCCTGTACACCGCCTTCGGATCGGCGCTGATGCTGCTCGCCTTCCTGGCGGTGTTCTTCCAGACCAACGGCAACTCGGTGCCCGACGGCTTCTCCATGCAATACCTGGTCGAGAGCGCTGGCACCCTGCCCCATTCCACCCAGCTGTGGATCTTCGCCGGCATGGCCATCGGCTTTGCCATCAAGGTGCCGATGTTCCCGTTCCACACCTGGCTCCCCGACGCCCACACCCAGGCTCCCACCGCCGGCTCGGTGATCCTGGCGGCGGTGCTCCTGAAGCTCGGCGTGTATGGCTTCATCCGCATCGCCATCCCGATGCTTCCCTACGCCGCGATGAAGTTCGCACCGTGGCTCGGGGGTTTGGCAGTGATCGGCATCATCTACGGCGCGTTCTGTTGCTTGGCCCAGACCGACATGAAGCGGCTCATCGCCTTCAGCTCGGTGGCCCACATGGGATTTGTCATGTTGGGCGTGGCCACGCTCACCAGCTTCGGGGTGAACGCCGCCGTGTTCGGCATGGTGGCCCACGGCCTCATCACCGGCATGTTGTTCTTCATCGCCGGCTCGGTGAAGGACCGGTACCACACCTTGGAGATCCGGAGGATGAGCGGGGTTCTCAAGCAGGCACCCCGCATGGGATGGCTGCTCGGCCTCTGTGCCATGGCGTCACTCGGCCTTCCCGGCCTCGCCGGTTTCTGGGGCGAGTTCCCCGCCATCTTGTCGTCCTATCAACCGGCCGACGGCCTCTCGGAGGCCACGTTCAGGGTGTTCATGGTGGTGGCAGCGATCGGTACGGTCTTCGCCGCCGCCTACCTGCTGTGGCTCTATCAACGAACCGCGTTCGGTGAGCCCACCGAGGAGTTCGCCGGTCATCACATCTCCGACATGCACCTCGCCGAGTACGTGGCCTGGACGCCGATGATCCTTGGCATCTTGGTGTTGGGCATCTACCCGAACATCTTGTTCCACGTCACCGACGGGGCCGTCAACAACCTGCTGGTCGCGTTCGGCGGTAACTGATCATGTTCGCGCAGCTCGCCCCGTGGTCGTCACCGACGGTCGATTACCACGCGCTTGCTCCCGAGATCGTGCTGGCCAGTTTTCTGGTCATCGCCATCATCGCCGACCTGCTGTTCGAGGAACGGCAGAAGTGGGCTACCTCCACCATCGCCGGCATCGGTCTGTTGGCCACGCTGGTGCCGATCGTGACGTTGTCGGTCGACTCCGGTCCGGCCCGCTCGATGTTCGACGGGGCCTACGTGGTCGACGACTTCTCCTTGGTGCTGAAGGCCTTGTTCTGCATCGCCGGCTACGTGGTGGTGCTGATGTCGGCCAACTACGTCGAAGAGGGCGGCTACTACCAGGGCGAGTACTACACGCTGTTGCTCAGCAGCGTCCTGGGCATGCTGATGATGGCCTCGAGTCGCGAGCTGGTGAGCATGTTCGTGGCCTTGGAGCTGTTGTCGATCCCGGCCTACATGCTGGCGGCTTGGCGTAAGCGCGACCTCAAGAGCAACGAGGCGGGCATGAAGTACTTCCTGCTCGGGGTGTTCGCTTCGGCCGTGATGCTCTACGGCATGTCGCTGCTCTACGGAGTCAGCGGATCTACCCGCTTCGCCGACATCGCCGACTACGTCCACACCGCCGGCAATCAGCCAATCATCACGCTGGCCGTGGTGTTCATCGTGGTGGGCTTCGCCTTCAAGGTGAGCGCGGTGCCGTTCCACACCTGGGCGCCCGATACCTACGAAGGAGCCCCTACGCCGATCGCCGCCTTCCTCTCGGTGGCGTCCAAGGCGGCCGGCTTCGTGGCCCTGTTGGCGCTGCTGTTCGGCGCCTTCCCGGGGGCGAAGGATGTGACCGAACCACTGTTCTGGGTGCTCGCCGCCGTCACCATGACGTTGGGCAACCTCGTGGCGCTGCGCCAGACCAACATCGTGCGAATGCTGGCCTACTCGTCGGTGGCCCAAGGCGGATTCATTCTCATGCCATTGGCCGTGATCGGCGACAGCGCCTCGGCGCGCGAAGACGCCCTCACCGCGGTGATCACCTACCTCTTGATCTACGCCGCCATGAATCTGGGCGCGTTCGCGGTGGTGATGGCGGTAAGTCGTAAGACCCGCTCGGCCGAGATCTCCTCCTTCGGTGGGCTGTTCCTGTACGCCCCCGGCCTGTGCACCTTGATGACGATCTTCCTGTTCTCGCTGGCCGGCATCCCGCCGCTCGGTGGCTGGGTGGCCAAGTTCGCCGTGTTCCGTGCGCTGCTGTCCGCCGGTGGAAACTGGGCGGTGGCGCTGGCGGTCATCGGCGTCGTCAACTCGGTGATCGCGCTCTTCTACTACGCCAACGTGGCCAAGGAGATGTGGTTCAACCCCATCCCCGATGGTGACGCCACCCCGATCCGCGTTCCGCCGCCGTTGGTGGCGGCGCTCGGTATCACCGCCTTCGTCACGTTGTTGACCGGCATCCTTCCCAACCTCGTGCTCCGCTTCGGCGACTTGTCGTCGCTGGTGTCGTCCGCGGCGGGCCGCTAGCGCCAGTGGAACGGATCCGTCGGGCGATCGCCCGTCACGGACCCCTGAGCTTCGATCGGTACATGGAGCTGGCGCTCTACGACGACGAACAGGGCTTCTATTCTCAAAGCGGAAGCGTGGGCCGGCGGGGCCACTTCATCACCAGCCCCGAGGTCGGCCCTTTGTTCGGCGCGGTGATGGCCCGCGCCCTCGACCAATGGTGGCGCGAACTGGGCCGGCCCAATCCGTTCGTGGTGATCGAGGCCGGTGCCGGCTCGGGAATGCTGGCTCGAACGATCCTGGCCGCCCACCCCGAGTGCGAGTCGGCGCTGCGGTATGTGTTGGTGGAACGCTCGGCGGCCCAACGAGCCCGCCAGAGCGACGGGTTGGCCCTCGAGTCGCCGTCGACCGCCTTTCCGGTGGCCGACGATCCCGAACACCCACCGGCGGTGTCGGGACCCATCGTGGTGAGCCTGGCCGAGCTGCCGGCCGTGTCGGTGGTGGGGGTGATCCTGGCCAACGAACTGCTCGACAATCTTCCCTTCGCGCTGATGCATCGGGGGGTCGACGGCTGGCAGGAAGTCCTCGTCGGCGCCCAGGGAGAGGAGGAGTTGGTGGAGGTCTTGGTGGAGGCGCCACCCGGTCATCGTGAGCTCGCGCAGGATCTGGCCCCGGCGGCCGCGGTGGGGAGCCGCATCCCGGTGGCGCTGGGGGCCTGGTCGTGGTTGGCCGACGCACTGGGCACGCTGGAGAGGGGAAGGGTGGTAGCCATCGACTATGCCGCCCTCACGGCCGAGCTGGCGGCCCGACCCGACTGGCTGCGCACCTATCGTCAGCAGCAACGGGGTCATGATCCGCTGGCCGATCCGGGTCAGCGGGATCTCACCGCCGACGTGCCGATCGATCAGCTGTCGAGGATCGC
>Ga0068860_100006203_pt1 | contig 12017 bp, 11 predicted proteins | sample KBSSwiS32_FD_66597 | JGI IMG/M metagenome (GOLD analysis project Ga0068860, IMG submission 66597) | Switchgrass rhizosphere microbial communities from Kellogg Biological Station, Michigan, USA - KBS Switchgrass S3-2 | ecosystem: Host-associated > Plants > Roots > Rhizosphere > Soil ... | reverse complement strand
GGGCGCGGTCGCGGTCGGCGGCGGGCTGTGGTGGCACCGCGCGCAGGCGATTGCCTGGAGCGAGCGGCGCTTCGGCTCCGACGCGCCGAAGACCGTGGTCATCCCCACCGGCACCATCCCGCGCGCCGCCGCCGAGATCCTCGCCGGCGCGGGCGTCCTCTCCGACGCGAGGCTGGCCCAGCGCTACCTCCGCCACGTTCGCTACGACCCCGGGAAGATCCAGCCCGGCCGGTACACCTTCAGAGGCGCGCTCCTCCCCGGCGAGGTCTTCGACCGGGTCTACGCCGGCCGCTGCGACGCCGGCCCATGAAGTCCCGTCCCACACTCATCGTGAATTCAGCTATAATCAACAATTCCACCGGAGCTTCAATCGTGTTCCACCTCAAGCGAGCCGCCGCCACCTTCTGGGCGACCGAACGGGCGATGGCGATCACCGCCCTCGCCGGCGCCGCGGAGGCGCTCCTGCTCTCCCTGTGGATCGCCGTCCGGGGGTCTCCGCTGGTGGCGCCGGAGGGAGACCTGAGCCGGACCGCGATCGGCGCGGCGGCGCTGGCGGCGTTCACGGTGGTCTCCGCCGCTCTGCTGGGCCTGGCGGATCTCGACCCCGCCGAGCGCGCCCGCTGGCGCCGCGTCTTCCTGATCTGCGTCTGGTACCCGTACTGCTTCCACGCGCTGCAGAACCTCCGCGGCATCAACCCACGCTTCTCGCAGGTGGACACCTACCCGGAGCACTTCGGCCGCTACCTCCTGTTCATCTCCAGCCAGGCGTTCGTGATGCTCTACGCGGTGCTCGCCTGGAGCCTGGCCCGCCGCCGCGACGCGCGCGCCGGCCTGCGGCTGCTCGCGGCGCGCTACGGGCTGGCGTCCCTCACGCTCTGCTTCATCGCCGGTTACGCGATGGTGGTCCGCTGGATGATCGACCCCTTCGCCGCCCACTCGAAGACGATGCTGATCTCCCACGGCCTGGCCTTCGACGGGCTCCCGGTGTTGCTGGGCGCGTCCTGGGTGCTGGAGCGCTCGGCGCTGGCGCGCGACGACGCCCGCCGCTGGCTGCACCTGACGGGCGCCGCGTGGGTGGCCTGCTCCGCCTTCTGGGTCGCGCGCGCCTTCCTCGACCTGGAGCCCGGCGGGGCCGCCCTGGGGATCGCCACCGCCTCCGCGCTGGTGGGGCCCCTGGCGGGGATCCTGCTCAAGGCGCTCGCGCAGCTCCGGCTCCCGGCGCGCGAGCGCGCGGTGGCAGCCGACCGCTAGCTTCGTTCCTCGGGTAAATCCGGACCGGAGAAGATCTCGGAGTAGGTGCGAGCTGCGTGGAGGACGCGCCTGCTCGCCGCGAGATCGCCTGTCCGGAGAAGCTCAGCCGGACACTCGTCGTCGAGATCCGGGTTGATCGCCGTGAACCAGGCCTGCACGCCCGGCTTGGTGAGGCCGCCTTCCATGAGCGTGCTCACGATCTGGTGCACCGCGCGGAGGCGCTGCTCGCCTTCCGACCGGGGAGACTGCGTGCCGTTCGCGTAGCGTGGAAGGGCCTTTGGATCGCGGAGGTCGCAGACCATGCTCGCCAGGCGCGAGCCCAGGACATCAAGCAGGAACGCTGCGATCGTGGAGACCGGCGCGAGCGACGCTGAATGGATGCGCCGGAGAGACTGCGTGCGCGCGGTGGTCATTTCTCGGCGTCTCTGTGGAACGGCTCTCGGTGCGCACGGGCTCAATGTCGTGCCGTGCGCACGCTCCATAGAGTAATACACGGAGCAGTTCCTGCCAAATCCCCAGAGAATCCCCTAATATTCTACGGTAGGTTGACGGCCAAAACGCCAGGCCCTATAGTAGCCTCCGTAGCGCCCGATCCTTGCCCTTGCCGGCATGTTGTCCCTTGCCCAGGGCCGAACCCCGGAGAAGCCCAAATGTCGCCGCTTGCCCGCCAAGGCAGGACACCACCATGGCCAAGATCGTCGAAGTTGCCCCCCCGGCCCAACTCTTCAGGCTCGCTCGCCCGCCTGATCCAGTCGCGTGGCCCCCACTCGCGTCCCTTGAATTGCCGGACGAATACCGCAGCCGGTTCGACGCTCCCCGGAGAAGAGTCCGGGTCCTCTACGCAAGCGAGAGCGTGTTCGGCTGTGCCCTCGAGATCATCGGCCGCTTCCGGCGCGCGCCAGGCATCACTGACATCTTGAGTCTCTACGGCGAAGGCGATCTCCCCGCGTCCGGGATGATCCCCGCCTCCGAGTTCCGGATCCGCACGCTGGGAACCTTCGCAGTCGAGCCGAGACCCGACGATCGCTTCCTCGACCTCCGCGCCACCGAGACCCTCACCGTCTTCGGCGTCGACCGCAGCGAAGCCCTGAGCCGCAATCGATCCCTGACCCAGAGAATCGCCACCCAGGCCATCGAGCTTGGGTACCGCGGCATCGCCTACGAGTCCTTCTTCGCTCGCGACGTCACGAACTGGGCCTTGTTCGAGCCGGCCGAGATCGTCCGCGAGCCGAATCGCGTCCTGGACCCTCGAACCGATCCAGAGGTGCTCCGAGCCCTGCGTGTCCTCGGCGTGGATCTCGGCTGAAATTCACATCCCCCGGCCGCGGTGCCTGTCCCTCCAAATGGGGGACCACGTGCGGATCGCGAAGAATTCGAGGAACTGTGTGCTCGCGCTGGCGCTGATGTGCGCCACCGCCTGCCGGAGCGAGGACCTCCGGCTCTTCCACGCCAGCCCGACCGCCGCCCAGCTCGCGCTGGAGGACGGCCTGGGCATCTCCGGGCGGCACCTCCACGCGCTGGAGGAGCGCTGGGACACGGTGAAGCGCTTCGAGGAGCTGGTCCTCCGCTCGGACCTGATCGTCCGCGGGGTGGTGGAGGCACGGCGACCGGGCCCTTCCAAAGGTCCCGTGCCGGCCGTCGCCTCCACCGTGCGGATCCTCCAGGTCCTGCGCGCCGGGGCGAACGCCCGAGCGACCGCCACGGGCTCGACGCTGGAGATCGTCGAGGAGGGCGGCCGGCTCCCGGACGGCTGCTTCGCCGAGCCCGACGGCAAGCCGGTGCTCAAGCGCGGCGAGGACGCCGTCTTCTTCCTGGCGAACGCCGGCCGCCCCGGCGCGTACCGGGTGGTGGGCGGCTGGCAAGGGCGCCTGTGGGTCCTCGGCCGGAAGATCCGCTCGCTCGCCGCGGACCTGCACCCCGGAGACCGCGCCGCCACCGCCCATGACGGGCAGTCGCTCGACCAACTCACCCAGGCGGTCCAGGCGGTCCCGTGTGGTTGAATCCGAATCCGGTGACCCATGAAGGTCGAGGAACTGGAGACCGAGCTGGGCCGGCGGATGGATCGGCGCGACCACGCGGGCGCCGCGACGCTGGCGATCCGCGGCTACGGTTCCGAGATCTTCGGGTTCCTGGTGGCGTTCCACCGCGACGGCGAGGACGCGGCGGAGGTCTTCTCCCGGTTCAGCGAACGCCTCTGGCGCGACCTCCCCGCGTTCCGCGGCGACAGCTCCTTCCGCACCTGGGCGTACGCGCTGGCCCGACACGCCTCGCTGAACTACCGGCGGGACGCCGCGCGGCGCCAGGGACGGCTGGACCCGCTCCCGCAGGACTCCAGCCACGCCGCCTACCTCGCGGAGGTGCGCACGGAGACCGCCTCGTACCTCCGCTCGCAGCGGGTGGCGCGGTTCACCGCCATCCGCGAGTCGCTTCCGCCCGAAGACCAGGCGCTCCTCGTGCTCCGCGTGGACCGCGGGCTGGCCTGGAACGACCTGGCGCTGGTGATGCACGCCGGCGACCCGCCGCTGGCCGGCGATGACCTGAAGCGCGAAGCGGCGCGGCTGCGGAAGCGCTTCCAGCTCCTCAAGCAGCGGCTGCTGGAGCTGGGGCGGAAGGCCGGCGTGGTCACCGCCGGAGACGAACGGTGAGCGCGGACCCCGAGGACGATTCGGACAGCCCGTCCGCCGAGGCGTTCCTGCGCCAGGTGGCCCGCGCGCCGCCCGTCGAGCCGCGCGTCCTCGAGCGCGACCGCACCGGCGAGGCGTTCGGCCACTTCCAGCTCACCGGGCTGCTCGGCCGCGGCGGCATGGGCGTGGTCTACGCCGCCTTCGACCAGACGCTGCGGCGCAAGGTGGCCCTCAAGCTGCTCCGCGCGACGAAGGTGGAGACGGAGAAGCAGCGCTGGCGCTTGCTCCGCGAGGCGCAAGCCGCGGCCGCCGCCAGCCACCCGAACATCGCCGCGGTGTACGAGATCGGCGAGGTCCTGGGCGAGGTGTTCATCGCCATGGAGCTGGTGGAGGGAGCGGACCTGCGCGCCTGGCTGTCGGCCAGGCCCCGCACCACGACGGAGATCCTGGACGTGTTCGCCATGGCCGGCCGCGGGCTCGCCGCCGCGCACCGGATCGGCCTCATCCACCGCGACTTCAAACCGGACAACGTCCTCGTCGACCAGGCCGGCCGCGCCAAGGTGGCCGACTTCGGGCTCGCCGCCGGGCTCGAGCCTCCCTCCGAAGGGACCACCCTCTCCGAGGTCTTCCCCGGCAGCGGCCTGTCCCAGGGAGGGCGGGTGGTGGGGACCGCCGGCTACATCGCGCCGGAGCACCTGCTGGGCCGCACCACGGATGCCCGCGCGGACCAGTTCGCCTTCTGCGTGGCCCTCTACGAGGCGTTCGAGGGGCGGCGACCCCACGCAGGCTCCGAGCCGGTGACCTCGTTCCTCCCGCCCCGCTTCCGGCGGACGCCCATCTGGCTGCGCGGGGTGATCGCCCGCGGCCTGGCGCCGGACCCGGAGCGGAGGTTCGACACCATGGAGGCGCTGCTGGCGCGGATGGAGCGGGCGCGGGCACTGCCCCGGCGCGCGCTGCTCGCCCTGGTCGCCCTGATGATCGGCGCCGGGGCGGGTCTGCTGGCGCAGCGGAGCAGCCAGCAGAGCGCGCTCGCGCAGGCCCGGGCGCGGCAGGAGCGCAACGCGGCGCGGATGACGGTCGCGCGAGAGCTGCAGCAGCGCGATCCGGCGACCGCCGTGGCGCTGCTGCGCGAGATCGAGCCGCCCGGCGTGCCCGCGGGGTGGGCGGACCTGGCGCTGGCCGCGCTGCACGCCGGGCCCAGCTGCGTCGTCCTGCCGCACTCCGCCGCCGTCGAGTCCGCCGCGTTCAGCCTCGACGGGCAGCGCATCGTGACCGCGACCGCGGAGGGGACGGTGCGCGTGTGGAGCGCGGACGGCGCCGGAGAGCCGCAGGCGCTCCAGCTCCCGGTGGGCCCGTTCGAGACCGCGTCGTTCAGCCCCGGCGGGGACCGCCTGGCCATCGTCACCGCCGGCGGGGTGGTCCACCTGTGGAACGTGGACGGGACCTCCGCGCCGATCTCGCTGCCGGGCGGCGGAAACAGGGTCGGGGCCACGCCTTTCAGCCCGGACGAGAAGCGCCTGATCACCTTCGCGCGCAACCACGACGTCCGGGTCTGGAGCACCGACGGCAAGGGGGACCCGCTGCTCCTGCGCGGCCACGAGACCCCGGTCCGCGCCGCCATCTTCAGCCCGGACGGCACGCGCATCCTCACCACGTCGGACGACAAGCTGGTGCGGGTGTGGAACGCCGACGGGACCGGCGAGCCGCTGGTCCTCCGCGGCCAGTCGGACCCCGCCATCGCCGCGGCCTGGAGCCCCGACGGCACCCGCCTGGCCACCGGCTCCAGGGACAGCACCCTCTGGGTGTGGAGGACCGACCGCCAGCTCGAACCGGTGGTCCTCATCGGTCACGGAGGCACCATCTACTCGGTGGCCTGGAGCCCGGACGGCACCCGCCTGGTCACCGGATCGCTCGACGGCACGGCGCGGGTCTGGAACGCCGACGGGACGGGCGAACCGCTCATCCTCCGCGGCCACGCCGGGTCGGTGTTCTCGGTCGCCTTCAGCCCCGACGGCGGGCGCCTGCTCACCGCCGGCGTGGATGGGGCCGTCCGGGTCTGGGGCATCGGAGGCGGCGCCGATCCGCTGCTCGTGCTCCGCGGCCACCGCAAGCCGGTGCTCTCCGTCGCCTGGAGCCAGGACGGCCGGCGGATCGTCACCGCGTCTGACGACGGCACCGCGCGGGTGTGGAGCGACCTGTCGCCGCTGGAAGGGCCGGACGATCCCAGGCTCTGGTCCGCCACCGCCTGGTGCCTCACCGTGGAGCGGCGGATGGAGTTGATGGGGATCAGCGAGGCCGCCGCCCATGCCGCCCAGCAGTCCTGCGAGCGGCGCGTGCGCCGTTGATACAGTGAATCAGGATGTCGACAGCTTCGCCGCGACCACCGGGACCGGCGACGTCTGACCCAGCAGCGGGCCGATCACCCGGAACAGCTCGCTGGGGGAGACCGGCTTGGTGAGGAACGCGTTGGCGCCGGACGCCAGCGCCGCGGCGCGGTTCACGTCCGCGCCGGTGAGCAGCACCACCGGCAGCCGCCGCAGCGGCGCGTTCACGTGCGAGCGCAGCATCTTCACCAAAGTCAGCCCGTCGATCTCCGGCATGCTCACGTCGGCGATCATCAGGTCCACCGGCCGCGCGGACAGCGCCGCCATGGCTTCGGTGGCGCTCTTGGCGTCCACCACCGTGGCCCGCATCGGCGCCAGGTAGACGGTGAGGATCCGGCGGACCGTGAGGCTGTCGTCGACGACCAGGATCGTCGGCGGAGGGGTGGTGACCTTGTCTGTCACATCTCGATTGTAGGAATTCGCTCCGGAATACTCCAACGGGTCATTCCCTACCCCGCGTAGGATGCGCGCCGATGCGCGCTCCTCTCCTCTCCCTCATCGTCGCCGCGGCGCTGGCCGTGGCCGCCGCCGCGTGCTTCGACTGGGACGGCTTCCTCCAGCGGTGCCAGGCCGCCGGCAACTGCCTCCCGCCCGGCGGGTCGGACGGCGGAGACGCGGGCGACGGCGGCGGGGACGCGGGCGACGGCGGGTCGGACGGCGGAGGCGGATCGCGGGGCGACGCCGGGCGGGGCCAGTCGTGCTCGGGCAACCCGGACTGCACCAGCGGCGCGTGCAGCCCCAACGGCTTCTGCACCTGCGTCGTCAACGGGCCCTGCCACGGAGACCAGGACTGCTGCCTGGGCCAGACCTGCTTGCCCAGCCTCCCGGTGGGGACGTGCAGTACGGACATCCTCAGCCCCTGCGGCGGCGCCGGCGCCGGCTGCGGCGGGCCCGGCCAGTGCTGCAGCACCTGCAACGGCGGCTCCCTGATGTGCGACTGCAGCCCCAACGGCTTCCACTGCAACCTCAAGGACGACTGCTGCAGCGGCACCGCCCAGTGCTCCGCGGGGAAGTACTGCTGCGAACCCTCCGGCACCACCGGCTGCACCATGGACGAACAGTGCTGCTCGCGGGTGTGCCGCAGCGGCGCCTGCCAGTGATGCGCGGCTAGACCCGGTACGACTCCACCATCCGCTGCACGCGCTCCGCCACCTCGCGCAGGGTGGCGGCGGCCTCGTGGGTGGAGGACAGCCGCGACATGCTGTCGTCCATCATCTTCGACAGGTCGGTCACCGCGGTGAAGATCTGGGTGATGCCGGCGTTCTGCTGGTTCACCGCCGCGGCGATCTGCCGCACCGCGGAGGAGTTGTCCCTCACGATGTTGGACAGCTCCTTGAGGTTCTCCCCGGAGGTGCGGACCTGGACCAGCCCGGCCTCCATCCGCGCCGCGCCCTTCTCGCTGGACACCACCGCGGAGCGGATGGCGGTGGAGATGTCGTCCAGGATCTCCCGCACCCGTTCGGTGGCCTTGATCGACTGGTCCGCCAGGGAGCGGATCTCCCGCGCCACCACCGCGAAGCCCCGGCCGTGCTCGCCCGAGCGCACCGCTTCGATGGCGGCGTTGAGCGCCAGCATGTTGGACTGGTCCGCCAGGTCCTTCACCGTCTGGGTGATGCCGCCGATCTGCAGGGTGCGCTCGGAGAGCTGGACGATCTTCTGGCTGATCTCCTCCACCCGCGACCGCAGGTCGGTCATCCCGGTGAGGCTCTGCTCGATGGCCGCCTCGCCCGACTGGGAGATGACGTCCGCCCGCTCCGCCACCTGGAGCACCGCGTCCGCCTTCTGCGCCGCCACCAGCGAGGTCTGCTTGATCTCCTGGGTGGTGACCTGCGCCTCCTGCAGCGCGGCCGCCTGGCGGGTGAGCGTCTGGCCCTGCTCGGTGGTGGAGGCGTTGAGGTTGGTCGCCGCGCCCGCGAGGATGGCGATCGACTCGGAGAGCGCGCGCGGGATCTCCCGCAGCTTCTCCACCATCTGGGTGAAGGTCGCCGCCAGCAGGCCTATCTCGTCGTTGGAGGTGACCTGGATGGTCTGGGTGAGGTCGCCCTTGGAGACGATGTCCGAGGTCACCCGGGTCAGCTCGCGCACCGGCCGCACCACCACCACCAGCACCAGGAACAGCGCCGCGGCGATGCCCACCGCCGCCGCCCCCAGGCCCAGCCACAGCATCCGCGCCCGCAGCGTGCCCACCTGCGCGTCGATCAGCCCCCGGTCCATCCCCACGTGCACCACGCCCAGCGCGCCGCCGGAGATGGGCGCGGCGATGTCGGTGGCGAACAGCTCGCGCCGGCTGCCGTCCGGCTGGTCCAGCACCAGCTCCACCGCGCGGTCGTACTTCACCCGCTCCTTCCCGGTGAGCTCGCCCAGGTCCACCTTGTTCCGGCCGTGCAGCACGGCCGGGAAGGCGGGCGAGAAGGTGTGCACCTCCATGGTGCCGTCCGCGTCCTCCAGGTAGATGTACGCCACCCCCTCGATGCTCTTGTTGGAGTCCACCAGGCTCTGGGTGAGCGTCAGGCTGGCCTCCGCCCGCCCCTCCTGCGCCGCCGCCAGGGACAGGGCGATGGCCTTGCCCTTGGACTCGAAGGCCTGGCTCATCTGCTGGCCCATCACGTGCGCGGCCTCCACCGTCATGGCGGAGGCGACCAGGATGATGGCCACCGCCATCATCGCCAGCAGCTTGGGCAACAGCCCGACGAAGCGTCCCCTCATTGGATGGCCCCGGCGGGGTTCTCCACGCCCTGCCAGCCCTCCGGCGTCGCGTAGGTGAACCAGACCTTGTCCAGCGCCTGGTGGCGGGTCGCGCTCAGCTCGGCGGGCGCGCCCACCCCCAGGTCGAACTTGCCCATGGACTCCGCCGCGGTGAAGAAGCCCTTGCGGGTGAGGTCCGGGCCGGTCTTCTGCAGCACGGCGAGCAGCGCGCGCGCGTTGAGGAAGCCCTCCAGCGAGCCGAAGCTGTAGCGCGACGCCGGCCGGTACGACTGGTCTCCCACGTCCTTGGGCACGATCGGATCATAGCGGTCCATCGCCGCGCGGTAGTCCCTCACCAGCGGCAGCGAGACGTCCGTGATGGGCGGCACCACCTGGGTGACCAGGAGGTTCTTCAGCAGCTTGGGGGCGTTGGGCTCGCGCCGGAGCTGGTTGAGCATCTGGTCCGCGCCCACGAAGGAGAGGTTGTGGATGGGCACCGTCCAGCCGGCGTTGCGGGCGTCGCGCGCCAGCGCCGCGCACGGCTGGTAGGTGCCCACCGCGACGATCGCGTCCACGTTGGCGTCGCGCAGGAGCCTCAGCTGCGCGGCGGTGGAGAGGTCGTAGGTCTGGCCGCGCGGGTAGCTGGTGTCGGAGGCGATCCGCAGCGAGTGCTGGGCCAGCGCGCGCCGCACGCCGTCCCGCCCGGAGGCGCCATAGGCGTCGTCCTGGACGAAGATGCCGATGCGCTTTCGGCCCATGGCCACGAAGGCGTCCACCATGGCGCGCGTCTCCTGGCGGTAGGAGGCGCGGATGTTGAGCACCACCTTGTCGTAGGGCGGCTCCCGCTGCGGCTGGGCGCCGGTGAAGTTGGCGAACTGGAACAGCCCCTCGGAGGCGTTCTGGCGCAGCACCACCGGGAGCACCTTGAGGATGGTGGGCGTCCCCACCCCGCCGAACAGGAGGAACACCCCGTCCCGCCGGAGGAGGCGGAGCGCGGCGGGCGCGGCCTGCTCGGCGTCGTAGGCGTCGTCGGCCACCAGGTACTCGATGCGCCGGCCGTTCACGCCGCCCGCGTCGTTGGCGGCGAGGAACGCGGCCTGGGCCCCGCGCCACAGCTCGATCCCCAGGCCCGCGGCCGGACCCGAGAACGCGGAGCGCTCCCCGATCCGGATGGACCTGTCCGTCACGCCCTGCTCGGCGGACGCCAGGCCCGCCGCGAAGATGCCGAGCCACGCGGCCCGGCGGCCCCCCCCCTGCCGACTCATACGCTCTCCTTCTTCTGCTCCCCGAACGGACTGCCGGCCGCGGAGCACAGCTCGACGATGACAGCCGGGATGGCGGGCAGCGGGAGCATGGACTCCGCCGCCCCCAGCTTCTGGGCCGCCTGCGGCATCCCGAAGACCACGCAGGTCGCCTCGTCCTGCGCGAAGGTGGCGCCCCCGGCGCGGCGGATCTCCAGGAGGCCCTGGGCGCCGTCGTCCCCCATCCCGGTGAGGACGATGCCGCCGCCCCGCGCGCCGTAGCAGCGGGCGATGGAGCTGAGCAGCCGGGTGCCGTTGGGGCGGTGCGGTCCCTGCGGCGGGTGGGTGGCCGCCAGCCCCTCGCCGTCGACGAGGAGGTCCAGCCCGTCCTGGGCCAGGTACACGGTGCCGGGGCGGGCGGGCGTGGGCCCGCGCACCAGCTCCACCTTCAACGGGGTGATCTCGGACAGCCAGCGGCGCAGGCCCTGCGAGAAGCCGGAGGCGATGTGCTGGACCACGAAGATGGGCACCGGCAGCTCGGCGGGCAGCGCGCCCAGGATCTCCGCCAGCGCGGGCGGACCGCCGGTGGAGGCCACCAGCCCCAGCGCGTCCACCCGACCCTGCGCCCGCCTGGGGAGCGCGCGCAGCGCGTGGGAGCGGCGCCGGGTCACCACCGGCACCTCGGCCATCAGGCAGATGGAGTCCGCCAGCTTGGCGCCCCAGGACGGCAGCTCCTCGGGCGACGCGGAGAGCGGCTTGGGGATGACCTCCAGCGCGCCGGCGTTCATCGCCCGGAAGCACAGCGCCTGCTGGTCCTCGGAGAGGGAGGCCACCACCAGGATGCGCGAGGGCGCCTCCGCCATGATGGCGGCGGTGGCGGCCAGCCCGTCCAGCCGCGGCATCCGCACGTCCATGGTGATGACGTCCGGGCGGAGCGACCTGGCCAGGTCCACCGCCTCCACGCCGTCCCCCGCCGCGCCCACCACCTCGATGCGGCCGTCGCGCGAGAGCAGCTTGAGCAGCGCCTTCTGCACCGTCTGCGAGTCGTCCGCCACCAGCACCCGCACCCGCCCGCTCACGACAGGCCCCGCCGCCGGCCGATGACGGCCTGCACTTCCTGCAGCAGCCTGCCGGCGGCGCACTCCTTCTTGGAGAGGAAGCCGTCCGCGCCCGCGTCCACCCCCGCCTGCCGGTCCTCGGCCCCGTCCTGCGCGGAGACCAGCACCACCGGCATGGCGCGGGTGTCCGCCGCGCCGCGCACCTCGCGGGTGAGCTGGTAGCCGTCCATCCCCTCCATGCCGATGTCGACGATCATCACGTCGTAGGCGGAGTGGCGGAGCTGCTCCAGCGCCTGGCCGCCGCTGCCGGCGGTGTGCACGGTGAAGCCGTGCGCCTCCAGCATGCTGCGGTGCATGGCGCGGGCGGTGAGCGAGTCGTCCACCACCAGCGCGCGCCGGGCCTGCGCCTTCCCGCGGCGGCCGCGCTCGGCGCCGCCCTGGGTGAGCCAGTCCGGCCGCAGCACCAGGATCAGCTCGCCGCGGACGTAGATCGCCTCGCCCTGGTAGGCGTCCAGCGCGCGCAGCTCGCGCGGGAGCGGGCGGATGACCAGGTCGCGGTCGCCCAGCACCTCGTCGACCGCCACCCCCACCCGCCGGCCCTGCGCCTGCACCACCGCGATGGGCGTGCCGGGGTGGGGCGCGGTCGGCTGGCGGATGCCCAGAAGCGAGCCCAGGTCCAGCAGCGGCAGCAGCTGCTCGTTGATCACCAGGCTCATCCCGGCGCGGGTGATGCGCAGCTCGCCCTGCCGGGCCGGGCGCACCTGCTCCACCGCC
>Ga0068860_100006202_pt1 | contig 12017 bp, 11 predicted proteins | sample KBSSwiS32_FD_66597 | JGI IMG/M metagenome (GOLD analysis project Ga0068860, IMG submission 66597) | Switchgrass rhizosphere microbial communities from Kellogg Biological Station, Michigan, USA - KBS Switchgrass S3-2 | ecosystem: Host-associated > Plants > Roots > Rhizosphere > Soil ... | reverse complement strand
CCCGCCCTTGCCGATCACGATCGCCTTCTGGCTCTCCCGCTCCACCAGGATGGAGCACTCGATCTTCACCAGGCCCTGGTCGCGCTCCCGCTCCTCGAAGATGTCCACCCGGACCGCCGAGGAGTACGGCACCTCCTGCCGGCAGTGGCGCAGCACCTGCTCGCGCACGTACTCCGCCACCAGCGCGCGCTCCGCCTGGTCGGTGAGCGTGTCCGGGTCGAACATCGGCTCGCCCTCGGGGAGCTGGGCGATGAGGAGCTTGAGCAGCCGGTCCACCCCGTCGCCGTCGCGGGCGGAGATGGGGACCACCTCCGCGAACGGGAAGCGCTCCTGGTAGAGGGCGATCAGCGGGAGCAGCAGCGGCTTCTGCACCTCGTCGATCTTGTTGATCGCCAGCACCACCGGCTTCCGCAGCCGCTTCAGCTCCTCGAGGATCCGCTCGTTGCCGGGGCCGATCTCCGGCTTCGCCTTCGCGCCGGAGGTGGCCTCGATGAGGAAGCACACCACGTCCACCTCGGCGGCGGCGCGCAGGGCCACCTCCACCATCCGGCGGTTCAACGCTCCCTTCGCTTCGTGGATGCCGGGGGTGTCCAGGAGGGCCACCTGCCCCTGTGGGACGGTGACCACGCCCATGATGCGGTTGCGCGTGGTCTGGGGCTTGGGCGAGACGATGGCCAACTTCTCGCCCACGAGGCGGTTGAGCAGCGTGCTCTTGCCGACGTTCGGCCGGCCGATCAGGGCGGCGAACCCGGCGCGGGTCACGCGGGCTGGGTGGAGATGGTCAGCTTGTTGATCTTCACGTCCGTCTTGGGGCGGTCCCCGCCGCCCTTGGGGATGACGTTGGCGATGCGCGCGACGTGCTCGTAGCCCTGCACCACCTCGCCGAAGATGGTGTGCTTGTTGTTGAGCCAGGAGGTCTCCGCCACGGTGATGAAGAACTGCGAGCCGTTGGTGCCAGGCCCGGAGTTCGCCATCGCCAGGATGCCCGGCTTGTCGAACCTCTTGCCGCTCTTGAACTCGTCCTCGAACTTGTAGCCGGGGCCGCCGGTGCCGCGGCCGAGCGGGTCGCCGCCCTGGACCATGAAGTCCTTGATGCAGCGGTGGAAGATCGTCCCGTCGTACAGCGGCGTGCCCTGCATCGCCTCGCCCGTGCCGGGGTGGGTCCAGGGCTTCTCGCCGGTGGCCAGCCCGACGAAGTTCTCCACCGTCTTCGGCGCGTCCTTGGTGAACAGCTTGACGACGATCGTCCCTTCGGTGGTGTCGAACGTCGCGTACAGGTCGTTGCCGGCGCGCACTTCGTCCATCATGCCCATGGCGTTCCCTCTCTCACTTTCCTTCGGTGACGACGATCCGGTTGATGCTGATGGTCTTGAGCGGGCGGTCGCGCGCGTCGCGCGGGGCGTTGGCGATCTTCTCCACCACGTCGTAGCCCTTGGTCACGCTCCCGAAGATGGTGTGGCGGCCGGTCAGGTGGGGCGTGGGCGCCACGGTGATGAAGAACTGCGAGCCGTTGGTGTTCGGGCCCGCGTTGGCCATGGCCAGGATGCCCGGCTTGTCGAAGGACCGGCCGCCCTGGAGCTCGTCCTCGAAGCGGTAGCCCGGGTCGCCGGTGCCGTTCCCCAGCGGGTCACCGCCCTGGATCATGAAGCCGGGGATCACCCGGTGGAAGATCACCCCGTCGTAGAGAGCCTTGGTCTGCTGCTGGCCGGATCGGGCGTCCATCCACGGCTTCTCGCCGGAGGCCAGGCCCACGAAGTTGGCCACCGTCTTGGGCGCGTCCTTCGCGTAGAGCTCGACGGTGATGTCGCCCATCGTGGTCTGGATCACCGCGGTGAGGGGCTTGCCGGCCAGCGCGGCGTCCATCAGGGGCTTGCCCGTCGTCTCTGGGGCCGCCGGTGGCGGCGGTGGCGCGGGCGGCGGCGTGGTGGGAACGGCCGGGGGCGGAGGAGGCGGCGGCGTCTCCTCCTTCTTGCATCCGGCGGAGACCAGGACAGCGGCGGCGAGGACGGCGGTGGCGAGTCGAGTCGTCATACGGGGCATCGCCTTGTAGTGAGACCGCGGGTGCGCGCCAAGCGCTTTTTGGAAGCGGCGTCGCCTACTTCGCGGGGTCGTTCTCCGACAGCCGCTGCAGCGCCAGGCGCGCGGCCTGCTGCTCCGCCTCCTTCTTCGACTTCCCGGAGGCGCGGGCGTAGGGCTCGTCGCCGATGGAGACCTCCACCTCGAAGGTCTTGTCGTGGTCGGGGCCGGACTCGGAGATCACCCGGTAGCGCGGCGACAGGCGCAGCCGCTCCTGGGCGCCCTCCTGCAAGAGCGTCTTGTGGTCCAGCCCGTTGCGCCCCTCGGCCACGCCGGCCAGGGCCTCGCCGAAGTGGCGGTCCACCAGCTCCATCACCCGCGGCAGGCCCCCCGCCAGGTACACCGCGCCGATCACCGCCTCCAGCGCGTCCGCCAGCACCGAGCTCTTCTCCCGGCCGCCGGTCATCTCCTCGCCCCGGCCCAGGAGCAGGAGCTCGCCCAGCCCGATGGCGCGGGCCACCCTCGCCAGCGAGTCCTCGTTCACCAGCAGCGCGCGCAGCTTGGACAGCTCGCCCTCGCTGGCGCGGGGGAACCGCTCCATCAGGCGGTGGCTGATGGCCAGGTCCACCACCGCGTCGCCCAGGAACTCCAGCCGCTCGTTGTGGGCGCCGCCGTCGCGGTGCTCGTTGATGTAGCTCTTGTGGGTGAGCGCGGCCAGCAGGACCGAACGCTCGCCGGAGCTGGACGTGCCCAGCTTGGCCTCCAGCCTGGCCACCAGCTCCTCCGGGCTGAGCTTTTCCGGCTTCTCCACCCGTCACTCCGCAAGCTGGCTGGCCAGGGACTCGGCCAGCTCGTAGGGATCCGCCGCCCGCTCCGCGATCCTGGAGGCGACCTCCTCCAGCCGGCCCCGCTCCCGCTCCAGCCGCTGCAGTGCGGACGAGAGCAGCCGTTCGCGCAGCAGGGCCACGAACTGGGTCGCGGCCCGCGTCCGCTCCTTGGCCTTCTTGAGCCCCGTCCGCTCCAGGAAGGCGCGGTGCTTCTCCACCGCCTCCCACAGCTCCTCCACCCCGTCGCCGCGCGCCGCCACCGTCTTGACGATGGGCGGCTCCCACTCGTCGTCCCGGGGCTCGACCTTCGCGGGGGCGCCCTTCATCCGGTGGTGCTCGTCGTGGTCGTAGACGGGCTGGGGCTTGAGCGCGTGGCGCAGCTCCAGCATCGAGCGCAGCTCGCGCACCGCGCGGTCCGCGCCGTCCTGGTCGGCCTTGTTGACGCAGAAGACGTCCGCCACCTCGAGGATGCCGGCCTTGATCGCCTGGATGTCGTCGCCCATCCCCGGGACCACCACCACCACCGTGCAGTGGGCCATCTGGGCGATGTCGATCTCGTCCTGCCCCACCCCCACCGTCTCCACGATGACCACCTGCCGGCCCATGGCGTCCATCACCCGGATGCAGTCGCCGGTGGCGCGGGAGAGCCCGCCCAGGTTGCCGCGGGTGGCGAGCGACCGGATGAACACCCCCGGGTCCCCGGCGTGGTCCTGCATCCGGATCCGGTCGCCCAGGATGGCGCCGCCGCTGAAGGGGCTGGTGGGGTCCACGGCCAGCACGCCCACGGTGAGGCCGCGCTTGCGGCAGATGGTGATGAGCCGGTCGGTCAGGGTGGATTTCCCCGCCCCCGGCGATCCGGTGATGCCCACCACGTAGGCGTTCCCGGTGCGGGGGAAGATCGCCCGCAGCTCGGCGGCGGCGCCCTCCAGCCCGTCGTCGATCCACCGCATCAGCCGGGACGCGGCGCGCACGTCTCCCTCGAGGACCCGCTCGGCCAGGGCGGTCACGGCTCCTCCCCGGCCACCACTTTCACCTCGGACATCGGGAGCTGCAGCAGCCCCGCCAGCAGCATCCGGGGCCCGGGGAAGGCGTCGTCCAGGTCGAACCGCTCCGCCCACAGCTTGCCGGAGGTGCCCGCCAGCAGGCCGCGGAAGGTGCGCCCCGCCACCCGCGCGGCGGCGAAGCGGTAGGCCTGCCCTCCCGCCTCCAGCACCATCAGGATGTCCACCGGGCTGTGGGGCGGGATGAGCGCGCCGGGGCCGAAGCGCTGGGCGATCTCCGCGTAGCTGATCAGGTTCTCCAGCTCGTCGGCGGCGCCCCTGGGCGGCGCGTGGTCCTCGTGCACCTCGCCGCCGAAGAGCGCCACCAGGTAGCCGATCAGCCCGGCGCGCTCGCGGAACTCGTTGAGGTCGAAGGTGTGGCCGGCGGAGACGTCCACGTCGGCGCCGCCGCGCCGCGCCTTGAGGACGCGGAAGCCGCCGCGCTTGTCGAGCGCGATGAGGAACTCGTGGCCGGACCCCTCCAGCTCGGCGGTGAGCTGCAGGGTGCCCGGCTCCACCCGCGAGGCGATCCCCATGGCCTGGAGCTGGCCGCCCCGCCGCTGGAGCTGGAGGACGTTCTCGTTGAAGGCGGCGATGACCTGGGCCTCCAGGTCGGCGGCGGAGGTAAGCCGCGGGACCGCGATGGGGGTGAGGCCCACCAGCTCCGGCGGATGGACGGGCACCAGCAGGTCCCCGGCGACGGAGAAGGTGACCTGCTCGAGGTGGCGGCGGGTGAGCGGGTTGAGCAGCATCTGCTGCTCCATCGTCAGGACCGCCTCCATGCCGGCCGCCCCGTCGGAGACGCGCAGCCCCAGCTCTTCCAGCCGCTCCCTCATGCCCCACCCGCCTCGTGGATCACGCGCGGAAGATCTCCCGCGCCACGATCATCCGCTGCACCTCGGAGGTGCCCTCGCCGATCTCGCAGAGCTTGGCGTCCCGGAGGTACCGCTCCACCGGGAACTCGCGCGTGTAGCCGTAGCCGCCGTGGATCTGCACCGCCTTGTTGCAGGCGCGCATCGCCGCCTCGGAGGCGAACAGCTTGGCCATGGACGCCTCCTTGCTGTAGGCGCGGCCGGAGTCGGCGGCGCGCGCGGCCCGGTGGACCAGCAGGCGCGACGCCTCGTTCTCCAGCTTCATGTCCGCCAGCATCCAGCGGATGGCCTGGAACTCGCCGATGGGCTGGCCGAAGGCCTGGCGGTCCTTGGCGTAGCGGGCGGACTCCTCCAGCGCGCCGCGGCCCAGGCCGACCGCCAGGGCGCCGATGGTGATGCGCCCGCGGTCGAGGATCTTCAGGGTGTCGATGAAGCCGCCGCCCACCTCGCCCAGCCGCTGCGAGTCCGGCACCTCGACGTTCTCCAGGACCAGCTCCGCGGTGTCCGAAGAGCGCATCCCCAGCTTCCCGTGGATGGCCTTCTGGGAGAACCCCTTGTAGCTCTTGTCCAGGATGAAGGCGGTGATGCCGCGCTGCTTCTTCTCCAGGTCGGTCGCCGCCAGCACCACGAACACGTCGCCCACGGTGCCCTGGGTGATGAACATCTTGGTGCCGTTGAGCACCCAGGCGTCGCCGCGCCGGACGGCGGTGGTCTTCATCGCCGCCGCGTCGGAGCCGGAGCCGGGCTCGGTCAGCGCCCAGGCGCCCAGCCACTCGCCCGTGGCCAGCTTGGGGAGGTACCGCTGCCGCTGCTGGTCGTTGCCGAAGACCCGGATGTGGCTGGTGCCCAGGCCGTTGTGGGAGGCCACCGTGAGCCCCAGCGAGCCGTCGTAGCGGGAGACCTCCTCCACCGCCACCGCCACCGCCAGGGCGTCCATCCCGGCGCCGCCGAACTCCTCGGCCACCAGGATGCCCAGCGCGCCCAGCTGCCCCAGCTCGCGCACCACGTCCATCGGGAACCGCTCCTCGTGGTCCCACCGGCCGGCGCGGGGCTTGACCTTCTCCTCGCAGAAGGCGCGCAGCGAGGCCTGCAGCGCCCGGTGGCTCTCCGGAAGCTCGAAGTCCATCAGGGCGCGGTCTTAGCCCAGGACGCGCTCCCTTTCACCCTGCGAAGGGGGCTACGCCGTCGTCAGGTCGTCTTTCCGCGGCTCGACGCCGGTCACCCTGGTGATCACCCATTCGGTCACGCGGAAGAAGCGGACGGCGCGCAGCACGGGGTTCATCCACCCGGTGGTGATGCAGTAGGCCTGGTCGTACGGGCGGGTGTGGTGGACGTCGTGGTGGCGGGGGTTGAGGACCAGGTGGTGCCTCTGGAGGAAGGCCACCACGGGCCCCACGTCCTCCTGGTGCGCCCACTTGTGGAACTGGTTGGTCCCGAAGGTCCCCAGGGAGATCGCCATCAGGAACGCCAGCAGCCCCGCGACCCAGCCGCTGTGCATGTCGAGGAAGAGCGCTCCCACGAGGACCGGCACGCTGGCCAGGCAGTTGTGCCCGTTGGTGGCGATGAAGCCGTGGCGGGTGATGTCCAGCGGGTCGCTGTGGTGGACCCGGAACGGGACGATGAAGGTCTTGCCTACCACCGGCGTCTCCGGGGTGCCCCAGGTGTCGAACAGCCAGTGCACCAGGCCGGAGAGGAAGTCGGCCGCCACGAACCCGCCCACCGCGGCCGCCGCCACCCAGACCCAGCTCCCCAGCCTGATCGCCTCCACCACCTTCACGCTGAGCGCGAGGAGGAGGATGAAGAACGCGGCGACGCCGGCGTACTCCGTCCAGTTGGGGATCCGGTTGTAGGAGGCGGAGGGGACGGCGGCTTCGACGGCGACGGTCTCGGCGGAGGAGGATGTGGTCATGTCGGCCCGGGGGCGATCAGTATAGGCGTGAGCACCTACGACACGCGCCCCTTGACGGATTCATCCCAGGGCCCTGTCACCGCCCCGTCATGGCGGAGTGCTCATACCGGCAACACCCCGTGCTTCTTGCGCTGCGGGACCTCGAAGCGGGCGGCGTAGAGCTCGTACCGCCGCTCGAGCTGTGAGCGCAGCTCGTCTCCGGGGACCACCTCGTCCACCACCAGCTCGCCGGCCAGCTTGTAGAGGTCCACGTCCTGCCGGTACTCCTCCCGGAGCTGGGCGACGTACGCCGCCCGCTCCGCCTCCGGCTTTTCCTGGATCTTGTTGAAGAAGACGGCGTTCACCGCCGCCTCCGGCCCCATCACCGCGATCATCGCCTGCGGCAGGGCCAGGGTGGCGTTGGGGGCGAAGCCGGGGCCGGACATGGCGTAGAGGCCGGCGCCGTAGGCCTTGCGCACCACCACGCAGATCCGGGGGACGGAGGCCTCCGAGACGGCGGAGATCATCTTCGCGCCGGCGCGGATGATGCCGGCGCGCTCCACCTTGGTGCCGATCATGAAGCCGGGCACGTCCGCCAGGTAGAGGAGCGGGATGTTGAAGGCGTCGCACAGCCAGATGAAGCGGGCCGCCTTGTCCGCCGAGTCCACGAACAACACCCCGCCCTTGTACTTGGGCTGGTTGGCGAGGATGCCCACCGCGCGCCCGCCTACCCGGGCCAGCCCGGTGATCAGCTCCTGCGCGAAGAGCTTCTTGATCTCCAGGAAGCTCCCCTCGTCCACCAGCTCGTTGATGAGCTGGTGCATGTCGAAGGGCTTGTTCTGGTCCGGCGGGATGATCTCCTCCACCCGCTTGCCGGACGCCCGGGGAGGCGCGGGCGGGGCGGCGGCCGGGCGCTCGCGGAAGCTCTGCGGGAAGTAGGCGATGTAGCGGCGCGCGAAGTCGATGGCCTCCGGCTCCGTCTTCACCAGCACGTCCCCGCACCCGGAGACGCTGCAGTGCATCCGCGCGCCGCCCATCTCCTCCAGGGTGACCTTCTCGCCGATGACCATCTCCGCCATCCGCGGGCTGCCCAGGTACATGGAGGCGTTCCCCTCCACCATCACCACGATGTCGCAGAAGGCCGGGATGTACGCGCCGCCGGCGGCGGAGGGCCCGAAGAGCAGGCAGATCTGCGGCACCTCTCCGGAGAGGTGGACCTCGTTGTAGAAGATGCGGCCCGCGTGGCGGCGGCCGGGGAACATCTCCACCTGGTCGGTGATGCGCGCCCCGGCGGAGTCCACCAGGTAGAAGAGCGGGACCTGGAGCCTCTGGGCGGTCTCCTGGATGCGGAGGATCTTCTCCACCGTCCGGGCGCCCCAGCTCCCGGCCTTGACGGTGGAGTCGTTGGCCATCACGGCCACCGGGCGGCCGTGCACCTTGCCCAGGCCGGTGACGACGCCGTCCGCGGGGAGATCCGGGTCCTGGTTGTTGGCCAGGCGGGCGTCCTCCACGAAGGAGTCCGGGTCGCAGAGCAGGCGGATCCGCTCGCGGGCGAACAGCTTCCCCTGCTCCTGGTTCTTCTGGTGGTACTTGGCGGCCCCGCCCTTCTCCACCTGGGCGATCCGCTGCTTGAGGCGCTGGTCGAAAGACATGGCGGGGCGCTCATAGCAGGGCAACGTCAGCCGGTCGACGAGTGGACGGCCGGGCGCGCGGGACCGGCGCTCCCCGGGGATGCGCCCGGCGGCACGCCTCCCTACCTTCGGTCCGGACCCAGAGCGCAACACCACTCTTAAGCTCAGGAGGAGCGGCGGATGATCGACCTGATCACCAAGGCGTACGTGCTGAAGAACTTCGCAGGGGACGCGATCGACTTCGTGAAGGAGCGGATGGACGACATGGACCTGGACATCGACGCGGAGCGCTGGCTCCACAAGGTTGGCTTGGCCCCGTACCGGCCGGGCAAGAGCATGTTCGGCGGCTTCGGCGTGTTCGTGCTGGGCGCGGCGGTGGGCATCGTCGCCGGCCTGGCGTTCGCCCCCCGGCCGGGCATCGAGTTCCGGCAGGACATGAAGGACCGCGCCAAGAACCTGCTCGGCGAGGCGGAGATGAAGGCGGACGAGATCTCGCGGAAGGCGCAGGCGAAGATCGACCAGCCGCGGATGTAGCGCCCCTCTCGGGCGCCAAAGGGTGCTTGAATCCGGTCCAGAGGGAGGGTCATGGCCCGCTCTGGACCGGTGTGGTTGGCGGCCGCCGCCGCGGTGGTGGCCGCCTGCACGTACACGTTTGACGTCCCCGAGACCGCGCAGATCTCCTGTAGCGACGGCGGCGCGCCGTGCCCGGAAGGGTGGCACTGCGAGGTCGCCCAGGGGCGCTGCGCGGTCAACGGGTCGGTGGTCGAGGTCCCCGAGGTGCGCGTCCAGGCGGCGGCGCCCCTGGCCACCTCGGAGAACGGCGGCGCGGCGTCGATGGCGGTCGTGCTGGGCGCCACGCCCACCGCGCCGGTGCGGGTGCCGGTGGTCTCCACCCGCCCCTCGGAGGCGACGGTCTTCCCGCCGGAGCTGACCTTCGACGGCACCAACTGGAACCAGGCGCAGACGGTCACGGTCCAGGGCGTGCCCGACATGAAGGTGGACGGCCCCCAGCCCTACGAGGTGGTGGTGGGGCCGCCCGCCTCGAACGACGCCCGCTACAGCGGCCTGCCGGAGCTCCGGATCCCGGGGACGAACGCGGACTCGGACATGGCGCAGGTCATCGCCCGGCCGCCGTCCATCACCACCTCCGAGTCGGACACGCCGGCGACGCCGACGGCGGTCCAGATCACCCTGTCCTCCCGGCCGTCCGCGGTGGTGATCGTCCCGGTGGTCTCGTCGAACGCCGGCGAAGCCACCGTCTCCCCGTCCTCGGTGGCATTCGACGCCGGGACGTGGGACGTGCCGCAGACCGTCCTGGTGGTGGGCGTGGACGACCCGGCCCCCATGGCGGACGGGAGGGTCGCGTATCGCGTGAACCTGGGGCCGGCCACCTCGACGGACGTGAACTTCCAGGGCGCCACCGGGTTCGTGGACGGCCAGAACACCGACAACGACAGCCCCGGCGTGCGGATCTCGCCGTCCACCGGGCTGCACACCTACGAGCCCAGCTGGTACGCCTATACGTACGTCTCGCTCTTCACCCAGCCCACGTCGGACGTCACCATCACCTTCACCTCGCTCACCCCGGACCAGGTGACGGTGGATCCCAACAGCCGCGTCCTCACCTTCGACGCGGGGAACTGGGACCAGGGGCAGTACGTGTACATCAACCCGGTGGACGACCCGTACGACGAGATCCCCGAGGACGTGGACTGGACCGTCCAGAGCAGCAACGCGGTGAGCGCGGACCCCAACTACTCGGGGATGGTGGTGGACGACATCACCGGGCAGAACACGGACGAGGAGACCTCCGGCCTGAAGTTCGACGACTCCTCCTCCGGCTCTTTCTCCGCCCTGGAGACGGCCATGCCGAAGCAGATCCAGGTCACCCTGTCCTCGCGCCCGCACGGCGCGGTCACCATCCGTCCGGCCAGCGCCAACAGCGGCAAGGTCCTGGTGTCGCCCTCCCAGTTCACGCTGGACGAGAACACCTGGTCCACGGGCGCGACGATGACCGTCACCCCGGTGGACAACAACGTCCGCGACGGCGACCAGGCGGTGGACATCACCTTCTCGGTGACGGCCGCCCTCCCCGCCCTGGACCCCGGCTACCAGAACCCGACGATCTCCCCGCTGCAGGTCTCGCTGGAGGATGACGAGCGGATCATCTTCACCACCCAGCGGACGCGGACCGGGGACCTGACGAGCGGCGGCTCCTACTACGACGTGGACAACTTCTGCGCCTCCGACCCGGGAGCGCAGCCGCTGATCTACTACTCCCTGGCGATGCTGGCGGTGGACAACAGCGGCCTCGGCCTGCAGCGGATCGCCTCCTCCTCGCCGAACGTGGGCAACGAGTGGAGCTGGGTGCTGACCCCGGACAGGAATTACATCTCCGATACGCGCAACGGGCCGGTGATCGGCCGGGCCAACAGCCGGAAGCTGCTCGACTTCCCGCTCGCCCACCCGCTCGCCACCGCGGGCGACGTGTGGACGGGGCTGGAGGCGGACTGGACCACCACCGGGACGAGCTGCGCCCTCTGGGTCGACGGCACCAACGCCAACATGGGGCGCTACGGCGCCGCTGGATCGACCACCACCACCGCGCTGGCCGGCGGCACCGCGACCTGCGACAGCCCCCACCACATTCTCTGCGTGGAGCAATACTGATGCTCCCGCTCCTCCTGCTGGCGCTGGCCGCCGCCGCCCCCCAGCCGAAGCACACCGAATTGCCCATGCCGCCGCCGCCGGCGATGAAGAAGGGCCCCAAGCTGATCCGCGTGGCGGTGCTGGACCCGGCGGTGGACCCCAGCGTCGACCCGAGGGTGAAGGCGGCGATCGGGCAGGCGATCACCGCCGAGGTCCGCAAGCTGGAGCGGGTGACCGCCATCGCCGCGGACGAGATCCAGCAGATGGTGTCGTTCCAGCGCTCCCGGCAGCTGATGGGGTGCGGCGAGGACACCTCCTGCATGGCGGAGCTGGTGGACGCGCTGGCGGCGGACGACCTGATCTCGCTGCGGGTGACGACCATTGGCCAGAGCGTCACCTTCGCGGTGCAGCGGCTGGACGCGAGGCGGGCCAAGGTGGCGCAGTCGTTCACCAAGCAGGTGCCGAAGGGGTCGGGCGAGGAGCTCCTGGCGCTGGTCGGCCCCGCGGTGGAGGCGCTCTTCCCCGAACGCGGGCTCATCGAGGGGAGGACGCGGGGTGTCGACAAGGCGATGGCGCGCAAGCTCAACCCGCCGCCGTTGCCCCGGTGGGCGTTCTTCGCCACCGCCGGGGTCGGCGCGGCGGCTGGGGCCGGTGGGGCGGCGTTCGGGTTCCTGGCGAACCAGAGCTACGCGCGCTGGAGCTCGATGGCGAACGGCACCGCCGTGGTGGACGCCGCGGCGCTGGAGCAGGCGAGGCAGGAGACCCAGCAGCGGGCGGTCCTGGCCAACGCGCTGTTCATCGGCGCGGGCGCGCTGGCGCTGGGGGCGGCGTTCGAGGCGGTGTTCACCGACTGGAACGACGACCGCGCCGCGGTCGCGATGGTGCCGGCGCCGGGCGGCGTGGGCGTGCAGGTGAGGTTCTGACCGCGCTCATCGCGCGAAGTAGTACGAGGCCTTGATCAGGAAGACCTGCTCCGCCGGCGCGTTCCCCAGGGCGCCGAAGTCGAGGCGCGGGCGCGAGAGGTCCCCTTCCCCGCCCCCGGCCTGGCTGCGGGTGAACACGGCGTAGAGCACCGACCCGGGGAGGAACTCGTA
>Ga0068860_100006198_pt1 | contig 12027 bp, 23 predicted proteins | sample KBSSwiS32_FD_66597 | JGI IMG/M metagenome (GOLD analysis project Ga0068860, IMG submission 66597) | Switchgrass rhizosphere microbial communities from Kellogg Biological Station, Michigan, USA - KBS Switchgrass S3-2 | ecosystem: Host-associated > Plants > Roots > Rhizosphere > Soil ... | reverse complement strand
TGCCAATACCACTGGCCGTCGTTCGGGGATTTCCAGATAAACACCCGATGGCCCCTCACGGCTCAACACCCCCGACGGGCTCGATGTCCGCTGGGTGATCGCCCGCAGCCGAATTGAGAATGGTTACCAGTCCTGAATCGGCCGGCTCGTAGAGCTCGTCGAAGTCGTCGCACCGAGCGATCAACAAATGGAACTCCCCGCTCCCATCGATGCCGACGGGCTCGCCCCAGTGGGCCACGATGATCTCGCCTGGCTGGACCTTGGTCCGACGATTCGTGCCCGGGTTAGGGCGGAGCCAGCCCACCATCCAGCTGGCGAGCATGTCGAACCCCGCCAGCCAACCGTTCGCCAACAACAACGGCACGGTCTTCTCGTTGAACTCGACCGCTTTGATCGGCTCGGACTTCCTTCGGACATCAACGATCTCGGATTGGATACTCACGCTGCTGTTTCCTTTCGGTGGAAGGCCTCACGTGCGGCCTGTCGTTCTTCGGGTTTGATGCTGGCCAGCAGGCTTTCGAGCTCGTCGGCGTCGGCGCCCATGTGGCGTAGGGCTTCGACGTTGCTGAGCCAGCTCGGGCGCAGTTGCGTCGGCGGTGGAGGGTCGCTGGACGGGCTGGTGGCCGGCGGTGGTGTCGTCCAGCGTTGATCGTGCAGCCACGTCGTGGTGTGCGGGATGTACCGCTCCTCGGTTCTTTCGGCGGCGTAGTACGCCAGCCAGGCGTCCACCGCTGCGACGATGACGCTCGCGGGTGTGCCGTTGGCGACAAGCCGTTCGAACTTCGCTCGGCATTTCGGTTCGTTCATGCGGCGGCTCTTCGGCCACCGCCGCCAGAAATCGGCGAACGTTGGTTGCTGCTCCGAGCTCGCACGAGGAGCCGAAGGCGACGATGAGTGTGTTTTCTTGAGATCAGTTGTGTTCTCTTGAGTTACGTGTGTCGTGGGGGCACAGGGGGTGTGTTCTGTGGGCACACCCGGTGTGTCGAGAGGATCGTCGACGTCGTCGGGGGGTGTGTCGGTAGCGCACAGGTCGGGGGTGTGTTCTGTGGGCACACCTACCGGCTTGGCTCGCCGCACCGGTTCGTAGACGATCGGAGCCTCCGGGAAGAGGAACCGGTACTCGCTCGGCCGGCCCGACACCTGACGCTCCTCAGCCGAGCCGCCCAACACCTCCAAATAGCCGTCCTTCACGAACCGACCCAACGCCCGGCGGGCTGTGGCCGGCGTGCAACGGGCCTTCTTGGCAAGGTTGGCCGAAGCCATCCAGAACCGGCGGTCGTTGTCGTCGTTGGCCGAGTCGGCGATCGCCATGTGGATGTTGAACAACGCCCCCGTGTACGGAGAGTGCTTCCAAACCCAAGCGACCTCGGTAGCGCTCACGACTGGCTCCCCATCACAATCGTGAATCCAGGAGCTCGACCAGCCCTCTTCTCGGTCACCAGCACACCAAGCTCCTGGAGATGCCCGAGCGATTCCTCGACCTGCTCGATCGACAGCTTCGACAACCGAGCCAACGTCGTGATCGACGGTGACGCCTGCCCATCACCAGGATTGGCGTAGTTCGCCAACACGATCAGCACCATCCGGTCGTTCCCAGCGGTGTCCGAGTACTGCAACACCCAATTCAGGTGATGATTACTCATAGCCGCCCTCGATTCGGATAAAACACCCGCCATGGCCAGGATCTACGTATACGGGCAAGGGACAGTCGCCCCGATGATCATCGGGGGAGTCACCAACACGCTCACCGGACTCGGCCATGAGTTCAATGAGATTCCGAACCTCGAGGCGCCGTCCGGTTCCTATCCGGCCGATCTCCACATCCACGTGAGCTCGACCATCGACAACTCGGTCCGCCTCTTCCTCCTTTCCGGGATCCGCACGAGCGACCGTGTCCGAACTGCCCGCAAGGCGGACTACTTGGACTTCGAAGCACAGCTCGTCGACCTGCTCGACGAACTGCTCCCCATTCCGCGATCTCGACCGGCTTTGACAGCCGACCAGGTCTTCGGGGCGCGCTTCGAGCTGTTCTATGAGAAGGCGTGGAAAGCCGTCACCACAGAGAACAGTCGGCTGCGCCGCGAACTCGAACAGGCGCGCATTGACATCGAGGACCTCAAGAAGCTTCTGGAGGTTGCCCGCAACGCCAAGGCCTCCGGCCACCCGGTATGGACACGGCGTGTCCTGCAGGCCATCGGGGCAATCGGATTGGCTGCCGTGAGCGGAACGGCAGGTGGCATCGGCTGGTCGACGGGCGAGCACATCTTTTACGACAAACCATCCGCCGAGGTAGCGGTAGTCGACATCGCCAAAACGTGCGACGCTCTTGTAACTCTCCTCGAAACAACCGAGGACTACCGCGCCGAGGTCAGAGGCCTGCAGGAACAAGTGCAGCGCGAGCAAGTTGTTGCCCGGCCCGACACCATCCGAGCTGTTGTTGACGTTCCGTCGGCGACAGCTAGCTCGGTCGAGCCGCCGAGCCCGTAGTTCACGGGTGGCCTCAGACCTCATCGGGCCACGTCCTCTGCGAGAAGTAAAAACCCCAACGTCCGAGCAAGCGCTGCGAGATCCGCATCGGACTCGATCGAGTCGTTGTGATGAGCACACAGCGACACGAGGTTCTCCATCGAGTAACAACCGCCCTGGCCCTCTTTGCGCTTGTGATGCGGCGTCAAATGCCCGTAGCAACGCCCGGCGCCCAACACGCCCGACAACTGGCAAGCCCACCCGTCACGCTCAAACACAGCCGTCCGGATCGCCAGCTTCTGCCCGCGCGACAACGGAGGGCACGGCCGCTTGAAGTTCGGCTCGACCTCGGCTCTCACGACGAGCACTCCAGGAACACAATGCGACGTCGCGCTCTAGAGCGGAGCCACACCGGCCAGTGCAGTGGATTGCGGGGATTGAATCGGCGCCGCCAGATCGCACCGTCACCAGTACGGCATGGCGGCACCCAAAATTCGCCACGGTCGTCCTCGCCGAGGTATCGGCCCAAGTAGCGACGTTCCGCTCCCTCAGTCCAGTGCGCTCGGCCAGAGCACAACCCCGTAATTACACGCCGAGCCGAAATGATCATGGGTTACCTGCCTCGGCCAGGAGCCGCTCATGCAGCAAACCGCTCAGACACCCGAGAAGCGGGCGAATATCCAACCCGCTCGTGCGGTCGAGCTCGATCAACGCTAATAGAGCGGCCAGCCCCCCTTCGAGGGCTCGGCCCTTCAGGTGCACATCGCAGAACAGCTCCACGTCGCGCACCGCAGCAGCCATCTGGTCCAAGCCAGCGCGCTGCCTCACCGAGGGCTTCGGCGTGCTCCTCGCCCAATCGAGCAGAGCAGCGGACGCCATCAGTGGTGCACCAATGCGAGCTCGGCGATCGCTTCATCGACCCACGTCCCCAGCACCTCGACAGGCATCCTCGAATCGGCGACAAGCCAGTGCCGGCGAGCAGCCACCGCCAACCGGGCAGTCTTCGGGTAGCGCTGCTCGTCGGCATCGATCTCGTCACCGAAGTGATCGCCCACTTGGCCGTAGATGTCATTCCAGCCGTACATGCCCTCGCACGCCCGGTCGAGCCAGCGAGCCGCCTCAGCGCACCACGCGCACTGAGCGCCAATGAACGTCTCCCCGCCATGGTCCATCCGGCACTGCTCAGTTGAGCTGTAGAAGGCGTTGCCGTAGTCGTCCTGCATGAGTAGCGCGCCGTCTTCGTTCTCATCTTCGTCGTAGCACCACTCGCAACAAGCGTCGTCGATCTCATCCGGGTTCTCCGAACCTCCGTACAACAGGAACGACTCACCGAGCGTGAACAGATGCCCGCAATCGCAACCCTTCACCCCGGAGGTGCCATCCCACAGCTCCCAGCGATGCCACTCCACCAGCCAATCGAAGTCATCCATGCACATCGGGCACCTCCCATGTCTTCGTGAGACCCTGGCCGCCCTTGAACGGCACCGGCTCAGCCAACGGCTGCACGTCCTCCAAGAGCCACGCCCAACGGCCGTCTCGGAAGTCGCCGTACGGCAGTTGGCCGGAGCAGTCGCGCTCGAAGTGTTCCGCCCCGTCGTCCGTCGAGTAGTTCAAGTCGGCTCGGCCTGGCGGCACCCACAGCCACCGGCGAGCGCCGTTCGGCATCGGGAACACCGACATCGGTACGCAACCAGCCAGGCGAGCCGTGGCCACGATCGCACCCAGCGGCAGCACTAGCCCGATATTCAGGCCCACCGATCCCTCGCACATCCAAGCGCCGCCACGACCCACGTAGTACTGGTACGGGCCAAGCCAGCGGATCCCCCCAGAGGGCGTCTTGGCGGCGTGAATAGCAATGCGCTTCCCGATCAGGGCCTGAGGGGCCCTCCACGACCGGGTCTCGATCGTCTTCACGCCCATCGCTACCAACGAGGCCCACGGCTGCCACAGCGACAGCACTTTGAACGACGGCTGGTCGTCGTAGCCGAGTCGGCGTGCCGCGGCGTCACACAGCAGGCACCACCAGGACTTGTCGGGTAGCTGGACCGTGGCTCGCTCGCCACATGACTCGCACGTCTCCGCCACCAAGGTGCTCATGCAGCCACCCACACCTTCGGGGTGAGCTCGGACTTCAGGTAGAGCGGATGGCGGGGCACACCATGCTGGGTGAGCTGCAACATGTGGATGTCCTTGCCCGCCTCCCTGGCGATCGCTCGAACCCGGCGGGTGCGTTCCGGGAAGTACTCGGCCCACGCACCCCAACCAGCCACCACCAAATCCGCCTCGGCGATCACCTCCAGGAGATGACGGTCATTGTCCGGGCCCACGACATCGACGCCGTGAGCCAACGCCTCGCGCACCAGCTTCGGGTGCGTCGACCGATAGGCGAGCAGGTTCGCTACCACCATCCGGTCGTAACCCCAACGGCGAGAGAACCGCACACACCGCCGAACCGTCGGATCATCCACCTGAGCATCAGCCGTCGACGGGTTCAGCATCAGCCAACACACCGGTCGATGCGCCAGGAACGGATCCAGCCCCTCGGTGTTCGCCAACAGGTTCTCCCGAGCCAGCCGGTAGCGGTACAGGCCGCAAGGTGACAACACAGCCGACGAGATCACGCCGACACCTCCGCTCGTTGGTGGATCGGGCACGGCGGGCCGAACAGCTTCTGGTACTGGCACCCGCGGCACTCAGCGGTGACGTCGGTGGTCCACTGGTAGTCGCCGTCAACGATCAGCTGCTCGGTGAGCTTGCACTCGCACCCCTGCCGGTACCGCTCGTCGACCGGGCACCACAGATGGCGGGCGATCCCCGGGTGATGGTTGTCCTCGTCGAACGCCGGCATCCCGAAGCACTCCACGACACGCTCCACGTCGGCCACTAGCGAGCGCTCCGGGGCACGAGACACACTTACGTGCCACTGGGGCCCAATCTCGGTGTCCTGGGTGCCCGGAAGGTAGGCGTGGTTCAGCGACGAAATGACCACCAAACCGTCGTGAGAACGCCACATCGAGGCGTCTGGGATATGACGCCCACGGGAGAACCCGCGCATCGGGACGAGCTCGCCGTGCCGCCCGAACTTCACGCCGCCACCGCCCGCTTCGCCTTCCGCAACGCCAACCGATCCAGCGCCGACAACGACATCGGCCCCATCGCATACGTGCGAGTCGTCTGCATCGTGGTCGGGGAGATCTCGTGCACCACGAACCCGGTGACCTCCAACATCGACGGGATCCCGGCCTCCATCAGACCGAGGCGAATCCGAGCCATGTCGGCAGCCGCCGCCCAATCAGCTGCCTTCCAGTACTCCAACTGGAAACAGGGCGTTTTGCCGCAACACAACACGAGATCCGCCGGATTCTTAGGCCACTTCGACGGCGCGAACCGGCCGCCGCAATGACGGCACTGCGGTAACTCCCGTTTCATCTCAGCCCGACTTCTTGATCGAGTTCGGCCGGATGTTGTGGCGGCCCGGGCCCTGCTTCCCGGCCGTTGCTGGCGGCTCTTCCCAAACGAGACTCACCGCGCCCTCGCTTTCCCGAACTTGAACGACTGCTGGCCCCGAGACAACCGCTCCACCACGGCGAACTCATCCGAGGGCCGCCACACGAACGTCTCGCACCCCCGACCCTCCAGCCGCTCGAGCCACGTCCGCTGCGGCTCGGACACCACCCCGATCTGAGGCAACACCAACACGAACAGAACGTCCTCGCCGCGGCCCAACATCAGATTCGGGAAATCACCCCACTGCGACACGTCAGTGTGCGTCGCCCAACCGTGCTGCACAGCCAGACGATGAACGACCGTGAACCACTCACCCTCCGACATCAACCGCAGCCGACGCTCCTCGGCGTTGCAACCAACGAGATCGACATGAGACCGCTCCGTCATGCGAGCGAGCGCCTGGAGCTCCTGTACGCCCATCAGTTCACCAATCGATTCATAAGACCGGCAGCCATCAGCTCGCCGGCATGATGAGCGAGGATCTCTCCCGCCTCGTACAACGCACCCGCTTCGCCATCGGAAGCAAGAACAGCGGCGGCCATCAATGCCCACGCCGTGTCCTTATCGTCGTTGTGGGCACACATCAGCAACTGGCCAGCTAGAGCAAGGCCGGGGGGAGCTTCATCAACTGGGACGGCGCCGCCGTTTCGGAAGATCGTGAACGACGCCTCGGCGGTGGCGGCCCCAGGGGCGATGGTCTCGTCGATCAACCGAGCCAACCCCCAATACAGCGCCGGCATCAGGTGGGTTTCCTCGCCCAACGCGTCGAGGGCGTTGCACCATTCGTCGTGATACGCCGCCTCGTCCCCCATGGATGCGGCAACGACGACTCGACGCATCGTCGCCGCGAGCTCAGCGAACCCCTCGTCGGTCATCGAGACGACCCCGGCCGAGGCCTCGACATAGGGGGGCTATCGATCAGTGACTGCTCGTCACTGCACCGCTTACACCAACCCGACGGGCTATCCGTCAACGCACCGCACACCTGGCAATTCGTCGCAAGGCCAAGACTGTCCAAGATCTCCCGGGCGCGCAGCATCTCGCCGAGGTCCTCGTCCGACGGGCCCTCGTGCTCCATCACCAGTCACCCCGCACGCCAGGGCCCGGATCGAACCCCTGGGCCTCCTGCTGCAAATACAGGTCCACCGCTGGGTGAGCGACACGAGAAGGGGCGCCGGTCGAGGGATGGGCTGTCCCCCGACCGGCCACCGGGGCATCCGCGGGGGTACACGGAGCCACACCGGCGAATGGGTGGCCGTCGACCGCAATCCCCTCAGAAACCGATCGACGGCCAACGTCGGCGGGACCCGGCTGTGACCTCGGATCCAACCAGACGACCTCAGAAACCCTCATCGCTGCCACCCAGGCCCCGACGAACGGCGCTCGGCTTGCTTCAACAGCTCCGAGTCATGGCGAACGTCTTTCGCTGCCGCCCAAAACTGCAACGCGACGACGCACAGTCCCGCGCCGACTAACACCCCCAACCCGAACATCACCGAGTCACCGCCTTCTGCTTCGGGGGAATGCACCGATACGGCTTCACCCACATCGTTTGGCCGCAGGCGTTGTAGAGCAACACCGCAGCATTGAGATTCGTGGCCGGTTCGAACAGGTTCCAGTAGCCGTAGCCCTGGCCCACGAACCATGCACGCGCCCCTGCCTCGAACAGATTGATGCCGAGCAGGCCAAAGCTCAGATCCCGAGTCGACCGGTCAGCGTTCAAGGTCGACGGATCGCACTTCGACTCTGCCCACATGTGCGCCGAGAAGAACCTCACCGGCAACCGCCGCTCCGCCAACGCCGCCTCATACTGCGGGCACGAGCCGCCCTTCGCGCCCAAAGCGTTGATGTCGCCGTCGTAGAAACACGCGACAACCATCACGCTCAAGAACAAGCCGAGCGCCACCGCAACAGCCGACGGGCGATACCTAGCCGGATAGTGCATCACAACGGCCTCGACAGCATCGCCAGTCGGACCACCGTCACCTTGCGCGGAGCCAACGCCGTCAGGAACGCCGAGATGTTCTCCGGAGCCACGGTCTGGTACTGCCGCACGCCGGCGTCGTCATCCCACCCGCAGCCGTAGTGCAAGGTCAGCGCCGCCCGCGCCAACACCGTCACGAGCGCCTCCCGGAGATCGAAGTGGGCTTCTCGCCCCGCTCCGCAGCAGAGGCCTCTACGCTCCCCGTCCGACGAGAAGGAGCAAGATCATGAGCGCCATCGACGAGATCCACGAGATGATCGATCGCGGGGCAACCAGATACGAGGAGACCTGGAAGAAGACGATGGCCTGGATTGGCTCGAAGCCATATGTCTTTGCCGACAAGGCCGACGACACTGGCCAGCACGTCGTGACCTACCGCAGACGGTCCGATCCTCCGACCGAGGTCGCCCAAGGATTCCCCGAATTCGCACGAGACACGCTGACCGCACTGAATCGGATCACACACGAGCTCGTCGCCCGCAACCCCCGACAGCAGGCACCCACCGGCCCCGTCCAGTTCCCGATCTGCACCGACCGCCAGGCCTTCGAAAGCCATCCAACCGTCGCACTTCTCGGGAACGATGCGCTGCGGGTCGTTAGGCGACGCCAGCCCTTCGAGCAGGCCGCCCTGAATATCCTCGGAGGTCGCCCGGCGGTAGATCCGAAGACCCACCAATTCGTCCTGCTGCCAGCGCTCGCCGAACAGCAGGCGGCCGATGTCACCGTGCTCGTGACCCTGGGCAACGACTGGGCACGAGTGCGTACCGGACTCGATGCCGTTTCGCTCAACCGACAGTGGCTTCGGAACGGCACCCATGTCGCAGGAGACGAACTCGAGCTCGGGCGGTACACCCTCGCTGGTGGCGGGCCAGACACCAGCTCCGAGGTCGTTGGGCAGTTCAGATACGAGGCATCCCTCAGAGAACTGGACCTCATGCCCGTGGGCGTGTGGGCCATGTACACCGCCGAAGAGGTGGGACGTTTCATCCGGGACGCCGAGCCGCTTCTCACCTAACAGCGTCTCCATCACGCCACCTGCTTCCGAGGGAGAGAGCGCTCAGGTTCGACATCGGAAGCGGCCCGCGGCGCGCCATCAGCGGGCGAATCATCAGCCTCGAGCGGGTCGTGGACAGACGGCGCCTTCAACAGGTCCAGGTCGGCGCGATTGAAGCGTCGCTGCCCCCCCGGTGTGGTCCAGAAGCCGACGCGTCCAGCTTTCGCCCAGTCGCGCAGGGTGTCGGGATGGATGCCGAGATAGCGAGCCGCCTGGCCCGTAGAGAGCTCCGTCCGGTCGGCCCCATCAAATGACACGGCTGTGAGTTTGAAAGGAATTCTTTTGCTTGTCAAGGACAAGGCTGGGACTGTGCCGAAATGGGGCCGCTAGCTGGGCTTCAGATACGTTCCCCTTGCTTCTCTAGGTGAAGCTCAGTAAATATGGGAAGTCAAAGCGACGAGAGGCAACGTGATGCGGCAGCAGTACGGATTCATCGACCTCGACGAGATCGACAAGGATCTGAACCGGCGAGTTGCCAGGGCGCTTGAGGATGTTCGGGGTTATCGGCGAGTGTCGGTCAGCGCCCTTGCGAGTTGGATCAACTGGACGCCCCAGCGGCTCGGCCCCTACCTCAAGGGGACGAGCATGATCACAGCCCCCATGCTGGTCACGCTTTGCCAACTACTCGGTGTCGACATCGAAGCAGTGCTTTCCGATGACCCCGATGATGCGATGCGATGGGTTCTCGCCAACTCGCCTAACAGCGCCTGGTGGGCCGCCCGGGACTCGAACCCGGAACCAGCGGATTAAAAGTCCGATGCTCTGCCAATTGAGCTAGCGGCCCACGAGGGGCCAACGGTAGCCGTGCGCCCAGGGCCGCCCTCAGTCGTGATATCGCTCGAGCACCGCTCGGGCGGTGTCGCCCGGTAACTCACGGCGGTCGGGCGGCGCCACCACCTCCACGCCCGGCCCGATCTGGAGAAGGAGGTTGGCCAGCCACTGCCAGTCGGCCACCCGCAACTCCAGCTCCAGCCAGCCATCGTCGAGTTGCCGTAACTCGGCCGGATGGGCCTCGGCCACCCAGCTGGCCGACGCCGGGGCCCGCAACACCACCAGGGGAGCCTCCACCGGGGGCCACTGCTCGGCCGGCGCCTTGGGATACCGGCTCCTCACCGGGGTCTCCAACGGCTCCAACTCCAGGATTCGATCGACCCGGAACCGCCGGCGGCGAGCCGATTCGTGATCCCAAGCCTCCAGGTACCAGCGACCCTGATCCATGGACACCTTCAACGGATCGATCAAACGATCCTCGCTGATGCGATGGGTGGTGGCGGCGAAGTAGTCGATCCGCACCTGGATTTTGGACCGAACCGCGGCGCGCAGAGCGCCGAGATGAGGGGGCGAGTCCAACACCACCCGCAGATGACCCGACAGACCCATAGCGGCCGACACCTTGCCCACCGCGCTCGTGAGCAGCTCCCGCTCCTCGGGGCCGGCCAACTGCGCCAGCAGTTGGCCCGAAGTGCTCACCGCCACCACCTCGGCCGGGGTGAGCATGGCCCGTCGGGGATGCAACCAGGGAGTGGAGTGGAGCCGAACTTCGGTCTCGTCGTCGGAGAGCTCCACCTCGTACAGGTCCGCGGGCTCGAACGGTGCGATGCCGCAACACGCGGCCAGCAACAGATCCTCCACCACATCTCTGCGGGTCACGCCGAACCGACGGGCAACGTCTGCTACGGGAACCGAATCGGGTTGGGCATCGAGCCACGCCAGCATGGCCATCGTTCGCCGCAGCCACCGCAGCGCCGGCGCGGTGCGACCCGGCGGCACCTCGGCGCTCACCGGACGGGCCGGCGAATCGAGAGCATGCCCGGCCTGCACTCCTTCCAACCAGGCGACGACGTCGGCCCGCACGTCGGCGGGGCTGAGCACCTCGCCGTCTTGCCCCAGCCCCATCAGCCACGACCGAAACGCCTCGCGGTGGCTCACGGTCATCTCCACCACGATGCCGTCGGGCAGTTCGCCCACCACCGACACCGTGCGCACGGAGGCTTCCACCCACCGGGCCAGCGGACCCACCACCGCCACCCGAACCTGCACCGGATCCTCGCCGCCCATGGTCCACGGCTCGGAGGGCATCACCACCTCGGGATCCCAGTGCTCCGGAGGCTCGAATGCCCCCGCCGAGCCTCGGCGCAGGGTGGCCGCGTCGATCCGGTCCACCCGGTACGTGCGGCGAGTGCCGTCGAGCTGCGACCGACCCGACAGGTACCAATGGGCTCGCCGCATCAGCAGGCCGTGCGGCTCCACCTCATGGGCCCGCCCCCGGTACTGAAACGACACCACCGCGGCCTCGTTGATGGCCGACAACAGCTCCGCCAACTCCGGCGGGGTGGCCAGCCCTCCGATGGAGGATTCCACCAACGGATCGGCCCCGCCCAGCTTCCACAAGGCAAAGGTGTCGGCATCGCCCGAGAGGTCCACCGACGCCAGCGCCTGACGGATGGCGGCCGCTTCCTCGTCGGTGAGGCCGAAATCCGGAAGCTCGTAGCGATCGGGCAAGATTCGATATCCGAAGCGCTGTTCGCCGGCTTGCCCAGAGAGGTCCACCGTTTCCACGGGAAAGCCTTCGCTGGCCAGTTGGCGCTTGTCTCGACTGAACTCACTCCGCCCGGTCTCGGGTTCCTCGCTGTACCCCGGAACTTCCTGGAGCACCTCCCGCAACGTGGGAGTGCGCCCCGACAGCAGGAGGGTGACGAGGTTGAGAAGTCGCTCTTCTCGCGCGGTGGGCACCTCACCATGCTGACAGGCTCGGGCTCGCGCCAAGGCCTACTCTCACCACCCGTGCTCGATCTCCTGAACGCCCTCAGCCGCAAGAAGTGGCCGTGGGTGCTCGTGGGAGTGATGCTCGTCCTCGCCCTGTTGCTGTCGCGCTGCGACAACAACTCCGACTCGGAGTCCAGCTCCACCACCACCCAGAGTGCCTTCATCGGAGGAGACGCGACCACGACGGCACCCACCGGGTCCTCCGTGCCCAGCACCGCCACGACTGGCCCCGTGCTGGAAATCGACCGCG
>Ga0068860_100006196_pt1 | contig 12028 bp, 11 predicted proteins | sample KBSSwiS32_FD_66597 | JGI IMG/M metagenome (GOLD analysis project Ga0068860, IMG submission 66597) | Switchgrass rhizosphere microbial communities from Kellogg Biological Station, Michigan, USA - KBS Switchgrass S3-2 | ecosystem: Host-associated > Plants > Roots > Rhizosphere > Soil ... | reverse complement strand
CTTAAAGCAAATGGGGTATGGCGAGCAACTGGATTCGGGTGTTTTTGAAGTTGACGAAATGGATCGTCCGCATGAAGCCTGTGGCGTTTTTGCGGTCTATGCTCCGGGCGAACCGGTCGCCGAGATGGCGCAACTCGCACTCCACACCCTCCAACATAGAGGCCAAGAAGCGGCCGGTATCGCAGTTACCGACGATTATGGCGAAATCACGGTCGTTAAGGGCGAGGGCCTTGTTGCCGAAGTACTGACTAAAAAAGCTATCGGCGGTCTCGAAGGTCCGATTGCCAACGCCCATGTGCGCTATGGTACGAGCGAACACCTGGATGGATTCCATGCTGCGCACCCTATGTACTACAACCGAGGCGGCACGCATTTCACGATTGCTGTAAACGGTACCCTAACCAACACGGAGGAACTAAAGCGAAGGTACAAGATTGGCCCCGGTCTTGCTGGTACGGATGCCGAGGTTCTCAAAGATGTCATCGGTAGCACGTTGGGAGAGGGCGGTGATCTGGGGGCGTGCTTACGCCACGTCTTGCCTGAAGTCGACGGAGCGTTTTCGTTGACAGTGACTACGGCTGACGGTGTGTATGGTGCACGCGATCCGTACGGCATGCGGCCGTTGGTGATGGGAAGTCTAAAAGAAGGCATGGTAGTGACTTCTGAAACTCCGGCGCTTGATATCGTCGGTGCTAAATTCGTGCGCGAAATCGAACCCGGCGAAATCGTCCGGATTGATAAAGATGGTGTTCACTCAGAACATTTCGTCGAAGAAGCTGAGGTGGATGAACAACTTTGTGCATTTGAATTCATCTATTTTTCCAGGCAGGACGGTGAGCTAATGGGACAAAGCGTTTTCGCCGCCCGCTACCGCATGGGACAGCGTTTAGCTCAAATAGCCCCGTTGCCTGAAGATACTTCCGGAGAAGATCGGGAGGTGATGGTAATGCCGGTTCCAGCCAGCGGTACTCCAGCGGCCCAGGGGTTTGCGGCCGAAAGTGGGTTAACGTATGGCGATGGGCTCAACCGGAACAATTATGTGGGGCGCTCCTTTATCGAGCCCAGTCAGAGTCTCCGCGACTTGGGAGTGCTCAAGAAACTTTCCCCGTTACGCGAGCAAATCGAAGGTAAGCGACTCGTCGTGGTAGACGATTCTATCGTCCGCGGCACCACCCACCGCCAAGTCGTCAGAATGCTGCGAGATGCCGGTGCTGCCGAGGTCCACCTCCGCATTACTGCTGCTCCCTATCAATATCCCTGCTTTTTCGGGATGGACACGCCTGATAAGGGGAATCTCATCGCCGCCCAGATGTCAGTCGAAGAAATCGCCGAACATCTAGGCGTCGATTCACTCGCCTTTCTGACCCCTGAAGATATCCGCTGGGCAGTCGGTTCGGCTGCCGGCAGACTGTGCATGGCCTGTATGACCGGCGACTATCCGGCGCCACGCGTGCCCGTCCCGTCGGTCGCCTTTTTGGAGTATCCGCGGTTACGCTAGGTGTGTACCCCTGTCAAACCCGCCGAAAACTGTTAGAATAGCTGATAGTCAATCATACGGAATCTGGAGAGGTGCAGGAGTGGTTGAACTGGCTTGTCTCGAAAACAAGTGAGCCCGCAAGGGTTCCGAGGGTTCGAATCCCTCCCTCTCCGCCAAACTTTATGATTTTGACTTCTTGGTTGCGCGGCTTACCTTCTTCGCCGCCCGGGCCATAGACTTGGCCGTTTTATTCGGTTTCGCTGGTTTCGCCGGCCTGGGAGCGGCAGCGACGGGTTCAGCTTCCGAAGCGCTGTCGCCCGCCTTCCCTACCCATCGGTTATCTTTGCTACGTTCTCGCTTGATAAACGATGCCAGCTCGCGCTGGTAACGCCGCTTGACCGCCTCGGTGCTCTCCTTGGGCGCCAGGGCTTTACTGGCTGCCTCCTGCTGCTTGATGAACTCCGCCAGCTCACGTTTGTAGCGCGCCCGCACGTCGGCCGGACTTTCCTTTGGCGCCAGTTTCTGGCCGTATTCGTTCCGTTCCACGAAGCGCCCGCGCATGCTATAGGTAATCGTCAAACAGATGGCGCCGCCGGTCAGGAAGCTGGCCCCGAACCATAGCAATATGTTGTTGATGTCGGCAAAGACGGCGTCCACCAGGCCGGTTATCAGCTGCCGATAGGCCAGCGTTTGGCCGACCACCAGCGACGACTTCACACGCCCCGACGCCAACCCGAATATCAGCACGCTCAACAGCAGCAGCCCGCCGGTCCATAGCAGCGTAAAGCCAACACGCAGCATCCCTTGCCGACGGTCGGCGCTCGAAAAAACAATCGCCGCTACCGAAGCCAATGATAATACCGCGAAGATAAACGGCATGATGTGGCTCCAGCGGTAATAACTCGGTAATTGTTTGGCCACCGGCTGGTCGAAGAAGTTGACCTTTTCGGCACTGCCGGACTGGGCGGTATCGAGCAGGTTCTTGCTGACGGTGATGCTGTTTTCGGTAATGACTGGATTGGCCAGGAAGCCGCTATCCGATGCCAGCGCATCTGTAACCTGTTTGCCGGCCGCCGCCGCATTAAGGCCGATCGGTACGCAGGTGGCACTGAACACATCGAACGTGTCCGGGTTCTGCACTGCTTTACAGTTCGGCAGCCCGGTCAGGCGTTGCTTAACGTAATCGCCGATGCCGTTCGCCAGCTGCGCCTTGGCCGCCGTAAAGTCCAGCCGGAAGAACGGCTTATCCGACTTCCCGTCCAGCCAGTTATACGTCCCGTCGATGAATTTTTCGGTGTTTTCCTGTAACAGCGATGGCGGAAAAGCATTTTGGACGATGGTCTGGACTTCGGCCCGGTCCACCGGCACGGCGCCGTTCTGCCCCGACGTATTCGATTGCTTGACGCTGTCCAGCAGCACCGACACCAGCCGGTTGTAGGTTTCGCTGCGGCGCAACCACCCTTTGACGGCATTGCGGTTGCCGATGGTCAGGGCACCCACGCTTGACCACACGGCCGCCAATAAGAAGATGCTGAAAAATGACGCAGCTAGCCATAGCCCTAGGCGCTTCCAGAAGCTCATGCCTGCAATTGTACGCTAAAGCGTAAGCAAAATCGCCTCAGTTTTATAGAGGCCGTCAACTGCGCTACAATACTCTTATGGAAGACAGCGTGTTCACTAAGATTATCAAGGGCGAAATCCCCAGCCACAAGGTGTATGAGGATGACAAAACCCTAGCTTTCATGGATATTTACCCGGTTCAGCCCGGCATGACGGTCGTGATACCCAAAGTGCAGGTCGAGGATTTTTATGATCTGCCGGATGATTACTATACGGCCCTGATGGCAACAGTAAAAAAAGTCGGTACACGATTACACGAAGTTTTTCCTGATAAAAAACGGATTACAGTCCAAATCGAAGGTCTCGATGTACCTCACGTTCATGCAAAACTGTACCCTGTTAACAATGCCAAGGAACTTTTTAACGAACCCGATACGTCGGCCGAGCCCGACCACGCTGCCCTGGCCGCCATGGCCGAAAGACTAAAGTTTTAATCATGCGGAAGGTGGGCTAATCATGTCACAAACTGTTATCGCCCTTATCATCAGCTTGTCGTTCGCGGTGTGGTTATATAGCAAGCTGAACCGGTCCACCGGCGGGAACGCCAAAAGCGCCGCTTCTGGTGCTATCATCGCAGGCTTCATCTGTTTCCTCGTCGTTTTGCTTATCCTGAGCATCATCTTAAAGCGCTTCCAATAGCTACCAAAAAGCTCCACGAACACTCACGGGAACTAGCCATTTAATACTACTTTTCCCTGATTTTGTAGTATCATATGGCGTATATGGACGAGCAGGGTTTGGGTCACCGTTTACAGGTGGCTCGTCAAGCGGCTGGGCTAACGCAGCAGGAGTTGTGCCAAAAGGCGCATATCGCCTATTCGACGCTGGCCAAGATCGAGCGCGGTGCCATCAAGGCCCCGAGCATCTTCACCATCGGTCAGATTTCACAGGTCTTGGGTGTGTCGCTGGACACGCTGATGGGCAATACTCCCGGCGCCGTCTCCGCCACCGATGGCAGCGCACCCGCCAAGCAGTATGGCCGCAGCAAATCCGGCATCACCTTCGTCTATTTCGACGTCAACGGCTGCCTGGTCCACTTCTTTCACCGTGCCTTTACCAAGATGGCGGCCGACTTCGGCGCTTCCCCCGACCTGGTCGAAACGACGTTCTGGCATTATAACGACGCCGTCTGCCGCGGCGAGATGAGCCTGGATGAGTTCAACCGCGTCACCGCCGAAAAGCTCAATGTGCCGCCCGAAAGCATTAACTGGACCGAATATTATCTGTCGACCGTCGAGCCGGTGACCGAGATGCGCGAACTCCTGACCTGGACGGCTGAACATTACCGCATCGGCCTGCTGACCAACATCATGCCCGGATTCCTCGAGGCCATGATGCAGCGAGACATCATCCCTACCCTCGACTACGTTTCAGTCATCGATTCATCAGTGGTGCACGCCATCAAGCCCGAACCGCAGATGTACGAAATCGCTACCGAAAAAGCCGGCGTCCCCGGTAACGAGATCCTGTTCGTCGATGATTCCCGCTCCAACCTGATGGCCGCCGAGCGTTTCGGCTGGCATGTGTTATGGTTTGATGATTTCCAGCCCGTCGAAGCCGTCGCCCGTGTGCGCGGCGCCCTCGAACTGGCCGACGGCTCCCCTGCTCCCGCCCCGCCAACACCTCAACCTGAACCGGCTCCGCAACCTGAGCAACAGCCGCAACAGGAGCAGTATCAAGACCAGCCGTCACAGGCGCCGGTCCAACCCCTCCAGAACCAGTACTAACAGTTCCGCAACCGCCAACTATAGTTAGCGACTCTGGAACTGCGGGAGGGGGTTGTTCGTGCTGGTAGCACGAGTCCCCTCCCGGGTATGCAGTTCTCAGTCGTTGGCTCCGGCCTCCGTCGTGCCGCTCAGTACCGCTACAGCTCTGCCACGGATGGCTTGAACATCACGATCACGACACCGAAGACGACGGCGGGACCAGCGATGAGCAGCGGCAGCGGTGAGCTGAGGAGGGCACAGATCAGGACGCTCAGGATGATGGTGATCATGGAGCACCAGAAGGCCAAGCGCAACAGCTCATGTGCCGACAGTTCTGCCGGTGGGGTGGGTTGGCCATCATGCCGGATGATGTCGACGGGGATGGTCGACTGATCGATCGCCATGTCGATGCTCTTGAAGTGGACCACCAGGGTCGGCTTGCCGCTGACGTGGACGTACCAGTCGATGCCGTAGTTCTCGTGAGAGATACGTACTGACAGCTGCTTCTGCGTGGCCCATTCGCTGACGCGCCTCTTCTGCTCCGGCGTGAGCCGGTCGCGCGAGGACGTCACGGTCACTTCGTAGGTCGTGTACTCCGTCTCGCGGTCTCGGATCAGCATCTCCTCCACATGCTCGAGGGTTGAGATGATCGACCTGAGGTCACTGACGGGGATGGTCTGCCAGGTGTCGTGCATGGATAGGGTCCTTCCGTTGAATCGGTGTAGGGTGGATCTTGGGTTCAGTCTTCGTCGCGAAGCGCTGTGGCGATACCGCCGAGCACTAAGCCGATGACGAGACCGAGGAATGGCAAGTATGCCGTGATGATCATCAGCAACGCGCGGCTGCTGTGAGTCAAGTGCAAGTAGCTCATTATGGGTGTATATCCTTCTACCTGGACGGGTACTGGATGGGTTGTTTCTTGATTGGGTGCAAACCCGCCGCACTAACCTAAAAAGGGCTGGGGCGGGCTGGCATCCAACCAAGAAAACTATAACCAGAAATCGAACGAACAGAGAACTGCATTGTTAAGGTGCCACTAAAGTAACATACTTTAGCAGCGTTCAGGGACCACCACCGAGGTGCTGAGCCCTGGAACTGCTAAGGGGACGGACGGTGGGAGGATGATGATCGCTTGCGCAATCGCCTCTCGTTGCCGTCCGGCCCCTGTCACAGCTCTCTGCGTCGTCTACTTGTCCTCGTCAGACGGCTCGCCCCATCCGGTCGCACTCCCGAAGGCCTTCTTGATCTTCTCGATCTCATCATCCGAGGTGTAGGGGTTCGGGGTGAACACCAGGAAGATCGTCGTCGGGGTGAACACACCAGTCGCCGATGGGGGCTTCCACCTTCCTTCCATCAGTCCGACGGCGTCGATGTACGCCACCAGTCGGTGGTGCGGGCCAGCCATCCGGCCGACGGCGATTCGTCCGTCGATCCGCAAGAACTGCGTGCTGTCCATGCCGACGATGAAGAGGTCTCCCTTGAAGCCCTTGGGGATGATGTGGCGGTTGCGGTCGTCCTGCCTGAGTTCGAGATCGGTGAGTCCCGAACTGATGGCGGCGATGAACTGGTCCATCGCTCTGAAGCTCGCCCTGTACGGGTACAGGAGGGGGATGGGTTCGGTCACTGGTGCGGAGTCGTATTCCATGAGTGTGCTCCTTCGGTTGGTGATCTTGCGATCAATGGTTGGAAATAAACGCACGAAAGCTTCAAAGAGATCTTGCGTTCGTCTCCAACCATAACCGGGAGCGTAGTAACAGAGAGCTGAGTTATTAACGTGCTACCAAAACTGTCGTCCTGGCAGTCCCGCAACAGACAAACGCGTTATCTGCTCTGGGACTGCGGGAGACGGACGGGGTGAGGGTGATCGCTGATGCGACCAATCACGCCGTCCGGCTCCCATGCTGCAGTCCGCTGCTACTCGTCCTCCTCCTCGGGGTCCATCGTGGTGCCGAAGCCGTAGGCCTCGAGCAGCATCGTAGGGGTGGCCATGTCCTCGGTGAGGATCAACACCTTGGGCCAGGTGGCACCGTCGGGGACGATGTTCCAGTGCTGGTCGTCGAGGCCCAGGTAGAGCACGAAGCGCTCATTCCGGTTGGCCCAGTACGAGATGGCACACCTGTCGTTGGTCGAGAGACGGGACCCGGTCGGCTGGATGACGAACACGTCGAACATCTGGCTGTCATCCCGGTCGGAATCCGGCCGCGACAGGAGGTCGGTGATGGCCTCGAGCAGCTGGTCGGTGTTGCCGTACGTCTGGTCGAGGGGCGCCGTCATGTGGAAGACGGTCTGGGTCGGGTCGATGGTCAGGGTGGTCATAGTACAGCTCCTCGCTGCTCGTGGATGGGTACTCGCCTGCGTCTGCGGTCTGCGTCTTGCTGGGCCGAAGCCTAGTTCATGCCCGCCTGATCGGTGTCGACGTCGCTGTCCGCGACGACGATAATCACCGAGGTCCGTCTTGCGACGAAGCGCCAGTTGGCGATGTACTGCATAGCCCCGCCGTTGACGGTGACGTTGCGGTCCATCCCCACGGCCCAGTACCTGATGATGTTCTTCGCTTCGCAGCTGAACATGTTGCTCTGCTCGACGACGAACTTGTACGTCGGCCCGGTGGTCGGCGGATCGATGCCGGCCAGCCTGTGCTGCTCGTCGCGCTTCTGTGAGGCGATGGACGTCTCGATTGCGCGCAGCAGGCCCACGATGGTGCTGAACTGCCCTGGTATGCGTACCGTCCTGATAGAGCTGAGCTCTGAGGTCATGGTTTGGTGTACTCCCGCCGTAGGTTGTTGGTGTTGCTTGTTGGTTGATGGATGGGGATGAATTCACGCCCATAAAGCGCGCGCACTCATCTCCATCCACCCCAAAGTAAGCAAAACCGGCCAAACGACCGGAGTTAAGTAGCATCGGACTGATTAGTAAGAAACATGCCAGATTAACACCTGACAATGGGCATAATTATAGCAAAAAGCTAGCGTTTTGTCAAGAGGTCGACCTCTGTTACTTTCAGTACCGCAGCCAACGAACTATTCGCAAGCTATGGTACTGCCGGGACGGATTGGAAATTACGCTGGAGGCGTAAAACCTTTCCGTCCCGGGTGGTTTCTCAGGCGCGATGCCCGAGGATGTTGTTGATGCGGCGAAGCGTCCGCTTGGTCCACGAGGTGGGCTGCTCATCGCTGAGTTCGTCCTCTTCGTAGTCCGCCCAACGCTGCTCGTCCTGCTCGCACGTGGTGCAGATGGTGTTCTCCTGGCTGGAGAGCTCCTTGCCGCACATCACGCAGTACTCCTTCGACATCTCGTCGAGGTAGTTCTGGCAACCGCCACACAGTTCGGACTCTTGCGGGTCCAGCTCCGTGCCGCAGTAGCTGCATCGCTCAACGAGCGCTTGCTTGCACGACGTGCAGACACCGGTCTCGTCAGAGTCCAGCATCCTGAAGCACTCCGTGCAGTAAGCGTCCGGCTCGCAACGCTCGCACCCGTAGTCATGGCAGTCGTCGCAGTCGTACGGCTCCAGGTCGTAGTCATCTTCGTAGGAGTCGTCGTAGCTGTCGTAGCCGTCGTCATCGTCGTCCGTGAGGTAGTCGCCGGGGAACAGTCGCCTGTTCTCAGCATCGATCTCACGCTCGAGGTCGGTCAAGGGGGTCAAGCGGCGACGCGGGTCGTCAATCTTCTCCCAGGTACCGTCCTCAAGTAGACGCTCGAACCGCGTATCCCAACGGATCCACCCGTCCTCGATTTCCTTGTGACCGAGCGGGTCCGCACCCCAGATTTCGCTGGGCGGGAATTGGCGGCTGAGCTTGTCGACGTCCGTGCCCTGCCAGACGGTGGTCTCGCTGACGTTGGGGTCCACGAAACCGGTCTTGGTGGTCGTCACTACTCTGATGGTTGGGTTTGAGTTTGAAGCAGATGAGGTTAGGTTAGAACGCATCATTCCTCCTTGTGTCCGAAGATGCAAGAAAGAAAGATGGCCGACGTTTGTCCTGAAGCCGAACGAGCCACTCACCTCCCAATGGGCGGTGAACCAAACGCTCGAAGCGTGTTTACTGTTGCTCAGGTGTCGGAATACGTACGCACGGATTCTCCCCCTGTCCGGAGACAGTTGGAGTGGATGCCACAACAAAGGCACCCCAAAGGGTTTCTCGAAGGTCCAGTCCCCCGATTACCCATACCATGCGCGTGATGGTACAACTCCGCGATACTGGTGTCGCGAAGAGGCTGCGTACAGAAGACGGATTGGCGCCGCCCTCTGTTTGTCCAGGGTCTCCCCCAGACGCTTCTTGCCTGTTTAGGCTGAAACGACTCGCCACCCCTTGAAGGGTCACGGGCTCTTTTAGCCCAAACAGGTCCGCATCAACTTAAATATCGTGCCAGATACAATACCTGACAATGCCCGCAATTATAGCAAAAAGCTAGCGTTTTGTCAATAGATTGACCTCTGTTACGAAGCCTCGAACCCGGCCAACTCCCCTTCTAACTGCTCCACGACCCGCTTCTGTTCGTCCAGCTGCGCCTTAGTCTCGTCCACCAGCTTCTTCGGTGCATTGTCCACGTACGATTTGTTGGCTAGGCGCCCTTCCAACTGCTTGATCCCCTGCTCTGCCGCCGTCTTCTTAGCCTCGAGCTTGCTGCGGTAGTTACGGATGGATTCCAGATCGACATCGAGCCAGCAATCGTCGGCCGTACTGGTCAGATGCAGCCCATGCCCGCCCTTTACTTCCTGGACGCTGCCCAACCGTGCCAGCGACCCCAGTAACGTGCTGTGGTCCTTGATAAAGTCCGACCCCTGATAGTACAGATTGGGCTTACTTAGGGCCAGGTTGGTGCTGATCTGGCGGATTTCGGTCACCATCCCCTTTATGTGCTCAAAGTTCCTGGCGGCGCCCTTGTCGAACTTCGCGCCCTTGGGCCACTGGCTGGTCGCCACGAACGCCTTTTCCCACGCCAGCGTCTGCCAGATAGTCTCGGTAACGAACGGCGCGAACGGGTGCGCCAGCTTCAAAATCGTCTCCAGCCCGTAGGCTAACACCGATTTGTTCAGCTCACTCTTACTGGCCTCGATGTACCAATCGGCGAAGTCATCCCACGTCAGGTGGTAGACCATATCCCATGCTTCACCGAAGCGGTAACCGTCCAAAGTCTTCCCCACCGCCTCTGTTGTTTGTTGTAACTTCGACAATATCCAGTGGTCGGCTTCGGTCTCCGGTTTCGGGTCGTGGCGCAGGGCGTGGTCATCGCCAATCTTCTCTTCTACAAAGCGGGCCACGTTCCACAGCTTGTTGCAGTAGTTGCGCCCGCCCACCACCTTCACATCGGTGTATGGCTGATTCGAGGCCGCCACGGCGTTGGTGACCAGCCCGATACGCACGGCATCGGCACCGTAAGTGTCCAACTGCTGCACCGGGTTCACAACGTTGCCTTTCGATTTGCTCATCTTCTGGCCGTCCGGCCCCAGCACCAAGCCGTGCAGGTAGACGTCGCGGAACGGAATCTCCCCTGTTACGTACAGCCCCAGCATGATCATGCGACTGACCCAGGGGTAGAGGATGTCGAAGCCGGTCTCCATCAGAGTGGTCGGATAAAAGCGCTTGTAGTCTTCAGAGTCGGGGTAGCCCATGGTGATGAAAGGCCACTGGCCGCTAGAGAACCAGGTGTCGAACACGTCCGGGTCGCGGTGGTAGGTCTTGCCGTCTACTTCGATGATTTCCTGGTCGGTGCGCTCGTCGTAGATCCAATCGTCGCTGTCATCGACGTTTTGGAAGGCAGGTATCGGGATGCCCCAGGCGATCTGCCGGCTGATGTTCCAGTCGCGCAGCCCTTTGAGATATTCGACCAGTTGCGTACGCCGTCTGTCGGGGTAAAAGTTGATCTTCTTCTCTGTTAACGCGTCGATGGCCGGGCCCGCCAGCTTCTGCATGTCAACGAACCACTGGTCCATCAGCATCGGTTCGATGATGGTGCCGCACTTGTAGCACTTCCCTATCCGGTTCTTGTAATGCTCGTCGACACGAATCAGCAGCCCCTTTTCCTTAAGGGCTTCAACGACGGCTTTGCGCGCTTCCAGTACTGTCAGGCCGCGGAATCGCCCTGCCTTTTCGTTCATGGTGCCGTCGTGGTTGATGACGCGCACGGCCGGCAGATTGTGGCGCTGAGCGACGTCCCAATCGTCGAAGGAGTGCGCCGGCGTGACCTTCACCACCCCTGTTCCGAAGTCCTTGTCGACCATGTCGTCGGCCACGACCATGACCTCGAAAGGCCCGTTGACGCCCTCGACCGTCACCGTCTTGCCGACCCATTCCTTATAACGCTCATCAGATGGATTGACGGCCACGGCGGTATCGCCGAACTTGGTTTCCGGCCGGGTGGTGGCCAGTTCGAACGGCCCGTACTTCATGTAATAAAGCGGTGTGACAGCATCTTCGTAGGCCACTTCGATATCGGCGAAGCCCGTCCGGTGGTAGGTACAGTAGTTGACCAGGCGCTCACCTCTGTAAATAAGCTTGTCGTTCCACATCTTCTTGAAGGTGTCATAGGCGGTGCGGACCACCTTATCATCGAGGGTAAATGTAAAGCGCGACCAGTCACAGCTGGCGCCAAGGCTACGGAATTGCTGGAAGAATGTCTCCTTGTTGTCGGCCACGAAGTCCCATACCTGTTGGTAGAGCTCTTCCCTACTGTAATCGAACCGGCTTTTCCCCTGTTCTTCGAGCTTTTTCTCGTAGACGACCCAGGTTTCGAAGCCGGCATGATCGGCGCCCGGCAGCCATAAGGCCGCCTTCCCTTTCATGCGCTGGTATCTGGTAACGATGTCTTCGAGCGTCACGAATAAACAGTGGCCGACGTGCAGGGGCGCGTTGGCGTTCGGGGGCGGCATGACCATGCTGAACGCCCCGTCTTCCCCAAAGCGGTTCCTGGGCACGAACACGTCACCGCTCTCCCAGAGGGCGTAGATATCGGCCTCGTACTCCTTAGGCTCGTAGACTTTACTCAGTTTCACGTATCAATAATAACACCGACGGTGTGGCAATTCTAATCTGTACTAAAGCACAACCGGTTCACGTGAAAATTAGACAAAACAACTCAAGGTTCCATAATTTCGCATGAAACCCTCAAAAACTGTTTGTTGGATTGTCCCACCCGAGTTTTGTTTTTGGTGCGACCCCTGTAGGCCCAGAGGTGGTACTAAACAACTGTGTGTTGCCCTTAAAGCATAACAGAGATGGAACAGGGA
>Ga0068860_100006193_pt1 | contig 12035 bp, 13 predicted proteins | sample KBSSwiS32_FD_66597 | JGI IMG/M metagenome (GOLD analysis project Ga0068860, IMG submission 66597) | Switchgrass rhizosphere microbial communities from Kellogg Biological Station, Michigan, USA - KBS Switchgrass S3-2 | ecosystem: Host-associated > Plants > Roots > Rhizosphere > Soil ... | reverse complement strand
CATCTTCTCGGGCAGCGGGGCGCCCAGCTTACGCGCCATGTCGACGGCCGAGCCCAGCGAGGCGTCCAGAAAATCCGCCGAGACCTCCCATTGGGGGGTGGTCAGCAAGTCGCGTGTGAGCACATGTAAGCGCGTGTTCAGCCCGGGAGGGGAAGTGGAATCGAGTTCCAGCGTCTGGCCCACTAGATCCAGCTTGCCCTTGTAGCCTACGCGCCATTCGCCGGCGCCTTCGAGTTGCAGGATTCCTTTGACATCGAGAGCGGAGGACGATCCGGAGAGCTGCGCGTCGAGTGCCAGGACACCCTTGAGCCCTCCACCGCTGCTTTCGAAGAGGCGCGCGACGGCATCGAGCGCGCTCGGTTCGAGCTCTACCCTAAGGTTTAGGGACGGGGCGGCGGTGCCCCGCACATAGAAGTGCCCGAAGTTCTGCGCGGACTGATCGGTGCGTGCGGGGACTCCGGAAAAGCGCAGATCCACTGCACCGCCGTAGCCGGGAGAGACGTCAAGGTCGGTATCGTCGAAATACAGCACGGACTTGGTCTGGGCGAACTTGAAGTTGACGCGGCCGCCGCGCATTTTTATAGTTGGCAGCGAAGCCGCCGCGGGCGCGGTTTGACTCAACAGCATCTGGAAATTCCATGGCGCGTTGTCGGGTTTTACCAGGTTGAAAGTGGCATCGTTCAGGTGGAGGCTCGAAAATTCCAGGCGGCCGCGCAGCAATCCCAGGAGGCTGATGCGTGCGTCCAGGGTGTTGGCATAAGCGAAGGGTTCGATTCCGGCGCGGGGGTCGTCGTGGATGGTGACGCCGTCGAGCGATACCCCGGGGCCGGAGAAAAGCGTCAGCGAAACGGCATCGACTTCCACTTTTCTGCCCAGGCCGCGTGCGAGCGCGCGCTCCAGCGGAGCCTTTAGGAAATCGACGGGGGCATAGGGCAGGGCGACGCCGAGCATGGCGATCGCTATCACCGCGATGACGCCGATCCGAATGACTGTGCCTCGTTTCACAGGGCGGCCTCGGAGAGACGGCGATAGGCTTCGCGGTCGTCGATGTCGGTCAAGATTCCTGGGTCGTCCACATCTATATAGAGGGTGTCGGAGACATGCGCATGAATTACTTGGCGAGCTTGCGCCGTGAGCGGCAAGGCGCTCAATTCATTCGCGATGGTGCGTGCGGCGAATACCGGGTGGCCGCGCTTGCCTTCGAAACGTGGAATCACGAATAGGGTGGCCGGATCGCGCCGCTGGAATTCGGAGGCCAGGCGTTCGACGGTGGCGATCTTGACGGCGGGCGAGTCGACCGGCGTGAACAGGAAACCTTCAGCTGCGGACGGGAGGGCCGAGAGTCCGGTCTGCAAGGAGCTTAACTGACCGCGTTCGGGAGCGGGGTTCACCACGATGGTGGCGTCGGGAACGGCAGAGTGCAGAGCATCGGCATGATAGCCCAGCACCACAATCACGGGATCGCACACCGCCGACAGCACGCGCACCAACCTTTGAATAAAAGTTTCGCCGCGATATTCGAGCAACGCTTTGGGGCTACCCATCCGGCTGGATGCTCCGGCGGCCAGGATAATACCGGCGATCACTTCAATAGCGCCCGCAGACTATCGTGGGCGAAAACCGATTTCGAAACCGAGCGCCAGTCCACATTCGGCGTGCGTCGCATGGCGATCATTTCGGCTACCACTGAAATCGCGATCTCTTCGGGTGTCTCGGCGCCGATTTCCAGGCCCATGGGTGCGAAGATCTTTTCGAACAGGTGGCGCGGCAGGCCTTCTTTTTCGAGTTCCTTCACGACCGCGATGGTTTTGCGCTTGCTGCCGATCATGGCGACGTATTTCGCGGGCGTCGCGACGGCCCAGCGCAGCACCCGCATATCGTCGCGATGGCCGCGGGTGACGATGATGATGTAGCTGGTGGAGGTGATGGGCAGCTTGGGAAACACGCTTTCGTATTCGTCGGCGAAAACTTCGTCGGCTTCCGGGAAGCGCTCTTTGTTGGCAAACGCTTCGCGGTCGTCGATGATGACGGTGGCGAATCCAGCCAGATTGGCGACCTTCGACAGGCTCTTCGACACGTGTCCGCCGCCGAAGATGAAGGCGCGCGGCTGGGGTGTTACGGGCTCGACAAAAATGTTCAACTGGCCTCCGCAGATCAGTCCGTTGTCGTAGGCGGCGTCCTCGCCCAGGCTGAAGTTGAGGTGCTTGGGTTTATCGGTTTCGATGACTTCGCGGGCGGCGGTCCAGACTTCGGCTTCGACGCAGCCGCCGCCGACAGTGCCGAGCATGGAGCCGTCCTCGCGCACCAGGAGTTTGGCGCTTTCATAGCTGGGGATGGAGCCGTTCACCTGCACAATGGTGGCTACGGCGCACTTCTGGCCCAGGCGGCGCAAGCGCACGATTTCATCGTAGATATCCACTGGGATCAATTATATCCGGAAGGCAAAACCCTCTGCACAATCAGCTAAAATTGTCAGCGGAGGCGGGGCTTCATGATCCGTCGGGCGACCATACTTCAAACGTTGGTATTTTCCGCGGTTTTTACGGGGGAGGCTTCTGCATGTTCCCGCCTGGGCGAGATCTCTAACGTTGCGATGGTGAGGGAAGCCAACGTGATCGTTCGAGCGATTGCGCAGGAATACGCGGTTCCTCCGCGCGCTCCCGAAAAATTGACGGGCAACTCTCTTTATCCAACGAAGCGGGGTCCGGACACACGCCGAATCGTCGTGCCCACCATTCGATTCAGGGTGCTCGAAACGATTCGAGGCACGGTGGGCTCAGAAGTGATCTTACCTGGGGTCTTAGTCGACACAGACGACTTCAACGATCGGCCGGTGCCTTATGCTTTGGTACGCAAAAGCGGTGGGGGAAGTTGTTTCGCGAACTCCTATCGTAGCGGCGCGCAATTTTTGCTTTTGCTGAAGACAACCGACGCAGGGGAGCTCACCGCGAATTGGTACGCGCTGGGCCCCGTCAATGAGCAACTGCATGCGGACGACGACCCGTGGATCCTGTGGGTCAGAAAGCAAGCACAGTAGACTTGAGGAATACGAACTTCGTTGTTTTATCCGCGCTGGTGTTGGTCTCTACCTTGGCATTCGCCGGGCCGCCGTTTCAGACCGACGATCCGCAGCCAATTGATTTTCAGAACTACGAGTTCTACACCTTCGCGGCAACGGACAGCACGGCCATCGAGACCGATACGGTAACGCCGGGTTTCGAGTTCAATTGGGGCGCGCTGCCCAACGTTCACCTGCACATCATCGTTCCGGGCGCCGGAGTTTTTCCCGCCGATGAGCCCAAGGCGTTCGGCCTGGGCGACATGGAGCTCGGCATCAAGTACAGATTTGTGCAGGAAGGCAAACACCGGCCGATGATCGGCACGTTCGTGATGTTCGAGCTGCCCAGCGGCAACTTCGACAAAGGGCTGGGACTGGGCAAGACCTGGTATAAGGTGCCGCTGTGGGTCCAAAAGAGCTTTGGCCCGTGGACCACCTACGGTGGCGGTGGAGTCACGCTAGTGAATACGCCGGGCTTTCGCAATTATCCGTTTGCGGGATGGTTAGTGCAACGCGATTTGGGAAAAAAAGTAACGCTCGGGACGGAAGTCTTTTATCACGGGCCGGAGGGCGAGGGATCGCCGCTGTCCAGGCCCGCGACACTGGTGGATGTCGGCGGCTATTACAAATTTCACGATCCTGGTTTTCAGTTGCTGTTCTGTTACGGGCACAGTGCGCTGGGGCCAAGCGAAAACTACGGCTATCTGGGTCTGTATTGGACTTGGGGCAAGAAGAAGCCGGATGATCCTGCTGGCGCCGCGTTTAGCAGCGGGGCTCACGCGGGACTTCTGGGGCGTATATAAGGAGTCGGCGCTGCGTTTTTCACTTATGGCATTTCTGAGTTTGGGGACGGCGTTTGGGCAGGGGATACCTGTGCCGTTTATCGCGGCACATCCTTTCTCCGCCGATGAGGTGATTGTGCGCGAGCCGTCGCCGCACGTTCATATGGACATCCTTAAGGAAATGGACATCCTCAGGGAAACGATCAAGGTTTACCGCGACTCGGCAGGAAGGACAAGAACCGATGTTTCCGTTCCGCCCAATCCGACGGAGACTCCGTATGTCATGATCATTGACCCGGGCGCGGGCGTCACCTACGCACTGGACACGAAAAACAAAGTGGCGCGGCGCTTCAGTCATCCCCATCCTGCTGGATGGACCGTCCCGACCACGGATGTTCCTTCTTCCGGACGCTGGATCACGCCTGGGATGCCCGGCAACTTCACGATGCGGACCGAAACTTTAGGCAGCAAACTCATTGAGGGACTCGCGGCCGACGGTAAGCGCATCAGCAGCGCTTCGCCTAAGACCCACGACGAGGCCCAGGAAAATGTAATCGAGAGTTGGTACTCGCCGGAATTGCTGGTCATTCTGCTCAATCAACAGTTCAATTCGGTGCTGGGGAATAGTACCGCGCGCCTGGAAAACATTAACCGCGCGGAGCCGGATCCTGCTTTGTTTCAGGTGCCGCCGGATTACACGATCGTGGACGCCGCGAAAAACCAATAATCGTGCTCGGCGAACAACTTAGGGGTAAAAGGGACAGTATCCTCAATCCCCGGTCAATCCGCTGAGGGGATTCCGAATTGGCGGCGGGGATTGAGGATACTGTCCCTCTTGGCTTGCCAATCGCGGGCGATAAGGTTCACGTGTATCGCAGCATTCTCATTTCGCCGGACGCGGAGACGGGGCAAAAACTCACGGCGGCGCTGGCAGCGAGCGAGCAGGTGGAGATTGCGCGCACGCTGGATCATTATCCTACGGGCGTCGAACTGATCCGCACGGTGCGGGCGCTGGCGGCTGACGTCCTGTTTCTCGACTTCGGGAATCTAAAGAAGGGGCTGGAAATCATCCATATTTTGGAGGCGGAGGGCAGTCCGCTGCAGATTGTGGGCTTCGACCGGAAGCTGGATCCGGCGGTGCTGCGCGAGACTATGCGGGCGGGTGTCCGTGAATTCCTGGGGGAGCCGTTCGAGGCGCGGGTGGTGCTGGAAACCCTGGCCAGCATCAAGTCCCAGATGGACCGGCGGCCGGCGGTATATCCATCCACCAACCAGATTTTTACGTTTTTGCCGTCGAAGGCGGGCGTAGGCACGTCGACCATAGCGGCGAACGTGAGCGCGGCCCTGGCGCAGCGGCCGAACACGCGCGTGCTGCTTTCCGATTTCGATTTGAGCTCCGGCATGCTGCGCTTCATGCTGAAGCTGACCAACGAGTTTTCGGTGCCGGACGCACTGGAGCGCGCCGCGGACATGGATGAAAACCTGTGGCCGCAGCTGGTGACTACCGTCCAGGGAATGGATGTGCTGCATGCCGGCCGCTTAAATCCCAACTACCGGATTGAAGCCGCGCAGATCAGCAGCATGATGGCATTCATGCGCCGCACCTATCAAGTGCTGTGCTTCGATCTGTCGGGGAATCTGGAGAAGTATTCGCTCGAATTGATGCAGGAGTCCAAACGCATACTGCTGGTGTGCACCGGGGAGATTCCATCGCTGCATCTGGCTCGCGAAAAAATGACGTTCCTCAAGGAGCAGGGCTTGAGCGCGCGTATCGCGGTGGTGCTGAACCGGATGCATAAACATCCGCTGTTTTCGAAAGACCAGGTGGAGGATCTGCTGGGAGTGCCTGTAGTCCGGGTGTTTGCCAATGACTACCAGGCGGTGAATCGCGCCGTCGAAACCGGCAAGCTACTGGAGCCCGATTCCGAGCTGGGCAAGACCTTCGCGGATTTCGCAGCACAATTGCTGGACCAGCCGGGAGTGAAAGCGGATTCGACCAAACGACGTTTCCTCGAATTCCTGCGGTCGCCGGCGAGCGCCGCCGCGCCGCCGGCGACCAGGCCGCATCAGAAAGAGTTGGGGCCGCTCTAGCACTGCGCTATCGTGGAGCAGATGGAGGCGGTCTTTGCGTGGGTCGCGACGTACGGCTACGGGGCGCTGTTCGGACTCCTCATCTTCGGCATTGTAGGCTTGCCAATCCCAGATGAGACACTGCTGGTTTTCTGCGGATACCTGATCTTCAAAGGGAAGCTAAACCCCGTCGAAACCTATCTGGCGGCGCTGGCCGGGAGTTGCTGCGGGATCACGGTCAGCTATTTCATCGGGCGCACGGCGGGGCTAGGCGTGGTGCACCGCTTCGGCAAGTATTTGCACGTGAATGACCGGAAGCTGGCGCGGGTCCACGGCTGGTTTGAACATAGCGGCCATTGGGCGTTGTTTGGCGGGTATTACATCGCCGGCGTACGCCACTTTACGGCCATCATCGCGGGCGCGTCGAAGCTGGAGTTTCACGCTTTCGTCCTCTTCGCCTGGTCGGGCGCGGCCACTTGGGTGGCGGTATTTTTGACGCTGGGCTATTTCCTTGGCGAGCAGTGGAGGCCGGTGGCGGAGCTAGTGAACCGCTATCTGCTGTATGTCTCCGTCTTAGTGGTTGCGCTGGCCCTGCTGTATCTGGCGGTACTCTGGTACCGGCGCCGGCGAACGATTTCCTGACGAATTCCCTGAGACGGAATCCTAGTGTTCTGTAAGGTTCCTAGGTGTGCTGTGTAGGGTGGTTGACTGAAGGGCATAAATAGAAGATGCGTGTAAATTAAATGCATGTTCCATTGGATCTGCCCGGAGTGTGGCCGGGAAATCGCTCCCACGGTACGGGAGTGCCCGGCTTGCGATCCGGCGGCAGCCACTGTGGAAAATGCGCTCGCGGGTGAAGTGGAAGCGCCCGCGCGCGCTTCGGACCTAGTCCAGGCAAGCATCCCCGCTAGCACCCCAGCCACGGAACTGAAACTGGAAGGAGCGGACCCGGTCCGCCTGCCGCGGCACGCTGGCGGCTACGTACCCCCCGCACTGGCTGCCCATGTCGAGGCTGTGTCGCCGCCGCCGGCGCGGAATTCGCAGCGCGTGGTAGAAGCGGAAGCGGCGGACGCCTTGCTGCCGCAATTCGGAGCACTCAATGGCGGCGCCCACCCGCTGGATCAATTTTCCGCGATGCTCGATTCGATGGAGCCGGAGCCGCCGCCTTCGCGCGCGACGTTGCCGATGCCGATGCGGGCGTTGCCTAACGTCCCTGCATCGCTGCGAGCTTTCATTTCCGAACTGCAGCCGGCGGGAACTAAGGCGAACGCGCTGCTCACGCCGTTGCAGCGCGTGCGGGCGGCTTTCGAACCGCCGCTGCTGACTTCGACAGAACGACTGCCGCTGCAGTGTTATCCCCCGGTGTCTGCACCACCGTTGGGTGCCAAGCTACTGGCTTTACCGGCGCTACCCGCGCCCGTGCTGCAGCCGAGCACGCGGCCGATCGATCTGGCGCCGCCGCTGGCGCCATTGGGCGACTATTCGCCGCTCGCGGGACGGCCGCTGCAGCCGGTTATGCCAGAGACGCAGATTCTCAAGCGAGAGTGCGCGCCCCGCACCACGCTGCAGGGCCCGATGCTTACGCGGCGTCTGGTGAAGTTCGCCGACCGCGAGCTCAACGCGATCCCACCGGCCTTGCTACGCATGAAGAAGCGCTTGATTCCGGGATGGATGGCGAGCGCTTTAATTATCGGTACGCTGCTGGGCGCTGGATTTACCAGCGTTGTATCGCTAGTGCGCCCATCCGCCGATAGCAAGCAGCCTGCGGTGGCGCAAGCGGCCACACCACCCGTGATATCGAGCAGCCCGGCGCCAGCGCCGTCGCCACTTGAAGTGACTGGCTTCCGCATTCAATTGGACCCCGCGAAGAAATCAGAAATCCAATACCTGGTAGTGAACCACACGCCCTCGCGCGTCACCGGGGTAAATGTAAACGTAACTTTGTATGCCGCCAACGCCAAGGCAGGGCAGCCGGCACTGTGCAGCTTCCAGTTCGCGGCGCCGAACTTGGGGCCGTTCCAATCGAAAGACATGACCAGCGCGATCGAGACAACGGCGCGGACGGTGAATGTGCCCGACTGGCAGGACCTGCGGGCGTCGGTTGAAATCCTGCCCTAGCTAAGCGAACGCTTTCCACAACAGCAGCGCGACCGCTGCCAGAAAACCCAAACCTGCTTGGTATTCGCGGTTGTGCTGATACAAACTCCAGCGGAAATCTTTGGACGAGTTTTCGCGTGGCGGGCGCGGCAGCAACTGCGGAACGCGCCGGGTGTAGGCGAAGTAGGCAGGGAACAGTCGCGCAAGGTGCTGCTCTTCCAGACTCACTACCGGCAAATAGATCAACACGAACACGGCGGCGAACAGGACGGCGAGTTCCCAGCGGAGCGAGGCGATGGCGAATCCTGCGGCGGCGGTCAGCGTGCCTAGGTAGAGCGGATTGCGCACCCAGGCATAGGGTCCGCTGTCGATCAGAGTGCTATCTTTTTCCAAATGCCCGGCGGCCCAGGCGCGCAGCGCGAGACCTAGGAAGGCGACGGGCAGTCCCACGGCTAGTGAGGTAAGCGTGGGGGCGGAGAGCCACAGGAACGCCGCTACCAAAACAAATCCGCAAGGGACGCGCAGTTTTGCGACGGCATCGGCGTAGGGTTTGGAGAAAGTCACGCTGGGCAACCTGCCGCTGCGAGAACTTCGGTCAGCGCGTCGGCCACCATGCGTGGCGAGATCGCGAGCATGCTGGCATGTGGCGTGGCGCGGCGGGAGTAATCGTCGACGGCATCGAGGATGCGTAGCGTGCGCATGGTGCCGCCATAGGGGCCGTGGCGAGCGGGGTTGGTGGGCCCAAAGATGGCGATGCCGGGTTTCGCCAGAGCTGCTGCCAGGTGGAGGGGGCCGCTATCGACGCCGATGACGGCGTGCGCGCGGCGGGTAGCGTCGATGAGACCGGGGAGTCCGGAGAGGTGCACTTGTGCGCCGCGGATCTGTTCGAGGACGGGTGCGGCGTCGGGGGGGCCATTCACTACCAACGGTAAATCGAGCAGGGCGGCCAGTTGCGACCAATATTCTAACGGCCACTGCTTCGCGCCCCATCCGGCTAGCGGACTGGTTAAAACAAACTTGCCGGCTGGTAGCGAACCTTCCGGCGTGCCTGCGGGCAAGGGAAATGTGTGCAGGAGCTGCGATGCGCCCGCGCCGGCGGCAAGCTCCAGATTGCGGTCGATGGCGTGTTCGGCGTGAGTTTCGATTTCGCTGGAATAGAAGAGGGCCGCGGGGCGTTCGCGCACGCGCTTACGGTCGAATCCGGCGAGGCGCTTGGCCTTGACGGCGGTGGCGAGCGCGGCGGATTGGATGAGTCCTTGAAAATCGACAGCGAGATCGAAATGGCAGGCGCGGAGGCGGCGGGCCTGTTTAAGGGAAGCGGCTAGTGACCGCTCCACTGGGATGATTTCGTCAACATATGGATTGCCTTCGAGTAGCGGCGCCCAGCGCGGGCGGATCAACCAGGTCACGCGGCTGCCGGGGATGCTCGTCTTGAGACTGGCGGCGGCGGGTAGGGTGTGGATGACGTCGCCCATGGAGCTGAGGCGGACGATCAAAATGCGGAATTCCGGCATCGAGTTCAGGACGCGGCTCGCTGCCGGGCGTGTACATGGTCGATCAGCTTCGTGAGCAGCTCGGCGTGTTCGTCTTCGAGATGGATTTGCGAAGGGATGCCCTCTGGGGCATCGCAGACGTAATCGACCACGGACAATCCGGCGACGAGTTGGGCGCGGGCGAGGGCAGGCAGGATCGCGTTGGGCGGCGTGGCGACCAGAACCAGGAGTGGCGTGCCTTCTCGTTTCAATGTAGCGAGGCGTTCCGCGTGGGAGGCGATCATGGGGTCGAAAAATCCGCTCACAACCGTGGCGCCGGTCTGGGCGATGCGGGCGGCCTGGGCCGCATCGATGATCTTCGTTCGAGTGTCCAAGGTTCTATTTCAGCACGAAAAAGAGGGACGGAGCCTCATTATTGCCCCAAGGCGGGAATGGTACCGTATGGGGACGCTACGACGGAACAAGTCCAATGCTGCTAATGGTTGAGTGTGCGTCCCTATTTGGTTTCCACTTTGGGACAAAAATCAGGCTCCGTCCCTATTTATGAGTTCTCGGGCGACGGTGGCTACGCGCTCGGAGCTGACGCGGGTCATGCAGCGGTGGTCGATGGGGCATTCTCGTTTGAGGCACGGGCTGCAATCGACGGGTTCGCGGACTACGCGCGCTAAGGGGCCGGTGGGGCCGGTGCCCAGATCGTCGGTGGCGCCGAAAATCGCTACGGTAGGAACGCCGAGAGCCGAAGCCACGTGCATGCCGCCGGAATCGTTGGTCAGGTACACGCGGCAGGCGGCAGCGAGATCGATGTATTCCGCTAGCGTGGTTTCGCCGGCGAAGTTGTGGACCGGAACCGGGATCGCGGCGGCGATGGCGTGGCACAACTCACGCTCGTCTTTCGAGCCGAAGATCGCTACCGATGCTCCCAAGTTACCGGCGACACTCGAGGCGGCTTCGGCGAAACGCTCCGGCAGCCAACGCTTGGCGGTGCCATAAGCTGCGCCGGGGCTCATTCCCAGGATGACATCGCCCATACCGAGTTCATGAAACCGCGCCAGACCGGCGGCGCGCGCTTGGGGAGCGCCATCCAGACGAATTCGGTCGTTCTCGGGCAGCGTGTCGAGAATGCCGGCGCGGTGCAGTAGTTCCAAATAATAGAAGCGCTCGTGACGTGGAATTTCTCCTTTGCGCGGCACCGGGATGGCGCGCGTTAGCAGCAAGCCGCGGCCATCGCGTGAATAGCCGATGCGTTCGGGAATCCCGGCTGCGTAGGCGACCGCGGCGGCTTCGAAAGCGTTTTGCAAGAGAATCGCGCAGTCGAAGTTTTCCTGCGCGAGTGCACGCCCGGCGGCCCACTTTTCGCGCAACGTTTTGGGCGTGTAGGGAATCATGCGGTCGCAGAACGGCTCGCGATGATACAGGTCGGCCACCCAAGGCTTGGCCAGAATGGCGATTTCGGCTTGTGGAAAGCGTTGGCGCAGCGCGCGCAGGGCGGGCAGGGACATGACGGCGTCACCCAGCCAATTGGTGGCGCGGACCAGGATGCGATTGTACGGCACTCCTCTTAAGAGTAACGGTAAGCTGAATATATGCGCGACATGCTGCTGGTAGTGGCGGGGTTGTGCGGCATCTACGCCGAGTTCATCTGGCCTTGCAAAGTCGTCCCGGGCGCGGTGGGCGGCGTGCTGCTGATGCTTGGCGTGGCGGGCATGATGAAGGGTCCGTTGGATGTGCACGCGATGATCCTGCTGGGCACTCCGTTCACGCTCTTGACCATCGCACTGCTGGCGATCGCCTGGCGCGCGCGTCGCAATAAGACCACAGTGTAAAAGTCTACGGTGCCACGACGGGAATTGTTGAAAACTCGCCAGAGGCCGGGAAGCGAAGCCCTAAGACGCTGATCGGTCCACTGGCGGGTGTTAGAAATTCCACTGTTCCGCTGGCATTTGCCGTGGCGGAAAACTGATCGGCCAGCACGAATGCGCTATGCCCGTTGGCCGGTACGTGGACCACCCCGGTCGTGATCGTCGCGCCAGTACTGTCGCGGATCACTGCACTTATATTCGCTGCGGAGGCGCCCTGATTCGACACCGCCACTCCTGTGGCCACGCTGCCGGTGTTGTCGAAGGCCAAAATATAGGATCCGTCATTGCGGGACTCAATGGGCACAATCGCTTCCTGATCGCGGGGCCCGTAGCGGAATCGAATAAACCCACTCACCTTTCCGTTGGTGGTCAATTGGGCCGAACCCTCCTGTAAAGGGGCGCCCGCCTGCGCATTGCTTTGCACCACCAGGTGCGCGTGGGGAGCCAGCGTTTGATCGACGGAAGACGTATTGGTGGAGTTCCCTCCAAATGTCAGCGGAAACTGCAGGGTGTTCCCGGCATCATCGAAGAATTTCAGGTGCGTGTCCGCAAAAGTGGTACCGAAGTTGATCAATTCTACAGTGGTGGTCCAACCATCTCCCACCGTTAGATGCGCCATCGACCCGCCGCCAACGTCGTTGCTGGCGACCACGGGAATGGTGGTGAATCGCCCGCC
>Ga0068860_100006191_pt1 | contig 12037 bp, 13 predicted proteins | sample KBSSwiS32_FD_66597 | JGI IMG/M metagenome (GOLD analysis project Ga0068860, IMG submission 66597) | Switchgrass rhizosphere microbial communities from Kellogg Biological Station, Michigan, USA - KBS Switchgrass S3-2 | ecosystem: Host-associated > Plants > Roots > Rhizosphere > Soil ... | reverse complement strand
CCGACACGATCCGGGTCTACGTGATCGCACCTGCTGGTACCAAGGCACAGGACTTCAAGTTCACCGCCCGTCCAATCGATGCCGAAGGAGGCAGCCAGGACCACACCAGCCACTTCGACGTACCAGGAGACGTTTGATGCATCCCCAAGCCGCTCGTCCGTTCACCGGCCGCAAGATGGCGGCGATCATGGTCGCGTTCTTCGCCGTGGTGATCATAGTAAACGTTTACATGGCGCGCGAGGCGAGCTCCACGTTCGGCGGAGTGGTTGTGGAAAACTCCTACGTCGCCAGCCAGCAGTACAACCGCTGGCTCGACGAAGCTTCAGCCGAAAACGCGCTCGGCTGGACTGCGAGCGCTATGCGCCAGCCGGACGGTCACGTGATCGTGACATTGGGCGGTCCGGGGCAGACCGCCCTAGTGAGCGCCGTGGCACGCCATCCGCTCGGCAACCAGCCTGACCGGACCTTGCGCTTCGTCGGTCATGGCTCCGGCCGCTTTGTCTCGCTCGAGCCGCTGCCAGCCAACCGATGGCGCCTGCGCCTGACGGTTCGCGATGGTGACAAGCTGTGGCGCCATGAGGGAGACGTGCGATGACCGCTGTCGCGACCGCCGTCAGCCAAGTTCTCAACGAGACCGTTCTGATCGTGCCAGGCATGCATTGCGCAGGGTGCATGGCCAAGGTCGAGCGCGGTCTGGCGCAAGTTCCCGGAGTGGTTGGCGCCCGTGTCAACCTGTCGGCACGGCAAGTGCGCGTAACCCATTATCCCGCAGTCACCATACCCGAACTGACGGGCGCGCTCGAAGTGCTGGGCTTCGCCAGCCAACCCCGCTTGGGCGAGACGCAGGCGGCCCCCTCGGCAGTCAAGCCACTGCTGGCGCCGCTGGCCGTTGCCGGCTTCGCTGCCATGAACGTCATGCTGATGTCGGTTAGCATATGGTCGGGTGCCGAGGGTGCGACGCGCGAGCTGTTCCACTGGATCTCGGCTCTGATCGGTGTGCCCGCCACAGCCTATGCAGGACGCCCGTTCTTCAGGTCGGCGTGGAGTGCGTTGCGCAAGGGCCGGACCAACATGGACGTGCCGATTTCCATCGGCATCACACTGGCGACGGCGCTGAGCCTCTACGAGACGGTCACAGGCGGCCGGACCGCCTGGTTCGACGGCACCTTGATGCTTCTGCTGTTCCTGCTCGCGGGACGTGCCCTCGACGCCGCGATGCGCGACCGGGCGCGCGCCGGCGTGGAAGCGTTGCTGCATCAGGCGGCCAGCGGCACGATGGTGGTAACGGTTGACGGCACGCTAAACTGGGTCGCCGCGCCCGATCTCGTTTCGGGCATGTGCATGCGCGTGGCGGCCGGCGAGCGCCTGGCGGCCGATGGCGAGATCGTCTCGGGCAAGACCGCCCTCGACCAGTCACTGCTGACCGGCGAAAGCGCACCGGTTCCTGCCCAGGTCGGCACTGCAGTTCACGCCGGCACGCTGAACCTCGATGCGCCGATCGACGTGTGCGTGACTGCGACCGGGCGCGACACCTCGCTTGCCGAGATCGCACGGCTGATGGAGGCGGCAGGCCAGTCACGCTCCGCTTACGTGCGCATCGCCGATCGCGCCTCGCGCTACTACGCACCTGCCGTACATACGCTGGCGCTGGCGAGCTTCCTCGGCTGGATGCTGGCGGGCGCCAGCTTCTACCAGTCGATCGTGATCGCGATCGCGGTCCTGATCATCACCTGCCCCTGCGCGATCGGTCTCGCCGTCCCCGTGGCGCAAGTGGTCGCCTGTGGCGCATTGATGCGCAAGGGCATCATGGTCAAGGACGGAAGTGCGCTGGAACGCCTAGCGCGGATCGACCGCGCCGTGATCGACAAGACCGGCTCGCTGACGCTGGGCCAGCCCACACCCGATGCCACTGCGCTGGCAGCGCTTTCACCCGAGCAGGCCGCCGTGGCGCTGGGCCTCGCCTCGTACAGCCGTCACCCGCTCTCGCGTGCGCTTAGCCGGGCCCTGGCCGAAGCTGATGTGCAAGCGGCGGTGCTGGAAGATGCGAGCGAGCAGCCTGGCCGCGGCGTCCACGCGCGCTGGAACGGGCGGATAGTGGCCCTGCGTCGCCCGGACGTGGCCGGCGCCGTCGCGGTGGCGCTCGACATGGAGGGCGAGCCTGTTCGCCTGATCACTTTCGTCGATCGCCTGCGCCCCGACGCGGTACAGGCACTGGCGCACCTCAAGTCGCAAGGCATCGCAAGCTCAATCCTGTCCGGCGACAACGCTGCCGCTGTCGCGCACATCGCGCGTGCGACCGGTCTTACCGGTCAATCCAGCGCCAGTCCTCGAGACAAGACCGAGGCGATCGCCCGCCTGCAGGGCGCCGGACATCACGTGCTGATGATCGGCGACGGGCTTAACGACGGCCCGGCGCTCGCCGCTGCCGATGCTTCCATCGCGCCGGGCACCGCCAGCGACGTCGGGCGCCAGGCGGCCGACATCGTGTTCCTGGGCGACTCGCTGATGGCCCTCCCCTGCGCTGTCGACACCGCGAGGCGAACCATGCAGGTGGTGCGCCAGAACTTCTTGCTGGCGATCGGGTACAATGTTCTTGCGGTGCCGCTCGCCATCCTCGGATATGTCACCCCGTTGATCGCCGCAGTCGCAATGGCGACGAGCTCGATCCTGGTGATCGCCAACTCGCTTCGCCTGGTGAGGGCGGCCCGATGACCAGCCTTGCCATCCTGGTGCCGATCGCGCTTGTCATGGGCCTGTGCAGTCTTGGGACCTTCTTCTGGGCGCTGCGCGGCGGACAGTTCGAGGACCTCGACGGCGCCGCCAACCGCATCCTGTTCGACGACGAAGCGCCATGAAGCCTACACTACTCTTGGGCCTACTGGCCCTGTTGCCGGCCGCCGTGAATGCCAGGGCACCTGCGACGCTGACGATCTTGGCTGCCACCTGCGGCGGCACAGGCCATGCCCTGACGATCCCCGCCGAACCTTCGGCGCCGGCCAGGCAGGACGGCCAACCGTGCTGTGCCAAGGCGTGCCACTCCGGCAGCTGCCGAAAGCGCCTCCAACGCATTCCTTGACCTGCCGCAATGAACCGCCTGCCGAGCGGTGTCAGTACCTTGGCCATGTGGACTTATTACCCTGAACTGCTGAGCACGCCGGTGCCGCGCTACACAAGCTACCCCACTGCCGCCGAGTTTGGTGACGACGTGGGGTCGGCCGATCTCGAAGCGGCGCTTGCCGGTGCCGATGGCGATGTGTCGCTCTACGTGCATATCCCATTCTGCGAGCGGATCTGCTGGTACTGCGGCTGCAACACGACCCGCAACAACCGCGCCCATCGGCTGAGAAGCTACCTCGACGCACTCCACACCGAGATCGCCCTCGTCGGAGAACGCCTGCCCGCCACCGCTCGCGTGCGTCGGATCGCGTTCGGAGGCGGTAGCCCCAATGCAATCGAGCCCGTCGAGTTCGTGCGTCTCATGGTGTCGCTTACGCAGACCTTCCGCGTGGTCGATCCGGTGATTTCGGTCGAGATCGATCCGCGCTCCGTGACCCGCGCCTGGGCCGACACGCTGGCCGGCGTCGGCGTTCGGCAAGCAAGCTTGGGCGTGCAGACTTTTGACCTCAAACTGCAGGAGGCGATCGGACGCGTGCAGGCCGGCCACCTGATCGCAGAGTGCACCGAACTGCTGCGCAAGGCCGGCATCCGCTCGCTCAATTTCGACCTGATGTATGGCCTGCCCGGCCAGACGCTCGCTCAGCTTGAGGACACACTGCGCCAGGCTGCGGTACTGGAAGCGAACCGGATCGCTCTGTTCGGTTTCGCCCACGTTCCGCACCTGATCCCTCGGCAGCGCCAGATCGATGCGACCGCGCTCCCGGATCAGGCCGAACGCTTCACCATGGCGGCACGCGGCCTCGATCTCCTGACGGACGCGGGATACACTCCGGTCGGTTTCGACCATTTCGCCCTGCCGGGAGACCCGTTGGCGCAAGCGGCAGTGAGCGGCCGGCTGCACCGCAATTTCCAGGGCTTCACCGATGACCCTGCCCCCGTTCTGATCGGTCTTGGTGCCTCGGCGATCAGCAGCTTTCCCAGGCTGCTCGTGCAGAACGAGAAAAACACCGGGCGCTATCAGATGATGCTGTCGCAACGTCGGCTGACCGCAACGCGCGGCATCGAGCGTGACGCGGATGACCGAACCCGGGCGGGGATCATAGAGAATCTGCTGTGCGCCGGCCGCGCCAGGATCCCGGCAGCTCTGCTCCGCACCGCTAGCCGGTGCTTGGCGCCCTTCGCAGCAAGAGACCTGATAAAGATGGACGGCGACGTACTCATTCTCGCCAACGCCGCCCTGCCGTACGCACGCACCATCGCCGCTGTGTTCGACCGCTACAGGATCGACGCCACGCGACGCTTCAGCGCGGCCGTCTAGCCCTAGGGTAACTACGAATATCCGGAGCATCGGCGACGGCCGATATCGCTTGCAACCAATCCAAGCGATGAGGCGCAATGTCATGAGTTCCTGTGCACAATGTTCGGCGCGTGAGAGCGCGATCTGCCAGTCCCTGTCCGATGCCGACCTTGACCGCCTGAGTAGCGCTGGCCGTCACCAGACACTACAGCGTGGGCAGACGGTGGTTTGGCAAGGTGACGAGTCCTTGCTCGTGGGCAACGTCATCGACGGCGTGCTGAAGCTATCCGTGACCTCTGCGGAAGGCAAAGACCAGACCCTGGGCATCATGTTCCAGAGCGACTTCATCGGCCGGCCGTTCGGGGCCAAGACGCAGCACTCGGTCGTCGCCTTGACGGATGCGCACATCTGTACCTTCCGCCGTTCGAGCTTCGATAATTTCGCGCGGCAGCATCCGGAACTCGAGCATAGTCTCCTGCAGCGCACCCTGGTCGATCTGGATCGCACGCGCGAGTGGATGGTGCTGCTCGGCCGCAAGAGCGCAACGGCTCGCGTCGCCTCGTTCCTGCTGGCGATGAGCGAACGCGTCGGCAGCGCCGCGGAGGCTGCCGGTGCTGAGGCACTGCGCTTCGAATTACCCCTCAGCCGCCAAGATATGGCCGATCTGCTAGGCCTCACCATCGAGACGGTCAGCCGCCAGATCACCGCCCTACGCGAACAGGGGATAATCGAGACACCGGGTCGGCGAAGCATTGTCGTGCTCGATGCCGAGCGCCTGGGGGATTGCGCCGAGGAAGCCTGAGCCCCCTTTTTCGATCAGGTCCGGCCCGCTCGGCACTAGGTCACAGAGAAGAAGGCGGCTAGCGCGGGCGGCGGTTTTCTACTCAGTGTGCGAGCACGAGCGGCAGCTGGCAATTGGCGAGCACATGCTTAGTGACCCTGGCCATGTCGGGTGCCGCTACGTCATCGAGCTTGCGGTTGAGCACGATCAGGTCAGTGAGTGCCGCGTGGTCGAGGTTCGCATCGCTAAGGGTGCCGGCTGTGTCGATCCAGGTCCAGCACAAGTCCCCCGGCCGAGCCGACTTCGATCACCAGACGGTTCGGTTTCGCGATCCCGCTCGGCCTCCATGAACCATGGCCTGCCCTCGAAGGGCAAGCAGTCGCCCTTCGGTGCGACAGGCAGTTCTGCAACATCAAAGCATGTCAGATGTCCGTGGACCGCTCGCGTTATAGCTTAGGGCCGCCTCTAGTCGCGTGTCCTGACCGTAGTCAGCGTGGATCAGCAGGAGAACGTCTTCATGCATTCCACCATCCCAAGCGATGGAGACCTTGCGCGATCTCTCCGGCCGTCCAGAGTACTAGGAATGCTGCCTAGACTAGCCTGCCGCGTCGCCGACGGGGGCGGAGCGCGCGGTCAGGCGATCCAGCGCCTTGGTGAGCGCAAGGTCCTTCAAGGGCTTCTCGAACACTTCATCGAAGCCTGCGGCTTTCGCACGCTGCATCAGTTCTGCTGATCCGAACGCCGTCATCAGGATCGCTGGATTGATCCACCCTCGCGCACGCAACTGCTCCAGTACGGCAATCCCGTCTGTGTCACCCAGGTAGTAGTCGGCGACCAGGCAGGCTGCCGCCGCGCCGGTGGGATCATCCAGGAGCGCACGCGCGTTGCTATACGCCTTTACGTCGAACCCGCGCCCCTGCAGCAGCAACTGCAACGAACGGCGGACGCCGTTGTCGTCTTCAAGGATCACCACGAGCGGCCGAGAGAGTGCTGGCGTGGCAACTGAATTGTTCATGGCATGCAACCTCATCGATGCATGCCATGACACACAGCTCGCGCCAGATCGCTACGTGATAGTCCGAATGGACCTTAGCGCCCGAGTCCTGCCGCAAAGGCGATCCTCAGCGCGTCGGACAGGCTGCGAACCTCCAGTTTGGTCATGACGTTGGCCCGGTGCACTTCCACAGTACGAGCCGATATCGCGAGATCATACGCGATCGTCTTGTTCGGCAGACCTTTCGCAAGACCATCCAGAACCTCGCGCTCGCGAGCGGTAAGCACGCCCAGCCGGGTCTCCGCATCCGCGGCCCGGCTCGTCGCGCTATTCGCCAAAGCCAATCGACCGAACGATTCCTCAATGGCGGCGATCACTGTGGCCTTCTCGAAAGGCTTTTCGAGAAAGTCGACCGCGCCGGCCTTCATCGCCCGGATTGCCGTCGAGATGTCGCCGTGGCCGGTCATGATGACGATCGGCATCGCCACGCCTCGCTCTGCCAGCAAGCGCTGAACCTCCAATCCGTCGAGATCGGGCATCCTGATGTCGAGCAGGATGCAACCGCGCTCCACATGCCTCACATCCTTGAGGAAGGCCCGGCCCGAATCCCAGGTCTCGACCTGATAGCCGGAGGTCTTGAGCATGAACCCCATCGAGCGACGGATCGCCTCTTCGTCGTCGACGATGTGGACCAGCTTTTTGTCATTCATGTCAGCCCTTCCAAGTGCGCCTTCTGCAAGGTGAAGTTAAACACCGTTCCACCGCCCTCACGTGGCGCCATCCAGATACGCCCGCCATTGGCCTCGATGATTGTGCGGCAGATGGATAGCCCTAATCCCATGCCTTCGGCCTTGGTGCTGACGAACGCGGTGAACAGCTGGTCTGCGATCGCCGGTGCAACGCCGGGGCCGGTATCGGCCACGCTCACCTGCACGAACTCGCCCTCATCGGTCCGCGTGGAAATGAACAGGCGCCGCTCTTCGCCCTCGCTCATGGCCTCGCAGGCGTTGCGGATGAGATTGAGCAGGACCTGCTGGACCTGGATCCGATCGACGAACACGGGCGAAGCATAAGGGTCAATGTCGAACTGCGCTGTCACGCCACGCTCACGAGCCATCATATGACCCAGCACCCAGGTCTCGTTGATCAGGTCGGACAGAGGCTCGACCGTCTTTTCCAGCTCGCCACGGGCAACGAAGTCACGCAGGCGCCGGACGATGTGGCCGGCCCGAAGCGCCTCCTTGGCGGTCTCGTCCAGAGCTGCGCGCATCAGCGGAAAGTCGTCGGCATCGGGCTGCGCGAGCATGTCCCGCACCGCCTCCGCATAGTTGGCGATCGCCGCGATTGGCTGGTTCAGCTCGTGAGCGACTGTGGACGCCATCGTGCCCATGGCGCTGACACGCGAGACATGGATCAGTTCGGACCGGAGCGACTCCATGCGCTCCTGGGTTCGCTCGCGCTCGGTGAGGTCCCGAATGAAGCCGGTAAACAGCCGATCGTTGCCGGTGATCGCCTCGCCGACCGCTAGTTCCATCGGGAAGGTCGAGCCGTCTTTGCGCTCGCCGACAACTATCCGTCCGATGCCGATGATCCGCTTGGCGCCCGTCTCCAGATAGCGGCCGACATAGCCGTCGTGCCGCTCGCGATCGGGAGACGGCATCAGCATGCTAACGTTGCGACCGACCGCTTCTGCCTCAGTATAACCGAACAAGGCCTCCGCCGCCCGGCTGAACGATATCATGATCGCGTTCTCGTCGATCACCACCATGGCATCCGGAACGGTAGAGAGGACCGAGCTCAGCAAGTTCTCTCGAGAGCGCAGCTGTGCCTCGCCAGCTCGCCGCTCGGTGACATCACTCACGACCTTGGCGAACCCGCGCAGGCTGCCGTCCTCGTGGTACAATGCCGTGACGGTGATCGACGCCAGAAATTCGGAGCCGTCCTTGCGGTAGCGCCAAGCTTCATCCTCCAGCTGCCCTTGCGCCGCCGCCCGCTCGAGCACCGACGATGGTTGGCCCTCAGCAACGGCGTCTTCGGGAAAGAACAGGGAGAAGTGTCGCCCCAGCACCTCATCTTCGCTCCAGCCGGTCAATCGTGCGGCGCCGCTGTTCCAGATCGTCACGTTGCCATTCGCATCGAGCAGGTAGATCGCATAGTTGCGGGCACCGTCGACGAGCAGTTCCAGCTCCTCCGCCAGCCGCCCCGCCTCACGAGCGCGCTGATCCGCCCGTTCGGCGCTCGAGGCTGCCCGACGATCGGTGCGCGCGAGCCTATGCGCCAGGTAGATGACGCCAGCGGCCGTGAGCACGAATGCTGCTGCCTCTACCGCTTCTCCTACAGCGATGCGTTCCGCGCTCCAGACACGGAACAGCAGCGCGCATACGACAGTGAGCCATGCCGGCCCGACACCACACCAAACTACACCGACGAGCACGACCAGAGCATCGAACAAGAAGTCCGCCCGATCACCAAGCCAGGGATCAAGCTGCCAGCGTACGACGGCAGCCAGGAGCGCCAGCCATACTGCGGCGATGTATCTCAAGAGAGGCGATCGCTGCCAGCCTCGCATCGCAGTCGATCACCTCGGTAATTGCGTTCTGACAGCCCAAGGCCACCTACCTCGAAACTCGGCCATTTTCCAGCCGCTTCACGCCGCTTTCACGATTAGGAAAAGACCTTGAATGCACGACGACCATGATGTGAAGCAGCGCGCGCGCCCCTTCTGTACGGCCCTAACGATCGTTGATCTGTTGAACTGATCGACACCGATCGCGATCAAGCAGAAGGCGCGCTTCCGGATGCGAGTGCCGAGTTAGTCAGCTGCTCCAAGCCCATCCGGCTTCACACACCGGTCGGCGGGTCGGTCGCTGCCCCTGCGCGTGCCCTTGGCCGCCCGCGAGCCGATCGCATGGTTGGCATGGTTGGCATGGCCAAGACTTTACACTGCGATCCACAGCTGGAGCCGCTGCTACGCACCGCAAGATAAAGCTTGGCACCAAGGCGCCGAACGGGGCCTCGCTGTCAGATGAGTTACAGCAAGGCTCGGCCGCTCGCGCTCCCGTAGACTTGGGCTATATGGTAGCAACGAGCCTCAGTATCCCCACCCCCGAACTCGATGTGTACACTGCCTTCAAGGCCGGTGACGTGACCCCCAGCTTTCCGCCAGTTGTGATTAGAGCCGGGCGGTTGTTTTGCGCATCAGCGCGGTTGAGGCAATGGGCTGCGTAGCGGAGCCCGTAGGGCGTAGCGAAGCAGGCCATTGCGTATTCAGTTCGGCGGCGAACGCCGCCGGGGTTGCGTAGCCAAGTGACGAGTGCGGCCTCTCCCGGTTGTAATCCTCGACCCCGGCAGCGATCTCGACCCGTGCATGGGCAAGGCTCATGAACAGGTCTCGTTCAGCAGCTCATCGCGCATGCGGCCGTTGAAGCTCTCGACGTAGCCGTTCTGCATCGGCCTGCCCGGAGCAATGTAATGCCACTCCACGCCGAGCTCTCCGCACCATGCGAGAACGGCGTTGCTGGTGAGTTCGGTGCCATTGTCGCTGACGATCATTCCGGGCTTGCCCCGCTGGGCGATCAGCTGGGTCAGCTCGCGCACGACACGGTGCCCGGAGATGGACGTGTCCGGCACCGCCGCGAGGCACTCCCGGGTCTCACGTCATCGACCACGTTGAGCACGCGGAACCGCCTGCCAGAGGCCATCTGGTCGTGAACAAAGTCCAGGCTCCACCGCTGGTTCGCCAGCACCAGCACCGGAGCAGGTGCCCTGCTCCCGACAGCACGCTTGCGGCTGCGTCGCCGCCTGACCGCCAGTCCTTCCTCGCGATAAAGACGTTGGATCTTCTTCCGGTTGATCATCACGCCCTCCCGGCGCAGCAGGATGTGCAAACGGCGATAGCCGAACCGGCGATGCTGGTTGGCCAGATCGCGCAGCTTCTCACGCAGCACACCATCGTCCCGTGTGGAACGGTAGCGCACGCTCTTGCGATCAGCATCAATGACACGGCACGCCCGCCGTTCGCTCATTCCGTGGCACGCCTGGAGATGAGCGACAGCTTCCCGCTTCGCGGCGGGCGTCAGAACTTTTTTGCCAGAAGATCCTTCAACGCAGCCTCGTCCAGCATCGCATCGGCCAGAAGCCGCTTTAGCTTGGCGTTCTCGCTCTCGAGATCCCGCAGCCGCCGGGCCTCGGATACCTCCAGCCCGCCATACCTGGCCTTCCAGTTGTAGATCGTCACTTCAGACACCCCGTGCCGCCTGGCCAGATCAGCGGTCTTCGCACCCGCCTCTGCCTCCTTCAACACGCCAATGATCTGCTCTTCCGAAAACCTTGCACGCTTCATCGTCTGTCCTTCCTTCAAGGCCAGACTCTAATCGCTCGTGGAGGAAAATCAGGGGGTCACGTCAAGAGCGCTCGGAAGGGCACGGCACCCAGATCGTCCGCGCGGACGCGCGCGATGCTCCCCGCCGTACCGGCCGATCGGCGTGCGCACGGCATCACAGATGAAAGCTTCATGCATTTGATTAGCCCTGCTTACATAGATTGAGACCAGTCAGGTCTTTCAGAGCGCTGATATTCAGTCCATCAATCATCTCGATGACCTTCGCGCCGTTTACGCCGACTTCGAACACGGCAAAATCAGTGTAGATGCGCGAGACGCAGCGAAGTCCTGTCAGCGGGTAGGAACAGGCTTCGACCAGCTTGCTTTCACCCTGCCTGGTCAAGAGTTCCATCATTACGAACGTCTGCTTCGCCCCGATCGCCAGATCCATCGCGCCCCCGACTGCAGGTATCGCTCCGGGTTCGCCCGTGTGCCAGTTGGCGAGGTCTCCCCTGGTCGAAACCTGGTAAGCGCCCAAGACGCATATATCGATATGGCCTCCCCGCATCATCGCAAAGCTGTCGGCGTGGTGGAAATAGGCGCCGCCCGCCAGCAGGGTGACGGGCTGCTTGCCGGCGTTGATCAGTTCCCAGTCCTCGTTACCGGGCGTTGGCGCGGGGCCCATGCCTAACAGGCCATTCTCGCTGTGCAGCAGGATTTCACGATCCATGGGAAGATAGTTTGCAACCTTGGTGGGAAGCCCAATTCCGAGATTGACATAGGCGCCTTCCGGAATGTCCCGCGCCACCCGCGCGGCCATCTGCTCTCGGCTCCACCGGCTCATGCAAGTGCTCCCGAGGCCTGTGGGATAGCCACGACGCGCTGGACGAAGATCCCGGGCGTGACCACGACCTCGGGATCGAGACTGCCGAGGGGCACGATTTCCGACACTTGGGCGATCGTCGTCCTTGCAGCCATGGCCATGATTGGTCCGAAATTGCGAGCCGTCTTGCGGTAAACGAGATTGCCCCAGCGATCACCACGGTGCGCCTTGATCAGCGCGAAATCGGCGTGGATCGGATATTCTAGGACATAGGAGCGTCCGTCGATCTCGCGGGTCTCCTTTCCGTCGGCAAGGAGTGTTCCATAGCCCGTTGGGGTGAAGATCGCTCCAAGACCGGCTCCGGCCGCCTCGATGCGTGCCGCAAGGTTGCCTTGCGGCACGAGCTCGAGTTCTATCTTTCCCGCGTGATAAGCCGCGTCGAAATGATGAGAGTCGATCTGGCGCGGGAAGGAGCAGATAACCTTCCGGACCCGTCCCGCCTTGATCAAGGCAGCCAGCCCCGTTTCCCCGTTGCCCGCATTGTTGTTGATGACAACGAGATCGCCAACGTTTTGCCCGATCAGTGCGTCGATGAGCTGGTCGGGCATGCCGGCCGTGCCAAAGCCCCCGAGCATGACCGAGGCTCCATCTTTGATGTCGGCCACGGCTTCGGCCGCCGAGGTCATGGACTTGTCCATAAAGGC
>Ga0068860_100006190_pt1 | contig 12038 bp, 10 predicted proteins | sample KBSSwiS32_FD_66597 | JGI IMG/M metagenome (GOLD analysis project Ga0068860, IMG submission 66597) | Switchgrass rhizosphere microbial communities from Kellogg Biological Station, Michigan, USA - KBS Switchgrass S3-2 | ecosystem: Host-associated > Plants > Roots > Rhizosphere > Soil ... | reverse complement strand
TTTTGATCGGGGAATCTCAATACCAAAAGGCAAAGGGTTTAAAACCTTCGCTTCAGTGGAATGACCCCGTGCGAATCCCCGGCTCACGCAATCGTGTCCTTGCAGTAGCGACGGAGAACCGCCACGAATAAGAATCAAGATGGTAATTGGTGGTCCAAGAGCGTTCATTTTGTGGTTTCCAATGATGTGTCGGGATTTCAATTTCGATGAAAGTGGAACTGAATCTAATGTTGCGCATGTTGAGCGCTAGTTCGACGGAAATGTTCCACGTGGAACATTTATCCGGCCTCCAGTTTTGCTGCCTGTGTGTTCCACGTGGAACATCTTGTGGAAACCTCGCAATAATCCATTGATTGCAACAAATTTTCTAAAAACTGCTCCTGCACTGAAATCTGTCATTGCATTCAAACTTCAATAGGGATTATTCTGCCTTCGCTCTTGGTTCTCCCTAAAAATCATGGGTCGTGTCATAGCCGTTGCCAACCAGAAGGGTGGCGTGGGTAAAACCACTACTGCCATCAATCTTGCTTCATCCCTAGCCGCAGCCGAGGTTAATACGCTGCTGATCGATTGTGATCCCCAGGCCAACGCCAGCAGTGGGATGGGATTTGTGAAAGATCCGGAGAGAATCAACACCTATCACCTTCTTACAGGCCAAGCCAGCCTTGAGCAGGCTCTCCAAGGAACCGAGATGGAGCAGCTTTGGCTGGTTCCATCCCATAAAAACCTGATTGGAGCCAATATTGAGTTGGTGGAGGCCGATCGCCGCGAATTTCGCCTACGGGATGCTTTAGAGTCTTTGCGCGAACGGTTTCAATTCATTGTCATGGATTGCCCGCCAGCTCTGGATTTGTTGACGCTGAATGCCTTGGTGGCTGCCGATTCCGTCTTGATTCCCATGCAGGCAGAATATTTCGCATTGGAGGGAGTCTCGGAGCTTCTAGACACCATTGAACGCATTCGAATCTCCCTGAATCCGACGCTGAGTATTGAAGGCGTAGTTCTCACCATGCTGGATGAGAGAACCAACTTGGCTCAACAGGTCATGGCAGAGCTTAAACGCTTCTTTGGAGATCGGCTGTGCCAGTCCACGATTCCGCGCAATATTCGCCTGGCGGAAGCTCCTAGCCATGGCAAGCCGGTGCTCATGTATGATGTCCGATCCCGTGGCGCCGAGAGCTATATTCGATTGGCCAAAGAGATTATTTCCCGCAACCTGCCAGCCCAGGAAGAAACTCCAGCCTTCGCGGTCTCCCCGCAGCCGGACCCAGCCTTTGCAGACCAACCGATTCAGGTCGAAGAGCAACCGATTCAGTCCGAGTCTTCACTTGTAGTGGTCAGCGAATCCAGCCCCGAGGAGCCGGCAGCTCCAAGCAGTAACGAAGAACTAGATAAAACTGCATAATTTCAGCCCGAATAATATATCGATGGACATCAATATATTTTCCAACATGGAGCCGCCGAAATGACTACTACCGCTGAAAAGATTGTTCGTTCTGAAGAAAAACCCACGGCCAACAAACGTCCGGCGCTCGGACGCGGACTTGATTCCTTGCTGCCCGGAGGGCCTCGGATCATAACCGGAGCGACAACTGCTCCAGCCGCTCCGCCGCCTGCGCCATCCATCGCCTCCACACCTGCTCCCCACGCCACTCCCGCGGATGGCGTGGTTGCCCTCAATCTGGATCAGATCGTCGAAAACCCATATCAGACGCGACGTCAGTTCGATGAAGCTGCGTTGGCCGAGCTTGCCGACTCTATCAAAGCCACTGGCGTCGTTCAGCCAGTTGTGGTCCGTCCTGGAGCCGACGGACGCTACATCCTGATTCTTGGCGAGCGGCGCTGCCGCGCATCGCGCATAGCAGGCAAGACCACGGTGCCGGCAATCATCCGCCGGGTTTCCGATGAGCACGCCGCCGAGATGACCGTCGTCGAAAACCTCCAGCGCCAAGATCTCAACTGCCTGGAACAGGCCGAAGCCTACGCTCGCCTCAGCCGCGACTTCGGTCTGACCCAGGAGGAAATCGGCAAACGCGTTGGGGTATCTCGCGAGTCGGTGTCAAACTACACGCGCCTACTCAAGCTTCCAAAACCCGTGCAGAACTACCTCGCAACCGGACAGCTCGGCTTCAGCGAAGCGCGTGTTTTGCTGACCCTGATTGACGCCAATCTGATCCCCAAAATTGCCGACCTGGCCGCCGAGAAGCAGCTTTCCGTCAAACAGCTTGAAGAGCTTGTCACCAAGACCAACTCGCCCGCTGTCGAGCGTGAGCAGGCGGAAGCCCCCAAGGTCGATCCCAACGTGCGCGCTGCCCAGATGGAACTCGAACGGCTCCTGGGTCTACGGGTGCAAGTTCGCGATCGCCAGGGCAAAGGGAAGATCACGATTGAGTATTCGACCCTCGAAGACTTTGACCGCGTGGTTGAGATGCTGACTGGAAGCCGTAACTAGTTCAAGCAAACCAACCTCGCTAACGAGTGGAGTAATTCGTTCGATTTTAGAGCTCTCCATTGGATTTTCGCTTCAGAATTGGCCTGGATTTCACCATAAAGTGGGAAATGCAGGCCAATTATCATTTTGACACTGATCCCGACAATCTATCAATTTCAAGTACAGATTTCTGAGTCCCCGAATCAAGTTGATAACAAGTGGTACTTTCTGCCCAGCTTGAAGGCAAAAACACTTTGTTTGTGCTACACATAGGGGATGGAAATCGTGAAAGTGGGAAATATCATCAAGTCCAAAACTGAGATCTTGACTCTTCTCTCATTCCGTAAAAATAATCCGCTCAACGGCGGTGGGAATCGGAATATGATTTTGCCTAGTACAATTCAGAACTTTGGAAGAGCAGGTGGAATCAAACTAGTAAAAGTGGAACACGCTGATCTAATTCTTAGCCAGATATGCATGTAGGATTGGCGCTGCGCCTTTCAGCTCATTTGGAAGTGGGAAATGTCTGAAACTTTTACCATTTTCCCGGAACATCACGACGTCCTGATCTCAGTGGCCGCGCAGCTGATGAATGGTTCTGAGGTGATAGTTGACGATCAACGCATTCTCATAAGTCGAGTCGGGAGCGGCCGGCTGCGAAGCGTCAGATTCATGATGAACGGCCGAGCCATTATCGCCATCGAACAAAACCGCAATAAGCCGAGCCGATGGGCCCAGCTGGCAACGAAGGGCCATCAGGTCGTGCAATTCCAGGATCTCGCCAGCAAAAAATATCTCGCCGTCGTGGTGGACGGCGAGGTGTTTGAATTCGGAAAACGATGAGTTCGATTCACACTGCAGGTTCTTTCTTCTTCGGCGGCTGATAAGTTCCCGGCACAAGTCTTGTCGCGATGCTGATTCGGTTCCAGGCGTTGATGGTAGTAACTGCCACAGTCAGATCAGCGATCTCTTTTCAGAAAACCGTGCGCGTACTTGCTCGAAGACTTCATCCGGCACGTGGCCCTCAGTGATCCTTGTGACAGCTTCGGTCCACGCCAATGCAGCCCGTTCGCGATCACTGTAAAACGGCGTCTCTCTCCGGGCGTCGAGCGAATAGAGGCGTTGCTCCGATTCTCCGATTGCCTTCAGGTCCTTCCAGTGCAGACGAGGCAGAAGGCGCAGCCGTTGATTTGCGAGGTCCGCAACTTGATCAGGTGGCAGAAGCGATTCTTCCAGTCCGCAATGGCGAAGATAAACATCCAAGCCGGCCATGGCCTTCTAAGCGCCAGGTGCTACATTCGCGAGATCAAGCCGGGGTTCCATAGGGATGCTCTATCCCCAGTAATTTACCTGCTTTGATTGTCGATGCCCATGTACCCGGCGCAAGGTTTTTCATCCTTCCCATAGAAACATCCATACCCCAAAGGTTTTAATGCCGCACGCCTCAGAAACTATCCCTATAAGGCATGCGCGGTGCTAAACTTTATCTAATCAGTTCGGCGGCGACACCGCTCGCGCCGCTTAATTCAGCTCCCTTAGGGTGTCCTCATGGTTGTCTCCGCTACCGGGCGTCGTTTCACTTTGTTCTTGCTGCTGGTGTGCGCATGCACGCCGAATGGTTTCGCGGACGGTAAGCGAAAGAAACCCACACCTGCCAAAAAAGAACAGCCAGCGCCGGCACCAGCCATCGCGGAAATCCCTCCGACAGAGCTGACCTTAGAGCAAAAGCCCGCAGTGCCTCCCACTGTCACTTATCAAAACAAGCAACTGACGATCGTGGCCGAGAACTCGACTCTCGGGGATGTGTTGCGCGCGGTCAAAGTGCAAACCGGAGCGTCGATCGATCTCCCCGCCAATACAAATGCCCGAGTCGTGACCCATCTTGGACCAGGGCCGTCGCGGGATGTTCTCGTGCACCTACTGAACGGAACTCTGTTCAATTATGTTTTGCTGGGCACCGTCAATGATCCCGCTGCAGTAGGAAAGATCATTCTTATCCCGAAGCCTGTGGGGAACGAGGCCCAAGCTGCCGCCAATGTGCCACCGAACATGCAGCAGCAAAACTATCCAGCAGTGAACCAGCCAACCCAGGGCAATGATGAGTCCGAAGCGGCGGACACCGAACCCCCAGCGGAAGAAGACAATTCCGCGACAACCGAGCCTGAACCACCGGCAGCCCCAAATGGCCAACAACCGAACCTGAGGACTCCGGAACAGTTATTACAGGAATTGCAGAGACAGCAGCTGCTCCAGCAGCAAATGCAGCAACAGCAGGGGACTCCGCAGCAGCCAAATCAACAGCCGGCGCCGGAGCAAAATCAGCAACAATAAATAATAGAAGTTGGGTGAAAGACAAACTGCGGGGGGAAGCGAAGCCTAGTCGCCGCTCGCCTGGCCTGCGGCAGCATGCATGGCTTTAGCCGGAACCAGTTGCGGTTGGGTGGGGGCAGCAGTAACTCGGCTGGATTGGTGTGCAAACAGGTAAATAATCCCTGCCACAGCACCATACGCCGCCAAAACACCTAAAATAAAAGAACTTGTTACGGTTAAGAAGAGGATAATTCCAGCCAACAAACCGCCCAAGCGAGCCTACTTTCCGGGGATAACTTGCAGTCTCACTCTACCCGCGTTGACGCTTGCTTTTGTTAGCTACTAAGATACGTGAGTAGAAGTGCGCACTTACACTTTCAGGCATTTCTGTATACCCGTCCACATTACGGAAGGACACTCGATCTAAGCCTAAATGGCCATCACCAAGATCTCGGTGCGGGGGGCGCGCCAGCATAACCTCAAGAACATAGACGTGGAAATCCCCCGTAACACGCTCACCGTGATTACCGGATTGAGCGGATCGGGGAAGTCTTCGCTCGCCTTTGACACGATTTATGCTGAGGGGCAAAGGCGGTATGTGGAGACCTTGTCCGCTTACGCGCGGCAGTTCCTGGATCAGATGGAACGTCCAGATGTCGATGCGATTGATGGCCTAAGTCCGTCCATTTCCATCGAGCAAAAAACCACTAGCCGGAGTCCTCGGTCCACGGTTGGGACCATCACCGAGATCTACGATTATCTTCGCCTTTTATACGCTTCGATCGGTGTCCCCCATTGTCCAAAGTGCGGCAAGGCGATCGCCAAGCAGTCGGCAGATCAAATTGTGCAGCGCGTGATGGCACTGACGCCGGAAGATCGCGTCATGATCCTGGCTCCCATTGTGCGTGGCCGCAAGGGCGAGTTTAAAAAAGAAATTGAGACATTGCTGAAGCATGGATTTGCCCGCGCCCGGGTGGATGGCGAGTTGGTAAATCTGGAAGAAGATCTACAGCTTGACAAGCGCAAGAACCACACCATCGAGGTAGTGATTGATCGCTTGCTGGTGAAGCCGGGCATTGAACATCGGCTCGAGCAATCCTTGGCGATGGCTATGAAACTTGCGGGCGGGCTGGTACAGGTAGTCGTCGTTGGTGGCGAGGAGCAGCTGTATTCCGAACGGCTGGCTTGCCCGGATTGCGGCATCAACGTGCCGCAGCTTGAGCCGCGTTCGTTTTCGTTTAACTCCGCTTACGGAGCCTGTCCCGAATGCCATGGACTGGGCAGCAAATTCGACTTCGACCCCGCCAAAATTGTGAACGATTGGTCGAAGCCTTTGCTCGAAGGCGGACTGGGACCGGGATCGGCATCAGCAAACTTGGTCAACATGCTCGAGTTGACTGCGGCTGCGCACGGGTTTGATTTGCGCGCTCCCTTAGGCAAACTTCCAGAGAGAATTCAAAACCTAATTTTTTACGGTGAAGCGGAAAAAGGCGGCAAGACCGGATTCGTAGGTGTTCTCGCTTATTTGAAACGAACAATGGACGATTCCGGGTCGGACAGCTATCGCGAATATCTTCTCGATTACATGTCCGCGACCGAGTGCCCGGTGTGCCACGGCAAACGGTTGCGCCCGGAGAGCCTGGCGGTAAAGGTGAAAGGGATGTCGATCGCCGATTTTACCGAGCTGCCGGTGTCGCGCGCGCTGGAAGCGGCAAAAAGTATTAAGCTCACCGGGCGCGAGGCAATGATTGCGTCGCGCATCGTGCACGAGATTGTCGAGCGATTGCAATTTTTGAACGCGGTCGGATTGAATTACATCTCACTTGCGCGGTCCGCCGCGACGCTATCTGGTGGGGAAGGCCAGCGCATTCGCCTGGCTACTCAGATTGGTTCCAAGCTGCGTGGCGTCCTCTATGTGCTGGATGAACCCTCCATCGGATTGCACCAGCGCGACAACGGACGCCTGCTGAATGCACTGGAAGAATTGCGGGACCTGGGTAACACGGTTTTAGTGGTGGAGCACGACGAAGAAACCATTCGCCGCGCCGACTACGTAATCGACCTCGGTCCCGGCGCTGGACGTCACGGCGGAAATTTGGTGGCGCAGGGGACACCGGCCCAGATCGAAAAGTCCGATGAATCGCTCACGGGCGCCTACATCTCCGGGCGGAAGAAAATCGCCATGCTGGCCAAGCGCCGCGAGCCGCACGGTGACGACATCACCATTCTGGGGGCGCGCGAGAACAATCTAAAAAACCTCGACGTCGTCTTTCCTTTGGGTGTGATGACGGTCGTGACCGGAGTTTCGGGCTCCGGCAAGTCCACCTTGGTCAACGACATTCTGTACCACGCGCTGGCCAAAAAACTTTACCGCTCGCGCGAAGAAGCTGGAGCACACAAGGCCATCTCCGGCGCTGAAAACATCGACAAAGTTATCCGTATCGATCAGTCGCCCATCGGCCGGACGCCGCGGTCAAACCCCGCAACCTATACCGGAATCTTTTCTCAGATTCGCGACCTCTACGCCATGCTCCCTGAATCGCGCGAACGTGGATACAAGCCGGGGCGCTTCTCCTTCAACGTCTCCGGGGGACGCTGCGAAGCCTGCCAAGGCGAGGGCCAGCGGCGCATCGCGATGAATTTTCTGCCTGATGTGTACGTGGTCTGCGAAGTCTGTGGAGGCCGCCGCTATAACCAGGAAACGCTGGCGGTGCAATACAACGGACAGTCGATCGCCGATCTGCTCGAAACTCCGGTATCCGATGCGCTGCAAATTCTGGAGAACATTCCGCAGGTCAAGCAGAAGCTGCAAACACTGGTCGATGTGGGATTGGGATACATTCATTTAGGACAGTCAGCCGTAACTCTTTCTGGGGGAGAAGCGCAACGCATTAAGCTGGCCCGAGAGTTAAGTAAGCGTCAGACCGGAAAAACGCTTTACCTGCTCGATGAGCCGACCACGGGTCTGCACTTCGACGATGTGAACAAACTCCTCGACGTGCTGCACAGGCTGACTGATCTAGGGAATACCGTCATCATCATCGAACACAATCTGGATGTGATCCGCAACGCCGATTGGATCATTGACCTAGGCCCTGAAGGTGGAGAAGACGGCGGCCGCATCGTGGCGCATGGCACACCGGAGCAAGTAGCAGCAGTGAAGAAGTCCTACACCGGACAGGCGCTGGCGCAGTACTTCCACACCAACGGAAAAATCTCACCGCAAGTTTTGACGCCGTCCGCCTAACGTTTCTGCTTGGGAATCAAGGTCACGTGTGCCGTGACCGCGGTGTTATCCGCCATTCCACCCAACAGCACCAAATAGTGCGGCGCAACGATTAACCCACGCTGATCCATCGTCGGTGTCGCAACCTTCTCCTGAATCACATCCCATTTCTTTCCGCGAATGTCGTAGGCAAAAACCATGGGCGAGGGCTGTGCTGGCTTGCCGTCAAAACCTAACCCAGTTGTGTCATAGGGGACGGCCGTTCCACCGGCGAAATAGACTTTGTCGTCTTTGTCCGATCCACCAGCGGCAATGCGGAAGTGCGCAGTGCCGGGATGCTCGGGTATCTTTGTCCACTGAATCTTGGTCGGGTCTTTGTGATCGATTTTCCCCATCCAGCATTCGTTCGAGGCGACGTAGGCAGGGTTGCCATCGGGATTCTTCACGGCTCCATCAACATAAATAATCGTGTCATCCACCACTGCGCCCGCATGTCCAAACACAGCCGGTCCAGGGAATGAAGTCGCCTTCAGCCAGGTGGCCTTGGGCACGTCGTATACCTGCACGGATTGGGTGGGTCCATTTTTCGACCATCCGCCGATCAAATAGATGTAGCGGTTGTCATACTCTCCGGCCACTGCGGCGCTGACCGGCTCTGGGATGTCATGGCCGCGAAACCATTTCTGTGTGGACGGATCATAAACATTCACATCCGCGATAGTGTTCTCACCACCTTGGGCATCCAGGACGTATCCGCCCAACAGAAAAATCTGGTCTTCGACCGGAACCGCCACTGCTCCCAAACGTCCAGCAGTTCCCGGCACAGGCTTTTGCGTGGCCCATTTGCCATAGGCCGCAACCATGGAATAGGTCGCGGTGGTGACCGCCTTCCAATCTTTTCCGCTGCTGATCCCCATGAATGAGACCAACGTCAGACCACCGTGGCCGTTATAGGCAGCGACCGCGTTGTTGGTCACCGGTTGGGGAATGGGATCCAGCTCAATCTCAGGCTCAGAAGCGGCGAGCAGAACGCCGGCGAAGCCGGCCAGCAACAGTAGACTCAGGGCTGTTTTCATTGCATCCACTATAAGGCTGCTCCTACGTTTACGGAAAGATGGGTCAGAACCAGGTACTTTTTCGGTAGGCGCGATACTCGTCGCCAAACTTCTGCTCAAGTATCTGGGATTCCTGCCGCGCCCGAATAAGTTGCACCGTAGTCAAAACCGCAACCAACAATAATGCTGCGTGCAACCGGGTCGCCAGCGCAAAACTCAGGACCAACAGGCCGCTGAACAGATACATGGGGTTGCGGATTTTTGAATATAGGCCGTGGGTCACGAGTTCTTTCGCTTCAGGGTTCACGGCGAAAGATTTCCCTAGCTGGAGTCGGGCAATAAACAATCCCACCGACGCCGGAAACCCGATGCAAAGGCCGACCCAGCGCATGGCGTCCCGTGGTCCAGGCCAGAAAACAATCGCTGCAAAGATGAGAGTCGCTGCGGACAATTGCACAATCAGGCCGACGACAAATTTCAGACTTTTCATCGCCTGGATTTTATAGCCATTGATGCGCGAACAACAAACGGGTGTTCGGCCAGTAAAACTATGCTCTTAGCTCGAGAAAAGCAGCTTTCACATGCCGAATTCTCGGTTTCTGAACGCATTTGGTTTGGCGCGGGTGTTGGCCGGGCGCTGTGCGTTCAGGATGGAGGGCTATTGGGTGTTACCCAATGTTGCGCTCGTCTTGCTGCTGCTTCTGTTTTACCCAAGGCCCGTTGGTAAAACTCATCGCCGAGAACTTGATGGTTGAAGCTTTAAGTCTCCCTAAAAATGACGGCTGTTTGGAGGTAAGGAAAACGCCGCGATGGCTATACTAACTGCGTATGCGGCTGGCATTCGTGGTTCTTCTGATGACGGGCTTGAGCGGAGCGGCAACGCCTCCCAACATTTTCCTGATCACCATCGATACCCTGCGCGCCGACCATGTCCACTGTTACGGTTACAACCAAATTCAGACCCCCGCTTTGGACGATTTAGCCAAAACAGGTATCCGCTTTACCCGCGCGTTCACACCCAGTCCGCTGACCAACAGCTCACACACCAGCATTCTGACCGGGCTTTTGCCGAGCGTTCACGGCGTGACCGACTTCGGAATCCCGCTGGATGACTCTCGCGCCACAATGGCGGAGTTGCTGAGGGCCAAGGGATATCACACCGCCGCCTTCATCGGCGCCATCATTCTCGATAGCAAAACGTTGGCTCCGGGACTCGATCGTGGTTTCGATTTCTACGACAACTTTCCTTCGAACGTGCAAAGCAAAACTCATTGGGATCGGCTGGAGCGCCGTGGAGAGGTCGTAGTCAAACACGCCGAGGCCTGGCTGACGACGCATCCTGCCGGCCCTCGGTTTGTGTGGGTCCATCTGTATGACCCGCACGATCCCTATGAGCCTCCGGCGCCGTATTCAGAAACTTATAAGGACCGGCCGTACGACGGGGAGATCGCCTACACCGATTCTGCGCTAGCGAATTTTGTGGCGTACCTCAAAGCGCACGCGTTTTACGACAATTCGCTGATCGTGGTTGTCGGTGATCACGGTGAGGGCCTCGGTGAGCATAACGAGGACACACACGGAATTTTTCTATACGACTCCACCACGCATGTGCCTTTGATTTTGAAATTACCTGTGGGGAAGAATGCAGGGAAAGTAATCGACGAGCAGGTGGGCACGCTGGACATCCTGCCCACAGTGCTCGAATACGTAGGAATATCCAAGCCGGAACCTTTAACTGGTACCTCGTTGCTGTCCATCGCGGAGGGACCGCAGAAATCGAGCCGCCCGGCAGTCGGCGAAACCGATTATCCATTGCGTTTCGGCTGGGCACCGTTGCGTTCCGTGCGCACTCCGGAAAACAAATTCATCGAAGCGCCACGCCCTGAACTCTATGATTTGCGCTCCGACGCTGGTGAGCAGAACAATCTCTACGATCCCCACAACGAACTGGTTGCGAATTCGCGCAAATTGCTGGCCAGCGTGTTGCCACCCCTCGCAAACCAGCCGTCAGGATCCTTACCTGATCCGAAAGACAAAATTCAGGAACAGAATCTTCTGCATCGGGCTTTGATCGCCACCCAAGACCATCGCTTCGCCGATGCTCATACTGCTCTCGATCAAGTTTTGAAGCTGGATCCCAAGTCCTCGCTGGCGTTGCGGCAGTTGGGAGAAGTTGAGTTGCAAACTGCCGACTATCAGCAGGCCGCCGCACACTTGAAGCAGGCGCGGGAGGTTGCTCCCGATGATCCAGCAGTAGGTTTTCTTTTAGGACAAGCGCTGCAAAGGATAAAGGACTTCGAAGGCGCCCGCGCAGTCCTTGAACAATGTTTGAAAACTAATCCCAATGAGCCGGCAGCGCGCTTGTTGCTGGGAAGTGTCTATCTCGATTTAAAGAACCCCACAGCCGCTGCCGACCAGTTCGAGGCAGTACTGCTGGTGCAGCCAACAGATATCGAAGGCCAGTTAGGCCTAGCGAAAGCGCAAATTGCACAATCAAAATTCACCGAAGCGGTGAGTGGATTGCAGGATCTGGCCAAATCGCAAGCGAACAACGCTGATGTCTTTGATCTGTTGGCCCAAGCTTACCGGGGGTTAGGAAAAGGCCCCGAAGCACAACGCGCCGAGGCCCGCGCCAAACTGCTACGCACGAAATAACTTACTTCCGCCGGCTGGCTCTGGCAATCTGCTCCACCTGTCCCAGATGATTCAAATCATGTCCGGCGAACATGCGCACGATGTGTGAGATGGTTTCCCGCCCGCGCTCGGTGTGCTCCCCGTAGTTCTCCCAAAGCTCGTTGGGGAGCTTGTTCAGCATCGCCAGGTTGTTGTCGCGCAGCGTGCGAAACGTCTCCAGAGATTTCTTCGCATCCGCTTTCTGATAATTGAATGTCCCCGCCCAGGTGTCCTGATCAAAGGCATGGATCGGCGCTCCGTTCTGGCAGAGAATAATCCTCATGCGCCAACTTACCACCACCTCAGAGTCTGCCAAGTGCGCAAGAATTTCGTTGATCGCCCA
>Ga0068860_100006189_pt1 | contig 12040 bp, 8 predicted proteins | sample KBSSwiS32_FD_66597 | JGI IMG/M metagenome (GOLD analysis project Ga0068860, IMG submission 66597) | Switchgrass rhizosphere microbial communities from Kellogg Biological Station, Michigan, USA - KBS Switchgrass S3-2 | ecosystem: Host-associated > Plants > Roots > Rhizosphere > Soil ... | reverse complement strand
GAGCATGGAGCAATCGTTTCTCGGCTTGCTCGAAGCCATTGGCGAAGATCCGCAGCGCGAAGGGTTGGTTAGAACTCCGGGCCGCGCAGCGCGTGCATTCGAATTTTTGACCGCCGGTTACAGGCAGAGCTTGGATGGAATAATCAACAATGCGCTCTTCGAGTCCGAAGCCAGCGAAATCATTCTCGTCAAAGACATCGAGCTCTATTCGTTATGCGAACACCATTTGATTCCGTTTATCGGTAAGGCGCACGTCGCTTACATACCCAACGGAAAAGTCGTTGGTCTGTCGAAGACCGCGCGGATTGTGGACATGTTCGCGCGGCGGCTTCAGATCCAGGAAAACCTGACGATGCAAATTGCCGACGCGTTAATGAAGGCACTGCATCCCCGCGGTGTCGGGGTGGTCATTGAAGCAAAGCATCTCTGCATGATGATGCGTGGCGTTGAAAAACAAAACTCGGTGATGAAAACATCGTGCTTGCTCGGTGTTTTCAAAGAAGACGCGCGAACGCGCTCCGAATTCCTCTCGCTGCTGAAGGATTAGCGGAGGATAGCCTGCCAGGCTGTCTCGGCCGACAGGCAGCTTGCCCGTCGAATCAGTGTTTATCCGCCAGGCTGGCACCTTCGCGGCCTAGTCAGGCAGACTGCCTGACCTTGGACTCAGTTGCGCGACCATTTCGCCGCGTGTTTGCTGCCTTATGCTGTTGACGGTTAGCAAACGTGTTGAATTTTCGGCCTCCCGGCGTTTACACGTCAGCGGTTGGAGTGACGCCAAAAACCTGGCGGTCTTCGGGCCCGAAACAAACGCGCGCTACGGCACGGGTCGCAATTACGTCGCGTATTTTGTCTTTACCGGGCCGGTCAACCAAAGCAACGGAATGCTGATAAACATCAGCGAAATCAAGGAACGAGCGGGCAAAATTGTGCGCGAGCGTTTCGATCACAAATTTCTCAACAAGGACAATCCTTCGTTCCGGAACATTGCGCCTACGGCAGAGAATATCGCGCGACAACTCTACGTCGACATCGCGCCGCTGTTCTCCGATGTCGATGCAAACCTCGCCGTCTGCCATTTGAGCGAGTCGCCCGACCACAGCGCCACGTTCTACTCAAATGGCTCTGGCGAAGCGAACTACTGGCTCGAGTTTTCGGCCGCGCGAAAAACGATGTCGCCGCTTTTGAGTATCGAGGAAAACACGCGCCTTTTCGGCCCGGCAACTTCTCTTCATGGGCACAATTACCGGGCTCGTCTCACTTTCCGCGCGAAAAAACTCGATCCAGAAGTGCCGCTCGTTCGCCGCGACGCAATCGATGGTTGTGAACGTTCGTTGCGTGGCGAACTCGATCACCGATATCTCAATCAAGACGTTCCCGGTTTAAGGAATCGGCCTATTACTACGGAGGGCTTGGCCGCGTATCTTTACGAGCGCGTGAATGCCGTCGTGCCGTTGCATCGTGTCCGTTTACACGAGCGCAAAGATTTTTTCGCGGAAGTTTGGAATAACGCTGCCGTTTTCCTTGGAATGCGAGCGCCATTCAATGCCGCCCATCGTCTGCACGCGGTTGCTCTCTCGGATGTCGAAAACGCGAAGCTCTACGGCAAGTGCAACAATCCGCTTGGTCACGGTCATTGCTATCTGACTGAGACGACGGCTGGCGGTGAGTACGATAGACGCAGTGGAACACTTTATGATTTTGTCGCATTTAGAACAGCGATCGAAGATTCGCTTGCGCCCTGGCGCAATCGGCATCTCGACCTTGAGACGGACGATTTTCGAGCTGTCCCTTCGACAGGCGAAAATATCGTGCGCGCGCTTTGGCCAAAGATCGATAATCGCCTCAACCAGCGGCTGGTTCGTTTGCGTTTGTGGGAAACGGCCAATAACCGGTTCACGTTACGACGAATGTAGCGCGAGCCTCTGGCTTGCGTTTATTACAAGCAAGCTGGGAAGCTTGCTCTACCTCATGAAACATTATCTTATCACTGGCGCGAGCCGCGGGATTGGTCGCGCGATTGCCCAAAAGCTAGCTGCGGCTGACGTAACGCTTCTTCTCCACGGGCGAGACACCGTTGCGCTGGCGGATGTGTGCAACTCCCTGAAAGCAAACTGTGCGAACATTGTTCGCCTGATCCACGATCTCGCTGTTTCGTCCGGCGTTGCCGATCTCATCGCTGAGGTTGGAAAGGATCCGATCGACTTACTGGTAAACAACGCGGGCGTTGCCGTCGTGAAGCCGTTCGGAGAAATTACATCTGTTGAGTGGGAGCAAACGCTCGGCGTCAATGTCACCGCGCCATTCTTATTGACGCAGCATTTCGCTCCGCGAATGCCGCCTGGGTCGAGCGTGGTGAACATTCTCTCAATCGCAGCCAAAACGGGCTACCCAAACTGGAGCGCCTACTGCATGAGCAAGTTTGCGCTTGAGGGATTCTCCCAATCTGTCCGCGAAGAATTGCGCGATCGCAAAATTCGCGTCATCAATGTTTACCCTGCCGCGACTGATACCAACATTTGGAATAAGGTCGAAGGCGAATGGCCTCGTGAAAAAATGATCTCACCGGAGGAAGTTGCCGGCGCCGTCGCCTATGCGCTGTCGCGGCCAAACGATGTCGCCCTGGAAAACATCACGCTTTCCAGTCTCGCTGGAAATCTGTGATTGCTGAGGCAAGCTTGGTGCCAAAGCAGTTGTAGCCATGGAGCCGTGAGCCGTTCTTAAGGGGACGGAACCCTTCCCAAGAGCGACCGGCCGCAGGCCGGTGGCTACAGCGCAAAAGATGTTCATCCTATGATCAAAGCTCTGCAAAGCGAGCTAAGTATTAACGTCATTGCTTCGATCATTGTCTCACTCGGTTTCCTGGTGGCAGGCTTCGTTTGGGGAAAATATAAGGAACGGCGTCGGAAGTTTGGGAGAAATCTGGAAGAGTACGATTTCTACCCGTTCACCGTAACCCGTGAAAACTTCGGCGAATTCAGTCTGAAAGATTTTCGGTTGGGCATGCATTACTTCCTCAAGAACGAAGATTATACAGCCGCACGACAGCTCATTTTCATTGGCGAACAGAATAACGTGCGTGCACAACTCGAACCCGCAGAGCAAAAGGTTTACGCGCAACTATTCGAGAAATATAACGGGAAGACCATCGCCGACGACACGCACGAATTCCTCGAAAACTACGAGCGGATTGTCCGGCTGATCGGAAAATCCTTTCCGAATACCGGAATCGAGATCCTGCTGCACAACCTGGCTGACCCATCACATTCGCTCATCGTGCTGGAAAACAATGCGACCGGCAGGCACTTGCGCGACGGCACGACGAATCTGCTCATCGATCTGAAGAAGCGTCAGCTCCTTAACGAGGAAAAATTGAATTACGAGCTGAACATCGGCGCGCGAAGATTCAAATGCACGACGATCCCAATCAAACGAAAGGAATTTGGAATTGTCGGTGCGATCTGTATCAACATCGACGCTAATTACATCACCGAACAAGTGCTGCAAGATCAGCAACGAATCGAAACGTGGTTCCGAGACTTTCTTCGCACCGACATGCAGCTCGATGAAAATATTCTAAGCAAGGACGAGTACGCAAAGGCGCTGAAAGGCAAACGCCATTTCAAAGACGAAGCGTTTTGAGTTGTAGCCGCCGCCCTGTCGGCGGCGTGACTCGCGCGAGCCATTCACGTCAGCGCCACGCTTCGCACAGCGAAGCGACTACAGGTTATTTCCGGGACGCGTGCAGCGTCGCCTGGTATTCCGGCTTCTTGTGGTATTCGACAAGCCGGAAGCCCCAACTGACTAAGGTCGAGAGGTCTTTGGTCTTCGCCTTCTTCTCGTTTAGGAACTTCTCGATTTTCGCTTTTAGCTCCGGCTGTTGATCCGTGGTGTCGAGGATCTCGAAGATTTCCATAGACAATAGCCAGTCTTCGGGGTGTTCGGCTTGTTGCGTCTCCCAAATTTCACCAAGTCTTTCATAGCCGGTTTTGCTCTCCCGGATCTTGCGCACTTGCGCGTAGAGATTTTCAAGGCGCTTACGTTTCGCATCGGATGGAACCTTGATCGTCCGGTCCTTCGGGACCAGGGCAACCTGGTTGTATGCATCCTTGTCTGCCGCCCCGTTAAAGACCGAGCTGATTCGCTCGCCGACCGCCATGTCGTAGGTTCCCCAGTCGGGATTGAACAGGACGCGGCCGCCGGATTTGGCGGTGCAATTTGAGAATGCGATTAGCAGCAATTTCCCGTCGCGACGCAGGATTTTCTCGACCTTGCCCGATACCACGATGCCGCTGACAAACTCGAGCTTCGCTTTCTTCCCCTCGACAATTCCAAGCGCGTGGAGCTGATCGTTCGTCAGTAGTTCGGGAGAGGTCGATGTGTGCTGCCATTTACCGATTGGTGAACCGAAGCCCTCCTTGTGATAATCGATGCCGTGGCCTTCGAGTTCCTTGTTGCGGAACGCCAGCGCTGTCTTGCCAGTTGTCCGGAGATAGATCGGCGAATTGTTTTCATCCGTGATGACCTCGTCGAAAACACCGCTGACTTGCAGACCGGATGAATACTCACAGGTCGCAGTGTTCTTGCATTCGATCGCTTTGTTAATGCCTTCGAGTCCGCCGACCATGAACGCCATCTTGTTCGCAAATTCTTCAAGCACGTCGGCGAGGTGTTTGAAATCGCGGCAAACGAAGAGTTGCGGCTGCTTCGTCGTGATATCGAACGGCATGTTCGCCGCGTCGACGGAGTAAGGAATCTTTTTAACTTGCGGCTCGAGACATGAGACGGATTCGCCGATCGATGAAAGTAATCCCGCACCGTAGATTTTCGGATTTTCGAGCGTGCCGATCAATCCGTACTCGACTGTCCACCAGTGCAGGCGCGAGAGCAGCGCCATCTCAGACGGTTCGCCCAGGTTTTTTTGGCGATCTTCGACCAGTTTGGTTGCTTCATCGACTTCTTTCGGGCTGCTGTTCGGCTGCTCTTTCAAAATCGACAAGTGCCGAATCGCTTGATAGAGCTCGAAATCTTTCTTTGACGACATCGCCTTCGCGCCTACTTCGCCGAACCGCTGCAGATAATTCGAGTATTCACGATCGACGATAATCGGTGCGTGACCCGCCGCCTCGTGGACGATGTCGGGGGCCGGAGTGTATTCGATATGATGGATTTGCCGCATGTCGCACGCGATCACCAGGACCTTGTAAGCTTGAAATTCCATGAATGCCGCCGGCGGAATAAAACCATCCACCGCCACCGCGCCCCATCCGATCTTGGCGAGTATGTCGTTCATCTCCTGAATGCGCGGGATGCGCTCGAAAGAAATTCCGGTGTTGAGCAGGCCCTGGAAGTAAACCTTGTGTGCATACTCCTTTAGAAAAAAAATGTTCTGGCGCATGATGAATCGCCACACCGCATGGTCCACTGACGTGTAATCGTCGTAACGCTGGTCGACGGCGAATTGCAAAAGATGTTTCGGCGTTGCAGCCACGGCCGCGTTATCGAAGCTGATACCGCTGGTTGTTTTCATCGACATCCTCCGTGCAAACCAAAATATGACTCGTTTGCGAAGCGAGCAAGAGCGATTCGCAGTGGTCGCTGCCAAAATGCGTGTCATCCCGAGCGGAGCGACGGACCTCACATTGGCTAATTGGATCACACAAATCAGATCGTGTGACGCTCGATGCTGTCTGAGGTTCTCCGCCGTCTTCGCGGCTCAGGATGACAGGCAGTGGGTGCGGTTATGATTTGGATCGTCGTTTTTGCGCGATGCGTCTCACGATCCAAACCACTGCGACAATCGCGATCGCCCAAGGCGCAAGAAACGCGACCGCCACGCCGATCATGCGCAAGCTCCACATGATTGCGCCGGCGCTTTGCGTCAGGGTGCGTCGCAGCGTGGCGAGCAAACCGCTCTCGTGCGAGATGATGTTGCCCTGGCTGTAAACCTGGATCGAAATGTCAGCCGGTGCGCTGGCTTCATCGATTTGTGTGCCCGTGCGGTCCTGGCGTTGCACACTCACGTTTTCAACTTTGCCCAGCGAGTTGAGCGATTGCATGAGTGCGAAGTAGTTTTTCATCGGTACGCGCAGCCAAACATTTGCCAGTTCGCGTCCGTCTGGATCGCGATTAAAAGTCGAATTGCGAACGCGTCCACCTTGCTTTTCAGCCAGGGTGCGAAGCTCCTTCGCCTTTTCGTCTACTGCCGAGGTACGAATGCGCAGACTGGTTTGCTGCAGTGCCTGCTCCTGTTCTTCGCGGGAAATGGTGATGTTGAGTTCTACTTTGTCGCGTTTGGTCTTCGCATTTTCCGACATGCCATTGCCGCCTTGCGCAATGCGCTGTGTTTGCATTTGAAAATTTTCCACGCGTCCCAATCCTTTCACGCGGCTGATCACAGCATCGCTTTCTTCCGGGGCGATCAATACGCTCATTGTCGCGGAGACGCGTCCTGAGTAGTCACGGTTCAGTTGCGCATTAGTTATCTGCATTTTTGGCGACGCGAGCGCTTTGGCCTCGTTATAAATCTTCTCTACATCCGGCGCGTAAAGCGAAAGTTGACCGCGTTCCTTGAGCAGAAACGCCGCCGGTTCTTCCATGTCTTTTTCCGCAAGCGAAACCGTCACGGTCGCGAACTGCACCTGGGAATCCCAATACTGTAGATCGCCCTGCATCTTTTCAATTTCTTCGCGCACGCGACCGAGTTCCTTCTCGACTTGAAGCAAATCGGCAACCTTCCCGGTCTTAGTCTTCAGCATGTCGATCAAGCGCTGCTCCATAACGCGCGCGTTCTTCAGGCGTGCATCGGTATCGAAGTATCCTTTCGTGACGTCCTCGGTGCCGAGCGTCTGGTTCTTTAGTTCGCCAAGTCCGCGAAGCTTTTGCAGAAAGCGATCCAGCTTTTCAGGCAGCACCTTGACGACGACTTCGCCGCGCAGTTTTCCGTTTGCCTGTTTCTCGGAACTCGTTGTCGCGACATATCCGTGTTCTTCGTTCGCAAACGCTGTGATTCTCTGCAATGCGTCATCAAAGCTTACGATCTCAAGCTGGACAGTTGCATTGCGAATTAGTTTGCGATTAGCCAGTACTGGAGCAGACGCGTCGGCTGGCTTTTGCTCGGCAACCTCCACCCGGGCAAGATTCTCCGGACTTGCGGAGCGTCCCAACATCTCAGCGGCCTCTGGCTGGGCCGCCTTCGCTGGCGCGACTATCGTAGCCGGCATCTTGGCATTTTCGTGAAAGTCCGATCGGCTTGCGGGTAACGACGGTGGCGGTGCTTGGAGGGACAAGTCTCGCGATCGCCCTGCGGCGAGTTCGTCTGATTTATCTAAACCACCGGCTAGACCTATTCCCGGCGCCACCTGGGATGGTTGTTGTCGGAAAAACTTTTCATTAGCGTAGTATTCACGACTGCGCGGTATGGTTGAACGTTCGCCAGTGATCACGCGCCCCACTTGAACTAGGGCCAAAAGGATCGCAGCGACGGCGGTAATCTGTACAGGACGCAAACGCATCAGATCAACGAGCAATCTTGCGAGTCCGCTTCTTTGCGGAATGCGACCGCGAAAACCGGCCAGCATTCGCTGTTCGAATGCCGGATCGGGTTTTTCCTGAGCGAGAGTTTCTTCCAGAATTTTGTTCATGACTTTGTTCTCCTCATTGGCTTTTCGGCAGGTGGCGCATTCAACGAGATGCGCGTGGAGAGCGCTACGCTCGTCCTTCGAAAGGTCGCCGTGAACATCGGCGGCAAGCCAGTCATCGATTTCGTTGTGAATGGTTGCCATACGCTTATTCAAGTGAAGCGAGAGCGGGCCGAAGTTGTTTGCGCAGCGCGGCAAGGGCGCGGCCGAGGATTCCGCGCAACGCGCCGTTGCTCAGGCCAAGTGTATTTTCGATTGTGCGATAATCCAGTTCTTCGAAGTAACGAAGCGTAAGCGCAGCGCGGTGAAGCTCCGGCAGCGCGGCGAGGGCTGTGTGTAACTGTTGATCGATTGCCTCTGTATTCGTTATTTCAGTTTCGTTTGTTTCGATTGTTTCGGGGGGAAATGGAACGGCGCGGCGCTTCCGAAAAATATCGTGTGCGCGATGACGTGCGACGGTTGCAAGCCAGGCGGGAAATTTTGCCGGATCGCGCACGCGCCAGCGCGTTTTCCAGGCTTTGACGAGTGCGTCTTGAACAACGTCTTCGGCCTCCTCGCGGTTTTGCAGGATGCTGTAAGCGATGGCGAAAAGTGTTCGACTGTGCGTGCGGATGATCATTTCAAATGCTTCTCGATCGCCGTGAATGGCCGCTCGATACTGTTCGCGTTCACTGGAATCCATTGGTCGATCTAAAGCCTAGACGTTTGAGATCGCGATTCCGCGCGAAAAATTTTCATTATAGGGCGTCTGTGTCAGACGCCTGGCGTTTCACAGAAACGCCCTACAATCAGAAAATGAGGACGGTGTTGCCGACGCTCACGAGGTCCTTGACGCGTGCGGCGTCCCAATTCGCCAGCCGAACGCAGCCGTGGCTGGCGGCGCATCCGATCGTCTCTGGATTGTTCGTTCCGTGAATGCCGATACCGGGTTTGTTTAAGCCCATCCAGAGTACGCCGACGAGGTTGTTCGGTCCCGGTGGAAGATTGTAGTAGTTCTCGGTGCGGACACCGTGGTTGAGCATTCCTTCGTCGTAGCGGAACCACGGCCAAATGGTCGCGCCGAGAATCTTCCATGTGCCAACCGGCGCGGGCAGTGTTTTTGATCCCGGGGTAATCGGAAAAACGCAGATAAGCTGATCGTTATCAAAAACTTCCAGCAGACGTTCCCCAGTATCTACGAAAATCTTGCGTGTCGCGAATGCCGGATTTTCAGGAACCTTGCCCTCGGCAAATTTTTCGACCTCGAACGGCAAGACATTCGGCACCTTGAGGACTTCGCCCGGTTGCAAATGTTCCCAGTTCTTTCCGGGATTGAGTTTCTGAATATAAGATTCGGCGGAATGATAACGCTCGGCGACGAATTCGAGCAACGAAGTATAAGGCAACCATTTCAATTTTGCCTGCTCGGCACGGCTGCCGGGAACATCGCCGACAACTTTCAGATCTTCCTCCCTGATTGTGTAGGTCGTGTAGGCCACCGGCACTTGATCGAGCATCCACTCATCGACCGCGCCCGTCTTCGGCATGGCGCGGGCGTGCTTGTATGAGATGAGCGCTTTGCGAAAAAACTCGCCCATTTTTCCATCGATCTTTCCGGGCCCGAAATAGTTGTTGTCCAAAAAGATCTGGAGTCGCGTAGCCGTTTCTTCGTCGTAGTTCGGCAAGGCGACGGGATAGACTTTTGGCGGCGGAGTAATTTCCTCCTGCGCAGACGCGGAAATAGACATCGAGCCAATTGCGACGATGAGCAGAACGAATTTCATCGCCGGAAGTTATGCGCTGTTAATCCGACGCGCGCAAACGCGTTCCATGACATATTTCGCCCCTTAGCCGTAGTGGCGGCTTGCTTGTCGCTCGGGCGGATTATCGGCGGACGAGTTACCGCGACGCGTGACTGATGCACCTAGCCTCAGTTTCCGTTTTTGGGCACCGGCCGCAACGCAACCGCAGATTCGGCTGGCAGAAACCATTGCTCCGGAGTGATTGCTGGAGAAGATCCCGACCCGCCGTAACGCGGAGACTCGCTTGTCCAGAGCAGTTCCCAGTTGTAACCCGAGGGCGGGGCGAGCAGAGGTTCTGGAGCAGGCTTAATGATGTGGCTCTCGCCGAGATTCACCAGCACCAGGCGATTGTTGTTTTTCTGTCCGAGATATCGGAGAACGAAACTGGCCGGCCCCAAGACCGCGCCATCGATTCCGCCGGAAAATTGCTGACGAAACCGCGAATCTTCCCGTCGCAATTTCAAAAGATCGACATGCAGGTCGTGGATGGCGCTGTTCTTCTCGCGCTCGAGGAAATCTAGTTTAGAACGGGCGAACACCTGGGGATCGTCCGGCGCCGGCAACCGTCTGCGCGCTTCTTCCTCAGTAAGCGATAAAAATGGCGCCAGCCATTCAGCGCGACCTCGGCGAATCGCATCGCGCACAGAAGCGTCGCCTACGTCAGCGAAAAACGTGAACGGGCTGGACGCGCCGAACTCCTGGCCCTGAAAGAGCAACGGTGTCCAAGGCCCGAGCAAAAGGAGGGCAATCATAGCGCGGTAACGTCCGGGTGAAGTTTGAAAGCGAGACCGTTGTCCCGGCCCGGTGTTTGCGATTTGATCGTGGTTTTCGATGAAACAAACAAAAGCCTCCGGAGGAATCCCGAAAGCGGCAGTTCCACGCAACGCCTTTCGCCAGGAGAGCGCCTGACCTTGATAAAGAAAACCATTTTTAGCGGCAGAAATAAATTCCTGCGGCGCGCCGAGGTAGTCGCCGTAGAAGGCTTCTTTACGCCCAGTTAACGCCACCACGGCGCTGTGATGAAAATCGTCGTTCCACATGCCATCGAAATCGTCACCGCCTTCGCTGCGCGGTCGTACCATCTTTGTTTCCTGTAGATCGTTTTCGGCAACTAGAATAATTGAACGCGAGCCAGCCGCCTTGCGCGCGGCCCTTCCGACTGCACCAATGACGTACTCATCGGACTGATCGCGGACAGCGTGCAATGCGTCGAAGCGGAACCCGTCGAAATGGAACTCTTCAATCCAATAGCGACCGTTGGTAATGAAAAATTCGCGAACTGGTTCTGAGTCTGGTCCATCAAAATTAATCGAGTCGCCCCACTCGTTTTCCTTTTCACGAGTCAAATAACTGTCGGAATAAACGCCGAGATAATTTCCGTCGGGACCGAAATGATTGTAAACGACATCGAGAATCACGCCCAGCCCCAAAGAGTGCGCCCGATTTATGAACCCGCGTAGGTCATCCGGCGTGCCATACAGATGGGTTGGCGCGAAGAGATCCACGCCATCGTATCCCCAGCCGAATTTCCCTGGGAAATCCGCGATCGGCATCATTTCGATCACGGTGATTCCGATGCCCGCCAACTCTTCCAATTGCTCGACCGCCGCGCGCCACGTCCCTTCTCTTGTGAATGTGCCAACGTGCATTTCGTAGATGATTTGGCCTTTGAGTTTGACACCCGGCCACTCTGAATCGGTCCACTTGAATGTCGTCGGATCGATCACGCAGGACGAACCATGCGGCCCTTCCGGCTGAAAGCGTGATGCCGGATCGGGATGAAAATGTTCGGCCTTGTTTACCCGAAATCGATAGCAAGCGCCTGCTCCGACGTTGGCGACGCCGGAAAAATAGCCGCCTTGCTCAGCCTCCAGCGGGTGAAATGTTCGCTTCGCGTTTTTCGCCGTGCTCTCTTCCAGAACAAGCTCCACGTGCTGAGCTTTCGGGGCCCAAACGCGAAAATGTGTTTTGCTTTCACCAATCAGTTCCGCTCCAATTGGATAACGGCGCGTTGAAAGCGCTGTTGTGTCCGTCTTAGGCTCAGCAACCACCGCAGTAATTTCTTTATTGCTATTCAGCATCGGTAGTTAAGAACATGCGGGTGCTGGTCAAGGAAGCAACCAGAGAGGGCGCGCTTGACGAAGGATGGGTTTTACAACGCGCTTGATTGCTTTGGCCGAAGATTCAAAATCGTTCTCATGAATGGAACGGAGCCGAGAATCGAAATCTTCAAACCATTTGGTGAAGCGTTCGAGTTGATGAAAAAGATTCTTTTTCAGCCGTTCGATTTGAAAAAATGGCTCGTCGTCGGTTTCGCGGCGTGGCTGGCAAACCTGGGTGGTAGTGGAGGCGGTTTCAACTACCAGTATAACCGTCGGGAAGATGTGCAGAAGTTGAATGAGGCAATCAGCCAAATTCCGCACTCGCTTCTCGTGACAGGCATCTGGGTTCTGATTTGCTTCGTCCTGCTTCTCATTGTCCTGTTTGCCTGGCTGCGAGCACGCGGCCGTTTCCTATTTATCGACTGCATCGTCAAGAACCACGGTGCAATTGCAGAACCATGGCGTGATTTTCGAAAAGAGGGGAACAGCTATTTCCTCTTCTCACTACTGGTCGGCTTTG
>Ga0068860_100006188_pt1 | contig 12041 bp, 9 predicted proteins | sample KBSSwiS32_FD_66597 | JGI IMG/M metagenome (GOLD analysis project Ga0068860, IMG submission 66597) | Switchgrass rhizosphere microbial communities from Kellogg Biological Station, Michigan, USA - KBS Switchgrass S3-2 | ecosystem: Host-associated > Plants > Roots > Rhizosphere > Soil ... | reverse complement strand
CCGTGGAATCCATAGCGCCGTACGCCCTCGGAATAGAGCTGCTCGGGGATTGCAAAGCGATCCGCCACCTCGGCGTGTCCCCGATGGAACGCGGTATCGAAGCAGGCAACCTGGGGCAGGTCGGGCAGTCGATCCAGGATCGTCCGGATCGGCGCAAGGTTGTTGGGCTGATGCAATGGGGCCAGGGGCACGAAGCATTCAAGTTGATCGAGCACCGTATCGGTAACGACTGTGGGCGCCGCGTAGGTTGGTCCACCGTGGACAACGCGATGCCCGACGGCCCTCGGCAGCCTTCCGCCCATCCGGTCGCGCAAAAAGATCACGAGCTTGTCGAGCGCAGCAGGCACAGTGCCCACCTCAGCGGCAGGCCATGTCTTGTCGGCGAGCCCCTCGCCTCTGATACCTGCGGCCCTGAAGCGAGGGTGCACACCGATGCCGTCGATCACCCCTTTCATATGCCTCTCAAGCTGATTGCGCGCGCAGACCGCGAACAGCTGAAACTTGATGCTGGAGCTGCCCGAATTGAGCACCAGGATGGTCTCGCTCATGGCTCAGGCCTGAATCGGTTGGTTCGTCTTGCGGCTGTGAGCGAGAAGCACGGCAACGGCGCACGACGCCATGCGCGTCCTCACGTTGTCAGCACGCGAGGTCAAGACGATGGGCACTCGCGCACCGAGCACGATCCCCGCCGCATCCGCGTTCGAGAGGAACGTCAGGTTCTTGGCCAGCATGTTGCCGGCCTCGAGATCGGGAACAACCAGGATTTGAGCGTGGCCTGCGACAGGCGACTTGATGCCCTTGATGCGCGCTGCCTCAGGGCTAATGGCGTTGTCGAAGGCGAGCGGGCCATCGAGCTCGCCGCCAATGATCTGACCACGATCGGCCATCTTGCACAGTGCGGCAGCCTCGATGGTCGAGGGTATGCTTGGGCTTATCGTCTCGATGGCGGACAGAATTGCCACCTTCGGCTTTCCAAGCCCCAGCCCGGCATAAAGATCGATCGCGTTCTGGACGATATCGCGCTTGGCCACGAGATCCGGGGCGATGTTCACTGCGGCATCGGTGATGAACAACGTGTTCGGGTGGGTCGGAACGTCCATGACGAAGACGTGGCTGATCCGCCGTCCGGTGCGAAGTCCGGTCTCACGCTTCGTTACCGCCGCGAGAAGCTCATCTGAGTGCAGGCTTCCTTTCATCAGCACCTCGGCCCTGCCGGCGCGAACCAGCTCGACGGCCTTCTCGGCCGCCGCTTCGCTGTGCGGGACGTCGACAATGTCCATGCCGTGAAGGTCTATGGCGAGAGCCTCAGACACGGCGCGAATCCGGTCTTTCGGGCCGACAAGGATTGGAACGATCAACGCTGCACCAGCCGCCTCGAGAGCTCCTTTGAGGGAGGTCTTGTCACAGGGATGCGCGACCGCAGCCACGAGAGGCTGCAGGCTTTCCGTGGCTGCGATCAGGCGCTCGTATTTCTTGTGATCGCGCGACTCGGGGGGGAAAGGCCTTTCCGGTGTGGTCATGCCGGCGTGCTCACCACTTCAGAAAAAGTGCGATCTCGCCGGGCATCCCACCCGGAAAATCGATCACCTGCGCGTGCAGCTTGTAGCCGAGCGGTCGCAGCTCCTTCGCGTAGAAATCGTAGGCCCTCCTAGCGAACCCCTCGAGCGAGTCCGGCCAGTCCGGCAGCATGTTGTTGATGCGCCGGCCGCCATCGTTGCAGTAGCTGGCCGGGAACGTGATGACCTGTATCTCTTTGAAGCCTTGTTCGGCGGCGATGCGGACTGCCTTGTTGAGTCGGTCCATCACCTGAGGGTGGATGTCGCGCTCCCTGAAGGCCTCGTGCAGCTCGCGTTGCTCCCGCTTCTGCCGTTCCTTTCGTTTGCGCTCCTCCTCCATCTTCTTCATTTCAGCGTCGCTGATGATCTCGTTGAGATCCTGGGGGCGTAGGAGCGTCATAGCCATTGGTCTGTACTCCTGCTTGCGCGACGTTCGACGGTGCGTCCAGTCAATGTTTCGGAGTTCTCGCGGACCGAGATGACACCTGCCGCGCGTGGGCCACGCGCGACGCCTCCACCTCCAAAGACGGCGGCTGGATCAATCTCTCGGACTCAAAGAATCTCGCGATTTCGGCCAATCGCGCGCGCTCGAGCTCGCTGCGCAATCCCACCGCATCGATCACCCGGTGCAGGATGCCGGCCATACGAGACGCACTCTTGGGGTCCCTTGCGAGCATTGCTGGGATGGCATTCACGGCGCGCCTCTCATCGAGGAGCAGCATGAAGAATTGCTCGCGCACGAGCTTCTTGAATGCGTCAGGGCTTGAGCCGCCGCCGGCCTCGTCGCGCATCCGCCGCAGCAGATTGAAGCCCCGCTCGTCGACGACACCCTCGGGCATGCGGACATAGAGAAGCGCGCGGATGGTCGCTTCGCGCGGCCCTCCCTCGGCAATCGCCTCGGTCAGCTCCTCGATGCGTTGGGCCACAAAGGCCCTGTGCACGGGATCGTCTCCAGGCCGCCGCCGCGCGCTGTCGTCGGAAGCCTTAAGTCCGACCATCGCTTGCACAAAGGGCGAGCCGTATACGGCATGGAACCACACCTCAGATGCACGATCGCGCACGTCGCGATAGGCATCCAGTGACGACTCGATCCAATCGGAGATCTGCTCCTGCGTCTGCCAAAAAATGTTGTCCTCCGAAACCGGTCGACGCTCTCTTTTTGCCTCTTGTGCCGACGCTTGAAGCTGACGCATCCATGGATTGGCGTCCGAAAGCATCTCGTATTGCAGGCGCAAGGGATGACATCGGCGCATCCATTGGGCGAGGCCTTCGTTGGTCCAGCTCTGCACCCAAGGCTGCACCAACGTGCGATAGAGACCGAGGTTGATCTCGGATATGCGAGCGGCCGCGGCAAATTTCCGATCATCCTCCTCGTCGTTGCCGCCAAGAGCACGTATGTCGTCGAGGCTTCTCGCCTCGAAGCGAACCAGGTAGTTTCCACCGATCAGGTCGTCCGAATCCCCATCCTTCGGCACCATTACCGCTTCGTAGAGACCCGGTGGAAGCACGTCGATCAGGTCGATGTTGCTTGCGAACTCATCGTGCTCTTTCTTGGCCACGGAGCCCGAAACAAAGATGCCGAGGTGGCCGATCGACTCGTGAACCGCATAGACGATTGTCTGACCATGGGCCCGAATGTCATCGACGCTTCGGTAAAGATCGAGGATCCAGTCCAGCGCCTGCTGTGGCGGCGTGATGTTGTCTCCCTTGGAGCAAAAGACGACGATAGGTGACCGGATGTTGCGTAAGTCCACGCACATGCCGCCCGACAAAACAATTTCCGACGTAGCGAGCTTGTTGCCGACGAACAGCTTATCGACGATGAACTGCATCTCTTCGGCGTTGAGCAGGACATGGCCGCCCCACCACTGCTCGAACTCAAGATAGCGCGGCGGCTCGGTATCGATCTTCGAATAGAGGTTGTGTTGCTTTGTCCAGACTGTGTTTGTCGGGTTGAGGCTTTCGAAGTTCGTGACGAGCCACGTACCATCGAACTTGCCGTTGCCGAGATCTCCCATGAGTGCGGCGAGCCAGCTGCCGCCGAGCAGCCCGCCCGTGTAGCGCATCGGATTCTGGCCGCGCACGCCTGCCCAGTAGGACAGAGGCGAGCCGGCAACGATCACGGGACCAAAGAGCTCGGGTCGCATGGCCGCCAGCAGCATGATGGCCCATCCAGCCTGGCAATTGCCAATGACGGCGGGCTTGCCCTCCGCTTCCGGATGCAGCGCAATCACCCGTTCCAGGAATGCGGCCTCTGCGTGAGCGATGTCCTCAATTGTCTGCCCAGGAACGGGATCGGGCAGGAATCCAATGAAGTAGCAGGCATGCCCTGCCTTGAAGACGGCACCGATTTCGCTATCCGCCTTGAAGCCACCGATGCCTGGACCGTGGCCGGCGCGAGGATCGACAATGACGAACGGGCGCTTGTGTGCATCGATTTCTACGCCGTCCGGCGGCTGCACACGGACAAGACCGTAGTTCACCGGTCGAGGCAGTCCGCGTCCGTCCACTACGAGCTCGTGCCTGAACTTGAGGACGTGGGGCGCGGCCTTGGCAGTATGCTCCTGGTAGCCCTCACCGCGCTGCCGCAAGACGTCCCAGAACAGGATACTCCGCTGGCACGCGTCGGTCCAATAGGCCCAAGGGTCCCATCTTTGATCGACGGGCCATTCGGCGACAGCGTTGTTAGACGTGACTGGATTTGACGGTGCTTTCACGCGCTTACCCCAATGGCAATGCTACACGAACCTTGAGACGCTTCCCTTCCGCTTCCGCCTTCCCGCCTCCGTGCGACACGCCGACCGCGGTCCGTTCGGATGAGATCACCGCCACGCGCCCACTCCTCACTCAGGCTAAGGCAGCGAGCTAGCGACGACAAATCAGCAGAAACCCTCGGGCGCGATGGGACAAATCCAGAGGCGGACCAAAAGCAGTGCCGCCGATTGCAGGTGCGAGCGCCATCTTCAGGCGATCCAGCTCCGGTCGGCGGCTTTCTCGAAGTGCCTCACCGTATACACGTCGGGCCTCGCAAGCGTGACCTGCGCCTCAAGCGGAGATGGCTCTCCGTGTGCCAGCAAGGCTGTGGACCGCGTTGCAATCTGGCAAAAACGAAGGCCGAACATCGTCGCGAGTACCCTCTTGCCCAGAAGTGCTGCCCGACGAGGTTACGCTTCCTTTCCCCGTAGATGCGGGCGAGATGGATCGCACTCTTGCCCTTGATGAACCCCACCACTTGCGACACCGCATACTTCGAAGGGATCGAGATCAACATGTGCACGTGATCCGGTATCAAGTGCCCTCCTCGATCTTCGACTCCTTCTGCCCGGCCAACCTGCGGAACACTTCGCCGAGATGTCGGCGCAGCTCCAAATACAGCGTCTTCCTTCGACACTTCGGATGAATACGACGTGATATTTGGTCCCCACGTTATGTGGCTTAAGGCTTGGTACTCGTCCATCGGTGGAGATCCTTCCATGTGCGTGACTGCTCAAGGTTGGAAATCCGTCGATGGAGCGCCGGCTTCGTCAAACTACTACTGACTCCCCGGCAGAGACGGGGGATGCCCGCTGGCGGGTGTTCTTGACGATCGAAGAGAGCAAGGTGAATAGGCCGCGCACGTGCTCATTTCGCCAAGAGCGGCTGCGGCAGCTGACGGTAGCGCAGCTGCTCGTGGCTCATATGCTGGTGGATGGCGATGATGTTGATGGCATTCAGCACCGGCTGCTGCTCGTTCTCGGTCATGGCATGGCGAAGTCGCCGTCGACGACGGCTGCCTTGTCTGCTGCCGGCAAAGGCAGCCCACGCCCATCTCCTCGCCGACCTGGGTGCCCCATGCATGGTCGCGGCGGGGCCAATGACGACCTTGAACAGGCCCTGGCTGGCCTGGGCGCGCGGCGACATCGATAGTCTCATCGATAGAGGCCGCAGTTACTCACCGGAACATTCCGCACCGTACCCACCTATGCGTACAACGTCCTGGTTATGGACACTATCTGGCGAATTCTCATTACGATGCGGCAGCGGCTCGCCGCAAGGCGGGATCGTCTCGCCGATGCTGTCGAATATCTACCTGACAGCCATCGCCATCGACAGGCTCAATCCGGTGATCTCGGGGTGGAGAAACTACTACCGCTATGCCACTGGGGCATACGGCAGGTTCAACCACCTCGACTTCTGGATATGGCAGCGCGTCGGGCGCTGGCTGAAGGTGAAGCATCGCAATGCGACGTGGCCGACGCTGCGCCGACGCTATCATCTCAGCGTCCCCGGGAAACGACGGCAATGGACCGAAAGGACCAAACGCCTGAGGCTCCTCTGCGATGGAGGAACCATGCGTTACCCGGACCTGCGAATCGAGAAACCGAACGGATGGAACACGACCTGGGGGAAGAAGCAGCGCGAGAGCCTGCTCGACTTCTGGGATGCGTTCGGACGCCTCAGGACGATCTGAGGCCCACCCGGAGTTCCCGCGGTCGCGCATTGGTCGATGCCCTCGATCCCGCTCGCCTCTCATCGAGGCAGCTCAACGGTAACGGAAGCCTTGCCATGAACACGACCTTTGTCGAAGCTGCGACCATTCTTCTGCGCGAGGGCCTTGAAGCCATCCTGGTTCTCGCGGCTTTGGCCGCCTATCTCGGCCGGTCAGGCGCCGAGGACCGTCTGGCCGCCTTGTGGTCGGGCGCCGCAGCCGCTCTCGTTGCGAGTGTTGCAGCCGCCTGGGTGTTCGAACATTTTTACAACGGTGCGCACAGCGACATCTTCGAAGGCGTCATCATCTTCCTGGCGGCCGCACTGCTGTTCTACGTCAGCGGGTGGCTGTTTCTGAAGCAGGACCCGAAGGCGTGGCAGGATTACCTCAAGAAGCACGCTGGCAGCGCGGTCTTGGGAAATCGTCGTATGTGGCAGCTGCGCTTGCCTCCCTGGCCGTGCCGCGCGAGGGCGGAGAGACCGTGCTTTTTCTTCACGTCCTGGCCAAGACCAACGGCGGTTGGAACGCCTCCCTCGTCTCGGGCATCGTTGCCGCATTCGCGGCGCTGGCGGTGCTGTTCTGGATCATCATCACCAGCGGTTGTTGAGCGATGTGGCGGTCTGGGCGATCGGGTTGCTGGCGGAGCATGGCGTGAAGGTCGGCAAGCGTCCGCCGGACATGGGCGCAGGACTGAAGAAGCCTCGGGAGAGGTTTCAGTCCACCAACAAGTATTCGAAGGACGAGCGGGCCTAGTGGAATGCCCTCAAGGGGACGCATGGCGGCAGCTGGGGGAGCGTCCTGACCGCGGCGCTGGTGGAGCTCTACTGGCGCGAGCCCGTGCCGTGCAGCCTCGGCAATCTGCCACCGGCGCGGAAGCATGATGACGACGATTCCGAGCACAGCGCCGCGTAGAGGAAAAGAGAGCGTGCGCACGGAGCGAAGCAACGGCGCACGGCACGACCCGGCCGACCATGTGTCGGCAAAGGCCGAGGCCTGGTTCGACGGCTTGTCGGCGGCACAGACGAAGGCCGTGATGCGGGCGCTGGCTGGGACGTGACACCGACGGAGCACCGGCGTTGTGTGGCTTAAGGCTTGGTACTCGTCCATCGGTGGAGTTCCTTCCGTGCGCGTGGCTGCTCACGGTTGGAAATCCGCTGACGGACTTCCGGATTCGTCAAACTACTACCGCCTCCCCGGCAAAGCCGGGAGTCTTCCGCTGACACTAGTCTAGGCGGCGCCGTGACACTGCTTGTACTTGCGCCCCGAGCCGCAAGGGCATTTGTCGTTGCGCTGCGGCTTACCGCCCGCCTCGGCCGCAGTAAAGCCCATCAGTCGGCGGGCGATCTCGCCCTCGCGCCTCGGCAGTGAGCCGAGCCATTCGTTCATCTTGCGGATCGGAACGGAGCGTGTCCCTTCGGGCGGTGGCGTCTCCCCGAGTGCCCGATAATGGGCCTTGTAGAGGGTCTGGAAGTGCACCGTGGGCTTCGCCACCCGGGCAGCCACCAGCTTTCGCTCAACCAGCACAGAAGAGATCACGCGGTCGCAGGCCGGCGACAACCGTCTCGGCATCATCGCCCAATGCGGGAGGACGCTGAACGCGCCTCGCAGAAAGAAGAGACAGCTGGTATCCACATGGTTAGCGTCCTCGCTGATCGGCATGATGCTTTCGTCAAGCCTCCGGAAGGTCCGCTGAGCAATCACATAGTCGCAGTAGACCGATGCCCTGGACGCCGCCGACAGGCAGGCCTCAACATGGTCCGGCGAGTACCAGTTATCCGCATCGAGCAGGCCGATGGCGCTGTATCCCTCGGCGATGGCAAGCAGTGCACCGACACCGCGTGGCGTGTTGCCGTTGTCGGCGTGGTTGCGGTCGAGCTTGAGATGCCGCACGCCGGCCGTATCGATCCAATCCTGTGGGAAGCCATCGGCGACCAGGAAATGGTCGGTGCGCAACGTCTGATTTCGCACGCTGTCGATGCAGCGCTCCAGCAGGCGGCGCTCTTACTTGTAGTAGGGCGTGATGATGGCGTAGTAGGCATTTTCGGGCATTGCGCGGCGCTCTTCCTTGATGATGCCGAGGCGCGACTCCGCCCCGAGACTGTTCCCGTGCCGATTGGCCGGAGCCCTGCGGATTGCCTGGAGGCTCAGGTGATGCACCAACCTGAAGCAATGCGTCAAGCTTCGAGCGGGACGCGGATCAACGTCGCCAGTTCCCTCGGGTGACGCGGCTCGATGTCAGCAGGCCCCCACGGTCGGTCTTCAAAGCAGGGCAAGGTTCGCTGTCGATGTCATGGCGGGTGCAGCACCGGCGCTCGCACACCAGAAGGCCGAGCCCGTGCTCTGGCTGCGCTTGAGCGCGGCCGGGAGACGCGACGACGGCACGCCAGAGCCGCTCCTCGGCCCTGACTTCTCTTGGCAGGTGCGAACCGGAAGTGTTGGGCTCGGTGTGAGAGTTACCGCTTCTGTAAAGGGTTTCGGATGCTCTGACCCAAGTTGTTGTGTTGCCGATCGGACACTCCCTATGGCTTGTCTTCCGATTGAGGCAGCACCGCCCAATTCTGCCGCTAGCGTCTGATCACCTCGCATCCAAATATAAGCAATCGTGTCTGACGCGGGGGGCACACGGGGTGGCGCCTCATGAATGAGAAGCAGTTGCGGAGAGCCATCGAGCAGCTGCTTGAGGGCCAGCCCGATAACCAGCGCCTGCGCGACAACCTGGAAGGCTTGTGCCGCGACCCGCTGTTTGCCGGTTTGACCTGGTTCTGGGGGCCGCGTCTCTACGCCCGCGGCAGAGCGGTATTTCGCCCCTTCATTCTCAACCACTTCTCCGAATGGATCCGCGACGACAAGCGCTGGAAGCGCGTGCAGTGGGATGAGCACGCCGCCGATCTGGATGCCTGGCTGCAGGCCGCGCGCGCCTCTCGCGACGTCGGGCTGATCCGGCGACTGCAGCGCTGGAAGTACGCGGCCCGCAAGGGCTGGGGTCTCGACCTTAACCGCTGGTATACTGCGCTGGTGGAGGCGTATCGCGCCGCCCCCACATCCGCGGCGCGCACCATCGTTCTCGACGAGTTCGACGATTGGTTCGAGCTCGACGAGCCCACCGCCATGCGGCTGTACGACACGGACCGCAACTCGGCCGCCTTCATCCTCAAGCACCTGCCAGTCTCCTACTGGAGCGCGGACAAGCGCAGGATGTGGGAGAAGCTCGGCGCCCTTGCCCGCGCCCATGGCGACGAGAAGCTGTACTTCGCCCTCTACCGCAAGCTGATGCCGGTTGCGCGCTGGGAGACGGAGGCTCTGACGCTGGCGGATGCCGTCATCGAGCAGGCCGAGCTCAATCGGGTGCTCCAGAACCGGCACCTGGAAGGCTACAGCATCGAGCGGGGCAGCACCGTTTTGAAGCTGCTCGAGCGGCGCGGGCGCGATGTCATGCCCTACGTGCGCGCCAAGCTCGAGGAGACCATCGGCGGCTGGGGCAAGGATGACGTTGCCAAGCGGTTCGTAGAGCTGTCCGAGCGCAAGGGCTGGTGGGACCTGTGGAGCGCCTCGATCCGAGCCTCCACCAACGCCAAGTTGTTCAACGAATGCATTGGCAAGCTGATGCGCGACGAGTCCTTGAGCGACGACACCCGCCGGGAGCGGCTCAAGGCACTGGCGGGGGCCTCGCGCGAGTGGAACTGGCCAGGCCTCGGCCTCGCCATCATCCACCACCTTGACGACAACCTGGCCTGCCTCGTCTATGCCCGCTATCCGGACCTGGTGCGCGGTCCGCTGCGAGCCAACGTCACGCCGACCTGGTGGCGCGGGTATCCCAACCTCATCAAGGCGGCTCAGGAGGTCAGAGACGACGATCTGGTCGATACCCTGGCCAGCCGGTATGCGACCCGTGTCTCGTGGGCGCGGAGGTGGAACCAGCAGACGAAGCCCGACGCGGACGACAAGACCACCTCGCTGATAGCGACCTACTACCAGGCGATCCGCATTCGAGATCCGGCGGAGTTCTCGCGCCGAGCCTCCAATGTCCTGACGCGCATTCCGGCCTATGCCACCTTCAACCAGCAGCAGCTTCTGCGCACGAACGATCTGGCGCGCCTCTTGTTCGTGCGATCCCTCGACCAGTATCTGGCTGTGCCCGAGGCGGTCCAGGATCTGGTGGAGGGCTCGAACATTCACGTCATGATGCTGGCCTACCGCGTCCTGGCGCTCCCGGACGCGCGCGCCCAGGTCCTGGCCGCCGACAACATCGAGATCCTGCTCGGCACGCTGCTGCGTCCGATCCATCGCAAGACCCGCATGGCGGCTTTCGACGCGCTTGCCAATGCCGCGCGCCACAGCGAGGAGGTGGCGCGCCGCGTCCATGCCCGGGCGCGCGAGGCCTTGAAGCTGCCGGACAAGAAGTACCCCAAGGCCGAGCTGATCGGGCTCATCGCACGCACGCTCGCCGCGCACCCCGCGCTGGCTGCCGAAGCCGAGCGGCCTGTCATCTACCGGTATGCGAGGGCGGCGGCATGATCATCCTCGTCGACTATGCCTCGCCGTCCACCCTCGACTCCACGCGCGATGCGACCACGGTCGGGCTGTCGACCAACCTGCGCCGGCGCGTGCGCTTCCATGGCCTCGTGCGCGAGCACGGCTTCATCTTGCGCATCGCGCTCAGGGCGCTGGGAGAGGCGATCTGGTCGAACGATACCTGGATCGGGCAGTCCGACCTGCTCGATCCCGTCATCACCGTGCACCGCGACCGCATCTTCTTCGAGGCCTTCAGCCAGGACCAGTCGGCCTATGTCGCACTGATCGTCGAGCCTGGCGTGTTCGAGCCCATGGGCGAGATGGTCACGGGCACGACCAATATCGATTTCACCGCCTGGCTCTGGGGGGCGCTGGGTGAGATGCGCACCAGCCGCTCCACGACCTTCCGCATCGGCGCCGGGGGTGTCGAGGTGCGTACCTCGGGAGCCGGCGGACGGTTCGAGAAGAAGGTGGATCTGCCCGAGACCTGGGTCCGCGGCTTCCTGCAGGTGCAGGCCGCCATGGGCATGCCGGGCACCCGCATTTCCGTGAAGCCCATCGACCTGCTGGCAGCTGTCCGCTTTCTGCGCAACACCAAAGCCAAGGTTTCACCACGGGGCATCCGCTACGAGTTCGAGCCGGGGCGCGACACCCGCCTCGTGCTGGAGCCGTGGGAGCACGCGGTCGTGCTCGAGGGCGCGGAGCACAACTACACCGAGCCCAAGACCACGCGGGTCTGGGGGCGGCGCCGCCTCAAGCTGATCGAGGGCCTGCTGCCGTTCGCCGAGGGCGTCGACATCTATCTCAAGGGCCGGGCGCTGCCGAGCTTCTATGCCGTGAAGCTGCCCGGCATGACCTTCCTGCTGGGATTGACGGGCTGGTCTGGCAGCGGCTTCACCGGCACCGGCGGCTTCGATCTGCTCGCTGAGGCAACAGCTGCCAATGACACGCTGCTGGAGCCGGCGCTGGCCCTGCTGCGCGAGCGCCAGCACGCCTCCATCGACGAGGTCGCAGCGGCGCTCGGCATCGACAAGGCCGCGGCGTCGCGCCTGCTGGTGCGATTGTGCCGGCAGGGCCGCACCATGTTCGATGTCGAGACGCGTCATTACCGGCACCGCGAGCTGTTCGAGACGCCCGCCGACGAGGCCGCCTACTTTCCCCCCGATCGCCGTCAGGAGCTGGCTGCTGACATCATCTCGGAAGGCAGGGTGCGCGTTGCGAGCTGCACGGCGGAGGAGACCAAGAAGGTGCGCTCCTTCCGTGACCCGAGCACCGGCGAGGCCAAAGAGAAGATCGTGCGCGAGATCACCTATCGAGACTGGCGCGTCATCGGCGCTGCCGGCGATCAGGACCCCGTCGAGGTTGTGGTCAACGACACGGGCCGCATCATCTTCGGCCGCTGCACATGCCCGCACTTTGCCGAGCATCTGATGAACCAGGGGCCGTGCGAGCACATGCTCGCGCTGTTCAAGGCCAGCGAGGACCAAAGAGCCGATCGTCCATCG
>Ga0068860_100006185_pt1 | contig 12043 bp, 8 predicted proteins | sample KBSSwiS32_FD_66597 | JGI IMG/M metagenome (GOLD analysis project Ga0068860, IMG submission 66597) | Switchgrass rhizosphere microbial communities from Kellogg Biological Station, Michigan, USA - KBS Switchgrass S3-2 | ecosystem: Host-associated > Plants > Roots > Rhizosphere > Soil ... | reverse complement strand
CGGACCAGGGAGACGAGGTCGACCGGCTCGGTCGGCACGTCGTGCTTTTCCGCTTCGACCTGGCTCAGCGACATGAGGTCGGTCACCAGGCTCTCCATCCGGCGGGCCTCGCGCAGGACCGTCTGCAGGAAGCGGGTCGCCGTCGCCAGATCGACCTTCGCGTCGTCCTCGGCGAGGGTTTCGACATAGCCGATGATCGCCGCCAGTGGCGTGCGCAATTCGTGGCTCGCATTGGCCACGAAGTCGGTATGGGCCCGGCCGATGTCGGCTTCGGCCGAACGGTCCACCATCTCGATCAGCCAGGTGCCGGCATCGATCTGCCGCCGCGTCAGTTGCCACAGGCTGCGCGCGCGGACGAAGCCGGCGATGGCCAGGCTCTCCCCGTCGCCCATCGTCAGCAGCCGCAGCGCCTCGGGGTGGCGCAGGGCGATTCGCACGTCCTGCCCGACGATATGGGCGCCAAGCAGGGCCCTTGCGGCCTTGTTGGCCACCGTGATCCGCTCGCCCGAAAGGATCACCAGCGGCAGGCCGATCGGCTCGATCGAGGCCTGCTGCGCCTCCTCGCGCAGTTCGGCCGTATCGACCAGGACCGCAAATGGTTCGGGTTCGGGGCGGACCAGCCACAGCGAGCCGAGCCACAGCAGCAGAACCGCCAGCGCCAGCCACCAGCCCGCGCCGCCAAGCAGCAAGCCAACGGAGCCGACCGCGGCAAGGGCCATGCCGGACCAGGGAAGGGATGACCTGCGCTTCATCGCGCGCTCCCTTAGCGCCGGCGCGCGGGCCTGACCAGCGGGCAGCGGGCAGCCCGATTAGGTCCGAAAACCGAGTCAGTTGTGACAACGCGATGCTCCGGCGCTGTTAACCTTGTGGGCGAACCGGGGCGGCGGTTGGTTGGGCTGTCCGGGCGTGGAGCATCGGCATGGCAACGGCAACGGCAGGCGCAACGGGCGTCACTTTCTCGAATTCCGCAGCGGCGGCAAACCTCAGCCAGACGATGACGGAAGGCGGGGCCGATAGCTCCTATCTCGCCACGTTCAACGTCCTGAAGGCAAGCGGCGGCGGGGCGGGCGCCCGGCTCTGGTCGGTGGACGATGGGACCAACGGGGATGACAATCCGGCCGTGCCGATCGCGAACAAGGCCTTCGCCGGCTACAATACGGACCTGCTCTGGCAGGATGCCGTCGGCGCGGTGGAAACCAGCCGGGCCGGCGCCAGCTTCTGGATCACCGCCTCGGGCGAGGTGAAGTACGATGCCTCCGCCCTCGCACCGCAGATCAATGCGCTGGCCCAGGGGGAAGTGTTCACCGACACGATCGAGTACACCATCCGCCTTGCCAATGGCACGCTCTCGGTCGGCACACTCACCGTGAACATCGCGGGCACAAACGATGCCCCGGCGATCACCAGCGCGCCGCAATCGGGCGAGGTGAAGGAGGACGCGGCGCTACTCGCCACCGGCCAGGTCACCTCCAGCGATGCCGATCATGGCGCCACGGCAACCTATACGGGCAACGCCACGGGGAGCTACGGCAGCTTCGCGGTCGATGCCGCCACCGGCAAGTGGACCTACACGCTCGACAATGACCATCACCAGGATCTCGCCGCGGGCGAGGTCCACGTCGAAACCTTCACCGTCACGGTGACCGACGATCATGGCGCCACCGCCTCGCAGACCGTCAGCGTCACCGTGCGGGGGACTGACGATCTTTCGGTGATCCAGCCCGGCGGCAACACCGGCACGGTCGCCGAGGATTCGCCCACGCCAGCCACGGGTGACCTGCAGAGCACCGATATCGATTCGCCGGCCGACCAGTGGGTCGCTGCCACCGTGTCGGGCGGCGGGCATTATGGTACCTTCACGGTCGGCGCCGATGGCCAGTGGAACTACGTGCTGGATCAGGCGAACGCCACGGTGGACGCCTTGGGCAACGGCGATTCATTGACCGACAGCTTCACCGTCCTCACCGCCGATGGGCAGCAGGCCACCGTTGCCATCCACATCGACGGGCATAGCGACGTCACGCCCGATCCCAACGATCATGACGAGCTCGGCGACCCGGGGCCGAACCGCATTGTCGATCATGCCAACAGCACCACGATCTACGGCGGCGCAGGCAACGATTCGATCTACGGCAACAATGGCGAAGACCTGATCTACGGCGGCTCGGGCGACGATCTGCTTTATGGCCAGGCCGGGTTTGACACGGTCTATGGCGGCAGCGGCGACGATCAGATCTTCGGCAAGGCCATGAAGGACGTGCTGGTGGGCGGCACCGGCAACGACATCATCGAGACCGGGCTTGGCGCAGATACCGTGGTGTTCCTCTCGCTCGACGACGGCCTCGACGTGATCACCGATTTCACCCACCTCGGCGTTCAGGGAGACCGGATCGATCTCTCCGCCCTCGATGCCAACCTCGGCCTGGCCGGCGATCAGGCCTTCACCTGGGGCGGCGGCAGCGCGGCGGCGAATGCGGTGTGGTTTGAATTCGTGGCCGGCGCCGCCAATCCCGATGGCTCGCTGGGGGCAACCTTCGTGCACCTGGATGCCACCGGCGATGCCGTGGCCGACCTGACGATCCAGTTGGTCGGCAACATCACCCTGACGAGTGCTGATTTCATCCTGTAAGGCTGCGGGGGGAGGCCTCGGCTGTGAAGCCATCGTCGGGTTGGCGGCTCCCGCCGCCCCGGCCCCGCGCGCCTTGTTCACCCGATCGCGTAAGAGCGCGTACGTGTGCTGGCGCTCGCACGCGGCGGTGCCGCCAGCTTGCCCGGTCCAACGATGTATTCTTGTTGGTGACCCCTACGGGAATCGAACCCGTGTTTCAGCCGTGAGAGGGCCGCGTCCTGACCGCTAGACGAAGGGGCCAACTTTGCCATCCGATCATCCAACCGAGCCGCTGTGGCACTGGAAGGATGGTGACCCCTACGGGAATCGAACCCGTGTTTCAGCCGTGAAAGGGCCGCGTCCTAACCGCTAGACGAAGGGGCCATATCGGCTTGCGCCGGTGGCGAGGCCGGGCCTTTACGGGGCAGGGGAAGCGTGGTCAACCCCCAGATTGCGGCGGTTGGAACCAAGATGGTCCAACCGCCGGGCGAGGGTGGTTCAGCCCGGCAACCAGGCAGCATCTTCGAGGTGGAGTTCGGCGCTGGGGCGGCTCCCCCAATCGTCGATCTTGGGCCGGCCGGCCAGCCACAGCCGCTTGCCTTGCGAAGCGTGAAGCAAGGCCTGGCCCATCTCGCTCTCGGCCTGGCGGAAGGCGACGGCCTTGAAACTGGCGCCATCGTCGCCGCGCACGATCAGGCGCAGGTGGCCGGTGCCGACCACGTCGGCCTTGACCAGCCGCACCGGGCCGACCGCCACGCGCGGCGCGGGCCAGCCCACGCCGAACGGGCCGGCGCTCTCCAGTCCGGCGATCAGTTCCGGGGTCAACCCGCGCGGTGAGAGGCTGAGGTCCAGCTGCAGCAGCCGCTCGGACGATGCCGCGGCGACATCGGCGGCAAGGCGCTCGTCCAGCCATTCGGCCAGGGCGTCGAGCTTGGTGCCGTCCAGCGTCAGCCCGGCCGCCATGGCGTGGCCGCCGCCGGCGACCAGCAGCCCGGCCTCGCGCGCGGCGATGATCGCGGCGCCAAGGTCGACCCCGGTGATCGAACGGCCCGAACCCTTGCCGAGCGAAGTCCCGTCGGCGGCCTCGTCCGCACCCAGCGCAATCGCCAGCGCCGGCTTTCCAGTCTTTTCCTTGATCCGCCCTGCCACGATCCCGATCACGCCCGGGTGCCACCCTTCGCCGGCGACGACGATCACCGCGCGATTGTGCTGGCTGGCAAGCTGCGTTTCGGCGGCTTCCTGTACCGCCTGCTCGATCGCCCGGCGCTCCTCGTTGAGGAGCGAGAGCTGGGCGGCGATGGCGCGGGCCTCCTCGGGATCGTGCGTGGTCAGCAAGCGCACGCCAAGGGTGGATTCGCCCACCCGTCCGCCCGCATTGATCCGGGGGCCAAGCGCAAAACCAAGGTCGCTGCAAGTGGGCGCCCGGTTCAGCCGGCTGGCGTCGATCAGGGCCGACATGCCGATATTCTCGCGCTTGGCCATGACCTTCAGGCCTTGGGATACGAGGGCACGATTGAGCCCATGGAGCGCAGCCACATCGGCCACGGTCCCCAGCGCGACCAGATCGAGCAGGCCGAACAGGTCTGGCTCGGCCCTCGCCGCAAAATAGCCCGCCGCGCGCAGGCGGCGCACGGTTTCCACCGCCAGCAGGAAGGCCACGCCGACGGCAGCGAGGTGGCCGTGGGCGAGGCCCACGTCGCTCTCGTCAAGCCGATTCGGGTTCACCAGCGCCGCGGCCCGGGGCAGGTCGGGCGGGCACTTGTGGTGATCGACCACGATCACGTCGACCCCGGCCTCGTGCGCCCGGGCCAGTGCTTCGTGGGCCATGGCTCCGCAGTCGACCGTAACGATCAGGCTGGAACCTTCCTCCGCCAGCCGCACCAGCGCCTCGGCCGAGGGGCCGTAGCCTTCCAGCAGGCGATCGGGGATATAGTAGCGCGAGGGGAGGCCGAGCTGTTCGAGCAGGCGCAGCAGGAGCGCGGCGCTGGTCGCGCCATCGACGTCGTAATCGCCGTAGACCGTGACCTTCTCGCCGCCGACCACCGCTTGGGCCAGCCGCTCGGCAGCGGCGATCATGTCGCGAAACTCGGCCGGGTCGGGCAGGAATTCGCGCAAGGTCGGGCGGCGGTGGCGAGCCAGGTCCGCGCGCGCCACGCCGCGGGCGAGCAGCAACTGGTCGAGCAGATCATCGCCCAGGGCGATTGCAGCCTCGTCCTCCAGCGCCATGTTGCCGCCGCGCCAGAGCCACTGGCGGCCGCCCAGCGATTGCCCGAAACCCGTGGCGGAAACCGAACGCGTGATCATTCGTCGGGGCTAACCCATTGCACGGCTAACGGGAAGGGTTCCCCCGGCGCGCGGGTGTTGATAGCCCGGGGGAATGGCGCAGGCCGAACACATGAACGCCGGACCGGAGCCGCAGCTGGCGATCGTCTGGCACAGCCGCACCGGTGCCAGCGAGCAGCTGGCCGCCGCCGCCGCGCTAGGGGCGGCGGAATCTGGTGAAGGTGCCTGCCGCCTGCTCCGCGCGGAGGACTGTACCCCCGCCGACCTGCTTGCCGCCGCCGGCTACCTGTTCGTGTGCCCTGAAAACCTGGGGACAATGTCGGGGGCGATGAAGGAGCTGTTCGACCGGGCCTACTATCCCCTGCTCGGCCAGGTGGAAGGCCGGCCCTATGCCACGATCATTGCCGCCGGTTCGGATGGCCGCGGCGCCCAGGCCCAGATTGACCGAATCGTGACCGGGTGGCGCCTTCGGCGAGTCGCCGAGCCGATGATCGTCAACCTCGACGCGCAGACCCCAGAAAAGATACTGACACTCAAGCAGGTTGGAAAAGCTGAGCGCGATGCTGCCAAGCATTTGGGGCAGGCGCTTTCTGTGGGGATTGCACTCGGTGTCTTCTGAGTACGAGACCGGTCCAAAACGGTACGGCCGGGTCACCGGGACTCGACGGGCGATTATTTTGTGCCATTGGTCTGTCGATGGACAGGGCAGGTGGAAGGTTCACCTCGTGGCAGGAGGGCATTGCAGTGCGCCGTGAGGCGGGTCTGACGCTGTATTTCCCGCCCTCCGGGGCAAGCGCTGGTGAGGCGGCTGCCGGCCGGCCCGATGTCCGGGCGATCCAGGAACTGGCTGGCCGATCGGGCGCGTCGGTTGCCTTCTCCGTCAGCCACCTGCCCAAGGATCATCCCTACTGGGTCGAATTGCTGGCCCTCGGGCTGACTTTCGACCTGCGGGGCCTGGCCCCCGGCATCGATGCCCGTGTTGCCGCGCCGGTCCACGCCTTCGGCCTGCCGAAGCCGGAGCCGCGCGCTCTCGAAGGGATCGTGCTGCGGCCCGGCCCGCATCTGTCTTCCGCCGCCGCGCTGCTGCCAGTGGTTCGCACCATGGCCGCGTTGGGCTGTGAACTTGCCGCTCTGCCCGGCCTCGTCGGGATCGGCTGGGAACCGGCCGGCTCGATCATGGCGCCCGACTATTTCCGCAGCACCGTCGGCTCCTGGCTGAATGACGGGCCATTCCCTGCGCTGGGATTCACCGCGCTCGCCCGTTCGCCCCAAGGCGCGATGCGCTCGGTCGGTCTCGGGCTCTTTCTCGGTCACGAGCTGGAACTGGCGCCCATGCCCGGAGAATCGCCAGCGGATGCGGCGCGGCTGGCCGTGCGGCTGATTCACGATTTGGTGCAGAATGGTTCCTACACCCCGGGTGACCAATATGGTCCCGGGGGAGAAGTCCTGCATTGCAGCTTCAACGCAGACCTGAGCCTGATGCTGATCGGCAGGACTGGCTGACCGCTCGCTATCGCGAGGCTTCGGGTTCTCCTTGCCGACCGGCCCAGCCGTGCCTGCCCCTGCCGCCCATTGCTGCGCACGAAGCATTCCGCGTCCGCGCCAATTTGCCGTTTCGCGCGGTCAACCGGGCAGGGAGCAGCGGCTACGATGCCGGCTTGCAGCGCCATCATCTCCTGCCGCACCAGCTGACCGGCGTTTCCGCACTCGGGCGGCTGTTCGACCGGTTGGGCCGACAGGCGATCGGGTTTGACGATTTCCGGCGCAACGGCCTGCTCCTGCCGGCAAGCGAAGCGGCGGCGCGGATCCTGGGCCTGCCGCTGCACCGCGGGCCGCACCGCGACTATAACCGCATGGTGATCGACCGGGTGGGCCTGATCGAGCAGTCCTGGTCGCGCGAGCGGTGGCGGCGCGGCGACAGTGCGCTCGAGGCAGCCTCGTTCCGCGTGCGCCTCCTGCAGCAGGCTCTGCGGCGCCGATTGCTCGAAGGCGGTCGGCGGCGAGTGGTGCTGAACGGACGGGACCCGGCGCTCGCCGATGCCGCCTTTGCCGAACTGGATGCCATGGCCGACCTGCTGTGGAGCGAGGCCGAGGCGGCCGATCCGGCCGGGTGGTGAGACCCGTGCCGGCCGCCCTGCTTGACTACTTCGCGCCCGCGACGGCGTTCGCCGCGCTCAGGACGGCGCGTACGCCAGCCGTGGCCACGTCCTCGTCGATCCCCACGCCCCAGACGGTGCGGCCGTCCGCCGTGGTGCATTCGACATAGGCCGCCGCACGGGAATCGGCTCCCTTGCCGAGCGCGTGCTCGGAATAGTCGCGGATTTCCAGCGCCACGCCGAAGGTTTCCGCCAGCGTTGCGACGACCGACGAGATCAGGCCGTTGCCCCGCCCGGACACGGTCTGTGCCTTGCCGTTGACGCCGATCTTGCCGGCAAAGACCCGGCTGCCGTCGGGACTGCGCATTTCGTTGTAGTCGAGCAGCTGGAAATGCTGCGGCTCGTCGAGGCGATAAGTCTTGCGGAACACGTCCCAGATGTCGCTCGCCTGCAGTTCGCGGCCAAGCTCGTCGGCCAGGTCCTGCACATAGCGGCTGAAGTGGGCCTGCATCCGCTTGGGCAGCTTGAGCCCCTGATCCTGCTCGATCACCCAGGCGAAGCCGCCCTTGCCGCTCTGAGAGTTGACGCGGATCACCGCTTCGTAGGAGCGGCCGAGGTCTGCCGGGTCGATCGGCAGGTAGGGCACGGCCCATAGCTGGTCGTTGCGGGTTTCCTGCGCGGCGAAGCCCTTCTTGATCGCGTCCTGGTGGCTGCCGGAAAATGCGGTGTAGACCAATTCGCCGCCATAGGGATGGCGTTCGTGCACGGGCAGCTGGTTGCAGTATTCAACCGTCTGGATCACCTCGTCGATGTCCGAGAAGTCCAGCTGCGGGTTGACGCCCTGCGTGTACATGTTGAGGCCGACCGTCACGAGGCAGCAGTTGCCCGTGCGCTCGCCGTTGCCGAACAGGCAGCCCTCCACCCGGTCCGCTCCCGCCAACAGGCCCAGTTCGGCCGCGGCCACGCCAGTGCCGCGGTCGTTGTGGGTGTGGAGCGATATCACCGCGCTTTCGCGGTTCGGCAGATTGCGGCAGAAATACTCGATCTGGTCGGCATAGATATTGGGCGTCGCCGCCTCGACCGTCGCCGGCAGGTTGAGGATGATCGGCTTCTCCGGCGTCGGCTGGAGAATGTTCATCACCGCCTCGCAACACTCGATCGAGAAGTCGAGTTCGGCGGTGGAGAAGGTTTCGGGCGAATATTCGAAATGCCAGTCGGTCTGCGGATGCTTCGCGGCATTGTCGCGCAGCATCTTGGCAGCATTGCTGGCGATTTCGCGGATCTGCGGCTGCTCCAGCCCGAACACGACCTGCCGCCACAGCGGGGAGACCGCGTTGTAGACATGGACGATGGCCGAGTGGACGCCGGCAAGGCTCTCGAACGAAGTGGCGATCAGGTCGGCGCGGGCCTGCGTCAGCACCTGGACCTTGACGTCCTCGGGGATCCGCCCGCTGTCGACCAGCCCGCGGATGAAGTCGAACTCGGTGGCGCCGGCGGCGGGGAAGCCGACCTCGATCTCCTTGAGGCCGACCTTGAGCAGCAGGTCGAAGAAGCGGTTCTTCTTCTCCGCGCCCATCGGGTCGATGAGCGACTGGTTGCCGTCACGCAGGTCGGTCGACAGCCAGCGCGGGGCCTTGGTGATGGTCCGCGAGGGCCACTGGCGGTTGGGCAGGTTGATCTGCGGGAACGGACGGTACTTGACCGACGGATCTTTCAGCATGGTCATGGTCTGGATCTCGGAAAATGCCTGGGTGCGCCTGGCGGCTGCGACTGTAGTGATGGCTCAATCCCCTGGGCGCCGCGCGCGCCGGGAAGGCCGACGCGTCAGCTCACGCCCAAGGGCGCGTAAGTCGCAGGGTTAGGCGCAGGTCGAGGCAGGGCCGCGAAGTCATGCGCCGAGCCTATGGGCACGGGGAGCGACGATGTAAAGAGCACAGGGGGCGAAAATTGCCCGTAGCCGGCGCCTCAGCCCTTTGCCGCAGCCAGCCGGTCGAACAGCGCCAGGTAGTGCTGGGCCGAGGCCGTGGCGTCATGGTGGGCAACAGGCTCGGCGCGGGCACCCTGCGTGGCGAAGGGCAGGGCAAGCGTCCGCTCCAGCGCTGCGGCGAGCGCCTCGGGATCGTGGCCGACCACCTCCCCCCGTAGCGGATCGGCTAGCAGCGAGGCGAGGGCCGGCGTGCAGTCGGTCGCGACCACGGGCACGTCGGCGGCGAGCGCCTCGACCACCACAGCCGGGTAGCCCTCGTAGCGCGAGGACAGGAGCAGGGCCGAGGCGCTTGCCAAGCGCCGGGGGAGGTCGGTCGTATAGCCGGGGAGCTCGACATCGGCCGCTATGCCGAGCCGCTCGGCAAGGCGTTCGAGCGCAGCGCGCTGATGGCCCTCGCCAAGAATGACGAGCCGCGCAGGGCGCCGCGCGCGCAGGCGGGCAAAGGCGGTGAGGGCCAGCGCCATATTTTTCTGCGGTTCAAGCCGTCCGATGGCGAGGATCAGCGGCGCTTCGCCCGGCGCCGGGGGCTGGCGCGGAGCTGCGCGATAGCCCGCCGGCAAGTTTGGTTCGGCGATGACTTCCACCGCCTTCCGGCCAAGGCTCTCCTGGCCCGCCGCGGCCAGTTCAGGCGCCATCTGGACGAGCACGTCGATCGGGCGAACATAGGCGCGCAGAGCCTTGCCGGCGAGCTGCGCCAGTGGCCAGGGAAGGTCCGGCACCAGCGGATTGCTGACCTTGGCGACAATCGGCACCCGTGGGAGCGCGCGCCGCAGCGCATGGGCGACGATGAAGTGGAAATTGCCTGGAATGAACACCACGTCCGGCGCCAGCGCAGCGGCGCGCGGGGCCATTGCCGGGCCGAGCCACAAGCGGGAGAGCGGGCTGCGCCGGATCGGCGGATCAAGCTCGACCACCTCGATGCGCGGATCGGCCTGGTCGATCGTCCCCCCACCGCGCCAGCCGCACAGGATAGTAACCCGGCGCCCCGCGTCGAGCCATTCGCGCGCAAGGGTCATCGCCACGCGCTCGGTGCCGCCGCGATTGAAGTCGTGGAAGGGGATCAGGATGTGGCCGGCGTGCATGGCCCGGGGCGGTTAGCCGCTTTTCTCGGGGCGGCCAAGCGCACGAGCGGTTTGGCGCATCACGGAGATGGGATCAGTCGCGACAGCATTGCCGCGGCCACGGGGCGTGGCTAGCCTTCCGGCCAAAGTTCAGGGAGGAATCATGTCCGACGAGATCAGGCCGTTCAGTTTCGCGGCAAGCGACGCCGAACTGGCGCAGTTAAAGCGCCGGATCGCGCTCAGCCGCTGGCCCGAGAAGGAAACCGTGGCCGACCGCAGCCAGGGCGAGCCGCTGGCAGAGCTGCGGGACCTGGTCGACTATTGGCAGAACGGCTATGACTGGCGCCCCTGCGAGGCCCGGCTCAATGCCCTGCCGCAGTACCTCACCGAGATCGACGGGCTGGATATCCATTTCATCCATGTCCGCTCGAGCCACGACCAGGCGCGTCCGCTGATCCTCACTCACGGCTGGCCCGGTTCGGTGCTGGAGTTCCTCAAGACCATCCCCGCGCTGACGCAGCCCGAGGCTCATGGCGGCCAGGCGGAGGATGCCTTCCACGTGGTCATCCCGTCGCTTCCCGGGTTCGGCTTTTCAGGCAAGCCGGCGAGCACTGGCTGGAATCTCGAACGGATCGGCCGGGCCTGGAGCACGCTGATGGCTCGGCTCGGCTATGATCGGTGGTTCGCGCAAGGGGGTGACTGGGGCGGGCTGATGACCGGGCGCATCGCCTCGCTGCCGGTTCCTGGCTGTGCCGGTGTCCACCTCAATCTCATTCCCGGCTTTCCCCTGCCGGAGGATCTCGAGAACCCGTCGCCTGCCGCGCAGCGGGCACTGAAGCGGGGGCAGGAACACCAGCAGTGGGGCATGGGCTATTCTACCCTGCAGCAGACCCGGCCCCAGACGATCGGCTATTCCCTCGTCGATTCTCCCGTCGGCCTCGCCGGCTGGATCATGGAAAAAATCGCGGAGTGGACCGATAACCAGGGTAGCCCCTACGCTGCCCTGAGCCGCGACGAGATCCTCGACAACATCACGCTCTACTGGCTCACCGCCACCGGGGCCTCGTCGGCCCGGATCTACTGGGAGGTCAACCAGTCCGGCTACTACCAGAACGCCATGTTCGCACCGACCCTGCTCCCCACGGCCTATACCCTGTTCCCGCGCGAAATGGCGCCTACGCCCCCCGAATGGCTGCGCCATCATACCAACCTTGTCTACGCGAACGAGGTGGACCGAGGTGGCCATTTCGCCGCCTGGGAGCAGCCGGAGCTGTTCGTGGAAGAGGTGCGGGCCGCCTTCGGCCGCATGTCGCTGACCGGAGACGCGCAATGAGCGAGGCCATCATCCCTTTCACCGTCGCCATCCCTCAGGCCGCGCTCGATGATCTGGCCGAACGGCTCGATCTTGCCCGCTGGCCCGAGGCTGAGACCGTGGACGACTGGAGCCAGGGCGTGCCGCTTGCCGTCCTGCAACCGCTCGTCGAGTACTGGCGCAATGGCTATGACTGGCGCCGCTGCGAGGCCAGGCTCAACAGCCTGCCGCAGTTCATGACCGAGATCGACGGCCTGGACATTCACGTCATCCACGTGCGCTCGGTCCATGAACACGCGACACCGCTGCTGCTGACGCACGGCTGGCCGGGCTCGGTCCTGGAATTCATCGAAGCCATTCCGCGCCTGGTTGATCCCGAAGCCCATGGCGGGACGGCGGCCGATGCCTTCCACGTCGTGATCCCGTCGCTCCCGGGCTATGGCTTTTCGGCCAAGCCGGAGCAGACCGGGTGGGGGCTGGAACGTACGGCCCGGGCCTGGGGCACGCTGATGGCGCGGCTCGGCTACGATCGCTGGTTCGCGCAAGGCGGCGACTGGGGATCGGTGATGACGATGACCATCGGCCAGCTGGGCCTGCCCGGCTGCGCGGGCATCCACGTCAACCTCCTCTCGGCGCCGCCCCCCGAAAGCGCCAAGACCGAGCCGACGCCGGAAGAGGCCCATGCCCTCGAACGCT
>Ga0068860_100006184_pt1 | contig 12044 bp, 15 predicted proteins | sample KBSSwiS32_FD_66597 | JGI IMG/M metagenome (GOLD analysis project Ga0068860, IMG submission 66597) | Switchgrass rhizosphere microbial communities from Kellogg Biological Station, Michigan, USA - KBS Switchgrass S3-2 | ecosystem: Host-associated > Plants > Roots > Rhizosphere > Soil ... | reverse complement strand
AGCCTCGTCGCCCCGCTCCGGGAGGGTCCGGAGGATCCCAGCCACCCTCGGGCGGGGATGCGGGCGGTACTGCTCGAGAGCCAGGGCAAGTTGCTGCCGAATGAACTCCGAGCGCGACACGCCGCTCTCCTCCGCAGCCTTCGACAGAAGCGCGTCCATGTCCGGAGGCAAGGCGATGGTCGTGGCCTTCATATGGGCGAGTGCCATGGAAGTCATATAACCACGCCCTCCTCGCCCTCGGAAAGGGCTCCAACTCGTCAGCGCACCGCCTCCTTGACCAATCGCTCGACCAACGAGCGCAGCGCCGGTGGATCCTCCTCCGCCGAACGGTTGGCCGCCGTCGCACCCTCGGGCGTCATCAGCGCCCGCAGGTACGGCGGCAACCTCGAATACGCGATTCCCCTCTGCCTCGGCGACATCTCCCCAAGCGTCTTGCGCAGCCGCGCCGGCGCGTCGTTCCGCTCGCCGAACTCGCGCGACAGCCGCCCCTGCCGGCTGGCGGAGTCGAGCCCGGCCACCTGCCGGAGGTACTCCGCCGCGCGCCCGCGGTGCGCCGCGGCGAGCATCTCCAACAGCGCCGGCGCTTGCTCCTTCGCCATCGCCGAGGCCAGCAGCGACAACCGCTCCACCGCGCGCGCCTCCTGCTCCGGCGTGCGCAGCTCGTAGCGCTCGGTGCGGTCCGGGCGAACGCCCTCCGTGCGCCGCGGCCGCCCGACGCTGGTCAGCCCGCCCTCCACCTCACGCCACCTTCCGGGCCGGCGCCGCGGCCGGCAGCGTCCCCTGGACCGGCGCGGCGGCCGGTCGCGCCGGCGGCGCCGCCGGAGGCCGCTTCGACGCCTCCGCCGCGCGCGCCCGTTCGCCGCGCAGCCGCAGCGCCAGCCACACCAGCGCGAGCGACAGCAGCGTCACCGTCCCTCCCAGCGCGAGCACCGCCACCCGGAGCGGGGACATGCCGGGGGCGCCGAGGGCGGGGCGCGCGGGCACCGCGGTGGCCACCTCGCTCACCACCAGCGTCACCTGGTCCACGCTCAGGTTCTCCACCCCGCCCGCCACCAGCGCCCGCAGGTCCTCCTTCAGGTGGTTCACCCGGTCCACCATCCCCGGCCGCACCTTCAGGAACGCGGACGCCTTGGCCGGCGAGGGCGCGAGGCCCGGCCGCGGGGGCGGTGGGAGGACCAGGTGCACCCGCGCGGAGACCACCCCGTCCACCGACTCCAGCGTGCGCGACAGCTCGCCGGAGATGGCCTCCAGGTAGAGCGCGCGCTCCTCGGTGGGACTGGGCACCAGGCTGCCCTTGCCGAACACGTCCGAGAGCCCCTCCGCGCGCGGGTGCGGCAGGCCCAGCTCCGACAGGATCCGCACCGCGTCCGTGGCCTGCTCCTGAGGCACCTCGATGGACCAGGTGGGCTTCTTCCCCGGCTCCACGACCTTCTCGGCGGCCAGCCCGCGCTCCACCAGCACGGACTGGATCTCGTTGGCTTGCCGTTCGTCCAGGCCGTGCTGGACCTGTTCGCTGCAGGCGGAGAGCAAGAGGACGGCGAGGGCGGCGTGGCGCATGGGAGCGCTCCTTGAGGGCTAGATCTGCGTCTGGAGGATCTGCTTCACGCCGGAGGTCGCCTTCTCCACGACCTTCCCGGCGAGGTCGAGCTCCTGGCTGGCGCCGTACACCTGCGCCTGGAGGCCCAGCAGCTCCGCGGGGCTGAACGTCTTGCCCGACTGCGCCAGCGCCAGCACCCGGTCCAGCCGGTGCTGCGCCTGCGCGACCTGGTCCACGGCGCGGGCCGCGGTGGCCTCCGCCGGCCGGACCGCCTCCACCCGCGACCTCGCGTGGGCGGCGCCGGCGCGCGCGTGGTGGGGAGCGGGCGCGGCGGTCAGCGGCGCCGCCTCGCCACCCGGCCGGGGCCCGGGCGTCACCGCCTGGGCCTGCGCCTGCTGGAGCACCTTGCCGAACGCCTGCTTCGGCTCCACGGCGGAGGCGGCGGCGGGCCCGACCGCCGAGCCAATCGAGTGCAGCGCCATGGCGGTCACCGGATGTTGTTGATGGCGGCCTTCGCGGAGTCGTGCCGCACCTTCATCACGTTGGAGACGGTGTTGTACTGCTGGCTCTCCTGCTGCATGTCGTGCTGGAGCTGCAGGTACTGCATGTTGAGCTGGGCGCCCTCCTGCATCAGCTGGCGGTTGGCGTCGATCATCGACCCCGGGTCGGCTCCGCCGCCGACGCCCACCGTCGCCGCGCCCGTCGACTGCGCGAGGGCGCCGCGCGCGACCGTCTTCACCGCGCTCACCGCGGCGCTCAACAGCGGGCTGGACGACGCCACCGGCGCGATGAGGTCCGCGCCGACGGACACCGCGGTGGCCGCGGCCTGACCCATCACGTCCGCGAAGTCCCGCTTCGGGGTCTGGCGCGGCGTGGTGGTGGTGATCTCGATCTGCTTGAGGGTGGTCATGGACGGGCGTCAAAAGCAGGCGCCGTGCCACCTTCAACCGACCGGAATCACGCACGCACCCGAGGTGTCGCCAGTCCAGCCTCGGAGACGGTCCGAAAAGTTGCGGGCGCTCCAGGCTGCATCAGACTGATCCACCGCTGTAGCACTTCCTCCAACGGAGCCGATCATGAACGCGATTCCTCAGCCGGTCGCGGAGCGGTACCACCCTCGCGTCGCCGCGGACCTCACGGTGAAGGTGCTGATGAACGGGCGGGCGTACCCGGCGCGCGCCAAGGACCTCTCCATGGCGGGCCTCTACCTCCTGGGCGACTACCAGGAGGCCGAAAAGGTGACGGTGGCGATCCCGCTCCCGGGCCGCGAGATGGTCTCCATCTGCCGCGTGGCGCGCCGCCACCCGGACGGCGTGGGCCTGGAGTTCGACTCCATCGACTGGGAGGACATGTTCGCCCTCGCCCGCTACATGCACCCGCGCCTTCCCGCGGACTCCTGAGCTAGTCCCCCGAGAGCGACCTGATCGCCTCGCCCTGCGCCTTCTGCCGCAGGAACTCGAAGCACCCCACCGCGATCGCCGCCACCGGCACCGCGAAGAGCGCGCCCACCAGCCCGAACGTCCGCTCCCCGGCGATCAGCGCGAACGCCACGATCAGCGGGTGGATCCTCGCCGCCGTCCCCATGATCTTCGGGTTCAGGAAGTACGCCTCCAGCGCGTGCACCCCCACGATCCACCCCAGCGCGCCCAGCCCGGTCTTCCACCCCTGCGACAGCGCGATGGCCACGATGGGCACGGAGCTGATGATGGACCCGAAGATGGGGACCAGGCTCAGCATCGTGGCCAAAAACGCCAGCAGGAAGGCGAACTTCACCCCCAGCAGCGTCAGCCCGAGGAAGGTGAGCACCCCGTTCACCAGACAGATGGTGATCTGCCCGCGCACCACGCCGGAGAGGGACCTGTCGATCCGCGCCACCAGCCGCCGCACGTCGTCCGTGTACTCGGGCGGGATCATCGACCGCACGTACCGGCGGATGCCCGCCGCGTCGATGGAGAAGAACGCGGCGACCATCAGCACGAAGAACGTCATGAACACGCCGGCCAGCACCGCGCTCACCACCTGGCGGGTGATGTCCACGATGTTCCCCAGGTTCTCTCGCAGCCACATCGACACGTTGTGCGCGCCCTCGCGCAGGAGCGTCTCGAAGTCCAGGCTGCCGGCGATGGCGCCGCTGCCGGAGTCGCCCAGGTTCAGCCCGTGCTCGGCCAGCCACTGCTCGGCGGAGGTGCCGTACTCGCGCGCCCTGTCCGGCGTCAGCCCGTTGGCGAAGTCCACCGCGTCGCGGCTGATCCGCGCCACCTCCCGGTACAGCTGCGGCACCACCAGCAGGAAGAACAAATAGGTGACGAAGAAGAACGCCACGTAGATGAGGATGATCGCCAGCCAGCGCGGCGCCGAATGCCTGCGGATGCGCACCTGCGTGATCCGGTCCGCCAGCGGGGCCAGCAGGTACGCGATCAGCGCCGCGCCCGCGAAGGGCATCACCACCGCCCGGAAGGCGATCAGCACCACCAGCACGAACAGCCACAGCCCCCCGAGGATCCACAGGCGGCGGCGCGAGCGCGCGGAAGGGTCGTCGTTCGACATCCGGCCCCCGTCTATCACGAGGTCCGCTTCGCCCGGAGCAGCGACTGCGCCCGCTCCAGCAGCTGCGCCAGCTGCTTGCGCTTCACCCGGTTCTCGGTCGCCTCGGCGAGCGCCGTCACCTGTTCGTAGAGCCACCGGCTGAGGAACAGCAGCACGCCCTTGGCCTCCGGCGGCAGCCCGCGCTCCATCCAGCGCCGGTGGCGCATGTAGTCGTCGTACGCCTCCAGGTCGTGCTCCAGCTCCCAGTGGGTGAGCCGGAACGCCTCCTCGTAGGCGCGGTCGTCCGGGCGCGGCGTCCCCGGCTCGAGCAGCGGCGCGAAGCGGGCGCCGGCCACCGGGTCCAGGTCCTGGATGGGCGGCGGCCACGTCTCCAGGTCCGCCGCCAGGAGCTTCGCCGCCTCCTCCACCAGGTGCTCGATGAGCGGGATCGGCTTGGTCTCCAGCAGCCGCTCCCACTTCGACCCGGAAGATCCGGAGTGCCCGTTGCCGTTGGCCCCCGCCATCGTCAGGGGCGGACCGGCGAGAGGGTCACCGGCTGCGAGGGCGGCTCCGCCTGCCCGCCGTACGTCCGCGCCAGCTCCTGGCGGATCGCCTCATACGCCGCCCGCTTGTAGAGGTACTCGCGGTGGGACAGGCCCGGTATCTCGACGTTGGAGGTGTTCCCCACGCCTTCGTCCTCGAGCTTGCAACACGGGAACGGGCTCACCTTGTCCTCGCGCGAGTAGATCGACACCAGCCGCACGTGGCGGGGGAAGGCGCCCACCCGCAGCTTGCGGATGAACGGTGACCTCGGCGTCATCTGCCAGACGGACTTGGCGAACGCCCCCACCAGCGCGCACCCCAGGTACGCGGTCCGGGTCCCGCTGTGCGGCGTCCCCAGCGTGATGACCGCCTTCACCCGCCGGTCCCCGCCCAGGCGCTTGACGTAGTACCGGCCGATCAGCCCGCCCTTCGAGTGGCCGACGATGGTGAGCGGTCCCATGTCCGGGAAGCGCGAGTAGAGGCGCTCCACCTTGAGGCGCACCCGCTCCGCGCACTCGTCGATCCCGCGCGAGTTGAACGTCTCCATCACGCCGCCCAGCTTGATCGAGAAGACGCAGTACCCGTCCCGGCGCAGGCGCCGCTCCAGCACCTCGAACGTCCGGCGGGTGGAGAGGAGCCCGTACAGCATCAACACCGGGCGCGGGCAGTGGGCGAAGTCCGTGCGGCGAACGATCTCGTTCCCGTGCCAGTCCAGCTCCAGGTAGCCCTTGAGGTCCAGGAGCTGGCGCCGGAGCTTCCGGTACTGGAGGACGAGCGGGTTCATGTCCCAGGGCGGCCGGAGGGGAGACCGCCTCCCGGAATGATACGTCCGTCCTCGGCGGGCCCGCAAAACCCGGCCCGGTGCGGGTCTCCTCCTGCAGCTCCTCATCCACCCCGACGAAGCACAGCTCGGTGGCGTCCTCGCGGTGGCAGTACTCCAGGTCGAGGGTCTCCACGGCCGCGTACCCCTCCGCCCAGACCATCCACCTCATCTGGATCGGCTCCCAGCGGGAGTGGCGGAGGGCGACGACGGTGGCCAGCGTGCCGGCGTCGTCGACCATCGCCTCCAGCAGCTCCTGGGCAGAGGGGAACATGGAGGCGGACTAGAACCAGCTCGAGATCCAGTTGCCGATCGCGCGGGGGCTGAAGCCGATGTTGACGTTGACCGACGCGCCCAGGCCCAGGGAGGCGCCCAGCCGCAGGTTCACGCCCACCCGGTCCGCGCTGAAGCTGCCGGAGGCCTGCGCGGTGACCCCGACGCCCGCGTGCCCCTCGATGCCCGCGCCCGCGGTGACCGCGCCGTTGCCCAGCTGGCCGTTCACCTGCGCGCCCGCGCTCACGCCCGCGAAGGCGCTGCCGCCGACCTGCGCGCTCACGCCGCTGGGGCCAATGGACCCGGTGGCCCCGACCTGGGCGTTGGCGCCCGCGGTGGCCTCCACCTGGCCGCCCGCGCTGGCGCCCTGGCCGCCGTAGGTGATGCCGGCCTGGGCATTGGCGGTGGCGTTCACGCCCGCCTGCGCGGACCCCTGAAGGCCCTGCGTGGTGACGGACCCGGTGGCGCTGGCGCTGCCGCCGACGCCCGCGCTGGCGCCCGCCTGCCCCTGACCGCCGGCGACCTGGCCGTTGGTGCCGGTGCTGACGCCGGCCTGGAACGAGTCGCGCACCGTGCCGGTGGCGAGCGTCGTCCCTCCCTGCTGCGGCGCGGTCGGCTGCTGCCCCGCCCCGACGGTGGTGGTGGCCTCCCGCTGCACGTTGGCGACGGGCACACTGCGATTCACTCCGACCGCTCCAGACGGTCCGGGCATGGTTCTCTCCAGGTTGTGGTGCTGCGAGGTGGTGGTGTGGCTCCAGAAGCCCGGCATACGTCGCGCGCCGGGCCGCACACTGGAATCTTCGGGCTCACACCTCCCCGGGTTTCGTGCGCTGAGAAAATGCAAACTCTTTACAAAATAGAGTTTCCGGCCGTCGTTTCAGCGGGTTGCAGCGGCTGGAGGGTGGACGCGCGCGCGGATGCACCACTTCAGGTGGAGTCTGGCCGCTCCAAGGCCTCGGCCCGGCGTCGGAGGGCCTGGGCCTCCCATGGGGAAGGGCATTCGGCGATCGCCACGCGGTAGGCGGCGATCGCCTCCCGCGTCCGCCCGGCGCGCCGGAGCAGGTCCGCGCGCGCGGCCGCGGCGCGCCCGTAGCCCTCCAGCTCCGGCGCGAGCCGCTCGAGCCGCGCGAGCCCCGCCCAGGCGCCCTCCGCCATTCCCTGCGCGACGCAGAGGCCGACCGCCACGGCGGGGGAGGGGACGCGACGGTAGAGCTCCTCGTAGAGCGCGTGGATCTCGCCCCACGGCGTCGAGGCCGCATCCTTCGCCTGGGCATGGAGCGCGGCGATGGCGGCCTGGATCTGGAACGGGCCGGGCCGCCCCCGCGCGATGGCCTCGTCGAGGAGGTTCGTCCCCTCGGCGATGGCGGCCTGGTCCCAGCGCGACCGGTCCTGCTCCTCCAGCGGCACCAGCTCCCCGGCGAGGCCCGTGCGGGCCGCGCGCCGGGCGTCGTGCAGCAGCATCAGCGCCAGGAGCGCGCGCACCTCCGGCTCGCTGGGCATCAGGTGCACCAGCACGCGGCCTAAGTGGATGGCCTCCGCGCACGGCTGCGGGTCGGCGCTGGAGAAGCCGGCGGTGAACATCAGGTACACCACCGAGCACACCGCCTCCACGCGCTCCTCCAGCCGCTCGGCGGCGGGGATGGCGAAGGGGATGCCGGTCTCCTTGATGCGCCGCTTGGCGCGCACCAGGCGCTGGGCCATGGCGTCCTCGCGGGCGAGGAAGAGGCGGGCGATCTCCGGCGTGGGGACGCCGCACATGGTCTGCAGGGTGAGGGCGACGCGGGACTCCTCGGAGAGGGCGGGGTGGCAGCAGGTGAAGATGAGGCGGAGGCGCTCGTCGGGGATGTCCTCGTCCCAGGCGGCGGCGCCGGCCGTGGCCAGGGCCTGGGCCTCCTCCGCCAGGGCTTCGTGCTTCCTTGCGGCGAGGGACTGGTGCCGGTGCGCGGAGAGGGCGGCGTTGCGGGCGACGGTGGTGATCCAGGCGGCGGGCTTGTGGGGGGAGCCCTGCTTCGGCCAGAGCTGGAGGGCCACCAGGAAGGCGTCTTGGATGGCGTCCTCCGCCCGGTCGAAGTCCCCCAGCTGCCGGACCAGCGCGCCGAAGACGCGGCCGTGCTCCTGGCGGAAGATGGAGGCGATGTCGATTTCGGGGCCCGCCCGGGCGTCGATCGGCACGGGCATTTTCTACGTCATTTCCAGGAACGGAGTGCGGATGCGCTACTACCTGCTGATCAACCGGAACGAGCACGCCTACGACCAGCTCACCGACGCCGAGCGCCAGGCCATGCACGCGCGGTACGCGGCGTACGGGATGAAGATGATGCAGTCGGGGATCGTCAAGGCCGGGGCGATGCTGGAGCCCACGCGCTCCGCCACCACCGTCCGGCAGCGCAACGGCAAGCGGCTGATCACCGAGGGGCCGTTCGTGGAGAACGCGGAGCAGATCTGCGGCGCCGCGGAGATCGAGGTGAAGGACCTGGACGAGGCGCTGGAGTGGGCCGCCGGCCACCCGGACGCCGAGTGGGGCAGCGTGGAAGTCCGGCCAGTCGTTCCCTGGAAGCAAGGAGCCTGAGCGCAATGACCGCCAAGCACATGTTGGCCGTGGGGAGCGCCATCGCTGGTGCCGCAGGCGGTGGTGGGGCAGGTGGGGCTGCACGTGCTGCTCGGGCTGGGCTACGCGTACTTCCTGATCCGCCAGCCCCGGGTTGCCTCGAGAACGAATCCGGCCTGAGGCTGTCGGCGCAGTGACAGGGCCGGCGCGGCCGTCGCTTCCCCCGCGCCACCCCATCCCTAGGGTCCGGGTCTATGGCCCGACTCTTCGCGCTCGCCGTCCTCCTCGCGTCCGGCTCCGCCCTTGCGCAGCAGAAGAAAGCCCCCACGCCCAAGGAGGCGGGCGACCAGACGTACACCATCCCCGTCGTCGCCGAGGAGCCGTTCAAGGCGGTGATGGACCGCGACGTCCGCGACAAGGCGGAGGTGATGCGCCGCCAGAAGGCGCTGCTGGAGTCGCGGTACGACCTCTCCAACCGCCCGGCGAAGATGGCGATGTCCGGCGGCCGCAAGCCGGTGCAGCAGGGCGTGCGCGTGAAGCTGCCGGCCGGGGTGACCTGGGACCAGCTGGCGGCGATGCGCCCGGAGGAGATCCGGGAGAAGGGGCTGTTCCCGCAGGGGTTCCTGCCGCTGCCGCACGTGAAGCACGCGGCGGGCGGGATGGTGTTCCCGAAGATGGAGATCGACGAGATCAAGAAGCAGGAGGAGCGGTCGCTCCAGCGCTTCGACGTGGACTTCGACCTCCCGGAACACCTGCTGCCCGAGTTCCCGCCGCCCATCTTCCTGTCGCAGCGGCCGGATCTGGGCGACGTCTCCCAGGGGAAGGTCCTCACCATCCGCAACTTCTTCGAGCTGATGAACGGGAAGCTCACCCCCGTGCAGATGGACGGGCTGCGCCAGCTCCTCACCCCGTTCCCGCAGGCGGAGTTCAACGCCACCGACTCGCGGAAGGCGACCGAGGCGAGCACCGGCGTGGCGTGCCTGGACTGCCACGTCAACGGCCACACCAACGGGACCTTCCACCTCAACCCGGACAACCGGCCGCAGGCGGCGCGCCTGCGGATCGAGACCGTCAGCCTGCGCGGGATGTTCAACCAGCAGATCCACGGGTCGAAGCGGTCGCTGCGGTCGGTGGAGGACTTCACCGAGTTCGAGCAGCGCACCGCCTACTTCAACGGCGACATCGCGGACGCGGCGAAGAAGGGCGTGAACGAGCCGGACCGGCCCACCCAGGTGGCGAACATGGCCCAGATGCAGAACATGTTCGACTTCCCGCCCGCGCCGAAGCTGCTGCCCACCGGCCGGCTGGACCCGGCGCAGGCCACGGACCTGGAGAAGCTGGGGGAGAAGGTCTTCTGGGAGAAGGGGCAGTGCGCCACCTGCCACGTCCCGGTGACGGCCTTCATGGACAACAACATGCACGACCTCAGGGTGGAGCGCTTCTACAAGCCGCAGACGGTCAACGACCAGCTGATCCACGCCGAGGGGCCCATCAAGACCTTCACCCTGCGCGGCATCAAGGACTCGCCCCCGTACCTGCACGACGGGCGGCTGCTCACGCTGGAGGACGCGGTGGAGTTCTTCAACCTCGTCCTCGGCACGAAGCTGGACGCGCGCGAGAAGGAGGCGCTCGTCCACTACCTGCAGGCGATCTAGCCCTTCGCCAGGCCGCCCTTGGCGAGCTGCTGGTAGAGCGAATCGGTGGAGAAGTAGAGGAACTCGGGGTCGCCGAAGCAGAGAGCGTCGCCGTCGGCGAGCAACCGCTCCTCGTTCTTCTCCAGCGGCTTGGTGTTGACGAAGGTGCCGTTCATCGACCCCAGGTCCTGGAGCGAGCACCCGCCCTGCACCGTGTCCCAGCGCAGCATGGCGTGGCGCTTGGAGACGGACGGCTCGTCGATGATCAGCTCGCAGTCGGGGAGCCGGCCCACGGTGAGGTCGGCGGCGGCGCCCACCGGCGGCAGGGTGGCGACCACCAGGTCTTCGAAGTTGCGCACCATCAGGAGCAGCTCGTCCACCAGCTTCTCCTTCTTGGGGCTCTCCAGCGTGCGCACGCCCATGGCCATCGCCAGCTGCTGCAGCACCGGGTCCGGCGGCCGCTGGATGAGCACGAACGGGCCCACCTGCCGCCGGAACTCCTCGGGGCCCAAGGTGGTCGCCCAGGCGCGGAGGTCTCGGACGCTGAACATCGGTCAGAACCGGGTGAGGAAGTTCTGGAGGATCTGCTTCCCGTACGGCGTCGGCCGCACGCCCTCCAGCAACCGCCGCGAGCGCTTGACCTCGCCCTGCGCCTCGCCCTCCTTGTCGATGATCGCCTCCCGCGAGCGGATGACCGACTTCACGCCTTCGGACGACAGCTCGGGGTGGAACTGCACGCCCCGCAGGTACTTCCCCAGCGCCATCGCCTGCACCGCGGAGGAGGCGTTGCCGGCCAGGAGGCGCGCGCCCTGCGGGAGCTTGGGCACCACGTCCTCGTGCGTGGTCTGGGTGGGGAAGCGCGCCGGCAGGCCCTCGAACAGCGGGTCGCGCCACCCGTCCTCGGTGAGCGCGATCTCCACGGTGCCGATCTCCCGCCCGGCCGGGTTCTTCACCACCGGGACGCCCATCGTCATCCCCAAGAGCTGGTGCCCGAAGCAGACGCCCAGCACCGGCACCCGCCGCTCCGCCGCGTCCACCAGGTAGTCCGCCACCCGCTTCATCCAGTCCGTGGGCTGGGTGGCGGTCAGCGGCGAACCGGTGACCAGCACCGCGTCGTACGCGCGGACCTCCGCCGGGAGCTCCTCGCCCAGGTAGGGGCGGACGATGTCGAACTGGACGGGCTCCTCGGGGAGCGCGCCCTGGAACCAGCGGTCGTAGTCGCCGACCTCGAGGCGGATCGCTTCCGCCGCCTCGCCCGGCTTGATCATGAGGACATTCCTGGGCTGCATCGATTGCCGCTCCTCGAGGCCATGCCTACAGTCGGCCCCTCCTTCGCGCAAAGAGCCCCCGATGGTCGACCCCCGCACGCTGACGCCAAAACTCCCGCCCCTCAAGCTCTACATCGCCAACCAATTCGTGGACGCACAGGCTGGCGGCACTCTTCCAGTCACGAACCCCGCGACGGGGGAGAAGGTGTGTGACTGTCCTGCCGCCGCCGCCGCGGACGTCGAACGCGCAGTGAAAGCCGCCCGCACCGCCTTCGAGCGCGGTCCGTGGCGGACGATGAACGCCTCCGCGCGCGCCAGGCTGCTCCGCGCCTTCGCCGACCTGGTCTGGAGCAAGCGCGAGGAGCTGGCGCTGCTGGAGTCCATGGAGAACGGCAAGACGTTCAAGGACGCCGTCCGCGGCGACGTCGCCCCCGCCGCCGCCACGCTCGCCTACTGGTCCGAGTGGCCCACCAAGGTCCTCGGCGAGGTGCTCCCGGTGGACGGCCCGTTCCACACCTACGTGCTGCGAGAGCCGGTGGGCGTGGTGGGCGCCATCGTCCCCTGGAACTACCCGACGTGCCTGGCCGCCTGGAAGCTGGGCCCCGCCCTGGCCGCCGGCTGCACGGTCGTCCTCAAGCCCTCCGAGCTGACGCCGCTGACCGCGCTGAAGCTGGCGGAGCTCTCCCAGCAGGCCGGGCTGCCCGAAGGCGTGCTCAACGTGGTGCCCGGCTACGGCGACCCCGCCGGCGAGGCGCTCGCCCGCCACCCGGACGTGGACAAGATCAGCTTCACCGGCTCCATCCGCACCGCCCGCCGCCTCCTCCACGCCTCCGCGGACACCAACCTCAAGAAGCTCTCCTTGGAGCTGGGCGGCAAGAGCCCGCAGATCGTCTTC
>Ga0068860_100006182_pt1 | contig 12045 bp, 12 predicted proteins | sample KBSSwiS32_FD_66597 | JGI IMG/M metagenome (GOLD analysis project Ga0068860, IMG submission 66597) | Switchgrass rhizosphere microbial communities from Kellogg Biological Station, Michigan, USA - KBS Switchgrass S3-2 | ecosystem: Host-associated > Plants > Roots > Rhizosphere > Soil ... | reverse complement strand
AACGTCCAGGTCACCGACCTCACCGACGCCGTGCGTTACGACAACCCGGTGGTGCTCGACCTGCGTTGCGAGAAGGAATGGATCATCGGCGAGACCAGCGCCGTGATTTCGATCGACGGGTTCAACGTGCTGAATCGCGATACCGCGCTGATCCGCGAGCGCTTCGTCAATTCGCCCCAGGCCGGCGCGCTGCGCGAGGCGCTCGGTCCGCGGGTTTTTCGCTTGGGCGTTCGCCTGCGCTGGCGGTGAGCTGTCAGGAGACTTAGAACGACGTGAACGGATCGACCACCCTCTCCGCGCCGACTTCGGCCACCGGGCTCCCGAGCTCTCTTGCTCCGGGACCGGCCGGCCTGAGTCCGGGCGACGGAGCGCGCGGACCGAGCGGCGGGGTACTCATCGCCCTCGGCTTCGCCCTGTTGTTCGGGGTGTCGATCGTGCCGTCGTGGATCTACTACCACTCGCTGGGAGTCGGCGTGCCCTGGAGCCGGCTCCTGTCCGAGTCGCTCTCCTGGGTGCTCTGGGCGCTGCTGCTGCCCGCGGTCGTCTGGGCCGCCCGGCGCTTTCCGATCGATCGCAAGACCTGGCGCTGGGCGCTGCCCGTGCACGTCGGCCTTGGCACTCTCACCGTGGCGGCGAATACCCTGCTCACGCTGATCAAGAACCAGGCGGTGATCGCCGGCCAGACCGGCAGCTTCGCCCCCGGTTTCCTGTCGCGGCTGCCCGAGTACCTGGTGACGAACTTCCAGGCCGCGCTCGTGATCTACGGCGGGATCGTCACCGCGGTCCATGCCTACGACGGATTCCGGCGCCTCAAAGAGCGCGAGCTGGCCGCCACGCGCCTGGAAGCCGATCTGTCGCGCGCCCAGCTCACCGTGCTCAAAATGCAGCTGGAGCCGCACTTTCTGTTCAACACCCTGAACGCGATCTCCGCCCTGGTCCACGGCAACCCGGACGGCGCGGAACGAATGGTGGTTCGCCTGTCGGAGCTGCTCCGGATGTCGCTTTCGAGCGCCGACCGCGACGAGGTGCCGCTCGAAGAGGAGCTGCGCTTCCTCGGCGTCTATCTCGACATCCAACAGACTCGATTCGGCGACCGTCTCAAGGTGACGCAAGAGATCCCCGACGGCACGCGCACGGCCTCGGTGCCCACCCTGCTGCTCCAGCCGCTGGTCGAAAACGCCATCCGCCACGGCCTCGAACGCCGCGCAGCCCCGCTTTCTCTCACGATTCGCGCCGCGCGAGCGGGCAACCGGCTTCGCCTCGAAGTCGAAGACGACGGCCCGGGCCTGCCCGAGGAGGCGGTTCGCCGCAACGGCGTGGGCCTCGCCAACACCCGCGCGAGGTTGGAGCGGCTCTACGGCGCCGACCACCTGATCGTCCTCGCCAACCGCCCCGAAGGGGGTACGCGGGTGACCATGGAGTTGCCTCAGAGGTAGAGGACTCGTCCCCGGCATGGCAGAATCCGCCGTCCGCCATGCCGCCCCCGATCCCCATCTCCCGCGCCGAAGCGCGCGATTACTTGCTGGGCCACCTCGGCCTGCGGGCAATCGTCGATCCTCCCGGCGCGGAAGGCGCCCGCGCGCTGCTCCGCCGCCTGCGGGCGATCCAGCTCGATCCGCTCGATCCGATCGGCACCAACGCCGACCTGGTGGTGATGGCGCGGGTGGACGGCGTCCGCCGCGGCGAGCTGCCCGGCCTGCTGATGCCCGGCCACGCCTTCGAACATTTCGCCAAAGAGCGTTGTCTGCTGCCCGCTTCGGCGTTTCCCTACTATCGCGATCGATTGGCGGAATCGTCCTGGTGGCACTTCGCCACGCGCATCGACCGGCTGCCGGAGGGTGTGGCCGAAGCGGTGTTCGCCGAGATCGAAGCGCGCGGCCCGCTCACCGCCGCCGACCTCGGCGATCACGGCGCGGTCGACCCGATCGACTGGTCGGGCTGGAAAGGGACCATGAAAGCCGCCTCGATGGCGATCGAGGTGCTCTGGTCGCGCTGTCGGATCGTGGTCGCCGGCCGCACCTCGCGCGGCAAGCTCTGGGATCTGCCGGAGCGTTCGCTGGGCGCCGCGGCCACCGGGCCGAGCGGCGATTTCGCCCGCTGGGCGATAGGAGAGCGGTCCGAAGCCGCGGGCCTCCTCTCGCGCAACATGGGCCCCTGGTGGTCGATGCTCACGGAAGTCCGCACCTCGACCCTTCCCGACGAGATGATCGCCGACGGCTCGGTGGTCGAAGTGGCGGTCGAAGGCATTCCGCGCCGGTTCTTGGCGCCGACCGATTTTCTCGACCGGCGCTTCCCCGAAGACGACGGCCGCCTGCGCATTCTCGCGCCGCTCGACCCGATCCTCTGGGATCGCAAACTGGTCCAACACCTCTGGGGCTTCGAATACCTCTGGGAGGTCTACAAGCCCGCGGAGCTGCGCCGCTGGGGCTGGTACGTCCACCCCCTGCTCCACCGCGGCGAATTCGTCGGCCGCCTTGAAGGCCGGATCGAAGGCAAGACGCTCGTCATCCACAAGATCTGGGGCGAGCCCGACCACGAGCTCGATCGCGAAGCGCTCAAGGCCGCGCTAGACCGGCACGCCGGATTGTGCGGCGCCAACCGCGTCAAGCTGCCGCGAAGAGTCCTCACGGGCCGACGCTGATCACCGCCCGCCTTTTACGGCGGGCGTCGCGCAATTGCGACTGCAGGCGCGTTGTCCGCGGTAATCGGTGCAAGACAGGACGGATCGCAGCATGGCGGGACTGGCGCCGACAAGACGGGACTCGCCGCCGTCAGCCTGGGGCTTGTTCTGACACTGCGGGACTCAGCGATGCAACACGGGACTCGTGGCGAGCCGATGGACGATATTGCGGCACGGTGGGGCCTCACACGGCGGTGCGAACGGTAACTTCGTCTAAGAAACTCCGGCCGCGCAAACCGCGTTCCGGTCGGGAACGCGAGCCCGAACCGTTCGCGCAGAACCTCCAGAAGATGGTCAGGATCGCGAATCACCTCGCTCGTCGTGACGCCGCCCTCGCGCAGCATGAGATCCCGGTTGCGCAGGATCAGCCGCCCCTCCGGCCAAGAGCGCTGAACGGTCAGATTGTTGACGAACGGCGAAGCCGGAAACGTGCTCGTAAAGTGGTTCGCCATGACGAAATCCGCCGGGTGCTGGGGTTCGAGCGTGAACATGTATAGGTCGCCCCAAGTTCCTGCGGAGTTGCCCTCCACCACCCAAGCCTCCCCCTCCCGCCGCAACCGATGACCGAACCTGCCGAGCCAGCTCTCCCGCCCTTCAACGAGCGGCAGCGGAAGCACCGGCCCGTCGCCCCCAAAGCCGACATCCGCGAGCCACGCCTCGCCTTCCACGTCGACCAAGAGCAACATATGCGTCCGCGGCCGAACCGCCGTGGCCCCCACCTGCACCCGCGCCGCGAGCGAAGTCACACGGAAGCCCAACCCTTCGAGCGCCGCGCGAAACATGGTGTTCTGCTCGAAGCAATACCCTCCCCGCCGCTCGGTGACCAACTTCCGCTCCAGCACCCCGAGATCGAGATCGATCCCGCGGCCGAGCAGGATGTCCAGATTCTCGAACGGAACCGCGACGACATGCGCCGTGTGGAGGGCTGTCAACGCGGCGATCGTCGGTTCGCGCGGTCCTGCGTAGGCGATGCGGGCGAGGTAGGCGTTGAGGTCGATAGGGGGCATGCGCGGACCACTCGATCAGACCCTAGCCGGTGCGACCGATTGCGCCAACTCCTCGCGGACCCGATCGGCGAGGTAGGTCTTGAGCAGCGACTGGTAGGGAACGTCTCGCTTGTTGGCCAGCAGCTTCAGTTCGGCGATCAGAGAAACGGGCAAGCGGAGCGAGATCGTCTTGAGCGTAGGCTTCAGCTCCGGAAGAGTGATCGCCTCGGCTTTCGACCAGTCGATATAGTCCACCGAGTCGGTCTTAGACCAAAACTCTCGCTCCTCCTCCTCGGAGGCGAACTTAGGAATAGGCTCTTTTTTCATGGTGCCTGTAGGCCGCGAGCTCGCGGCGGGTCATGTCACGGGTCGAGATGACCCGGATGAGAGTCTCGCGAAAAGTAAATCCGACGAAAAGCCGTCGGCCAGCATCCGTCCTGCCCAGAGCATAGAACCGCGCCTCTACGACGGAATGTTCCTCGTCGAGCCGCACCACAAGTGGACGATTGAAGAAAATCTCTTCGGCTTCCCAGAAAACGACGTCGTGTTTTTCGAGGTTCTTCCCGAGGTTCCCCGCGTCCCAGTCGAAGCCCGAAGCCGCGGCCAGCTGCCGCCGGATGTCCACTCGCCTAGTATACGCTCAGCGTATACACTCGTGCGTGCGATGAGGCTGCGCACGGGAGTTGACGATGCACGTGCCTAAGAAAGACGAAGCGGAAGCGCCGGCGCCACCGCAACACCGCGGTCGGCTGGCGAAGCTCGCCGCCGAGCTTGCGCAGGAAAATCGACCGTTTCGAGACCTGACGCTAGAGGAGCGCGGTGCACGTTTGCAGCGCCTGCGGGGTGCTGGGCGCGGGCAAACCTCGGGAAGCGAGGAATTCGCGCGACGCAAGCTGGAGGAGATCGAGATCGAGGATCGGCACCGCGGCGCTTCCTCTCTGGATGTCCAGGGCGTCGATGTCGGCCTGTCGGCGGAAGAGATCGTCTCTTTGATCCACGAGAGCCGGGAGCGGTCTTAGGTAAGGCGCGCTTCCCCCCGGGCGCAGCATGCTGCGCCCCTACGCCTATTAATCTGAAGTAGTCCGCCCCCCCACCCCCGCCCGTTCCTCCTCGGTCAAGAACGCCGCTTCCAGCGCATTCTCCTGAAGCACCCGCAGCTCCGTTTCCGACAGCCCCAGCCCCTCCGCCGCCACGCGGTACTCGTGGGCGAGGTCGATGCCGCTGATCGAGGGGTCGTCGGTGTTCAAGGTGGCTCGTAAGCCGCGGGCGAGAAAGAAGGGCAGCGGGTGGTCGGCGAGGGAGGGTACGGTGCTGGTTTGGACGTTGCTGGTCGGGCAGACTTCGAGGGCGATGCCGCGCTCGGCGATCAGGTCGAGGAGGGATTCGTCCTCGACCGAGCGGATGCCGTGACCGATGCGTTCGACCTCCAGCTCTTCGATCGCTTGGCGGACGCTTTCGGCTCCGGCCGCCTCTCCCGCGTGGGCGATGGTGCGGAGGCCGGCTTCGCGCGCTTGGCGGAAGTGGTCGACGAACAGGGTGCCGGGGAAGTTCGCTTCGTCGCCCGCCAGATCGAGAGCGACAACGCCGAGGTCGCGGCAGCGGATCGCGGCTTCGAGCTCGATCCGGCCGATCTCGGGACCGTAGTTGCGCGAGATGATGCCGATCAGCTTGGCGCTCACCTGGGGATTGTGGGCCAGCCCTTCAGCCATTCCCTCGCAGACCGCCTCGGCGACGGCGTGCGGATCGAGCTCGTGCTCTTCTGCCATGAAGTAGGGGCTGAAGCGAAGCTCGACGTGGTCGATCCCTTCGCGGGCGGCGTCCTCGACGTTTTCCCGGGCGATCCGGCGGCAGGCGGCAAGATTGACCATGACGCGGCGCAGCAGCGCGAACTTGGCGAGAAAGCCGAGCAGATCGGGTTCCGGGCTCATCACCTGGACATGGGGGCGCAGTGCTTCCTCTGTGTCGGCGGGCAGTGGAATCCGGTGTTCCCGGGCGAGGGCGAGGACGGTCGAAAGACGGACGTTGCCGTCCAGATGGCGGTGCAGCTCGACGAGAGGGTACCCGTTGCGCATGGCTCGATTTCCTGGCGGTAGTTGGGTTCCCCGATCGTACGCCAGCTTGGGTGATGCGGGCACCCTCCGGCATGTCGTGTTCTCCCGACACCGACTTGCCCTTCGAACGTGCCGATTCTTTGTTAGAGTCCCGCTTCGCTCGACGCCAGACAGGCCGATTCCCCGGCGCGGCTCGCGAGAGGAGGCCCGAACCCGAAATGACCGCGCCCACTTTGAGTCGCCGCTGGAGCAGTGCCGAATCGCAAGACCTGTACAACATCCGCGGCTGGGGGAACGGCTATTTCTCCGTCAACGCCCTGGGCAACGTCGCCGTCCATCCCGGCGGCCCGGGTACGGCCGAGATCGATCTCAAAGAGCTGGTCGACGAGGTCCACGAGCGTGGCATCGGCCTGCCGCTGCTGATTCGCTTTTCCGAGATCATCAAGGCCCGGGTCGTCGAGCTGAACGAGGCGTTCGCGCACGCGATCGGCGAATACGGCTATCAGGGGACCTATCGCGGCGTCTATCCGATCAAGGTCAACCAGGATCGCTATCTGGTCGAGCGGCTGGTCCAGTACGGGCGCCCGTACCACTACGGGCTCGAAGCGGGCTCGAAGCCCGAGCTGATGGCCGTGATGGCCATGCTCGAAGACGAAGACGCCCTGATCATCTGCAACGGCTACAAAGACGAGGAATACGTCGAGACGGCGCTGCTCGCCTCGAAGCTCGGCCGGACGGTGATCCTGGTGGTCGAGAAACCGTCCGAGCTGCCGCTGATCCGCGAGATGGCGAACCGCACGGGGATCGCGCCGCGGATCGGGTTCCGCTCGCGCCTGTCGGCCAAGGGCGCGGGGCATTGGGAGGCGTCCGGCGGCGACCGCTCGAAATTCGGTCTCGGCGGCCGCGACCTGCTCACCGCGGTCGAATACCTGCGCGAGCACGAGATGCTCGACTGCCTGCAGCTGGTTCATTTTCACCTAGGCAGCCAGATCTCCTCGATCCGTTCGGTCAAGGACGCTCTACGCGAAGCCGTGCGGGTCTACGTCAACCTCGTCCGCCTGGGCGCTCCCCTCCGCTATCTGGACGTCGGCGGCGGTTTGGGCATCGACTACGACGGCTCGCAGACCAATTTCGCCTCTTTTCTCAACTACACCCTCCAGGAATACGCCAACGACATCGTTTACGGCGTGATGGAGGTCTGCGATCCGGCGGGAGTGCCGCACCCGATCCTGGTTTCCGAATCGGGGCGCGCGACGGTCGCGCACCACGCTGTGCTGGTGGTCGACGTGCTCGGCGTTTCGGAGTTCGAATACGGCAAACCGAAGAAGCCGCCGGGCGACGCGCCGACGCCGCTGCGCAACCTGTACGACACGTATCGCGAGATCTCGCGGAAGAACCTGATCGAGACTTACCATGACTCGATCTCCTACCGGGACGATTGCCTCTCCCTGTTCAACCTGGGGCACTTGACGCTCGAATACCGGGGTCTCGCGGAGGACCTGTTCTGGGCGATCAGCCAGAAAGTGCTGCGGATCGCCGGCACGCTCAAAGAGCTGCCGGAGGAGCTGGAGGGGTTGGAGCGCCAGCTCGCGGACACCTACTTCTGCAATTTCTCGGTGTTCCAGTCGCTGCCCGACTCCTGGGCGATCGACCAGCTGTTCCCGATCCTGCCGATCCACCGGCTGCTCGAAGAGCCGACCGAGCGTGCGGTGCTCGCAGACATCACCTGCGACTCGGACGGCAAGATCGATCGCTTCATCGACCGGCGCGACGTCAAGAACACCCTGGAGCTGCACCGTCTGAACCACGAGTCGTATTATCTCGGGGCGTTCCTGGTCGGGGCGTACCAGGAGATCCTCGGCGATCTGCACAACTTGTTCGGCGACACCAACACGGTCCACGTGGCGCTCCATCCGGACGACGACTACGAGATCGAAGGCGTGATCAGCGGCGACACGGTGAGCGACGTCCTGCGCTACGTGCGCTACGACAAGAACCACCTGGTCGCCCGCGTGCGCCAGGCGACCGAGACGGCGGTGCGCGCGAAAAGGATGACGCTCGAAGAGAGCCGCAACCTGCTGCGCCGCTACGAAGAGGGGCTCTCGGGATACACCTATCTGGAAAAAGGTTGAGAGCAAGCTCTGAGGAGGAGCGATCGATGGAAGCCACGATGGCCGGTCCGGTTCTGGAACAGAGCGTCCACGCGTTGGTCGGTTGTCTCGACGACGCGGTTCGTTTGCAGTCGGTGGATGCGATCACCGAACGGGTGAAATGTGAGCTCGGCAGGATGATCGCGGAGCGCAGCCTGCTGCTGCCCGAGCGTTGTTTGCGCTCCCACCCGGAGAGGTACGCGCGGCACCTGCTGTACCGCTCGGAAGAACTCGGCTACACCGCCGTGGTGATGGTCTGGGGTCCCGGCCAGCGCACGGGGCTCCACGACCATTCCGGCCTCTGGTGCGTCGAAGGGGTGGTCGAAGGGGAGCTCGAGATCACCCGTTTCGAGCGGCTGGGCGAGAGCGAGGCGATCCACTTCGAGGAGTGCGAGCGGATTCACGCGAGCGCCGGCTCTTCGGGCTCGCTGATCCCGCCGCACGAGTATCACGTCCTGGCCAACGACAGCGCGGCGCAGACCGCGATCACGCTCCACATCTACGGCGGCGAGATGACCGCCTGCTCGGTGTTCGAGCCGCAGGCGGACGGCTCGTTCGTGTGCCGCGAGCGCCCGCTCTCGTACGACGAATAGGAGCACCCTTTTGGCCCCTGAAGGAAAACATCCCGATTTCATCGTCCGGCAGGCCGATCCGTGGAACGGCGGTCCGCCGCTCGGCGATCTCGCCGCTTCGCAGCGCACGCCGGTCGACCGGTTCTTCGTCCGCAGCCACGGCGACATTCCCCAAGCTTCCGCCGAGAGCTGGCGGTTGCGCATTTCCGGTTTGGTGCAGAAGGAAACCGAGCTGTCGCTCGAAGATCTTTCGAGCAACTTCCGGCGCCATTCGGTGGTCGCGGCGCTCGAATGCGCGGGCAACCGGAGGAACGAGCTGATCGCGGTGGCACCGACGCCGGGCGAGCTCGAATGGCATGCCGAGGCAATCGGCAACGCCGCCTGGAGCGGTTGGTCGCTGGCCGATGTGCTCGCCACGGCCGGGCCACTGCCGGAGGCGCGACACGTCGAATTCGTCGGCGTCGACGAGACCGAGCGGCTTGGGCTCCGCTTCGCGTTCGGCGGCTCGGTGCCGATCGAAAAAGCGCTCGCGCGCGAGGTGCTGCTGGCCGACACGATGAACGGCGAAGAGCTGGCCCCTGCGCACGGTTTTCCCCTGCGCGCGGTGGTCCCCGGGTATCTCGGAGCGCGGAGCGTCAAGTGGCTCGCCGAGATCCGGCTGCGCAGAGAGCCGTCCGAGAACTACTTCCAGGCCCACGCCTATCGGCTCTTTCCCTCTTGGGTCAACCCGAGCAACGTCGTCTGGGAAAGCGGCCTGATGCTCGGCGAGATGCCGGTCACCTCGGTGCTGTCGACTCCCGCGCCCGGGGCGGTGCTGGCCGCGGGCGAGGTCGAGGTCGCGGGCTACGCCTACGTCGGGGGCGGCCGGGGGATCGACCGGGTGGACCTGTCGATCGACGGCGGCCGCACCTGGCAGGCTGCGGATCTCGGGGTCGAAGAGGGGACCTGGAGCTGGCGGCTGTTTTCGGCCCGCCTGAACCTCGCACCCGGCGAGCACGAGCTGGTGGTCCGCGCGTTCGATCGCTCGGCTCAAACCCAACCGCGCGACGCGGCGGAGGTCTGGAACTTCAAGGGCTACGCCAACAACGCCTGGCACCGGGTATCTGTGACGGTTCGAGCGTAGGGGCGGGGTCCCCCCGCCCCAAGTCGTCGCGGATTCGATCGGGGCGGGGAGACCCCGCCCCTACACAAAGACGGAACCCGCAATGCCCCCGTCTCGCCTATAATTTCGCCGCAATGAGCGACTGCACCACTCAGGGCATCCGTGTCCAGGTCCACAGCTATTACGACTCGGAACGGAGCGCGCCACAGGAGAATTATTTCTTCTTCGCCTACCAGGTGCGGATCTCGAACCTCGGCGCCGAAACCGCGCAGCTGCTCTCCCGCGAATGGATCATCACCGACGCGGACGGCCTGGAGCAGAAGGTGACAGGACTCGGCGTGGTCGGCGAACAGCCGATCCTCGCCCCCGGCGAGATGTTCGAATACACCAGCTTCTGCCCCCTCACCACCCCGGTCGGCTCGATGCACGGAGCCTACCGGATGGCAACCGAAAGCGGAGCCCAGTTCGACGCCGAGATCGCCCCGTTCTCCCTCGCCGTGCCCCACGTGCTCAACTAGCTGAAACTCGGCGGTCGTCCCTGGAAGAATCCGGCGTCTCCACCAAATCTAGATCGGCCCCCGTCCACGGCCAAGTCCAGCGGTCCGCCTCGTCAACCGCTCGTGCCCGGATCAGGCGTGAATAGTCTGGTATGAGTTTTCCTTGGAGTGGTTTTTTCATCCAACAAGACTATCTTTTTGCCAATATCGACGGCAAGCGGTCATAACCCGTCGGCGCCAAAGACCAGCAGCAGGGCCCCCACCGCGAGCGCCAGGAGGAACGGTCCGGCGATCCGGGCGAGCAGGCGACGGCTGCCGAGCACGGCGATCGCTCCCCCTTTGAACAGCAGGTTGGAGAGCAGGGCGACGAGGATCAGCCGCCAGCCGATCGCCGGATCGAGCTTCGCGGTGCGCACCAGTTGCGCGGTCGAGAGGGTGATCGCGTCGACGTCGGTCAGACCCGAGAGGGCCGAAACCGCATAGAGGCCGCTGATGCCGAAATACTCGCGTGCTGCGGCGGTCGCGAACAGGACCACGCCGTAGAGCAGGCCGAACAGGAGAGCAGGTTTGAGCTCCGAGGGGTTCTCGTTTGGCGCGAGCGGCTCCGGTTCGCGACTCTGGCGGGTCCAGAGCAGGGCGGCGAGCAGCAAGAAGAGACTTAGCAGGGTGCCGAGCGGCAAGGCCGCCGCGGCAAGAAAACCGGGCGCGGCGACGGCGATTTCGAGAATCACCCGGAAGAAGACCACGCCGGCCGACAGGCAGACGACGATTGCCGCGGCGCCGGAGGCTTCGGGATTTTCGGCCGTGCGGCGGGCGGTGGCGACGGTCGTCGCGGTGCTCGAGACGGCGCCGCCGAGGAGGCCCGCGACGAGAGTACCGCCGCGGCTCCCGAGCAGTTTGTAACCGACATAAGCGGCCAGGCCGATCCCGACCACCAGCACGACCATCCACCAGATTTGCTGCGGATTCAGCACCGAGAACGGACCGTAGGTGCGGTTCGGCAGAACCGGCAGGATCACCCCCGAGATCAAGACGAACCGCATGATCGCGCGGAAATCCTGCTCGCCGATCCGGCCGGCGAGCTGGTGGAGCTGCGGCTTGGCCCAGAGCAAAACGGCGGTGCCCGCGCCGACGGCAATTGCGACGGCGGCCGGACCGACCCCAAGGTAAGCGCCCACCGCAAACGTCAGCAACAGGGCGACCTCGGTGGTCTGCCCCGTGTCGGGGCCGCGTTCCCGCAGCCGCAGTAGATTGCCCGCGACGATGATGCCGACCAGGCCGAGCAGCCCGGCCGCGACGATCCAGCCGCCGAGGATGCCCGACAGTTGCGCGGTGATCGTGCCGAACACCGCCACGAGCGCGAACGTTCGGAAGCCCGCGAGATGGGCCGAAACCCGCTCGCGCTGGAGCCCGATCAGCAGGCCCAGGGCGAGCGAGATGCCGAGCTGTCGAAACGCGGTCTCGAGATCTCCGGCCGAGCTCATGGCTGGGGAAGTCTATGCCCGACGGGAAAACCGATCGCCCCGTCGGGCTCTAGGGCTCTCACTCTTCCAGCACGCCGCGATAGAGCAATCCGGCGACCACTCCGCCGAGCACCGGGCCGACCAGGTAGACCCAGAGGTCCGCCGTGTTGCCGGAGGCGAGCGCCGGTCCGATCGAACGCGCCGGGTTCAAGCTGGCGCCCGTCAGCGGACCGCCCATCAGGATCGCGAACGTGAGCGTCAGGCCGATCGCCAGCCCGGCGTGGCCACCGGCCTTGCCGCTCACCGCGGCGTTCAGGACCGTGTTGACCAGGAAGAAGGTGAGGATCGCTTCGAGCACCAAGCCGATCAACGGCGTGATCGTCACCGTGCTGCCGCCGACGGTCAGGGTCTGGAGCGTCGTGGCCCCCAAACCGCCGACGACCCCGCCGAGCACCCAACGGAGGGTGAACGCCGCGACCAAGCCGCCGAGGATCTGGACCACCACGTAGGCCGCCGCCTTGCCGGCTTCGATCTTGCCCGCGGC
>Ga0068860_100006180_pt1 | contig 12045 bp, 10 predicted proteins | sample KBSSwiS32_FD_66597 | JGI IMG/M metagenome (GOLD analysis project Ga0068860, IMG submission 66597) | Switchgrass rhizosphere microbial communities from Kellogg Biological Station, Michigan, USA - KBS Switchgrass S3-2 | ecosystem: Host-associated > Plants > Roots > Rhizosphere > Soil ... | reverse complement strand
CATGCCGGTGTTGGCGAACGCGAGGCCGAGCGTGGTGTCGAGCCCCGAGTAGCGCGTGAGCGTACCCAGGCCCAGCATCAGCACGATCGTCAGCAGCGAGAACTTCACCCGCAGCAGGGTCCGTCCGTACGCCTGCACCAACTGCAGCGGGTTGTACTTCATCAGCAGGCCGCCGATGATCGCCGCCAGCAGGATGCCGGTGCCGGTGGCCGACAGCAGGTTGAAGGTGTAGACCGCGCCTTCCTTGGTGGCCGCGGGCACCACCGGCGGCATCTTCTCCACCATCTGATGCAGCCCGCCGATCGGGAACGCGGGCGCGAAGAGGGCGTTCAGCGCGTTCTTCACCGACGGCAGCCCCCACGCGAAGACGAACACCGTGAGCACCAGCCAGGGCACCCACGCGCGCACCACCGTCGCGGTGGGGTGCCGGGTGAAGGTCTTCGCCGGTGCGCTGCCGGCGAGCTTGGCGGCCGCCTGCTCCTCGGCGTGGCCCTTCAGCGACGTCGAGGTCCAGATCGTCTTGGGCTTCCACACGCGCAGGAACAAGACCAGGCACACCATCGAGCTGATCGCGGCGATCACGTCGACCAGCTCGGGCCCGATGTAGTTGGACACCAGGAACTGCGGGATCGCGAAGCTCACGCCCGACACCAGGATGGCGGGCCAGATCTCGAGCATGCCTTTGCGTCCGGCGAAGGCCCAGATCAGCCAGAACGGCACCAGCAGCGAGAAGAAGGGCAGCTGCCGCCCGACCATCGCAGACAGCGCCATCAGGTCGTAGCCGTGCACCTTGGCCATCGTGATGATCGGCGTGCCCAGTGCGCCATAGGCCACCGGCGCGGTGTTGGCGATCAGCGAGAGGCCGGACGCGGCCAGCGGCGAGAAGCCGAGCCCGATCAGAATCGCCGCCGTCACGGCCACCGGGGTGCCGAAGCCGGCCGCGCCCTCGAAGAAGGCGCCGTACGAGAACGCGATCAGCAGCAACTGCAGCCGCCGGTCCTGCGTGATGTTGGCGATCGAATCTTCCTGGATCTTGCACGAGCCGTTGGCATCGGCCAGCTGGTGCAGGAAGATGATGTTGAGCACGATCCAGCCGATCGGCAGCAGCCCGGTCAGGCCACCGAGGAAGGCCGCCTTGCCCGCCATCTCTGCCGGCATGCCGTAGGCGAAGACGGCAATCGCCAGCGCGGCCAGCAGCCCGCACCCCGCGGCGATGTGGGCCTTCAGGTGCAGAAAGCCGAGGCCCACCAGCATCACCACCACCGGCACCGCGGCCAGCGTGGTGGAGACGACCATGCTCGAGAACGGGTCGTAGATCTGTTGCCAAGCCATGGCGGCCCCTCTATGTTGGTGTTGGTGAGGCCGCGGGATTGGCCAGCGGCACGAGCGTGAACGAGCGAATGCCCTGAGCGCCGCGGATCAGCACGCCTTCGATGTCGGCGGTGGCCGACGGGCCGGTCATCAGCACCGCGTAACGCGAGTCGAAGAAGCCGCGCTGGCGGTACGCGTGGTGCAGGTCGGGAACGATCGCTGCGGGATCGAGCAGCACCAGCAGGTGCTGCGGCAGAAAGCCGAGCGCGTTGATGCCGAGCTCGGATTCGCTGAGGTAGACCGAGCCGGTTTCGGCGATGCCGAAGGCGCCGCGCACGATGCCGAGGTCGACGTCTTCGAGTTCACCCGGGGTGTGGATGTCAGCGAGCTCGCGTGTCCCGCGCAGCTCGGGCGTCGCCGAGCAGATCACCTTCGCGGCGGGAAATCGCTCGCTCACCAGACGGTCCAGTTGGCCGGGCGCCGGCGCGTCTGCGACCACACCGCCCATGCGCGCAAGCGCCGCGGCGAAGGCCTCCCACAGTGGCGCCTGTGGCCGTTCGAAGCGCGGCATCTCGGGCAATGCCAAGGGTGCGGGTTGGTTGCGCCGCACGCGATCGAGGATGAAGTCGCGGCTGCTCATTGCGCATCCTCCGTGCTGCGCACTCCGGAATTCGCCTTGGGAGCGGCCCGGCGGCTCATTGGGAAACCTCCGTGCTGCGCACTCCGGAATTCGCCTTGGGAGCGGCCCGGCGGCTCATGGCTTGCTCGCGCGGTGCTTCAGGTACCACTGGCGAAAAGTCAACGGCGGCGACGACGGCACCTCGCGTTGCCGGCCCCAGGCGTTGAACGGGTTGTAGACCAGCGCGCGCGGCAGGTGCTCGATGCCGGCTGCTGCGGCCTCGACCGCCGCACGGTACAGCGTCGGGCTGGCCAGCACCTTGCCGGCCAGCCGCATCGCCTCGCGCTTGACCATCGGCAATTGGTGGCGCTCGGCGATCACCTCGCGCCACTTGTAGATCTGCTGGTGGATGTTGATCTTGACCGGGCAGACGCTGGTGCAGCTGCCGTTCATCGTCGAGGCGAACGGCAGCGAGCTGTATTTGCGCAGGTTGAACGTCGGGTCGATGATCACGCCGATCGGGCCCGAGTAGGTGCTGCCATAGCTCAGGCCGCCGCTGCGCCGGTACACCGGGCAGGTGTTCATGCAGGCGCCACAGCGGATGCACTTGAGCGAGGTCCAGAAGTCGGCCATGCCCAGCCGTTCGGAGCGGCCGTTGTCGACCAGCACCACGTGCAGCTCGGTGCCCGGCCGCGGCGCGCGAAAGTGCGACGTCATCTGCGTGATCGGCGAGCCGAGCGCGCTGCGCGACAGCATGCGCACGAACACCCCGAGGTGCTCGACCTTCGGGATCAGCTTCTCGATGCCGATGGAGGCGATGTGCAGCTTGGGGACGTTGGCGCCGAGATCGGCGTTGCCTTCGTTGGTGCAGACCACGAAGCTGCCGGTCTCTGCGACCGCGAAGTTGGCGCCGGTCATGCCGGCCTGCGCCTTGAGGTAGTACGGCCGCGTGTGCCGGCGCTGGCTCTCGGCCAGATAGGGGACGTCGTGATTGCCGGCGTCGGTGCCGATCGTGCGGCTGAACACCTCGGCGACATCGCTGCGCAGCTTGTGCACGGCGGGCACCACGATGTGGCTCGGCGGTTCGTCGTCGAGCTGCTGGATGCGCTCGCCCAGATCGGTCTCGATGACCTCGACGCCGCGGTTGGTCAGGAACGGCCGCATCTCGCACTCGTCGGTCAGCATCGACTTGCTCTTGACCAGCGTGGTGACACCGTGCGATTGCAGGATGTCGTGCACGACCTGGTTGTGCTCGGCGGCATCGCGCGCCCAGTGCACGACCATGCCGTTGGCGGTGGCGTTGCGCTCGAACTCCTCGAGGTACTGCCACAGGTGCGACAGCGTGTGTTCCTTGATCGCCGACGCCAGCTCGCGCAGTTGCTCCCACTCGGGAATCGCCACGCTCTCGTGGTCGCGCTTCTTGCGCAGGTCCCACAGTCGCTTGTCGTGGAAGTCGGCGTGGTCCTTGGCCTCGATGAACTTCGAGGACGCCTCGGCATGATCGACGCGCCTCACGTTCGCGCTCCACGCGCGGGCTTCATGCCCGCGCTCCATTGAGCACCTGCGCGATGTGGATGAACTTCAGCGGCAGCCCGATGCGCTCGGCACAGCCGCGCTGGTGCATCGCGCACGACATGTCGGGCGTCACCACGTATTGCGCGCCGGCGCCGTGGTGGTCGTTGACCTTGTCGTAGCCCATCTTGGCCGACACCGGCTCCTCGAACACCGAGAAGGTGCCGCCGAAGCCGCAGCACTCGTCGGGCCGTTCGGGCTGCACCAGCTCGAGGCCCTTGACGGCACCGAGCAGCCGCGCCGGCTTGTTGAACGCCGGCTCGTCGATCTCCGAGGTCTTGGCCGCGCGCAGCCCGCGCAGCGTGGCGCAGCCGATGTGCAGGCCCACCTTGTGCGGGAACTCGGCCCACGGGTAGTCGTAGACCTGCAGCACGTCGTGCAGGAAGGTCACCAGCTCGTGCGTGTTGCGCCGCACCTGTTGCACGGCAGGCGTCTGCTCGATCGCCGTCAGCTGGTCGCGTACGTGGTGCGCGCAACTGCCCGACGGCGTGACGATGTGGTCGTAGCCGGCGAAATTCTTCGCGAACAGCGCCTCGGTGTCGCGTGCATCGGCGTGGCAGCCGCTGTTGGCCATCGGCTGGCCGCAGCAGGTCTGGTCGAGTGGATAGTCCACATCGCAGCCCAGGCGCTCGAGCAGTTCGAGCGTCGCGATGCCGACCTCCGGAAAGAAGGCATCGACATAGCACGGCACGAACAAGGCCACCTTCACCTTCGTCTCCTGCACAGGGGATCACTGCCGCGCGCTACGGGCAATGACGCGCAATGTGCGCCTTGTCGGCGCCGCCGGGTTGCGGTAGGTCAAGGGCTGGCGACTGCGCGGGTGGGGCTAACCCGCGGTGCCGTCAGTTGTCCTCGGGCACCATCTCGATCGCGCCGCACGGGCACTCCGAGACGCACATGCCACAGCCCTTGCAGTAGTCGAGGTTGAATTCGAAGCGCTTGCCCGGCCCGAGCTTGACGACCGCGTTGTCGGGGCACACGCCATAGCAGTTGTCGCACTCGAAGCAGTTGCCGCAGCTCAGGCAGCGTCGCGCTTCGAACAGGGCGTTGTCCTCGGTGAGGCCGCCTTGCACCTCGTCGAAGCTGCTGGTGCGACGCGCCAGGTTGAGTTGCGGGCGCACGGTCTTGGGTGCGTCGCTGTAGTACCACGGGTTCAGGCGTTCGAAGGTCGCCGGCGCATGCTTGGGCGCCGGCTGCAGCCGGGTGCCGCGCAGCCACGCATCGATGTGCCGCGCGGCTTTCTTGCCGTGGCCCACCGCCACCGTCACGTTGCGTTCGGCGGGCACCATGTCGCCGCCGGCGAACAGACCCGCATGGCCGGTCATCATCGTCGCCGGGTCGACCTGTACCACGCCGTCCTTCAGTTCGAGGCCTGTCACACCGTTCAGCAGCGACAGGTCGACGTCCTGGCCGAGCGCGAGCACCAGCGAATCGGCCTGCAGCGTCTCGAACTCGCCGGTGGGTTGCGGGTTGCCCTTGGCGTCGAGCACCATCTTCTCGATCGTCAATGCGCCGGCGTCGGCTCGGCTGATGGTCGACAGCCACTTGACCATCACGCCTTCCTCGAGCGCCTCTTCGACCTCGAAGTCGTGCGCCGGCATCCGCTCGCGCGTGCGGCGGTAGACGATGACGGCCTCGGTGGCGCCCAGCCGCTTGGCGGTGCGCGCGACGTCGATCGCGGTGTTGCCGCCGCCGTAGACGACGACGCGGCGGCCGAGCATCGGCTTGTCCGCGCCTTCCATCGAACGCAGCACCGCCACCGCGTCGAGGATGCGCGAGGAGTCCTTGGCCGGAATGAAGGCGCGCTTGGCGATGTGCGCGCCGACCGCCAGGAACGCGGCGTCGAAGCCGCCGTCGCGCATCGCCGCGGCGATGTCGTCCACTTTGCTGTTGAGTTCGAGCTGCACGCCCATCGACACGATGCGCTGCATCTCGGCGTCGAGCACGTCGCGCGGCAGGCGGTACTTCGGGATGCCGAAGCGCATCATGCCGCCGGCCAGCGGCCCGGCCTCCCGGACGGTGACCCGGTGGCCCAGCCGTCGCAGGTGATACGCCGCCGACATGCCCGACGGCCCGGCGCCGACCACCAGCACGCGCTGGCCCGATTCGACAGTGGGCGCCGCGAACGACCAGCCGCGCTTGAGCGCCTCGTCACCGAGAAAGCGCTCGACCGAGTTGATGCCCACGGCGTCGTCGACCCGTGCGCGGTTGCACACCGTTTCGCACGTGTGATAGCACACGCGGCCCATGATGGCCGGGAACGGGTTGTCGCGCGTCAGGTGGCGCCACGCCGCTTCGTAGTTGCCGCCTTCGGCGTGGTACAGCCAGCCCTGGATGTCTTCGCCTGCCGGGCACTGCGCGTTGCACGGCGGCAGCCGGTCGACGTAGACCGGGCGCTCGGTGCGCCAGGTGCCGGTCTTGTTGGCCAGCGACGAGCCGGGGTCGAGCGTGATCGCGAAGGGCTTGTCCATCTAAGCCTCCGTGTCCAGCAGCTTGTAGCGGCGGATGTTGCGGTCGGCATCGGCCTGGATCTGCGCCAGCATCTCCGGGTGGCCGGGCTTGCCGAACAGGTGCGCGAAGCGCTTCTGCGGCCGCAGGTATTCGTCCACCGGCACGCGGTGGCGGATCTTGGTGACGCGAGTCACTTCGCCGCCTTCGGCTTCGAAGACGGGGAAGATGCCGGTCTCGCGCGCCAGCCGCGCCAGCTTGATGGTGTCGTGGCTGGCCGAGCCCCAGCCGAGCGGGCAGGGCACCAGGATGTGCAGGTAGCGCGCGCCGCGCAGCCTCATCGCATGTTCCACCTTCGCCTCGAGGTCGTGCAGGTCGGCCACCGTGGCGGTGGCGACATACGGAATCTCGTGCGCCATCGCAATGCGCGGCAGGTTCTTGCCCTTGCCGAAGTCGGCGCCCGGATGCGCGCCCACCGCCATCGTGGTGGCGGTGCGCGCCGCCGGCGGCGTGGCCGAGCTGCGCTGCACGCCGGTGTTCATGTACGCCTCGTTGTCGTAGCAGATGTAGAGCACGTCGTCGTTGCGCTCGAACATGCCCGACAGGCAGCCGAAGCCGATGTCGGTGGTGCCGCCGTCGCCGCCCTGCGCGATCACGCGCACCGGGCTCTGCGCGAGGCCGCGTCGCGCCGCCTTGACCTTCAGCGCGGCCGCGATGCCGGTGCCGACCGCCGCCGCGTTGCCGAACAGCGAGTGGATCCACGGCAGCTGCCATGAGGACTCTGGATACGGCGTCGAGAACACCTCGAGGCAGCCGGTGGCGTTGGCCGCGATCAGCTGGCCCTGCGTGGCCCGCATCGCCGCGTCGACCGCGTAGCGCGCGCCGAGTGCTTCGCCGCAACCCTGGCACGCGCGATGGCCCGAGTTCAGCGAGTTGCTGCGTTCGATCGATGCCTGCACGCTGCGCTGCTCGGGCGCGAGCAGGCGATTGCCGACCGTGAAGGTGCCGGTCTGATAGAACTTGACGGTGGTGTCCATCAGGCCTCCCGCCGGGCCGCCCCAAGGGAGGCTTCACCCCCGCGGGGGGCAGCGAACGAAGTGAGCGTGGGGGTTGTCATTCAAGCGACCTTCGAGGCCACGGTGCCGACGTCGCGCAGCAGGTTCTCGGCGATCGGGCCGCTGCGCCGCGTCTTGGCCTCGCGTTCGAGCTGACGCTCGACGATGCGCCAGTCGAGGTCCATGAAGGTCAGCGGCTGCAGCTTGCCGGCCACCGCCTCGCGCAGCGTGCGGCACAGGCTGCTCTGGGTGATGGCGCGCCCGCCGAGCCCGGCGACGACGGTGTAGCCGTGCAGCTGCAGGCCCGACAACGCGACGCGCACGTCGGTGGACACCACGCCGCCCAGGCCCACCGAGAAGCTCTTCTCGAGCACCACCACGCGCTGGGCGTTCTGCAGCGCTGCGCGCACCGCGGCCAGCGGGAACGGGCGGAACGAGCGGATCGCCAGCACGCCGATCTTCATGCCGTCGGCGCGCAGTTCGTCGACCGTGTCCTTCAAGGTGCCGATCACCGAGCCCAGCGCGACGACGATGGTCTGCGCGTCTTCGGTCCGGTACGCGCTGACCAGGCCGCCAGAATTGCGGCCGAAGCGCGCCGTGAACTCGGCGGCGATGCGAGGAATGTGCTCGAGCGCCGACAGCTGCTTGGCATGCGCGAGGTAGCGCACTTCCATGAACGCCTCGGGCCCCACCATCGCGCCGATCGACACCGGCTCGGCCGGGTCGAGCACCTGGCGCGGCTCGTAGGGTGGCAGGAAGGCATCGACCTCGTCCTGCTGCGGAATGTCGACGCGCTCGTAGGCGTGCGTGAGGATGAAGCCGTCCATGCACACCATCACCGGCATCGACAGCTCTTCGGCGAGCCGGAAGGCCTGGATGTGCAGGTCGAGCGCCTCCTGGTTGCTCTCGGCGAACAGCTGGATCCAGCCGCAGTCGCGCTGGCTCATCGAGTCGCTGTGGTCGTTCCAGATGTTGATCGGTGCACCGATCGCGCGGTTGGCGATCGTCATCACGATCGGCAGGCCCAGGCCTGAGGCGTTGTAGACCGCCTCGGCCATGAACAGCAGGCCCTGGCTGGCGGTGGCGGTGTAGGTGCGCGCGCCGGCGGCCGAGCTGCCGATGGCCACGCTCATCGCGGCGAACTCGCTCTCGACGTTGATGAACTCGCAGGGCGCTAGCGCGCCGCTCTTCACCAGCTCGCCGAGCCCCTCGACGATGTGCGTCTGCGGCGAGATCGGGTAGGCGCAGATCACTTCCGGCCGCGCCAGAGCCACTGCCTCGGCCACCGCGTGCGAACCCTCAACCTGCTTGAGCACGGCTCAACTCCTCGATCTCGCGCCGCACGTACTCGAAGGCCTCGGCGGCCGCGGCCGCGTTGCCGTCGGCGACCTTGCCGCTGAAGGTGTCGTGGATGGCATGCGTCACCGCCTGCAGCGACACCAGCCCCGACAACGCCGCGAAGCCGCCCAGCAGCACGGCGTTGGGCAGCGGGCGACCCAGGTGCTTGAGCGCGATCTCGGTGGCCGGCACGGTGGTCAGGCGCTCGTGGCGAAAACGCGCCGCGACCTCGGCCAGCCCCAGTTGCTCGAAGCTGCGCCGGCTGTTGATCAGCACGTAGCCGTCGGGGCGCAGCCCCTGAAAGACATCGACCTGATGCAGCAGCGTGGGGTCCTGCACGATCAGCACGTCGGGCGACATGATCGGCTCGCGCAAGCGGATCTCGCGGTCGTCGATGCGGCAGAAAGCGACCACCGGCGCCCCGGTGCGCTCGGAGCCGAAGCTGGGAAACGCCTGTGCGTGTCGGCCCTGCGCAAAGGCAGCGACCGACAGCATCTCCGCTGCCGTCACGACACCCTGGCCGCCGCGGCCGTGAATCCTGATCTGCAGCATCTGGGGCGCTCCTGGCTGGCCCTCGGGATCACGATTGTCCGAGGCTGCAATCCGGAGGCGATTGACGAATCGCAAGGAGCGGCCACGAAGGCTGCCTCTCGCACGGATTGATCAACCAAGGCCCTCGCCCGACCGGACCACGCGCCAAGCTGCCGGGAGCGAGCGCAGATTGTGGTTCACCAGCCCTTGGCTGGTGCGAGGCTGCGCTTCACGAATCGCGACAGCATCGCTACATCGGGCATGCGCAATTTGCGTCGTCTCTTTTGAGCGAAACCGATCAGCCCGCTGCGCGCCCGAGGTCGCCAGGCTTCGCAGCGCGCTCGCGTGACAGTGGCAAGCCGTCGCATCCGCCCAAAGAAGACGCCTTTCGCGAGCGATCGAACGTCGGCACCGCGACGGCTGTCCAACACGCCTCGCGAGCAATGGCAGCGACGGCGCCTGGCTGGATTGCTTCGCGACTCGCGCCTTCCATCGCAACAGGGAACCCGTTGGATGGCCTCCTTCGTGGCGGAGCGTCCATCGCAAGGATGTTCATCGGGGCTGTGGATGTCGCCAGAGGTGCTCGATCTGGATCTTCTTGGTCGACGGCCGACGCGGTGCAGCGCTGCCCTCGCGCGCAAAAATCAGATCGGTGCAGCACGCTGCTTCCACAGCCGTGCGAAGGTCTCGACCTCTTCGTGATCCATGTCGGAAACAGCCCAGTACTGCATCGAGCCGTCGGCCCAGTGGACCACGTTGAACCCTCTGCGAACGCTGCGCACCGGCGCTTGCTGCTCGCCGCTGGGCCAGATGAAGACATCGATCACATGGCGGTTGTGCGTGTAGGCCAGCGTGGCCACCGCGTCGCCGCGCACGTGCTCGATGCGCCCGCCCATCAGCGGGAAGCCCTCGCCGGCCAGGTCGAACACCGGGGGCGCGAAGTCGAGCCGGCCCTGGAACCAGGGTTTCACCGTGTGCCGGTCGGTGGAGATCACCTCGGCCAGCGGTCCCACCTGCAGTGCCCGCACGTGGCGGGCCACCAGGTCGGCATCGAGCGGCTCGCCCGGGTTGAAGCGCTGCGCCACCGGCAGCACGAGCAGCATGCACAGCATGCCCAGCGCAAAGCTGGTCGAGGCGGTGCCCCACCCGAAGTTGATCCAACGCCAGCGTGCGGCCTTGGCGCCGGGCGGGGCGCTGGAGCGGCCGGCCTGCGCCAGCGCCGTCTGCGTGCGGATGCCCGCGCGCAGGCTGGCGGGGGCGGTATGCCGCGTCGCGTGTGTGCGGATCAGCGCGGACAGGTCTTGGTCGTCGAGGCTCATGGTGGTCAATGCCCCGGGTTGGATTGGCCCAGATGGGCATGCATCAGCGCCTCGCGCATCTTCTCGCGAGCGCGCGACAGGCGCGACATCACGGTGCCCACGGGCACTGCGATGATCTTGGCGATCTGCGCGTACTCGAGGTCTTCGAATTCGCGCAGCACGATCACCTCACGCAGCACCGGCGACAGCGCGCGGATCGCGGCATCGATGAGCGTGCGCAGCCTGCGCTGCTCCAGCAGCGCCGCCGGGTCCGAGGTGGTTGCCTCGGCAGGTCCGGCTACAGCCTCGAACTCGGCGTCGTCGAATTCCACCGTGTCGGGGGTATTGCGTTTTCGCTCGAGCATCGTGAAGCAGGTGTTGCGCACGATGCCCAGCCACCAGGGGCGTGGATCGTCGCCGCGCAGCGATTCAATGTACCGAAAGGCACGCATCGACGCCTCCTGCACCGCATCCTCGGCAGCCGGCTCGTCGCGCAGCAGCCAGCGCGCCAGGTTGTAGCCCGCATCCAGATGCGGCAGCACGAGCGTCTCGAATCGTTGGCGATCGCTCATGCGGCCATCCCAAATGGCACTGCTCTCATGCGCGCACCACCGGATACTCGGTGACCTGGTAGGTCTTGCCGGCGTCCTCGGCTTCGATCTCGCGAAAGCCCAGGCCCTTGTAGGGTGCGCTGGCGTCCCACGGCAGCGGCGTGCGGTTGGGCTGCGAGCCCGGCGCCGGCAGCGGAAAGATCAGCGACTTCGCCGAGTGGTGCGCGATGTGGCCGGTCATCTGGTGATGTTCCTGGTGGATGTGGCCGTAGAACACCGTCACGTTCTCGTACGCCATCAGCATGTCCACCGCCTGCGCGCCGTCGCGCGTGGCCCAGTCCCACTTGGGTGCCAGGTCGAACAGCGGCCGGTGCGTGAGCACGACGATCGGCGCCTTCTTGTCCAGACGGCCGAGCTTGGTGCGCATCCAAGCGAGTTGCTCGTCGCCGATCTTGGCGCCGGGGTCCGACACGTTGTCGATGACGATGAAATGCACGCCCTTGTGGTCGAACGCGTAGTGGGTGTCGCCGAAAAACTCCTTGAACGCCTCGCCGCGGTCGAGCGACGCGTCGTGCTCGCCTGGCATGAAGCGCACGTTGCGCACCCTCAAGTCGGCGACGATGGTCTTGAACTCGGCCATGCGGCGCCGGCGTTCCGCCGGGTCGTCGGTGGTGTGCGTGAGGTCACCGGTGAAGACGATGAACTCGGGCTGCACGGGCAGCGCGTTGATCGCGGCCACCGCCTTGCGCAGGGTGACTGCGGAGTCGGGGTTGGCGGGGCCTTGATAGCCCCAATGAACGTCCGACAGCTGCACGAAGTAGAAGTCCTTGTCGACGGCGGCCGCGCCCTCGGGGCGGGCACAGCCGGCCAGGCTCGAGGCGAAGACGGCGCCGCCGCCGACGGCGGTCAGGCTCAGGAAGTCACGACGATCCATGGTGGGTCCAGGTGATGATGGGGTAGCGGCATCACGCGTTCGAGCCCGATGCCTGCACCTCGCCATACCCGGCCTCGGTCCGATCTATTCCATCCGCGCGGCTACTTGGCCGCGGCCGCTTGCTTCAGATGGGCGATGAGGTCAGCGCGGTCCTGGGCATCCGGTACGTCGATGCCCATGCGCTGACCCGGCACGCTCTTCTCGGGGTCGGCGAGCCAGCGGTCGAGCGTGTCTTCGGTCCAGACCAACCGCGAAGCCTTCAACGCGTCGGAGTGGGCGAAGCCTTTGGTCTGTGCGGCCGCGCGACCGAAGACGCCGTGGTGCGCGGGACCGACGCCGTTGTAGTCCAACGAGTGGCAAACGGTGCAGCGCATTTGATACAGCGTAC
>Ga0068860_100006175_pt1 | contig 12050 bp, 10 predicted proteins | sample KBSSwiS32_FD_66597 | JGI IMG/M metagenome (GOLD analysis project Ga0068860, IMG submission 66597) | Switchgrass rhizosphere microbial communities from Kellogg Biological Station, Michigan, USA - KBS Switchgrass S3-2 | ecosystem: Host-associated > Plants > Roots > Rhizosphere > Soil ... | reverse complement strand
CAAGACGCTTGTCGAGATCGTAGAACCCCAGCTGACCCACGGCATCCCCCGTCAATCATCTGGGAACACTCGAATCTGATTTGCGCGGCCCGCACCAGTGCTATTTTTCGAGGTGCCCATCAGTCTGTTCGTAGTTGGCATGGCTCTCCGCTACCGTGCAAGGGCTGCTCTCGCCAAGGCTGCGACTATGGCAGTCTTCGGACTATGGGTGATCGCCGTCACAGTCTGGCACGTTACTCACGGCACACTTCCGCAGGCCTTCACCATGGGCGCGGTCGGAGTCTCCGCGCTCGTCGCCAACGCTGCGTCCTTTGCGTTGCTCTGGGCTTACCGCGGCGGAGACTCCAACATGCGCTCAGCGTGGATCTGCACGCGTAATGACGTCCTCGGCAATTTCGCCGTGCTGCTTGCGGCGCTCGGAGTGTTTGGAACGGGCACTGGCTGGCCTGACCTCATGGTCGCTGCAATCATGGCGACGCTTGCAATGCAGGGCGCTGGGATTGTTTACCGGCAGGCCCTGACCGAGCTGCGGCACTCAGCAAGGCCGGTCTCGGTAGCGGCGAGGTAGCAAAGAACCGACCTGTCATGGACTTTGCGCCCGGTCATCTTCCCGCGTGCGCTGGGACGTCAATCCGTAGTCAATAGAAACTCATTCCGCCGTACTGCTCCTATGTGCTCCAACTGCTTCAGATTTCGGTAAAATCGTCGAAAGCGACACATCAGAATCCGCCGCTCGCGCGCGCCGATAGAGTTGCGCAGCATCGGGATGATCTCTCGCTTGGGCCACCAACCGAATGACACGGCGCCGCTGCTGTGTCATGCGAAGATGCTGGTACGTACAACGCCTTTCGATTTGAGCTAGCCTGGCAGCATGAGCACCTCACTTAGCCCTCCTTGCAATCCACTGAGTGCACGGCAGGTAGTGGCGATCTCAACTTGATAGCAAGTCAATGACAACCTTGATGTTGAGCACGATCAAAATGGCCGCGATGGCACCTGCAAGAAGCGTCATCCAGCGAGGCGCAACCAGACTGGCCATCTTAGTCCGATCAGCGGTGAACATGACCAACGGCACGATCGCAAATGGAAGCTGAAGGCCGAGGACCACCTGGCTGAAGATGATCAACTTTGTGATGCCTCCGTGGCCGTAACCTACGACAGCCGCAATGGCCGGCAAGATGGCGAGCCCGCGGGTGGTAAGCCGTCGCGCCCAGGCCGGAAGGCGTACGTTTATGAATCCCTCCATCACCACCTGGCCCGCAAGTGTTGCGGTGACGGTGGAGTTCATGCCGCAACACAACAGTGCGACGGCGAATAGGGTTGCCGCCGTTGCAGAGCCGAGCAGCGGAGCCAAGAGACGGTGGGCTTCGCTGAGCTCGGCGACTGATGTCTGCCCGACCCTGTTGAAGGTTGCCGCGGCAAGAATAAGAATCGCAGCGTTGACGGTCAGCGCGAGCATCAGCGCAATAGTGGAATCGATCGTAGCGTACTTGATTGCTTCACGCTTGGCAGGAACGGTGTCGGCAATGATCCGCGTCTGAACGATCGAGGAGTGCAGATAGAGATTATGGGGCATAACGGTCGCGCCGATGATGCCGATGGCCAAGTAGAGCATCTCCGGGTTCTTGACGATCTCGACGGTCGGCGCAAAGCCAACAATGATTGCCCTCAAGTCCGGCTGCGCCATTGCGATCTGGATGGCGAAGCAGACGGCGATCACCCCGAGCATGCTGACAATGAACGCCTCGATCCAGCGAAAGCCGACATTCTGCAGATAAAGGATCAGAAACACGTCGAGCGCAGTGATGAAGACGCCGATTTCAAGTGGGATGCCGAATAGCAGATTGAGGCCGATGGCGGTGCCGATCACCTCGGCCAAATCGGTCGCACAGATTGCGATTTCGGCCAAGACCCACAGCAGCAAGCTGATCGGCTTCGGAAAGGCATCGCGGCAGGCCTGAGCGAGGTCGCGCCCTGTGGCGAAGCCAAGGCGAGCGCAAAGTGCCTGCAACAGGATCGCCATCACATTGGAAAACAGAGCAATCACCAGGAGCGTGTAGCCGAACTGAGCGCCTCCAGCCAGCGAGGTGGCCCAATTGCCTGGGTCCATATAACCGACGGACACCAAATAGCCGGGGCCAAGAAAGGCAAGCAGTTTGCGCCACCCGGTACCCGCAACAGGGATGGAGCCCCACACCTCGCGCAACGATGGTTCCCCGCGTGCCTGTCGCCAGCCATCGGTGACGCGCGAGGCGGTCGGTTCAGGCTTCACCTCTTGATCCAAGAACCGGTCCCTCATCTAGCGATGCAACTAAGAATGAGTTGCATCATATCCGATTGATGCGGGCGCGCAACCGTGTGCGCTTAGGGGGGCCGGTGTGAGGCAGGGGCAGATCAACGATCGAGGCCAATGGGGTAGGCTGGCGGATTACGTCTTGATCGCTCTGTCGGAGGACACCAAGCAGAAAGCATTGGATGAGGCTCTAGTGCGATAAATGTCTCTTCTGGCTCTCTGGGTCAAACCTTCCGCTGGCCGGAGGGGACCTGCCGCATGCCAGGGCATGCGCTCTTGGACAAGCCGAGAGCACTACCCGAGCGAACTCCCTATGAGGCCGCCTAATGCGGCGCATCGGGGTGCCAGCCGATGACGGCCAGCATCACGGCGAAGCCGATGACGTAGGCGACGGCGATGTGCCAGCCGTGCTTGAGCCATTGCCAGACCGACTTGGCTTCCGGATAGAGGTTGCTGAGCGCCACCCCGGCCGAGGAGCCGAACCAGATCATGGAGCCGCCGAAGCCGACGGCGTAGGCCAGGAAGCCCCAGTCGTAGCCGCCTTGCTTCAGGGCGAGCGCGGTGAGCGGGATGTTGTCGAACACGGCCGAGACGAAGCCGAGGCCCAGCGCGGTCTGCCAGGCCGCCGCCGGCAGCGTCTCCACCGGCATCAGCGAGGCGCAGGTGACGAGCGCCAGCAGGAAGATGGTGCCTTTGAGAGTCTCCGGCAGCACGGCCCAGTCGGGCCGGCGCCACACGGCCAGCACCAGCAGCGCCGCCCACACGGCGAGGCCGATCACGGGCAGCTGGTCCAGCAGCTCGCGGTAGTGCAGGTTGGCGACCACATTGGCCAGGATGGCCGCGATCAGGATCGCGAACACGATGGCCACCCGCGACCAGTCCACGCGGACGCCCGCGACCGCGTCCTTCACGATGGGCGAATAGCGCTGCTGCTGGATGGAGGCGGGGATGCCGAAGATGAAGATGGCGACGGCCACCGCGACATAAGCCTCAAGGACAGACAGGGGGCTCACGCCGGCGATCCACATCATGGTGGTGGTGGTGTCGCCCACCACGCTGCCCGCCCCGCCGGCGTTGGAGGCCGCCACAATGGCGGCGAGATAGCCGATGTGGACCCGGCCCTTGAACACCTCGCGCGCCATCACGCCGCCGATCAGCGCCGCGGCGATGTTGTCGAGGAAGCTCGATAGCACGCAGACGATGACGAGCAGCGCGAATGGCCCCTTCCAGTCATCGGGCAGGAAGGCGGGCACCACGTCGGGCAGCTTGCTGGTCTCGAAGTGCCGCGACAGCAGGGCGAAGCCCATCAGCAGCAGGAACAGGTTGGCGAGGATCACCCATTCGTGTTGCATGTGAAGCGCGAGACCGGCGAGGCCAGTCCCGAATTTGAAGCCGGCGAAGGCGAGCTTGTAGGCGACGATGGCGGCGAGCCCGGTGAGCGCCACCTGCAGGGTGTGATGGTGGAGCACGGCGACGCCGAGAAGCGTGAGGCCGAACAGGATGAAATCGACCGGGATGCCGAGGAAGAGGATGGGCGCCGCCGCGGATGTGCCGGCAGCAGCTGCGGCGGCGGGCAGGGCGAGGGGTAGCGCCAGGGCCGGGGCGAGGCACGCGGCAGCGGCAGCCACCCGCAGCGGGCCTGGCAGCGCCCAGAGTCCACGACGGCCAAAACGGGCGCCGGTGGCTGCGCACCTCGCCAAAGACCCCAATACCTCCCAGCCCATCGCGCCCTCGCCCCTGTCGTTCTATTGGGAGGAGACGTCGATGCACGACTTGGGCCCACGCTCGTCCGCGCCGGCCCTGCCCCCCATCCCTGGTCGAAAGCTAGCCGGTCCGCTCCCGAGCGGCAACCAACGGGCAGCGCCCAAGGGTGCGGCAGTGCGGCGCCGCTGCGCCGCTCACATCATCTCGATGCGGGCGGAGTGACCGGGGGCAGCGGCGAGTCGGGCATCGCGCGTGACGAGCGGCGCGCCGAGCGCCTCCGCCAGCGCGACGTAGACGGCGTCGTAGGCCGTGAGGTTGTGGCGAAGCTCCCAGACGCGCGGCAGCAGCCAATCGTGCGGATGGCGCTGCAAGGGCAGATTGAGGAAGTCCATCAGCAGCTCATACCCCCGATCAGGACGAATGTCCCCACCCGCTGCATGCCGGCGGATGACCTGCGCAACCTCGGCGTCAAGCAGATGGGGGACATGCACCGCAAGCCCGGAGCCAAGTAGCCGCGCCTCGATCGCCGTCGCGGTCGGCCTGCGCCGGAGCACATCGAACACAGCCGAAGCGTCGGCGACGATCATGGCAATGCGCCGCGTATGGCCCTGATCGCATCGGCGGCGGACTCGCCAGTCTCCACCCTGGAGCGGCTTGCCAGTCGCTTTCGCATCTCCTCCATCGTCGGACGATCAGCCACCGCGCTGATCTCCTTCAGCAGGTAATCGGAGAGCGACATGCCGGCCATGGCCGCCCGCGCCTTGAGGCGGCGATGGAGGTCATCGGGTACGTTGCGGATCTGGATCATGGTTGGCATGTCCGCTACATTATCACATGCGCTGCACATGCCAATCGCTACGCTTTGCATTATTCACCCTTAACTCACAGTCTGTTCTTGTTTAGTTCTATATGGGAGACTATCCTCGGGTCAATGACAAAGGATCCGACCGTGATCGACAGCGAGCGGCGCCGGGGCCGGGGGGCACGTTCCAACCGCGCCGGCCGCTACGAAAGCGAGCTGCGGGAGACGTTCGACGACGGCTGGGAGAGCCTGGGGGAGCTTGAACCGTTCAGAACCGAGGTGGCGCGCGAGACGGCGAAGAGCATCATCGCCACCAACGACAGCCCGGATATCGGGTTCGACCAGTCGATCAACCCCTACCGGGGCTGCGAGCACGGCTGCGTCTACTGCTACGCGCGGCCCACCCACGCCTATCTCGGCCTGTCGCCGGGGCTAGATTTCGAGACCAGGCTGACCGCCAAGGTCAACGCGGCGGAGGTCCTGGAGCGCGAGCTCGCCAGTCCGCGCTACGTGCCCAAGGTGATCGCCCTGGGCGCCGTGACGGACCCCTATCAGCCGATCGAGCGCCAGCACCGCATCACCCGCGCGGTGCTGGAGGTGCTGGACGCGGCGAGCCATCCAGTCGGCATTGTCACCAAGTCGGCGCTGGTGGTGCGGGACGTAGACATCCTCGCCCGCATGGCGAGCCGCGGCCTCGTCAAGGTCGCCCTCTCGGTGACGACGCTGGACCGGATGGTGGCCCGCAAGATGGAGCCGCGCGCCGCCACCCCGCAGCGCCGGCTCGATGCAATCCGTGCGCTGAGCGCGGCCGGCGTGCCGGTGGGCGTGATGGTCGCACCCATCGTGCCTGCCATCAACGACAGCGAGATCGAGCGCATCCTGGAGGCCGCCCACGACGCCGGGGCACTGGAAGCGGGCTGGGTGCTCCTGCGCCTGCCGCTGGAGCTTAAGGAGTTGTTCAGGGAGTGGCTGGCCACGGAGTTCCCGGACCGGGCCGCGCGCGTGATCAACATCCTGCGCTCCATGCACGGCGGCAAGGACTACGTCGCCGCCTTCGGCCACCGTCAACGCGGCGCCGGCCCCTATGCGGAGCAGATCGCGCTGCGCTTCCGCCTCGCCGCCAAGCGGCTGGACCTCAACGAGCGCCATCTGAAGCTGCGCACAGACCTGTTTCGGCGGCCTGTCGCGAAGGGCGGCCAGCTGAGCCTGTTGTGAGACCCAGGGATCCGGGAGCCCTGGCCCAGCAGCCAAGAGAGAGTGGGCCGGAACCGTCCGGATATTGCGGTGGAGCTGACAGAGCTTGTTTTCAGCCCGGTTTATGCCACGATCCGCTCTGGCAGCCGGCACACGCAACGCCGTCGCCAAACTGTCGCGGAAGGGTCTCCCATGCCCCGAGCTCTGCGGGCAGCCCTGGTCGGAATGTTGGCCACCGCCTCGCTGCTCCACGCCGGTCGCATGGCCACGGCGCAGCAGCTGCTGCTTGCGCCGGACCGCCCGCTCGCCTTCACCGACGCCGACGGCCGAACGGTGCTGAGCAGCGATTTTCACGGCAAATGGCTGCTCGTCTATTTCGGCTATACCCATTGCGCCGATCTGTGCCCCACCGGGCTCACCGCCATGGTCACGGCACTCGACCAGATCGGCGACGCGGCAGCGCACATCCAGCCGCTTTTCGTCACCGTCGATCCGGAGCGCGACAAGGGTCCGCTGCTGCGCGACTTCACGCAATCCTTCGACACGCGGCTGATCGGGCTTGGCGGGAGTATGGAGCAGATTCGCGAGGCGGCAGCGGCGCTCGGCGTGACCTTCGAGAAGGTGGCGCAAAACAGCGGCTACTCCATCGACCACAGCTCAACCTACACGCTGGTCGACCCCGCCCGCTCGCGCGCGGTGGTGCTGCGCCTCGCCGAGCCGCACATGATCGCCGCCAGGCTGATCGAGGAGCTCGCCAAGGCCGGTGTGCCGCTCGACACGGTCAACAACGTGGAGGCCTATCGGTGACGGGGTCAGACCCGCAGGGGGTCTGACCCCAGCTCTCATTGCGGAAAATTGGCGATCCTGCGCGCCTCGCCGGTCAGCTCCAGGATGTGCAGGCCGGTATTGGCTCGGTCCACGGCATAGATGTAGCCGCGGTCGTCGACCTCCACGTTGTTGGTCTGAATCGCCGTCTTGCAGCGCTCCTCGCCGTTTTCCAGCGTGATGCAGCGCTTGTCGGTGTTCTTCGTGACCGCCGGAATGTAGTAGGCGACCTCCTTGGGATGATAAGGATCGCGGATATCCACTGCCCGCACCCCTGCATTGAAGTGCGAGAAGAACATGATCCGCCGGTAATAGATGTCGGTCATGCTCTCGTTGGAGGCATGCGTGCCGAAACGGCCACCACGGCTGCAGAAGTCGCCCGAGGCCTCGGGCACGCCCCAGGTCGAGACCGACGCCGGATGGCGCTCCACCGTCACGTCCACGAACCACACGAATTGGCGCGGCTCCTGGCATTCGTTCTTGATCTGCTCGTTCGTGACGGCCACGAAATTGCGCACCTTGCCCACCTTGTCCTTGTCGAATTCCGGGATCGGCACCTCCAGCACCGGAAATGTCGTGTGCGCGCCGGTGAGCGGCGACATGTCGAGCCGGCCCACCTGGGGATAGAGCAGGTTCGCCTCGGTGGGCTCCTTCGGACCATTGAGGAGCTTCGCGCGATCGACGATCTGCAGGATGCCGCCCTCGTTGGTGCCGTAGGCGAAATAGACGCGATTGCCCTTGGGGCCGGTGGATATCGCGCCGTGCAGCCGCGTCGGGGCGCGTCCGGCGGCACCGGGCTCCTGACCCGGCAAGCCGAAATCGCGGATCTTGACGGGCTTTGCCGGGTCGGAGAGATCGTACACCTCGGTCATGCGGTCCACGCGCCAGCCCGACACGCCCGACACCAGGTAGGCGATGCCGGTATCGCACTCCCACCAGTTCTTATGCGTGCCCTTGAGGCCACCGAGCTTGGTGACAAGCTTTGGGTTGGCCGGATCCGCCACATTCCAGATCTCGTGGGCGGAGTTGGCGAACGTGCGCAGCATGTAGACGGCATTGGGATCGCCCTTGGGCAGCGTCTTGCCGTCGCACACGCGCACCATCTGGGCTCCACCCTCCTCGGCCAGGCCCTGTTCGCCAGGGATATGGAAGAGGTACTTGGGGGCACGCGGATCGGTGACATCGAGGATCGACGTCCCGTTGAATTCCGGCACTCCGGTCAGCGGGTTGAGGGGCTTCGGCACCTCCTTGGTGCCGCCGTGATGCCCGATATAGGCGATCCAGCGGCCTCCTTGCCGGTGGATGGTCGGCTGGTAGGCGCTGCGCGCCTGCAGATCGTGGACGCCGACGAGCGCCATGTCCTTGTATTCGGCAGCCGATTGCCCCCATAGCGGAGCGGCACCGGTTGCCAGGAGCAGACTCGAAGCGAGCAGGGCGAGAGATCGACGGCTCGGTCGAGACGACGGTGAAGACATTGAATCCACTGGGCGGTCCTCCCGGAAGCTCTGATTGTGACTGGTTGCGACTGGCCCGCACGCGGAGGGATCATCGGCCGCTTCGGTGCACCACGACAAGCCTGAAAATGCTGGACCCTGACGAGCGTCAGAAGGACGGGGCGTCTGACTCGAAGAGCCGCTCAATGCACCACCGCAGTCCCCTCCAGCGTGCGGCAGTCCACCCGCTCGGTCTGCAGGGTGACGTGGTGGATGTGGAAGCGGTGGGCCAGTGCCTCCGCCACGGCGATGCGGACGGCGTCGGTGTCGGCGGCGGTATGCACCACCAGGTGGGCGGAGAGGCTGGGCGCATTGCTGGTGAGCGCCCAGATGTGGAGGTCGTGGACGCCGGCCACACCCGGCGTGACGGCAATGGCGCCAGCGACCTTGTCGAGCTCGATGCCCTCGGGCACGCCTTCCAGCAGCACGTTGACGGTCTCCTTGAGCAGCGACCAGGCGCGCGGCAGCACCCATAGCCCGATGCCCGCCGCCACCGCCGTATCGATCCAGGTCCAGCCGGTGAGCCACAGGATGAGCGCGCCGATGAGCACGCCGACCGAGGCGAGCGCGTCGCTCCACACCTCCAGGTAGGCCCCTCGCACGTTGACGCTGTGCGCCTGCCCCGCCGACAGGATTCGCATGGCGACGAGGTTGACGCCGAGGCCCAGGGCGGCGATGGCCAGTACGGCAAGCGACTGGATCTCCGGCGGCTCGATGAGGCGGTGCCAGCCCTCGCGGAGAATGTAGAGGGCCACCACGAACAGCAGCACCGCGTTGACCGTGGCGGCCAGGATCTCGAAGCGCTGGTAGCCGAAGGTGCGGCGCGAGTCCGCCGGGCGCTCGGCGATCCGGGCCGCTGCCAGCGCGATCGCCAGCGCCGCCGTGTCGGTGAACATATGCGCCGCGTCGGACAGCAGCGCCAGGCTCCCTGTGAGGAGGCCTCCCGCCACCTCGACCAGGAGGAACGTGCCCGTCAGCGCCAGCACATTGCGCAAGGCAGCCGGGTTGGCGTCGCGGACATGGTGGTGTCCGTGGGAATGTCCGTGGCCGGCCGGATCGTGCTGCATGGCTGAAAGCGGAAGGTCGTGCGGGCTGGCGATTTCGTCAAAGCGGACTGAGCCGGGGTCAGGCTCCCGAGCAAACTGGCGCGTTTTTATCGAGAGGTCGAGGCGAGGGGACCGACCCGGCCGCCATGACGATCTCACCGACGTCATGGTCTCACAAACCCGCCCGCCTTCGCCACGGTTGAAGCCGCCCAGCCCCTCAGGGCGCCGGCCGCGCCGTGGCGTCGCTGTCCTCGGCGCGCAGCATCGGGTCGGGCCAGGGGCCGCGGAGGGTGACGACCTCGCTCGCACCGGCGTCGGCCGGCTTCTGAGACGCATCGGAGGGAGCGCCAGGCTTGAGCACGAGGCGGGCGTCCATGTTGCCGTCCACCAGGCCAAGCCGACCCGCCAGAGCCAGCGCCAAGTCGCCGGCGCGGGCCTGGATGTCCTCGGCGAAGGCGACACCGTCGATGATGAGGGAGCGCGCCTCGAGCCGCTCGACGTTGGTATGGGACCTGGCCAGCGCCGCCCAGCCGCGCTGGCCCGCCTTGGCCGCCTGGCGCACGGCTCTCAGGTCGAGCGCCAGCCGCCCGCCCTCGGGCATCGATAGCGCGGCCTTGCCAGAAAGGCGCCGTGTCAGCTCGGTCAGCGTGTAGCCGGTGCTCGTGAGGTCGAACGTGAGGCCCGCGCGCCCGGTCAGCGCCGGCGAGCCGAGCAGCCTGGCGGTCGCGGGGCCCATCTCCAGGCTCTCGACCTTGGCGCGCACGGCGTAGCGCGGCACCGCCTCGGTCATGATGGCCGTCACCTGGGCGCTCAGCGAACCCCCGGACGGGAGCTCCACCTCGGCGATGTCGGCGCGCAGCTTGCCGGCCTGGGCGGTGACAGTCGCCCCGCCCTGGCCGAAGCCGAGGTCCTTGAGCGCGATGCGATTGGCCGAGATCCGCATGTCCGCGTCGAGGTAGCGGATCATCGGCAGGGAGGTGTCGAAGGAAGCCCCCCACGTCACCGGCAGCTCGAAGCCGAACAGCTGGGTGCGCGCCGCGTCGAGGTAGGGCGTCAAGTTGAGGTTGGCGAAATCGAGCGTCGCCTCCAGCAGCGGCCGGTCGCCGGCAAGGTTCAGTGCGAGCCGGCCGTTACCCTCGTTGCCGTCCACCGCAATGCGTGCCTTCTCGAAGGCGAGGGACCGGCGCGCCCAGGTGAGGTCGCCCTTGACCGTGGTGGCGTTGAAGCCCTCGGTGACATAGAGCGGCAGCCCGAACCAGCGCCCCACGCGGCGCAGGCTGGTGATGGCGAGCTCGGTCTGGCCCACGAGTTGCAGGCCCTCGCTCAAGTCGGCGTGGCCGTTGAAGGTGCCCTGCAGCAGGCTCGCCTTGAAGGACACCTGCAGCGGCCAGCGCTGCGGCTGCGTCTTGTCGGGTTGGCCGAAGGTGGTGTCGAAAGCGAGCCGCTGGCCGCGGACGGTGAAGCTGCCTTGGCTGGCGATCTGGCCCCGGCGGTCTTTCTTCACCTCGGCCTGGATGTCGGTCAGCGTCTCCACGTCGCCGTCGCCCATGACGACGTGCAAAGTGCCCCGGCGGATGGCGACGACATCGAAGCCAAGCGCCCCGATCTGCTGGATCAGCGGCGGCACGGGCTCGGCCTCGATACCGCCGGGTCCTTCGGTGGCGCCGAGGCCGGCGGCGTTGAGAGAAAGGACCGGCCCGTCCAGCACGACCTGCGATACCCCGCCCGGCGGCACCGACTGGCCGTAGTCGTAGATGACGGCCCGGTTGAGCGTGAGGTCTGGCGCGCTACTGAGCCGAACAGGCACCGTGATCACGTAGAGGTCGCGGGGCGAGGCGAGGACGGCCGAGCCGGCGAACGAATCGTCGCTGGCGCGCTCCGCGAGGTACATGGGCGCCAGCACCCCGAACCCCACGCAGGCCCCCAAGGCGAGCGCCGGCTTGCGGAGGCGCCGGATGACGGTGTTGCCACTCATGGGCGCAAAGACCCCACGGCGTTGCCTAACCCCCGGCACTCGCGCCAATATCGCCCCGATCAGAAGGCGCATCCTTGCGCGATGCTTCGCCTGCGCACCGCCAAAGCTAATACAATTCGCCGCGCCCCGGTGCAAGGGTTTCAGCCCAGTTGTCCGCCGTTGGCTTTGGCCCGCGGCACGCTTGGGTCCGGTCCCATGCCGGAGTCGGCGGAAGCTGAAATTTGCGAGATTTCCCAACGAGAAGCGGCTGTGGGTGCGGGACGAAGCCGCTCAGCCTGGAAGACGTTGAGCGCCTTTTCCGCCGGGCTGTCGGAGGGGACGTGCAAGCGGCCGGCGGTTCGGCATCCGTCTGTCACATTGACTTGGACGTCTGCCGACTTCAGTTTGTAGGCAAGGACAAAGAAGCGGCATGAACGGCGTGGAGGCATGCCGACAGGAGCGAGGTTGTTGCGGTGAACAAGGTCTATCCCAGTGCCAAGGCGGCACTCGGCGGCGTCATCAAGGACGGGATGGTGCTGGCCGTCGGCGGCTTCGGCCTGTGCGGCATTCCCGAGGCACTGATCGCCGGGGTGCGCGACTCGGGCGTCAAGAACCTCACCGCCATCTCCAACAATGCCGGCGTCGACGGCTTCGGGCTCGGCCTGCTGCTCGAAACGCACCAGATCAAGAAGATGATCTCCTCCTACGTCGGCGAGAACAAGGAGTTCGAGCGCCAGTA
>Ga0068860_100006171_pt1 | contig 12053 bp, 6 predicted proteins | sample KBSSwiS32_FD_66597 | JGI IMG/M metagenome (GOLD analysis project Ga0068860, IMG submission 66597) | Switchgrass rhizosphere microbial communities from Kellogg Biological Station, Michigan, USA - KBS Switchgrass S3-2 | ecosystem: Host-associated > Plants > Roots > Rhizosphere > Soil ... | reverse complement strand
GCCTTGTCCTTGGGCACGATCACCGCGGTCACTCCGGCGGCTTCTGCGCTGCGCAGGCAGGCGCCGAGATTGTGCGGATCGGTGACGCCATCGAGCACGAGTAGCAGCGCGTCGGCGCCAGCCTTCTCGACGAGTGCCGCCAGGTCGCTTTCGTTGCGCGGCGGCGGCGTGCGATAGCGCGCGACGGCGCCCTGGTGCCGCGCGCCGCCTGTCATCTTGTCGAGCGCGGCCTTGTCGCGTGCATGCGGTTTCACACCGGCGTCGCGCGCGCGATCGGACAATTCCTTCAGCCGTGCGTTGTGACTGTCGCTCTCGATGTACAACTCGAGAATATTCGCCGGATCGTGCGTGAGCGCCGCTTCGACCGAATGGATGCCAAACAATAATTCGCCGCTCACGAGCACGCACCCCACATTCCGTTCGTGCTGAGGTATCGAAGCACGGATGCGGGCGCGCAACACCGTTCACCCTTCGATACCTCAGGGCGAACGGTATTTGATCCCATCGCAGGACAATATTTTCCGCTCATTTGCGTTTCTTCCCGGAGGTTGCCGAGCCGGTTTCCGTCCGCACCGGTTCGTTCTGCACCAGGCGAAAATCGATCTTGCGATCCTCCAGGCTCGCACGCAGGACCTGCACGCGTACCGCATCGCCGAGTCGGAATTGCAGGCCGCGGCGCTCACCCATCAGCAGGTGCCGCACCGGATCGAAATGATAATAATCGTTTGGCAGCTGCGTGATATGCACGAGGCCACTGACCTGCGATTCTTTGAGTTCGACGAACAGCCCGAACGAGGTCACGCCGGAGACGATGCCATCGAACTCACTGCCGACGTGCTTCTCCATCCACGCGCACTTGTAGCGTTCGTCGACATCGCGTTCGGCCTCGTCGGCACGGCGCTCGTTGTGCGAGCAGTGCGTCGCAAGGCCGGCCATCTCGTTCGCGCTGTATGTGTATTCCGAAGGTTTGCCCTTGCCGAGCGCGTAGCGGATCGCGCGATGCACGAGCAGGTCCGGATAACGCCGGATCGGCGAAGTGAAATGTGCATAGGCATCGAGCGCCAGGCCGAAATGTCCGGAATTCTGCGGGCTGTAGACGGCCAGCGACTGCGAGCGCAGTAACACGGATTGGATCAGTCCGGAATCGACGCGGTCGTGGATTTTCTTCAGCAGATTCGAGAAATCCTTCGGCTGCACTTGCGCGGCGGGCGGCATGCGCAGATGGAACTCACGCAGAAATTCCAGCAAGTCGTCGTACTTTCCCTCCGGCGGAGGCGCGTGATCGCGGTACAGGGCCGGAATCTTGCGCTTGTCGAGGAACTTCGCCGCTTCGACGTTCGCCGCAATCATGCATTCCTCGATCAGCTTGTGCGCGTCGTTGCGCGGCTCCGCCCCGAGCTGCACGACATCGCCGGCCGTGTCGAGGCGGAACTTCACTTCGCGGCTGTCGAAGTCGATCGCGCCGCGGCGCTGGCGCGCCTTTGCCAGAATCTTATAGAGCTGGTGCAGATGTTCCAGATGCGGCAGCACGTCGGCCAGTTCTGCGCGCGCATCGACGTTGTCCTCGCCCAGCGCCTGCCACACGCGCGTGTACGTCAGGCGCGCGTGCGAGCGCATCACCGCGGTGTAGAACTTCGAATGCGTCACCTCGCCGTCGTAGCCCACGATCATGTCGCAGACCATGCACAGGCGCTCGACTTTCGGATTCAGCGAACAGATGCCGTTGGAAAGCGTCTCCGGCAGCATCGGCACGACGAAACCGGGAAAATACACCGACGTCGCCCGTTTCTGCGCCTCATCATCGAGCGCCGAGCTGGGCCGGACATAGTGCGATACGTCGGCAATCGCCACGATCAACCGGAATCCTTCCTTGGTCGGTTCTGCGAATACGGCGTCATCGAAATCGCGCGCGTCCTCGCCGTCGATCGTCACCAGCGGCAGCTTGCGCAGGTCCACGCGTCCGGCGATTTCCTCCTGCGTTACCTGGGGCTCGACCTGCGCTGCCTCGCGCAGCGCCTGTTCCGGCCACTCTTGCGGCAGGCCGTGGCTGGCGATCGCCATTTCCACGATCAGCGAAGGCGTGAGCCGCTCCCCGAGCACGCTGACGACTTCGCCGATGGGTCCGCGTTGTGCGGTCGGTGGTTGCGTGATCTCGGCAACGACAATCTGCCCCGAACTCGCGCCTTTATCCTTACCTGGCGGAATCAGGATTTCCTGATGCAAGCGGCGATCATCGGGAGCCACGAGCACGACGCCATTGTCCATGACGATGCGCCCGACCAGCCGCGACGCGCGCCGTTCGAGCACTTCGACGATGGCGCCCTGCTTGCGCCCACGATGATCGACGCCGACGACACTGGCCAGCACGCGGTCGCCATGCAGCACCTTGCGCATCTCCGTCGGCGAAAGATACAGATCGTCGCCGCCCGCATCGGGCCGCAAGAAGCCGAAGCCTTCGGCGTTGGCGATGATCACGCCGGGAATCAGGTCAAGCTTCTGCGCCACACCGTAGCCGTCGCGCCGGTTCTGCAGCAGCTGGCCGTCGCGCAACATCGCTGCGAGACGCTTGGTCAGTGCCTCGAATTCGCGCGGCTGGGTCAAGCCGAGTTCGGCCGCCAAGGCTTCCGCCGTGAGCAGCTGCGCGCGATCGCCGAGGAACTTGAGAATCGCCTCGCGGCTCGGAATCGGGTGTTCGTAGCGCTCAGCTTCGCGCTTTGCATGCGGGTCGAGATGACCCTGCGCCTGTCTGTGTGAAGGCGACCGGCCGGGTGCGGCGGGCCGTTGCGGCTTTTGGCGTTGCGCCGCGCCCTTGGAAGGCGCACTTGTGGGCAGATCCGGCATCCAGGCCGGGCGCTTGCTCTGCGGCTTGCTGCGCTTGCCCCCGGGCGCGGTTTTCTTCGTCACGGCGATCCTGCCTTGTTTCGTTTATTCCTTGCCGATCATAACAGCGCCCCGGCGTAGACAGCACGCCACGCTCTCGGTATTATTCGCGGCCCTGCAAAACGCAGACCCTCACCTTGCCCGGGTGGCGGAATTGGTAGACGCACTAGTTTCAGGTACTAGCGGGTAACACCGTGGAGGTTCGAGTCCTCTCCCGGGCACCAAGCAATATTTCCGCAGCGCTGCGCCGGAATCTGCAGACTGCTGCAAAACCCGCCGGTCGCATCACGCTGCCATCAACATCGATATAGTTCTTCGGTAGCGGTTCAAGGCAATCCAACAAGGCCCGAAGAGACCGCATAAAAGTGCGGTGCGTCAGCCCATCCGTTTCTGCTCACGGAATGTCACTTGTTGGTCGAAAGCGCGGGTAAGTCGGCGGCTGTCTTTGTACCTAGGGACAGGCGTCCAGATGCCCGTTGCTGCCGCCACATCGAATCACGCGCCATACGTCGTCGCTGACGAAGTAACCAGTATGTGCAGTGGCAGGATTTTCGGCGATGCCCAGCCAGTGCGTGCTGTTCTGAAGGTAGACGTTCGTAAACGTCGCGTATGGCTTGATACCATCGGGTGGGTCCTGGTACCACTTCGGAATGCCCCAGCTCAACAGATCGTTGGGATCGCTGAACGCTACGACCGTCAGCTTGGGGAAAGCCTGTCCGGAATCCCTCGCCAGTTGTGCGCGCAGCGCAATGAATCCATTGACACTGGGTTGCGGATGACTCGTCGGTGCCGAGGACCGGCCAGCGAATGCCGCCGGCGGAGTTGCCACGCCTTGCAGTGCGGCCTCTCTTCTGAGCATCGGCAGCATCGGATGCGGAGGATCCGATGACGTAAGGCCTTCCTCGTACGCGAGTCCCAGCAGGGGCAGTTGATTGGCCATCATGTATATCGACGATGTGTGAAGAATCAACTGGTTGAGGAAAGCTTGTGCGTCGGTTTGCTCCTGACGCGAGAATGTCTCCACGCCGTTGGCAACATCGTGCCCCTCCAGCCCGACAAGCGTGTCATAGAGCAAGCGACTTCCCAGGCTGTGAGTCACGAAGAAGTATGCAGCCTTGTCCATGCCCGGCTTCGGCCAGCGACAGATTGCACCGCCGCCATTCACTTCGCCGCCGAAGGCGCGACACAGCGCTTCCGCCAGGCCGCGGCGCATCGCTTTGCCGTAGACACCCGCGTAGATCACCGCGTCAACGAGTGAACGATCGAGCGTGTTTTCCTTGAGTAGCTGGTTGAGTGCTTGTCGCGCAGGAGGTTTCTTGTATTGCGCCGATGGACTGAACGGGCAGCCGAGCGCGAGGCTCGGCGGTTTATCGCCCGGCTGTGTCAGGTCATAGTCGAGTTGGTTCATCTTTACCCATTGGGTGAGTTGCGACCAGGTGATCTCGATCGCATGCACGTTGACGGCGCCGGATGGCATTGCGTCAGGCCGATATTCGTAGTCGCGCTTGGTGTATGAGACCAGCGATGCCGGATCCTGATCGTGGTTCGGCAGAAACTCGCTGTCCGGAATGTTATTGACCACAGGCGAAGCAAGCGCCGATAGTCCCATCGTCGCCATCGTTTTCTCATTGAGCCAACCGAAAGTCGGCGCTACGGCGTAGCCTGGACAGTGATCGCCAACACCATGAATGAACACAACGTAGGCCTCGCTCTTGCCATCCAGTAATTTCGTCAATGAATCTACCGAACCCATGTAGGGATCGTTGGGGCCTTCGAGCGGGCTGGAGAAGATTGGAGCTCGCGCGCATCCGACGAGCACCGCAAGGAACAGGCACGCAACGATTCTCATGATTGCGCTCCTAGGAGTTGGGAGAAGGCTTGGCTGAACGCGGAATACGGCTCAGTGGTGAGCCGCATCCGCTCGCTTGTAGGCACGTTGCAGCAAGTCGCGTTGCGTCGAGAGCGCCTTTACCGTCGATGCATCCTGCGCCAATACGCCGCGCCTCAAAATCACGTCGATCATTGCTGCACGCGCATTGTTTTCCAGCGCGTTGTCCGCCACCACCGGATACGCTTTCAAAAGTCCCGTCTTGTCCTGACTGGAAAGCGCGTTGTTGTCGTGAAAGATACAGGCGTCGGGCGTGCCTTCCACGAGAAATTGCCGGTTGGACGCGTAAATCATGATTGAATCGGGATCAAAGGCGGACCAATCGTAGGCGCGGCGATCTGCCGCCAGCGGCTCGAGGTTGTAACGAGTCTTCGCTTCATCCCAACCGTAATGATCGTGGTAATAGGTGATCAACTTTCCCCAATCGACAGTGTCTGCACACTCGTTTCCGGGGCTTTGGTGTTCGTGATGGAAACCGATGGCGTGACCGAACTCGTGCAGAACGATGCCGCTGAAACGCGGCTCGTCCGGAGGTTGTGAATCGAATGCTTCGAGATTCAGCGTCGACAGACCCTGATCAATCAGTTGTTGGCGATTTTGCGTGCCGATGTAGGACCAGTAGCCCGGCTCATCGAAACTGATGCGTATCTCGCTGGTGTCGTGAGATACGCAGGTGCGACTCGTCTGCGTACCTGCGTCGACCATAATGCTCGCGCCCGCCGTGAACCACGGCTGGGCCGCGGCAATGACGCGCTGCCGAATCGCTTCATCGCCGCCCAGAAAGCACACGTGCAGCACTTGGCCGACCGGCCATTGATACTTGAACACGAAGACAGATTCGACGACCGGACCCAGACCTTCCGGTCGAGGTTTCAGCGTAGATGGCTCACCCGGCATGAGGGCCAGCCGCGCGGGACGCCAATTCGATTGCGTTCCGACGGTTTCAAGATTGTGAGCTGCCGAAAGCGAACAGCACAAAACCATGCAAAACGATGTAATCGCCCCGATTGACCTGGCACTGCACTTCATAGCCGCCTCCCCTAGCTGCGAAGTCGCTCAACGAGCGGCGCCCACGGACAGCCGGCACCGCCCCATCGCCTTGAGACATCTATAGCAGCAAGCGGGGGGAATGGAACCTGTCAACATACGCAATGCTGCGGACAATGCATTGGCGCCCGCAAGTTCGAACTCGAAAGGCGTCCTCGATCACTGTGGCTTGTGCCCGCGCACCCTCTTATCACCCGCCAGCGCATCAGCGTCGGAACCAGCCACAGCTTGATCGTGGGGATGGCCAGAATTGCGGACGGGGGAAATCTGCTATGAAAGAACAGTTCCCCTGTAATGATTTACAGGTCCGCATCGCCAACTCTGCTAGAGACCCGTTGGCTTTGGGATAGAAAAGCGGTTGGATTTTTGCTTACGTTTCAAAGGTTAACGGATCGAGTCCTGCCATTCGGCAGCCAGTACCGTTCTCAGAAATCCAAACCAATATTTACGCAGCGCGACCAGCCCTGATCGCGATTGGCGCATCCGCGCCGCTCGCTCGCCTACACTTTTCGAGCACGCGCGTTGGCTTGACGGCATACAGCATCCGACATAACGCGCAGAGGTGGAAAGATTCGATCGTCTTGCGATTCGCGCCGACTTCCACAGAAAACGCATACTCGCGCAGATTCTGGCTTTCGACGTGGCAACATGAGCACTGCATAAAACACCCCGCGATGTTCCGTAATCGCGGCTTCAAGGTGCCCGAACGAGTGTTACGCCGACAGAAAATCGGCCGAAGTTATTTGTTAGCGCGAGCCCCAGTCGGGTTACTGGGAAACAAAAAACCCGCGTCGCCGCGGGTTTTTTGAGATACCTGACGGGAGACTATACGCCGCTCGGCGACGCGAAGGCGGCAAAGGGAATCACATACAGCGCGGCACACACCGCACGGCGCAAATTCTTCACGACGACACTCCCTGGGCAAAAGAAGATCGGGATAGTGCCGGGCGTTTGTGACGCCTTCGCGAAAATCAGATGACATGCGGCGGGTGCGCCGGAAGCACTGTGAAACTTGGCTATTCGCCTGGAGAATAGTCGGCGCCGATGCCCTGCAGCAATGCCTCCAGTTCCTGGGGATTGATCGGCTTGATCAAGTGATGATCGAAACCAGCCGCCATCGCACGCTGCTTGTCCTCCTCCTGACCCCAGCCGGTCATGGCGACAAGGACAATGTCCTGTCCCCATGCCTGCGCCCGGATCTTTTGTGCAACTTCATAACCGTTGAGCACCGGCATGCCAATGTCCAGCAAAATCACGCGCGGGCAGAATTCCCCCGCGAGTTCCAGTGCCTGTCCGCCCGAATATGCCGTGCCCACCAAGTAGCCGCAGGCCTCGAGCAATGCGGTACAGCTGTCGGCGCCGTCCCGGTTGTCGTCGACGACCAAAATGCGCAGCGGCGAGCGCGCCGGCGCATTGCCGGCCCTTCCGACCGCGCCGAGCGTCGCGGCCGGCGTGGTCTCAGCCACCGGCAGGCTGACGATGAACTCGCTGCCACGGCCGATACCTTCGCTGCGAGCTTCGACGGTGCCGCCATGCAGTGCCACCAGGCCGCGTACGAGCGCGAGCCCGATGCCGAGGCCATCCTCGGAAAGCTCGAACACGGAACGGGCCCGCGTAAAAATCGTAAACAACTGCGGAATCGTTTCATCCGACATGCCGATGCCGTTGTCGCGAACCGACACCACGACGAAACCGCCGTGCTGCACCGCGTGTAGCTCGATGCGGCCGCCGGGCGCCGTATACTTTGCGGCATTGACGAGCAGGTTGGAAAATATCTGTGCGAGACGAACCGGATCGGCATCGAGTCGCACTGGTTGCCTGGGCAAATCGAGCGTAACCGCATGATGCTTGGCATCCAGCATCGGGCGCGCGGTTTCGATCGCGGAACCGATCACCGAAGCGAGCTCGAGACGGCGCTTCTTGAGCACGAGCGTGTTGTGCACGACGCGCGACACGTCGAGCAAGTCGTCGAGCAACCGGCTCATGTGTTCCAGCTGCCGCTCGATGATGTCCTGCGCCTGCTCGCGCTTCTGCGCCGACATGCCGGGTTTGCGCATTGCCGCCACGGCATAGCGGATCGGCGCCAGCGGATTGCGCAGCTCGTGCGCCAGCGTCGCCAGGAACTCATCCTTGCGCCGGCTCGCTTCGCGCAGCGCTTCTTCGCTCTGGCGCAGCGCCTGCTCCGCGCTTTTCGATTTGGAAATGTCGCGCGCAATTTTCGAAGCCGCGACGATTTTCCCACTTGCGTTGCGCACCGGCGAAACGGTCAACGAGATCTGCAGGCGCCTTCCATCCTTGGCGACGCGCACGGTTTCGAAGTGTTCGATGCGCTCGCCATGCCGCAGCCTGTCGAGTATCCCGCGCTCCTCGTCCCGAAGTTCCGGCGGAATGATCAGGGTGATCGACTTGCCGACCGCTTCAGCGGCGGTGTAGCCGAAGATGCGCTCGGCCGCAGCATTCCAGGAACGGATACTACCGTCCAGAGTCTTGCTGACGATCGCGTCGTCCGACGACTCGACGATCGCCGCCAGCAACGCCGAGTCGTCGGCGATTGCCTCCAATTCATCGTTATTCCGCTGCAATGCGGAAATCTGCTCCTGCGTTCTGCTCATCGCGGACTCCTGTGCTGCATGAGCGTGCGGAATGCCTAGGCAAATCCGGCCTTCCAGCGACTTTCCGGCGGCAACGCCAAGTTGCGGCCAATGCGGGGCGGCAATGCAGCATACGCCCGACAATTGCCATTGCGGGAACCGTACACGCACCGCGTTATGCCAACAGACAGGTTCCGACAAGAACCGGCGGTCAGCCGGAACCGACGACGCGCCTGGCCTGCAAGGCAATCTTCGCCGCGTTGCGCCCGCTCGCGCCACTGATGCCGCCGCCACCATGCACACCGCCGCCGCATAGATACAGGCCGTCGATCGGCGTCTTGTGGTTCGACCAGCCGGGCAGCGGACGCATGAAGAATATCTGGTCCAGGATCAATTGACCGTGGTTGAGATCGCCTTCGCTCAGTCCGTATTCCGATTCCAGATCGTGCGGCGTGATCGTCTTGGCGCGCTTGACCGACGCCTTGAATCCCGGGCAATGCGCATCAAGCGTGTCGATCGCGCGCTGCTGCACGGTTGCGCCGGCCGAACTCCAATCGCCGTTGCGCAGGGCATACGGCGCGAACTGGAAGTGGATCGAGATGATATTGCCGTTCGTCGTGACTTCCAGATATGGCGCTGGCGAAACCTCGCCATATTTCGCCGCGTCATAGGCGCGTTCGAGATACTTGATCGACGGCGCGACTGCGAGCGTGCCAACCGGCAAGCCGTGGCGGCCATCGGTCTCGACATGTACCTTCGCAACGCTGCCACGCAGCTTGATCGACTGCGCCTGCCAGACGAACTCCGGCGGCAGTTCAGAGGCGCCGACGAGCTTGAGGAACGTGTGGCGCGGATCGGTCGCGGAGATCACGCTGTTCGCTGAAATTTCCTCGCCATTGGCCAACCGCACGCCGGTTGCGCGCTGGCGGTCAACGATGATTTGCTGCACATCGGCGGATGTGCGCACCTCGCCGCCGCGCGCCTTCAACGCATCGACCAGCGCAGTCGCGATCTTGCCGACACCACCGACGGTTGGCTGGTGCGCGAGACCGCCGCGATTGAGCCAGTTGTGCATCAGCGTGAACCCGGTGCCGGCCGACATCGAACCGAGGGTGACGCCATGGATGGCAAGCGCCGCCACCGCAGCGCGCAGCGCATCGGATTCGAACCAGTCGCTGGTCAATTCCTCGGCCGACATCGACATCGCGCGCACGACGCGGAACATGTCGCGGCCGCCGAGGCGGCGCAGTTTCCACAACAAACCGGCAAGCGGCAGGCCTTCGCTGATCGGCGCGAAGTTCGGCAGACGCGGCATCGGCGTGCGATACGCCGCATCGAGAAACGCCGTTGCGCGATGCATGAACACGACAAACTCCGGCCAGCGCTCGGCATCGCGCGCCGAGAATGGGCGGATCGCGTCAGCTGCGCGCATCGGATCGGCATCGAGTTGCAATCGCTTGCCGTCTCCGAGCAGCGACACATACGCGGGCCGCACGGTCGTCGGCGTCTCGATGCGCAAATCGAGTGCCTTGACGATGTCCGGGCGCAACTGTGCGCTCGCGTGCAAACTATCGACGACGCAACCGTCGCCGAATGATTCGCTGACGAGCTGACCGCCCGCGATTTCGCGCCGCTCGAGCACGAGCACTTTCTTGCCGGCCTTGGCCAGATAGTTCGCCGCGACGAGCCCGTTATGACCGGCGCCGATGATGATGACGTCGTAGGCGGCCATTATTCTTGATCCTTCAACACGGCCTCGGCCGCCAGTTTGCCGGCCGCGCCCATCACGCCACCGCCCGGATGAGCGCCGGCCGCCCCGAAGTAATAGCCCGGCAGCGGCGTGCGGAAATCGGCCCACTGCGGCGCGGGACGGAAAAAGAACAGCTGATGCAGCAGCAACTCGCCGTGGAAGATATTGCCGCCGGTGATGCCGGCAATGCGCTCGATGTCCTTCGGCGTGATGACCTGCTTGCCGACGATGCACTGGCGGATGTTCGGCGCGTATTTCTCGATCGTCGAGATTACTGTCTCGCCGAACGCATCGCGCTTCGCATCGTCCCAGCCACCTTCGATATCGTAGGGTGCGTATTGCACGAAGCACGACATCACGTGATGGCCTGGCGGCGCCATATCGCGATCGATCATCGACGGGATGATCATGTCGATGTACGGGTTCTTCGCAAATTGTCCGTATTTCGCTTCATCGTACGCACGCTCGATATAGTCCATGCTCGGGCTGATCGAGATCGCGCCGCGATGCAGCGCGCCTTCGCCGGGCAGGCAGGTGAAATCGGGCAGTGCGTTCAGCGCGATATTGACCTTGCCCGACGAGCCGCGCACGCGGAAACTGCGGATTGCTTGTGTGAAGTCGTCGGGCAGGTGCTTCGACTCGACGAATTGCAGGAACGTGCGTTTGGGATCGGCCGCGGACAACACGATCTTCGCGCGCAGCTCGTCACCGTTCTGCAGCGCCACGCCGGCCGCGCGGCCGCCTTTGACGATGACTTTTTCGACCGCTGCATTCGTGCGGATTTCGACCCCAAGTGCGCGCGCGGAACTGGCGATCGCGGCCGAGACGCCGCCGGTGCCGTTCTTGGCGAAACCCCAGGCGCGGAATGCGCCGTCGATCTCGCCCATATAGTGATGCAACAACACGTACGCCGTGCCCGGCGATCGCGGGCCGAGGAACGTGCCGATGATGCCGCTCGCAGATTTCGTGCCTTTGAGCGGATCGAATTCGAACCACTCGTCGAGCAGATCGGCGGAGGACTGCGTCACGAGTTTGGCGATGCGGTAAAGCTCTTTTTCGCTCAACGAGCGTGCGTACTTGCCAATTTTCAGCATGCCGAGCAGATCGCGCGGACTCAAAGACGACGGGTCGGGTGGCACCATCGAGATGATCGGCTTGATCGCCTTCGCGGCGCGCGCCATCACGCGCGAATACTCGTCATACGCTTCCGCGTCCTTCGGCGAGTGGCGGTAAACCTCCTGACGCGTCAGGTCATGATCGTCCCAGCTGCCGAGATAATCGCCGTTGTCCATCGGTGTGACCGTGCTCGGCAACGGCAGGATCTTCAAGCCGTGCTTCGGCAACTCCAGATCGCGGATGATCTCCGGCCGCAACAGACTCACGACATAAGAAAATTCCGTGAAGCGATAGCCGGGAAAAATCTCCTCGGTCATCGCGGCACCACCGACGATTTCGCGGCGCTCCAGAATCACGACCTTCTTGCCGGCGCGCGCAAGATAAGACGCCGCAATCAGGCCGTTGTGGCCCGCGCCGATGACGATCGCGTCGTATTGATTGGCAGCCATTACTTCTTTTTCCACTCGGGTTCGTAGAACGGCAGCTTCACGACCGTCCCCGGCGCGTGCAGACGATGGTGCTCGACGGTAACTTCCATATGCAGGCGCGTGCCGGGTTCGAAATACGGCCGCTGCACATGCGCCAGCGCGATGTATTTTTTCAGCACCGGCGACCACGTGCTCGTTGAGGCATAGCCGACTTGCTCGCCTTCGTACATCACCGGCAGGCTCCCGCGCATCGCCATGCCCGGAATCTGCGGAGGCAAGCCGACGCTTGCGTACAACTGTTCGAGTCCTTGCCAGTCGATTTCCAGGCCGACGAGCTTCCAGGCCGAGCCTTG
>Ga0068860_100006169_pt1 | contig 12054 bp, 8 predicted proteins | sample KBSSwiS32_FD_66597 | JGI IMG/M metagenome (GOLD analysis project Ga0068860, IMG submission 66597) | Switchgrass rhizosphere microbial communities from Kellogg Biological Station, Michigan, USA - KBS Switchgrass S3-2 | ecosystem: Host-associated > Plants > Roots > Rhizosphere > Soil ... | reverse complement strand
GCAAGAAGACGTCGCTGTTCGCCGGAAAGATGGGCCAGCAGGTCGCGTCGGAGAAGGTGACGGTGATCGACGACGGGACGGTGGCCAACTCGCGCGGGTCCATCAACGTGGACGACGAGGGCAACCCCGGCCAGCGGAAGGTGCTGATCGAGCGCGGCGTGCTCAAGGGGTACATGTACGACGCGCTCAACGCCGAGATGATGGGCGAGCGCACCACCGGCAGCGGGCGGCGGGAGTCCTTCAAGCACATGCCGCTGCCCCGGATGACGAACACCTACCTGGCGCCGGGGGACGACGCGCCGGAGGACATCCTCAAGTCGGTGAAGAAGGGCCTGTACTGCGCGCAGTTCGGCGGCGGGCAGGTGGACATCACCAACGGCAACTTCGTCTTCGAGGTGAGCGAGGCGTACCAGATCGTCGACGGCAAGCTGGGCCGCCCGGTGAAGAACGCGATGCTGATCGGCGTGGGGCCGGAGGCGCTGAAGAACGTCTCCATGGTGGGCTGCGACCCCATGCCCGACCCGGGGATGGGGACGTGCGGGAAGGACGGGCAGTCGGTGCCGGTGGGCGTGGGGCTGCCCACGCTGCGCATCGACGGCATCACCGTGGGCGGGACGAGGGTGGGCAAATGAGCGGCGCGTCGGTGGAGCAGCTGGCGAAGCGGCTGGTGCAGCGGGCGCGGAAGCGAGGCGCGCAGCAGGCGGAGGCGCTGGTGGAGATCGGCCGCTCGTCCAGCGTCCGCGTGCGCGACGGGGAGATCGAGGACCTCACCCAGTCCACCTCCAAGGGCGTGGGCCTGCGGGTGCTGAAGAACAAGCGGCTGGGGTTCGCGTACACCTCCGACTTCCAGCCGGGCAGCCTGGACGCGTTCGTGGACCGCGCGCTGGCGCTGGCGGACGCGGCCGCGCCCAACCCGCACAACGGGCTGCCGGCGCGGAAGGACCTGGGCACGCCGTCCCCGCCCGAGCACCTGTTCGACCCCAGGGTCGCGGACCTGCCGGCGGACTGGAAGATCAAGACCGCGCTGGAGGTGGAGAAGGCGGGGAGGTCGGTGGACCCGCGCGTCGCCACCTTCGACAGCGTGGGCGCGGGCGACCACGTGGTGGAGACGTACGTGGTGTCGAGCGAGGGCGCGTCGGCGGGGTACTCGGGGACGTACGTGTACCTGTACGCGGCGCCGGTGGCGTCGGACGGGCAGCAGAACCAGACGGCGTACTGGTCGGACTACAAGCGGTACCTGGACGACCTGGACTCGGCGGAGGCCATCGGCAAGGAGGCGTCGCGCCGCGCGCTGCGGATGCTGGGCGCCAGGAAGGTGAAGAGCCGGAAGGTGCCGGTGGTGTTCGACCCGTCGATGGCGGGGTCGTTCATCGCCTCGGTGGCGCACGCGGCCAACGGCGACTCGGTCTACAAGAAGTCGTCCGTGCTGGCGCCGCTGCTGGGGCAGAGGATCGCCGCGGAGAGCGTCACCATCGTGGACGACGGGCTGATGGACCGCGGCCTGGGGACGTCGCCGGTGGACGGCGAGGGCGTGGCCTGCCGGGTGACGCCGATCGTCGAGCGCGGCGTGCTCCGGAATTTCCTCTACGACTCGCTCACCGCGCGCAAGGCGAAGGCGAAGACCACCGGCAACGCGATGCGGGGGTATTCGTCGCTCCCGTACATCGGGACGAACAACCTGAGGCTGGAGCCGGGGACCGCGAAGCCCGAAGCGCTCATCAAGGGCGTCAAGCAGGGGCTGTACGTGACGGCGATGCTGGGGCGCGGCGCGGACATCGTCACCGGGGACTATTCGCGCGGGGCGAACGGGCTGTGGATCGAGGACGGCGAGCTGACCTTCCCGGTGCAGGAGGTCACCGTCGCCGGCAACCTGCTGCAGATGCTGAAGTCCATCGACGGCATCGGGAGCGACCTGCAGTTCCGCTCCTCCGTCCTGGCGCCCACCATCCGGTTCGCCGAGCTGACCGTCGCGGGGGAGTGACTTTTCTGTAGGGAGGGGTTTTCACACATGGCGCAGAAGAAGCCGGCGCGGAAGCCGCGCCGAAAGAAGGTCGAAGCGGCGAGCAAGGGGCTCTCGCCTCTGGACGTGGGCGCGGACCGGCCCGCGGACGGGGAGAAGCTGGCCGCGCTGATCAAGGAGGACGGGGGCCAGGCGCTGGCGATCTACCGGGAGCCCCTGGGCGGGCACACGGTGGTGCTGGCGGCGCTGCCTGTGGACAAGGTGGAGCCCACGCCCTACCAGCGCGACCTCTCCGAGACGCACGTGAAGAAGCTGGCCAACGCGATGGAGCGGGTGGACCGGTACCTGGACCCGCTGATCGCCGTCCGGCACGAGGGGAAGTACTGGACGCCCAACGGGAACCACCGCCTGGGCGCGTCGCGGCTGTTGGGGACCAAGGCGATCGTCGCGCTGGTGATGCCGGAGGAGGACGTCGCCTACCAGATCCTGGCGCTGAACACGGAGAAGGCCCACAACCTCAAGGAGCGGTCGCTGGAGGTGATCCGGATGTACCGCGGCCTGGTGGGCGCGCGCGGGAAGGAGCAGGAGACGGAGTTCATGACCCTGTTCGAGGAGCCCCAGTTCGCCACCTTCGGCGCGGCGTACGAGAAGCGGCCGCGGTACTCGGCTGGGGCGTACTCCTCGCTGGTGAAGCGGCTGGAGGGGTTCCTGGAGGTGCCGCTGGAGGAGGCGCTGGGCGTGCGCGAGGCCCGCGCCGACAAGCTGCTCGCCTTCGACGACGCGGTGGTCAAGGTGGTGGCCCAGCTCAAGGAGAAGGGGCTCACCAGCCCCTACCTGAAGAACTTCGTGGTCGCCCGGGTCAACTTCCTGCGGTTCGTGAAGGGCGACAAGGTGCCGGACTTCGACGAGGCCATCGACAAGATGAGCGCCGGCGTCGGGAAGATCGACCCCGGCAGCGTGAAGAAAGAGGACCTGGCCCGGATGGGCGGCGCGCCCGCCGAGGCGGACGAGGAATGAGATTTGCTTGGACGCCGGGACGGGTGACCACATGTCCGAACCGGTAGTCCTGGTCGTCGACGACGACCGCGCCAACCTCGAGTCCGTCGCGCGCATCTTCCAGAAGGAGGGCGTGGCGACGCTGACCGCCACCTCGGGCCAGGAGGCGATGGACCTGCTCCGGCGCCCGGAGGTGGCGGTGCTCGTCACCGACCTGATGATGCCGGTCATGGACGGCGGCGAGCTGCTCCGGGCCGCCCGCGCCATCCGCCCGGACGTCGAGGTGGTGCTGATGACCGCCTACGGCACGGTGGAGACGGCCGTGGCGGCGATGAAGGACGGCGCCTACGACTTCATCACCAAGCCGCTCAAGCGGCACTCGCTGGTCAAGGCGGTGCAGAAGGCGCTCGAGCGCCGCGCCCTGGTCGCCGAGAACCAGGACCTCAAGGCGCGCCTGGCCGACCTGGGCGCGCCCGGCGGCCGCACCATGGTGGGCCAGGCCCCGTCCTTCCGCGCGCTGATGGACACCATCCGCCAGGCCGCCCCCTCGTCCGCCACCGTGCTGCTGGTGGGCCAGTCCGGCACCGGCAAGGAGCTCGCCGCCCGCGCCATCCACGAGCTGTCCGCCCGGGCGCAGGGGCCGTTCGTGGCCGTCAACTGCGCGGCGCTGCCGGAGAGCATCCTGGAGGCGGAGCTGTTCGGCGTGGAGAAGGGCGCGTACACCGGCGCGGTCGCCCGCCGCGAGGGCCGCTTCGAACGCGCGCACGGCGGCACCCTCTTCCTGGACGAGGTGGGCGAGATGCCGCTGTCCGCCCAGGTGAAGCTCCTCCGCGTCCTCCAGGAGGGCGAGATCGAGCGGCTGGGCGGCACCCAGACCGTGAAGGTCGACGTGCGGCTGGTGGCCGCCACCAACAAGGACCTGCAGAAGGAGGTGTCCGAGGGCCGCTTCCGCGAGGACCTCTACTACCGGCTCAACGTGGTGGAGATCCGCATCCCGTCGCTCGCCTCGCGCCGCGAGGACATCCCGCTCCTGGCCGACTTCTTCGCCCGCCGCTACGCCGCCAAGAACCAGAAACCGGTGCGCGGGTTCGCCAAGGAGGCGATGGAGATCCTGGAGAACTACGCCTGGCCGGGGAACGTGCGGGAGCTGGAGCACGCGGTGGAGCGCGCGGTGGTGCTCTGCCGCGGCGAGACCATCGAGCCCTCCGACCTCCCGGAGACCGTCCGCAAGGGCCCGCGCGGCTCGGCGGAGCAGCTGGTCATCCCCATCGGCACGCCCATGGAGGAGATCGAGCGGATGGTCATCCACGAGACCCTCCGCCACACCAAGGGCGACAAGACGCTCGCCGCCCGGCTGCTGGGGATCGCCGCCCGGACCATCTACCGGAAGCTGGAGCGCGAGGCCCAGACCGGCGAGGAGCCCGCGGAGTAGCCGTCAGGGCCCGCGAGCCCGGCCGTCCGTGCCAGACGCCATGAGCGACTCGACGCGCGACTTCTACGAGGGCCTGGCGGACGAGTACCGCTTCCTCTACGCGGACTGGAACGCGTCGGTGAAGCGGCAGGGGGGCGTCCTGGAGGCGCTGCTCACCGAGCTGCACGTCCCTCCCGGCGGGACCGTCCTCGACGGCGCCGCCGGCGTCGGCACCCAGGCCATCGGGCTGGCCGAGCGCGGCTACCGCGTCACGGCCACCGACCTCAGCCCTTCGTCGCTGGAGAAGCTCCAGCAGGAGGCGCTGCGCCGGGGGCTGGCCATCCCCTCTCGCACGGCGGACCTCCGGGCGCTGGACGCCGCCGTCCCGGGCTCCTTCGACGCGGTGATCGCCATGGACAACGCGCTCCCGCACCTCTCCGCGGAGGACCTCCCGCGCGCGGCGGCGCAGATGCGCGCGCGCCTCCGCCCCGGCGGCGCGCTCCTGGTCAGCGCCCGCGACTACGACCAGCTCCGCGCCCAGCGCCCGCGCTTCGACCGGCAGCAGGTGACCGACGGGCCCGAGGGCCGGCGCATCACCTTCCAGGTCTGGGACTGGGCGGAGGACGGCAGCCGCTACGCGCTGGAGCAGTTCGTCATCCGGCAGACCGCGCCCGGGACGTACGAGGCGCACGGCCACCGCGGCGAGTACCGCGCCGTGGGGCGGGAGGAGCTCACCGGCGCGCTGGCGTCCGCGGGCCTCGTCGCCGTCCGCTGGCGCCCGCCCGAGGAGACCGGCTTCCACCAGCCGATCCTCTCCGCCGTCGCGCCGTGATCAGCGGGTGGCGTCATGCGCCAATTTCTACGCGCGCCCTGTCGCGGCTGGGCGCCGCACTTCCACGCGCGTCGGCGCGCCATAGGACTCCGCAGCGCCAGCCGCGCCACGCGCTCGCGCGAGACAAGCGGGTCCGGTGCGGCACCGTGGCGACCCTCACGCGCGCGGAGCGCGAGCTCGAGACAAGCGGTCCAGCGTGGCTACGTGGCGACCTCACGCGCGCGGAGCGCGAACATCTACTTGTGCTCCGGGTGCGCCGCCGTGTGCGCCTCCTGGATCTTGCCGATCCGGTCCCGCAGCTCGCGCATCGCCGTCAGGTCGCGCTTCTTCTCGTAGACGAACGCCAGCCGCTGCCCCATCTCCAGCGCGAGGTGGAAGTCCCCCTTCTTCTCCGCCTCGTCCAGGACCCCGAGCGCGGCGGCGGCCGCGTCGTCCCACAGCTCCAGCTGGAGGATGCAGTCCACCGCCGCCGCGCGCGCCTCGCTCCTTCGCCCCTGGTCCTCGGAGATCTTCCGCAGGTCCGCCACCGCCTCCGCCTTCTCGCCCTTGTTCGCCCGCACCAGCGCGCGCGTGGTCCCCGCCCAGTCCGGCACCAGGAACTCCTCCAGCGCCAGGAACTCCTCCGCGTCCTCCGCGTTCCCGCTCTTGGCCAGGTCCATCACGATCCGCCCCAGCACCTTCCGCCAGTCGCCCAGCCGCCAGAGCACCTCGTTGACGAACCCCTCGGCGGGCTTGCCGTCCTTGAGCGGCACCCGGGGCTTGAGCTCCCCCACCTCCTTGAACTTCTGCCCCACCGGCGCGTCCTGCGCGCCCTCCATCATCCGCCCCAGCGCGTGCATCAGCTCCACCAGCACGACGGAGAGCTTCCCCGGCGCCAGCTTGTCCGGCGCCAGCCGCCCGTACAGCTCGTCCACCGCCACCAGCGGGAAGCGCTGCCAGGGACCGGTGCCCTTCCAGCCCGGGACCAACCCTTCGGCGATCTCCAGCGGGAACTTCTCCGCGGCCAGCGCCTTGAACCGCGCCTCGTCGATCGCCGCGCCGTAGTGCGACAGCGAGCCGAAGATGGCCTCGGTCGAGTACTTGCTCAGCCCCTGCTTCGTCCAGCCCTTGTCCACGCGCTCGGAGGTCACGGCCGGCCTTCTAACCCGGCGGATGAACGGATGTCAGTCCCGGCGAAGGCCCTCTGACAATTTGTCCCAAGCCCCTGGCCGGCCGGCCCCGGACGCCCCCGTCCGAGAACAAATCCGCCGCGCTGCGGGTAGTACCTTGTCTGGCCCGCGGTCCGGAACCTGGCACCGCCCTTGCTCCAGGGGCCCTGGGCCTACGCTCAGGAGATCTCCTGGGCCTCGCGGCCGTGGACTTCAACTTCGATGGAACGCCTCTTCCGAAAGTACTTCTGGGCGATCAACCTGCTCTTCATCGCGCTGGTGGCGCTCCTGGCCGCGCGGACGGTGAACGTCTTCCTGGAGTCCGCCATCGCCCCGGTGACCACCGGGCGGGGGCGCTCCACCGGCCGCGTCCAGGTCGCGGCCGCCCGCACCCCGCTGGACCTGGAGCGCCTGGCGGACATGGTGGGCCTGCCGCTGCCCCCGCCGGAGCCGGAGGTGCAGGAGCCCACCCGGCCCACCACGGACCTGGAGTCGGAGCCGGTGAAGAGCAGCCTGCGCGTCCGCCTGCTGGGGACGCTGCTCTCCGGCATCAAGGAGTGGTCGTTCGCCTCCATCCAGGACGTGGTGAGCCAGAAGGCCACGACCTTCATGGTGGGCGAGCAGGTCCAGGGCGCCCCCATCCTGGACATCGAGCGCAACCGGGTGATCGTCCTCAACAACGGCCGCCGCGAGTTCATCAACAACGAGGCCGGCAGCGGCGAGGCGGTGGCGTACACCCCGCCCGCGCTCCCCCGCCCGGACACGCCGCCGCCCGCCACCGGCACCGGCATCAAGGCGGTCGACGAGTCGCACTACGAGGTGCCGCGCGCGGAGATCGACAAGACCCTCTCCAACCTCAACGACGTGGCGATGCAGGCCCGCATCGTCCCCGCCTTCAAGGACGGCGTGGCGCAGGGCTTCAAGCTCTTCTCCATCCGCCCCGACTCCATCTACACCAAGATCGGCATCCAGAACGGAGACGTGATCCGGCGCATCAACGGGTATGACCTGAACAGCCCGGAGAAGGCGCTGGAGATCTACTCCAAGCTCAAGGAAGCCAGCCGGATCGACATCGAGGTCGAGCGAAACGGCGCCGTCCTCCAGAAGACCTACAACGTCCGCTGACCTGACCCGCCCATGCTCCGAACGAGACCCTTTGGACGTCTGACCCTCGCCCTCGCCGCCGCCTCGGGGATCGCCCTCGCGCAGCGCCCGGTGCAACCGCCGCCCGGCGCCGCGCCGCCCCCCGCCAGGCCGGCCGCGCCCTCCCCCGGCGACCGCACCATCTCCCCCACCGAGACGCCCTCCACCGGCGGCCGCAGGCCATCGTGCGAGGAGGTCAAGCGCAAGGCCAAGTTCGCCATCTACTTCTCGCCGGCGGTGGACATCGACAAGCTGGTGCAGACGGTGGCGGACGCCACCTGCAAGACGTTCATCCTCACCGAGAACGTCCGCGGGAAGATCTCGATCATCGGCCCGGAGAACGGGAAGGCGGAGGTGGACTCGGACGCCTTCTACGCCGCCTTCCTCAACGCGCTGGACGCCAACGGCTGGACGGTGGCCCCCAGCGGCCGCTTCCTCAAGATCGTGGAGAAGCGCGGCGCCAAGCAGTCCGGGATGCCGCTGTCCGGCGAGGGCGAGGAGTACGGCGCCACCGACCAGATGGTGACCAAGATCTTCAAGGTCCGGAACGTGGACGTGGAGCCGCTGCGCGCCGTGCTCCAGCAGTTCGCCACCAAGGACGGGGACTGCATTCCCTACCAGCCGGACACGCTGATCTGCACCGACCTGGGCTCCAACATGAAGCGGCTGGAGCGGATGCTCGGCCAGCTCGACCAGCGCTCCGCCAGCGACGAGATCCGGATCATCCAGATCCACTACGCGCCCGCCGCGGACATCGCCAACACCATCCAGAAGATCTTCGAGAGCAAGGGCGGCCGCCCCGGCACCGCGCCCGGCGGCGGCCGGCCCATGGGCACCATCGCCCCCCCGCCCGGCGCTCCCGGCGGCCCCGCCCCCGGCGGCGAGGGCAGCTCCGGCAGCGGCGGGCCCGTCACCCTCTCCCAGCTCATCCCGGACGAGCGCACCAACAAGCTGATCGTCGTCGCCAGCCCCTCGGCGTTCGAGCGCATCGTGCGGCTGATCGCGGAGATCGACATCCCCACCACCAGCGGCGGCGGGATCAACGTCTACGCGCTGGAGAACGCCAACGCCGAGGACATGGCCGGCACGCTCCAGTCGCTGGCGCAGGGCACCGCCAACAAGTCGGGCCGCGGCGCCCCCGGGCTGTCGCCCCCGCCGGGCGTGCCGGTCCCGCCGGGCGGCCCGCGCCCGGGCACCACCGCGGAGCTGTTCTCCGGCGAGGTGAAGGTGTCCGCGGACAAGGCCACCAACTCGCTGGTGATCATCGCCAACCAGGCGGACTACCGGAACATGGTGCGGGTCATCCAGAAGCTGGACGTGCCGCGGCGCCAGGTCTTCGTCGAAGCGGTGATCATGGAGGTGAACCTGGACCGGGACACCCAGTTCGGGATCGGGCTCCACCAGGGCCTGGCGCTCAACGGCACCTACAACGGCAACCAGATCACCGTCCCCGCCCTGTTCGCCACCAAGTACAGCGACTCCGGCCTCCCGCCGTCCATCGGCCTGGACAACCTGCTCAGCTTCAGCGGGTTCCTGGCCGGCATCCAGGGGCCGATCATCCCGGAGATCGAGAAGCTGGGCCTGAAGATCCCCGCCTTCGGCGTGGTGCTGCACGCGCTGCAGGTCAGCTCGGACGTGAACGTCCTCTCCACGCCGCACATCCTCACCTCGGACAACGAGGAGGCGGAGATCACGGTGGGCCAGAACGTGCCCTTCCAGGCCGGCTTCGCGCCCAGCAACCTCTCCGCGCTCACCGGCGGCGCCGGCGCCGCGGGCGCGCTCGGGGGCCTGGCCGGCGGCCTGGGCAACTTCTTCGCGCCCATCAACCGCCAGAACGTGGAGCTCAAGCTCACCATCAAGCCGCAGATCAACGAGAGCGACTACATCCGCCTGGTGATCAGCGAGCAGACCGAGGAGATCGCCTCCCAGGACCGCGTGCTGGGCCCCACCACCTCCAAGCGCTCCGCCAAGACCACGGTGGTGGCCAAGAACCAGGAGACGGTGGTCATCGGCGGCATCATGCAGGACCGCACCATCGACGCGGTCCGCAAGGTGCCCATCCTGGGCGACCTGCCGATCCTCGGCCACCTCTTCCGCGACAGCGACCGCAAGAAGGTGAAGACCAACCTGCTGCTCTTCCTCACCCCGTACATCATCCGGGACCAGAGCGACTTCCGCGCCATCTTCGAGCGGAAGATGAAGGAGCGGCAGCAGTTCGTGGAGGAGTTCTACGGGCAGGTGCCCGGCTACGAGACCTCGGTGGACTTCACGCGCAAGGCGGGGCCGCTGGCCCGGCTCAACCAGACGGTGCTGCGCGAGGAGGAGAAGCTGGAGAACGGCGGGCCGGGCATCACCGGCGAACGGCTGATCGAGCCCATGGGCGGCTCCCGCCCGCCGCGCCCGCCCGAGGAGGCGCCCGCGCCGCCCAACGGGCCGGCGACGGAGACGGCGCCGGAGACGGTGCCGCCGCCGGACGCGCCCAGCCCCGCCGAGCGCGAGAAGATGGCGCCTGGCCCGGACGTGAAGCCGCCGCCGGGAGGCCCCCGGCCATGAGCGCGGACGGACAGGCCGAGCCCCGCGAGGAGGCCGAGGAGGTCCCGGCCCCCGCCGCCGGCGGCACGCAGCGGATCACCCACGGCCCCGCGTACCTGTGCGGCCGGCCGCTGGGGGAGATCCTCAAGGCCACCGCCGGCCTCACGGAGGAGAAGCTCCAGGAGGCGCTGGCGGCGCAGCTGGAGAAGGGCGGCCGGCTGGGCGAGGTGCTGATCGGCCTGAAGATCTGCACCGAGGACGAGGTGGCGCGGGCGCTGGGGCTGCAGCTGGACATCCCCTACCTGGCGCGCATCTTCCCGGACGAGGTGGACGCCGAGTTGGTGCAGCGCGTCCCCATCAACTTCGCCAAGCAGGCGCGCATCATCCCGCTGCGGATGGAGGGCGAGGTGGTGGCGCTGGCGGTGGCGGACCCGCTGGACACCACCGTGCTGGACCACGCGCGGCTGCTCCTGCAGGCCAACATCACGCCCTACCTGGCGCTGGGGTCGACCGTCGTCGACGCCATCAACTCGATCTACGACCGGTCGGTCAACGAGGCCGAGCAGCTGGTGGGCGAGATGGAGGCGGCGGACCTGGACACCGTCGCCCACCAGCTGGAGGAGCCGCAGGACCTCCTCGACACGGACGACGAGGCGCCGATCATCCGGCTGGTCAACTCGCTGCTCTTCCGCGCCGCCAAGGAGCGCGCCTCCGACATCCACGTCGAGCCGATGGAGCGGGAGCTGTTGGTCCGCTTCCGGATCGACGGCGAGCTGCAGGAGATCATCAAGCCGCCCAAGCGCTACCAGAGCTCCATCCTGAGCCGCGTGAAGATCATGGCGCAGCTCAACATCGCCGAGAAGCGCCTCCCCCAGGACGGCCGCATCCGCATCAAGCTCGCCGGCCGCGACATCGACATCCGCGTCTCCACCATCCCCACCTCGTTCGGCGAGCGCATCGTGATGCGCCTCCTGGACAAGACCGCCGTGCTGCTGGACCTGGCGGAGATCGGCATGGCGGGGGACACGCTCAAGCACGTGGACTCGCTGATCCGGCGGTCGCACGGGATCATCCTGGTCACCGGCCCCACCGGCTCCGGGAAGACCACCACGCTCTACGGCGCGCTCTCCCGCATCAACACGCCCAACCTCAACATCCTCACCGTCGAGGACCCGGTCGAGTACCAGCTCAAGGGCATCGGCCAGATGGCGATCAACCCGAAGATCGGGCTCACCTTCGCCTCCGGGCTGCGCTCCTTCCTCCGCCAGGACCCGGACGTGATCATGGTGGGCGAGATCCGCGACAAGGAGACCGCGGAGATCGCCATCCAGGCCTCGCTCACCGGCCACCTCGTCTTCTCCACCGTCCACACCAACGACTCCGCCGGCGCGGTCACCCGCCTGGTGGACATGGGGGTGGAGCCGTTCCTGGTGGCGTCTTCGCTGACCGCCATCCTCGCCCAGCGCCTGGTGCGCCGGGTGTGCACCGACTGCCGGGAGGAATACGAGCCCACCGACGAGGAGCTGGCGGAGATCTCCCTCTCCAAGGCGGAGCTGAAGGAGAAGTTCAACGTGGTGAGGCTCTACCGGGCGGTGGGCTGCCCGGCCTGCAACAAGAACGGCTACCGCGGCCGCACCGGCATCTACGAATTGCTGGTGGTGGACGACGACGTCCGGCAGCTGGTGCTCAAGAACGTGGACTCCGGCTCGATCAAGAAGAAGGCGATCACCAAGGGGATGTCCACGCTCCTGACGGACGGCGCCCACAAGGTGGCCACCGGCGAGACCACGGTGGCCGAGGTGCTCAGCGTCACCCAGGAGGACCTCTAGTCAGAGGGCGCGACGATGCCGGTGTTCGAGTACAAGGGGCTGACCGAGGGCGGCAAGGCGGTGACGGGCCTTCTGGAGGCCGACTCCGCCAAGTCCCTCCGCCCAGCTGCGCAAGACCGGCGTCTTCCTCACCGACGTGCTGGGGCAGGCGGAGGGCGGCCCCCGGCCGGTGCGCACCGGCACCGGCAAGCGCGCCGCGGTGG
>Ga0068860_100006166_pt1 | contig 12056 bp, 11 predicted proteins | sample KBSSwiS32_FD_66597 | JGI IMG/M metagenome (GOLD analysis project Ga0068860, IMG submission 66597) | Switchgrass rhizosphere microbial communities from Kellogg Biological Station, Michigan, USA - KBS Switchgrass S3-2 | ecosystem: Host-associated > Plants > Roots > Rhizosphere > Soil ... | reverse complement strand
CGCTCCTTTTCGCGCACCGCGAGCCGGATGGGATAGGCGATCTTGGCGCCTTTCGCCGGGAGCGGCGGATTCTGCCGGGCGGGCGGCTCGTCGTCGACCAAGACCCTGAGCGGTTCGTCCCTGTTCGTCATGCGAGGGCCTCGCCGGGCCGAACGGGCCTGGCATTGGCACAATGGGAATTTTAGCCCCACCCCGCACCCGGCCCAAAATGGTGGCCCGGTTTGCCCCGCAGCGACCGGCTGCCGCCGAGGCGCGAGGAGGCTTGCCCGAGCCGCCACCCCCAAACTTTGCACTTGACGAGGGAACCGAGTATGATTCTCCCGCTCGCCGAGTGGGCGACTGTACGGCCCAGCGACATCGAGCCATCCCCTTCCCCTCTGGACAGGAATCGAATCCCCCCAGAACAGCTCGACGAGAACAAAGACCATAACGGTAGAATCAGCATGAACGAGCCGCTCGACCGGAAACCACGATGGTTGCCGGGCGTAGCGGGTTAAAGCCCAGCGTGAGGGCGTTTGTCACGATCTGTAGTCGGCACGCACGGTTTTGGCCGGACTCCGATTACAAACTCAAAGGAGAAGGTCAGCTATGCGTACCACAGGCGTTGTGAAGTGGTTCAACGACACTAAGGGCTTCGGTTTCATCACCCCGGACAATGGCGAGAAGGATTGCTTCGTCCATCACTCGGCGATTCAGGCTCAGGGTTTCAAGAGCCTCGCCGAGGGCGAGCGGGTCCAGTTCGACATCGTCCAGGGCCAGAAGGGCCCCGCGGCCGAGAACGTCGTCAAGATCGGCTAAGCCCAAAGAACCCGAAGCTTTTCCAATAGCTAGGGGAAAAGGCCGGTACGCCGCGAGGCGCACCGGCCTTTTTTTGTCTTCACCCAGGCGGCCGCGGGTATAGTCCTCGGCGGGTGCGCAACCACTTTCCGCAAATCGAAATCCGGTCGCTCGCGCTGCGGACCGCCGTCTGGCTCGGGCTGGTCGTCTTCCTGTTCCCCGGCACCCGCGGCTCGCTGGGCACCGGCCTCGACCCCTCGTATGCCTTTGGGCTGAACGACCTCGCCGCCCAAGGCCTGATCCACGGCCGGGACGTCGTCTACACCTACGGTCCGCTCGGAACGGCCCTTCTGCCCACGGCGCAAAACGCCGGGGCGACGTTGGTTTTCCGGCTCGCCCTCTATGCGCTGTTCGCCGCCGCGCTCGCCCGCGCGCTGCGGCGGGCCTCGCCGAAGCGCGGTCTGGCGTTCGCGGGCCTGCTGGTGGTCGCTCACCTCGCCGGCCTCCGCTACGAATACCAGCTGTTGTTCGCGCTCGCGATGCTGATCGCTCCGGAGGTCGCCCGGCCGAACCGGATTCCGATCGCTGCGGTTACCGGCGGCCTGCTCGTCACCCTGTTCGCGTTGGTCAAGCTGAGCCTGGGGATCAGCGCGCTCGCTCTCTTCGGTTCCTGGCTGGTCGCGCTCGCGGTGCGCCGCCCACCCCATGCCTGGCGGACGGTGGGAGCGGGACTCGGCGCGCTCGTCGCGGGCGCGGCGCTCGCAATTCCTCTGGGATTCGAAGCACCGCGCTGGGCGCTCGCCTGGCTTGGTTTCCAGGCGGACCTCGCGAGCGGCTTTGCCGTCGCCATGACCGTAGAGGGCTCCAGCCTCGAAGTTGCGGCGGACCTCCTCGGTCTGGCGGTGATCCTCGGCCTCTGCGTCTATGCCTGGCGTACCCGGAGCTCGCTCGCATCGTATTGGGGGGCGGCGCTTCCAGTGCTTTTCCTTTCCTTCCGCCACGCGCTGATCCGCCAAGGGGGGCACGGGAGCATCTTCCCGTCGTTCCTGCTCGCCCTGCTCGCTCTCGGTTTCCTGCTCGCCGAGCGGGCGGACGAAATCCAGGCGAGCCTCGCGGGCTGGGTCGCCGCGTTGATCGTGGCATTCCCGGCCGCGATCTCGTTCGCCGGACCGGCCGAAAACTCCCGCTACGAGTTGGCGCTCGGCGTGCGCGGCGCGGAAAATCTCGCCGCCGCCCTTCGGCCCGAGGCGGACCGGAGGCGACTTGCGGCGATCGAGCGCCGCGCCCTCGCTCCGTCCCGGCTTCCCGGTCCGTTCCTGGCGCCGATCCGCGCCGCCGGATGGAGCGTCGACGTGCTTCCCCTGGAGTTGAGCCTGATCGCGGCGAACCATCTCCGGTGGGTGCCGACTCCGACGCTCCAGCTCTACCTGGCCTACTCGCCGCGCCTCGACCGCTGGAACGCCGAGCACTTCCGCGCCGGGCGCGGGGCGGATCTGCTGCTGGTGGAACACCGCGCGATCGACCGGCGGCAGATGCTTTGGGACACGCCGGAAACCTGGCGGGCGATTCTCGAACGGTACGAGCTCGACCCGCGGCGGCCACGCCCCGGCTGGATCGTCCTGCGCAAACGGGAGCGGCCGGCCGCGTTTCATCTCGCGAAAGAGGGCGAACAGAGGTTCTCGGTCGGTCAGCCCTTGGATGTTCCGCCCGGCCCGGGTTGGCTGTTCGCCGAGCTCCACATCGAGCCGTCCCTGCTCGGCAGGCTCGCCGCCGCGTCGTGGCGGGTGCTTCCCCTGTTCGCCGAGACGACGTACGAGGACGGCGGCAGGAGGACCTGGCGCCTGGTGCCGGCGACCGCTTCCGGCGGCTTGCTGCTCGCCCCGACCGCGCGCAATTCGGCCGAGCTTGCGGCGCTCTGGGGAGGCAGCGCCCCGCCTTCTCGCGTGGTCCGGCTCCGCGTTTTGGGTCCCGGCCTTTCGGCGTATCGGCCCGAGGCACGCGTCGTCTGGTGGCGCGGCCGGCTCCTCTGAGCCGGCAAGGGCGGACACGTCGATCCGCCCCTACTTGTGGGTCGCGTGGTCGATGAACGCGGCGATATCCGCCTTCCAAGCTTTCAGCGACGGCTCGTGCAGATACATCATGTGGCCGGCCGGGTAGTACTTCATCTCGATGTGCGAGCGCAGCTCGGCGGGCAGGCCGAGATGGTCGATCATCGACTCGGTCGCAAAGAAGGGCGTCGCGAGGTCGTAGAGCCCGTTGAGCACCAGCAGGCGCAGGTTCGGGTTGTAGATCATCGCCTGGCCGAGATCGAGGGCGGTGTTCGGGGTGGGCGATGCGACGAACCAGCCCGAATTGTGCTTCCAGTCCCAGGCCGGGGCGGCCTCGTCGTTGCTCACCTTGTAGGTCTTGCCGTAGCCGAACTTGAGGTCGCTGTGCAGGTAGTCGAGGTAGGCCGACGTGAAGGCGGCGGAGATCGCCGCGGACTGCGGGTCGTAATCCGCCTCCTCCGCCAGCGCATCGTAGGAGCGGCCGAGGAACCGGCCGTCGAGCCGGCCGACGACCTCGCCATGCTCGCGGAGTAGCTCCTGGCAGAACTGCGACTCGCGCACCCGGAAATGCGCGCGCTTCCAGAACTCGGCCGACAGGCCCGTGTAGCGGTGGAGCTTCTCGGCCAGGGCATCGCCCTCGGCATCGGTGAGGCGATCCCCTTTGGCGAGGGCCGCGGAGTATTCGCCGAGCGCGAAGGCGCGGACCTCGTCCAGGAGCGGCTCGATCTGGGCCGGCGGGTTCGGCAACGCCTTGTGCAACGCGGCCACCGCGGTAAAGGTCGGCAGGATCAACGGATAGGGCCGGTCGTTGCCCGGCCAGCCGAAGATCGCCTCGATGTCGAGCGCCACCGAGACCAGGATCACGCCGTTCAACCCCATGTTCTCGTTGGTTTCGAGGTACTTGGCGATGCCGCCCGAGCGGGTCGAGCCGTAGCTTTCGCCGAGCAGGAACTTCGGCGAGCGCCAGCGCCCGTTGGTCGAGACGTACTCCTTGATGAACCGGCTGACCGATTCGATGTCCTGATCGACGCCCCAGAAGTCCTTGTCTTTGCTATCCCCGACCGCGTGGCTCAACCCGGTGCCCACCGGGTCGATCATCACCAGGTCGGTCTTGTCGATCACGCTCCAGTTGTTGTCGACCACGTCGTACGGCGGCGGCGGAGTCGGCCCCGAATCGACCGTGACCACCCGCCGAGGCCCAAGCGCCCCCATGTGCAGCCAGATCGACGACGAGCCGGGGCCGCCGTTGTAGGCGAACGTGATCGGCCGGCTCGTCAGGTCCGCGTCCTTCTTCGTGTAGGCGACGTAGCCGACGCTCGCGGCCGGCTCGTCCTTCGCGTTTCGGACGATCAACGTTCCGGCCGTCGCGGTATAGGCGATCGATTTGCCGTCGATCACCAGGCTGTGCTGGGTCACCGACTGTTCGGACTTCGGAACCTCCGCCGCGGGCTTGCCCTCACCCGCCTTCGCGGGCTTCTCCTCCGCGCGAGCCAGAACCGTTGAACACAGCAGCAGAGCGGCAAAGACGACGGACTTCCTGGTCATGCGGATCTCCTCGGGCAAGAGTTTAGGCCGGCGGCCGGACGGCCGAGCCGAAATGGGCGTGGGAGCCTCAGGGCTTGGTACGGCGAGGGGCGGGGGAAGGTTGCGGGCCCGAGTGAGCCCTTCGGAGAGCAGACTTCGCGTTTCCGTTCAGGAAGCACCCGAGGAACGAATGCCCGGACCCGAAGACCACCAAGAGGCTCCGACGAGGCGGTTTGCCTGGTGGAGCCGGCTCTTGCGCCGCACGGCGGTCGCGGGCCTCGGAGTCCTCGGCTTGAGTGCCAGCGTCTCAGCCCTCGAGAGGCATACTCCGACCGCCGAACCCACCCTCGAAAGCCGCAGCAAACGCGGCAAACTGGGCAAGCTCGTTCTCCGGCTCGGCGGCGCAGGGCTCAAGCGGTCGCCCGGCCATGGATCGCATCGCTCGCACTCTTCCCACAGCTCTCATTCATCCCACGCGTCGCACTACTCCGGCTCGGGTGGGTCCCCTACTCCAGCTCCTCCGCGCCAGCCGGCTCCCCGATCCGATCCGGCTCCGTTCTATACCCCCAGGCCCGCACCGGAACCCAAACCGCCGGCGCCGCCGATCACAGTGAGACCGCCGGGAGGAGACCACGTCGGGATCGATACGCCGGTGACGATCGTGGCCGTTGACCCGAAAGCGCGCAAAGTGAGCGCCAAGCTCGGCTCGGGCCTCGTCGAAGACTTCTTCTACGCTCCAACCGTGGAGATCCTGGTGTATGCCTCGGAGGCATTGATCATCCAGCTCGACCAACTGCTCGCCATCGCTCCGGAGGCCTCTCCCCTTCGCGCGGGCCGGAAGGTCGTCATCAACTGGACGTACCAGAACCACAAGCGTGTCGCACTCCGATTCTCGATCGATCCCGCGCAAGGGGCAAAATGAGCGACGAGGTTGGAGTCACGGTCGATACGTCCCTCCACTCACGGCGAGCGATCTTCGAAGCCTGCTACAAGCTCACCGATCGGGCGTTCGTCACGCTGGCTCGCGATCGGGAAAACCCGAGCCTGTTGATCGTCGGCTTCCGCGCGCGGCAAGGTTCGCTCGATCCATCGATCGCCGGGGTGTTCGTCAACGAACTGATCGATCAGGAGATTCGCGGCGCCCTCGACCGAGAGATGGCGCCGATTCGCGACTTGATCGTGGCCCAGGCGTTCGCCGAGGGCAACCTCTTGGATTCCCTGCGCGACGAGGGCGACTACGGCGAGGACCCCCTTGGCATCGGCCGACTTCGCTGAAGCGCCCGCTCCGGCCTATCGCCTCCTCCCCTTCCGCTTCGATCGCTGGAACGAACGAGAGGTTCTTCTGGTCAACGACGTCGGAGATTCGGCCTTCCTGAGCGCGCCGACTTTCGACGCCTTGATCGGGCACCGTCTACCCCCGACCTCGCCCGATTATCTAGAGCTGAAATCCAAGTTGTTCCTTTCGGACGCCGATCCCACGATCGCGATCGATCTGCTCGCGACGCGCTACCGGACGAACAAAAGCTTCCTTTCGGGTTTCACCGAGCTACACCTGTTCGTGGTCACGCTGCGGTGCGACCACTCTTGCCCCTATTGCCAGGTCTCACGGGTCAAAGAGGGGGGCTCCCGCTGGGACATGAGCCAGGAGACGGCGGAGCGGGCGATCGACCTCATGTTCCGCAGCCTCTCTCCGGCGCTCAAGGTCGAGATTCAGGGCGGCGAGCCGCTCCTTCGGTTCGACCTGATCCGTTTCATCGTCGACCGGGTCCTCGAACGCAATCGCGTCGAGGGACGCCAGATCGAATTTGTGATCGCGACCAACCTCGCCCCGCTCGACGACAAGATGCTCGCGTATCTCAAGGAGCGATCGATCCTTCTCTCGACCTCTCTCGATGGACCCGCGCCGCTCCACGACGCCAATCGCCCGCGACCCGGGCGCGACAGCCATGCCTTGGTCGAGAAGAACCTCGCGCGGGCTCGGACGGCTCTCGGCCACGATCGGGTGTCCGCCCTGATGACGACCACGGAGCGGAGCTTGGCGCAGCCGCAAGAGATCGTGGACGAGTATGTGCGCCTCGGATTCGATTCGATCTTTCTGCGCTCGATCAGCCCGTACGGCTTCGCGGTTCGAACCGGCGCCGCGGCGCGCTACCAGACCTGTCAGTTCCTGGACTTCTACCGCGTCGCCCTCGACCGGATCGTCGACTGGAACCGCCGCGGAACTCCGATCCGAGAGGTGTACGCCCAGATCCTCTTGACCAAGATGCTGACGCCGTTTCCCACTCACTATGTCGATCTCCAATCTCCCGGAGGCGCCGGGACCGGCGCCGTGGTCTACAACTACGAGGGCGACGTGTACGCCTCGGACGAGGCGCGCATGCTCGCCGAGATGGGCGACTTCACCTTCCGCCTCGGCAACGTCCACCGCAACTCCTACGAAGAGATCTTTGGCGGCGAGACGCTCCGATCGCTGGTTGCGAGCTCGGTCCTGGAGTCCTTGCCCGGCTGCAACCGGTGCGCGTTTCTGCCCTTCTGCGGCGGCGATCCGATCTTTCACCATCGAACCCAAGGAGACCCGATCGGCCATCGCCCGACCAGTGCCTTCTGCGCCAAGAACATGGGAATTCTTCGCCATCTTTTCGAGCGGCTCCGGTCGGGGGATCGATTCGAGATCGACTTGCTGACGAGTTGGGCGACCGGGCTGTCGGCTCCCCGATTCGAAGTAGAGGCCCCGGAGTGAGTCTCCGCCTCCAGACGCAAGGCCGACCTTCGCCCACTCTGCGCGCCAACGTGCTCGGCCGAATCTCGCTCGTCCCGGTCGAACGCGAGGTGCGAGGTGACACAGTTCGTTTGGTGCGCGGGGAGGAATGCGACGCCGACCTCGACGGCTATGCCGGAATCCTTACCGCTGCGGAAGCGCCCGAAACCACCCCGGCGGCGCCATCGATCTCACGCGCCCGCTATCTGGACCACCTTTCGGCAGGCGACATCGTTCTACTCCAACCGACCGGCGGCGTGCGCACCTTGTTTCGTCCCGCTTCTCCCCACAATTCGATCTTTACCACCGACCGCTGCAACAGCTACTGCGTGATGTGCTCGCAGCCGCCTCGGAAGATCGACGACAGCGAGCGGATCGTCGAGCACCTGCGGCTGATCGAGCTGATCGCAAGCGGCGCGCCGTCCGACATTCCACGCGAGCTTGGTATCACGGGAGGAGAGCCGACGCTGCTCGGGGACGACCTGCTGCGAATCGTCGAACGCTGCCGCGATCTTCTTCCCGCGACCGCGCTCCACATTCTCTCGAACGGCCGGCTGTTCTACTACGGCTCCTTCGCACGCAAGCTCGGCGAGATCGCCCATCCGGACCTGATGATCGGCGTGCCGCTCTATTCGGACTTGGACGTCGAGCACGACCGCGTGGTGCAGGCGCCCGGTGCGTTCGGCCAGACCCTGATCGGCCTTCAGAACCTCGGCCGCTTCGAGGTGCCGGTCGAGGTTCGGGTGGTCCTCCATCGGATGACGATCGAGCGCCTGCTGCCGACCGTCGAATTCATCTATCGCAATCTGCCTTTTGCGACGCACATCGCGCTGATGGGCCTCGAACCGATCGGCCTCGCGGTCAAGAACCTCGACGCGCTTTGGATCGACCCGCGCGACTACGCCGAGACTCTCGAAGCCGCAACTCTCCATCTTGCCGCCCGGGGCCTCCACGTGTCGATCTACAACCATCCGCTCTGTGCCGTGCCCAAGAGTCTCTGGCGCTTCTGTCGGCGATCGATCTCCGACTGGAAGAATGAATACCTGGAGGATTGCGCGGACTGCACCGTCCGCGGCCGATGCGGTGGGTTCTTCGCCTCGGCGGTGGAGAGGCGCGGGGTGCTTCGGCTCACGGCAACTCCGATAGCTCTCTGAACCTCTATGCCCCGCCTGTCTCGCCCGGGCACGGTGCTGGTAGTCGGGGCGTCTCCTCTCTGCTCAAGCCACCGCGACGAGCGTTCAAGCCACCCCGTTGAACGGTGAAACCACCGAGGCGAGCCCTGAAGCCATCGAGCGGAATGGTGAAGTGATCGACGCGAATCCTGAAGCCACAGAGTTGAACGGCGAAGCCACACAGAAATTCGCTGAAGCCACTGAGAAAACCCCGGAAGCCACTGAGAAAACCGCGGAAGCCACTGAGAAAACCCCGGAAGCCACTGAGAAAACCCCGGAAGCCACCGAGAAAACCCCGGAAGCCACTGAGAAAACCCCTGAAGCCACACAAGGAGCCTGCTTCGTCGGTGATTCGACCGGACGTTCCGGCCAATTTGGCGTATTGCTCGGTGGCTTCACTCTGTCGTTCGGTAAATTTTGCCGTGCGATGCGTGGCTTCAACCCCGAAATGTGTCACTTCATCGCTTGACTCCGTGGCTTCGCCGAATTTCTGTGTGGCTTCAGGGGTTTTCTCGGTGGCTTCAGGGGTTTTCTCCGTGGCTTCACCGCCCCATCCACCCGATTCTGGGCACTTTTGCGTGGCTTCCCCGTCTTTTCGCGTGATTCTTGCCTCGAAGTCTGTGGCTTCGCGCGGAGCGTCGCGCGACTTCGCGCGACGTTCTGCCGACACCGGTCCCACGGCGTTGGGGTCGATCGCCGTGTCGTGGCACTCCCGCCGTTAGACTCCGGGCCAATGGTCTCGTCCCCGCTCCCCCGCATTCTCGGTTCCTACTCGACCGGTTCGCCCGGTCCGCTGGTGATCGCCACCGGTGCGATTCACGGCAACGAGCCGTCCGGCGCGCGGGCGCTCCTTCGCCTGTTCGAGACGCTCCGCGCCGCGGCTCCGCCGTTTCGCGGCCGGATTCTGGGCCTTTCGGGCAACCTTCAGGCGCTCAATCGAGGAGAACGATTTCTCGATCGCGACCTGAACCGCGCCTGGCGACCGGAGCGGTTGGCGGCGCTCGAAGGGGCGCGGCCGGAGGATCTGGTTGGCGAGGATCGCGAGCTCGTGGAGCTGGGCGGTGAAATCCAAGCGGCGCTGGGTAGCCGCACCGGGGCGGCAGTGTTCCTCGACCTGCACACCACTTCGTCGGACAGCGCACCGTTTGCGATCGTATCGGATTCCCGGGTGAATCGCCGGCTCGCGCAGGCGCTCGGGGTGCCGATTCTGCTCGGCCTGGAAGAAAGCCTGGAAGGGACGCTGCTCAACTATGTGAACCAACTCGGCCATGTCGCGATCGGTTTCGAAGCTGGGCAACACGAGGCACCCGAGTCGGTCGCGCGGCAGGAGGCCGCGCTCTGGCTCACCCTGGTCTCTTGCGGGTGCCTCGCCGAAAGCGACGCCGGGCGAGTCGCCGACCTCCCCGCCCGGGTCGCCCTGCTCGCCGAATCGACCCGCGGCCTTCCCGCGACGCTGGAGCTGCGACATCGCCATGCGATCCGGCCGGAGGACGACTTTGCGATGAACCCCGGCTTCAAGAACTTCTTTCCGATCCAAAAAGGGGCCGTGGTCGCCCACGATCGGGGCGGCGACGTGCGCGCCGAGGAGGGCGGTTATCTGTTCATGCCGCTCTACCAGAAGCTGGGCGACGACGGCTATTTCCTGGTCCGCCGCGTAAAGCCATTCTGGCTTGGACTCTCGACCGTTCTGCGCGCGCTCCGGTTCGACCGCCTGCTGCCGCTCCTGCCGGGCGTCCGGCGGGTGGCAGGCCGGACCGACGCGCTGCTCCTCGATATCCGGATCGCCCGCGCCTTCGCGCTCGACGTCTGCCATCTGCTCGGCTTCCGCAAGGAGTCGCACGACGGCCCTCTTCTGCTCGTCGAGCGCCGACGCCGGCCGGCCGATCCGCGGGGTTAGCGAATCGTGGGCGGCCGCTCCGCCCGCTCGCGGATCGCCTGGAGCCAGGTGCCGCGAAGAATCGCGCTGCCCGGCGCGATCAGGCGCCAGTAGGCCTTGAAGCGGTAGAACGTAGCTCGGTCGGTCGCGAAGATGCGCGTCTCGGTGGTCAACCGGCTGCGATCCGCGCCGAACGGCTCGGTGCGAAAGCTCATCACCGCGAGGGCGAGCCCCGGGATCGTGCGCAGATCGCCGGTCGCCCCGAGCCCGCGCGGCGCGATCACCGCCGTGCCCACGACGACCTCGTTTTCCTCGTCGGCGAGCCGGCGAAAGCCCGAGGAGGTCGCGACTTCGAGAATCGACCGGTCGGCCGGCGCCGAGAGAATCGTCTCGGACTGTCGCCGGCCGGGCCAGCGGGGGGAGCGAATCCAGGTGAACAGACGAAACAGGCGGATCTCCCGAGCCGTCACCTGCCAGATCGCCCGATGGATCGCAGCGGGAGAGGCTTGGACTTCGGTCTCGTGAAACTCGGAGAACTGGAAGTCCGGCAAACTGCGGTCGAGACGAGTCGAGCCCGTGGAGTGGCGCAGCGGTGCGGGAACCGCTATCCCCAGAAGGACAAGGACCATCCCGGCCATCAGGAGCAAAGCACCCCGCCGCCGGGTGGAGAGACGCAGCCACCGCACGGGGCGCAAGACAGCGAGCGCCCCGATCGCCCCGCCGATTAGACCGAGGTAGACCAGGATGGAGCCGAGCAGATCGTTGGCGGTCATCGCAAAGCTCTCCGGGTGATGGCTGCCAAGAAGGATACCTCTCCCTCGGCGAGCGGTATAACCTGCGCCCATGCGCCAGGTACGTATCGAGAGCAGCACCGGCCTCGACCTTCCTACCACCGGCCCTATCGCCGATCGGGCGCTCGCCGCGCGTCGAGCCGTGGCGTTTTCCGGCGCCGGTCTGTCCAAAGAGAGCGGGCTCGATACCTTTCGCGGCCCGGGCGGACTGTGGGAGCGAATGCGTCCGGAAGAGCTCGCGACTCCGCAGGCCTTCGCCCGCGATCCGGAGACGGTCTGGGGTTGGTATGCCTGGCGCTGGCAACAAGTGGCGGCCGCGGCGCCGAACCCCGCCCACCGGGAGATTGCGCGCTGGGAGAGGCGGTTCGATTCGTGCCGGGTGGTCACCCAGAATGTCGACGGGCTCCATCTCGCGGCCGGCAGCTCCGGCGTTCTGGAGTTGCATGGCACGATCGCGTTTGCCCGCTGCTCGGCTTGCGGACGGCGCGAGCCGATGGCCGAAGCGGTGCTGCGGTCAGCCCAAGAGCCGCCGCGTTGCCCCGCCTGCGGTGCGCGTTTGCGGCCGGACGTCGTCTGGTTCGGCGAGCAACTGCCGGAGGGGGTGTTCGAGGCCGCGGCGGAGGCGGCGCGCGCCGCTCATCTTTTTCTCGCGGTCGGCACCTCGGCCACCGTCTATCCGGCCGCCGGCTTGATCGAGATCGCCGCACGATCCGGTGCCTTGGTGATCGAGGTGAACGTCGAGCCGACGCCGCTCTCCGATCTGGCGGACGTGCGCCTCGCCGGACCCGCGGCCGAGATGGTTCCCGCGCTCGGCCGATGGCTGGATAGGCTGGTTCACGCCTCCGGCCGGTTGCGGCCGTAGGCCTCGTGGGCCGCGACCAGCTCGCCCGAAGCGATCGCGGCCATCAAGGAGATTTCGCCCGCGAGGAGGAACGCGGCGGTGATCTCGGCGAAGCGGGGAGCTTTTCCGGCTCCGAGGCAACCGAGCATCTCCAGGCATTCGCGCGAGGTTCCTTGGTGGGTGCCGCCGCCGACCGTCGCCACGGTGAGCGAAGGGAGGGTGACGCTTGCGAACAGCGCGCCGTCCGCTTCGACGTCGAAGCGCAAGAT